>Ga0163215_100245_pt1 | contig 125334 bp, 129 predicted proteins | sample SynspAceP_FD_185934 | JGI IMG/M metagenome (GOLD analysis project Ga0163215, IMG submission 185934) | Saline lake microbial communities from Ace Lake in Antarctica - Synechococcus sp. Ace-P (Hybrid Assembly) | ecosystem: Environmental > Aquatic > Non-marine Saline and Alkaline > Saline | place...
GGCCGCACCGCATTTTACAAATATTTCCCCACAGATCGCATCAAGCAGCTGCGGCCTGACCACTCAGACGCGCCTCAAACATAGCTAAATCCTGTGGTGGATTTGGTACCTTTATGCAGATGGACCCTTCCAAGCCCACAATCTACACGAAAGCCTGACCGCGACACAGAATGTCCTCATGGGGCTTGAGGTGCACGGTAAAGGCAACGCCAGCTTACAGCGTGCCGCAAGCCACCATATGTTGGACCTGCTGGGCCTTGCGGACCGGCGCGACTACTTGCCGGGCAATCTGTCTGGCGGGCAAAAGCAACGGGTTGCCGTGGCGCGCGCGCTGGTCGCAAACCCACAGATTGTCCTCGCCGATGAACCCACTGCCGCGCTCGACAAAGAATCTGGTCATACCGTTGTCGAAATGCTGAAAACTTTAGGCCAAGTGCGCGGCACAACCACGGTGATGGTCACACACGATCCGCGCATCCTTAAATTGGCCGACAGGATCATAAAACTGGAAGACGGACGCGTTGTATCGGACGAAAGCAACTAGGGACTGCGCTATTCCACGGCAGTCCCGAACCCGGCGATTCCAAAGCCAATCCCCCCCAGAATGACAAAGAAAGCGGCTTTGCGACCCCCACCGCTTTGCGACCAAGCGCCTTTTGCGGCGATCAACGCTTGCAGGCCGTAATAAATGGCAAAGGCGCGCGATGCGAAGCTGATGATCTCGAACACGCTCAACTGCCACGTCAGGATCAGCCCGATTGTCACCAAAGCGCCGTATCCTGCACGCGCTGATACACGCCCGCGTGTCAGCTCTGTGATAAGACCGCCAGCACCGCCAGTGTCTGCCACCGCTGCACTGAACTGCGCACTAATTGCGGCGGCAACCAACAGCAGCGGCAAGACGGGCGCAACTAATCCCATGAGGTCGATGATCGCCGTTTCATCCAGTGTCATGGTTCCCGCTGCGAACACGTAGCTGAGCAGCAAAATGTAGGCCATGTAGATCCCACTCGACAGCCACTGCGCCAGTTTCATCGACCGTATTCTGGTCGCAACATCGTATTCGTCCCCGAGGTAGCGCGACGTTTCAAACCCCTGCACCGTCACCAGCAAACCGCCGATGAGCGCAATTGCCTGCCAACCGCCAACTGTCGCCGGATTGACCACCAACTCGCCCGCATTTACCTTTTGGGCGAAATACCAAACGAGGCCGAACAGCAGCCCCGCAATGATTGACAGCTTCACCCCAACGGTCATTTGTTCCATTCGTTCCAGCGCGTGAAACCCCTTGGTCCAACCCACGATCAGGACCAACAAAAAGACACCGCTGGTCACCAGTTTGGCGTAAACAGGATCGCTGTGGGCCGTCATACTCACCGCAAAGGCACCCAATAGGTTCAGGTAGTAGGCAACTGAAATGATGTAGGCGAAGGCCAACGCCCAAGACGCAAGCGTTTCCAACCTAGCCTCAACCGCACTTCGTATCCCTCCAAGTTGTGCCAGTCGCGCAATGTTGAACCTGATCGCAGAGCCAAAAAGATAAGCACCGACACACAAAATCATCATAACCAAGGGAGCATATCGGCCAAACGATGTATTCAGGATCGGCCCAAGCACCAGAAAACCGCTGCCGATGATCGAGGCCAAAGGCGTGATTGCCGCACGCCAAAGCAATGCCTTCGCCAGTTTCGGATATAGTAGCAGTCCGCCAACACAAATGCAGACGAAGACAATAATGAGGTTCAGCATAGGGTCCTGAATGGCCAACAAAGGCCGCAGATGTAGCGGCGCATTCGATACCGTTATATGCTGTTGGCCCAATTGGACAGACTGTCTTCAAATCTCGGTACGAAGTACTTTTCCCCGCATGCACTAATACCATCGGTACCTACTAAATTGAAGCTGAGGGCCCCCATACCAAGCCAACAGCCAATATTAACTGAAGGAATCACACCAATTATTTTAATGGCTTCAATACAGAGGTTGGCACACGATGCTAAAGTTAACTTATGCGGACCTATCGGCATCCAACTAATAACTCGGCACATTTGACCGATTGGAAGGAACGAACTACCTGCTTCCGACTGCATTTATGTTGCTAAAAAATTCGACTATCTGGTCCATCACATCTCCACCAATTTCAGGGATTTCAGTCAACACATCATGCTTTGCATTCTGAATCATCACGAACTCCCCATTTGGCCACTTTTCCATGCGATCTTTGATTGCTCCGTTATCGACCAATTCGTCCAACTCACCGCAAAATGTGATGCAGGGGACATCAGGAGATCGCATTTTTGAAAGGCTTCGACATTCAGAAAGCCCTTGATATAGCCACCCCATGCTCGGTCCACCGATTTGTAAATCAGGAACGGCTCGAGCCTGATAGACCCAGTATTCATACATATCTGCGTTGTGGGTCAGGTTATTTTGTTCGAATGACGTTGTGAGCATATAAATTTCGCCACTCTCGCCAGGAACATACTTATGGCCCATGCCGGTCTTCTGGGCCGCCCATGACAGCGGCCAAGCCGCCACTCGCTGTATCGGCGACATCTTTATGCTGAACATGGGGGAGATAAATGCCGACGCTACAACAGGTAGACCCTCTAACATTGCCCGCAGGCCGATACAGGCTCCCATCGAAATTCCAACTAGATACCAAGGTTTTGGCAAATCAAGTTCTTCCGCAGCTTTGAGCGTTGCTGCGACATCTTTTTGGTAATCAGAAAAGCGATGAATATGGCCTGTCTGGGGATCTTTCGCCATCCGGTCGGAGAGCCCTTGGCTACGCCAATCAATAACAACGGTCGCGAACCCATTCCTGTCAAAATCCTTGGCAACCCGCCCATATCTCTCAATGTAACCAAAGCGCCCAAGAAATAGCAAAACAGTCCCTTTGTGACCCTTGTCAGTTCCATAGGTGCCGACGCGTACACGGACGTTGTCATCTGTATGGACCCAGTATGCCGCTCCATCAGAGGGGCCGTCCGCGATTTCTGCATAGAATTTTGCGTTTTCCATTCTTCCTCCTAGGTATGGTTGAGCCGTGGTCCGGTAACGGCATGGAATGAGACGAGGACACTTAGAGCTATAAGAAGTGAGAAGCCTTCAATTCGTCCGACCAACAACAAATTTGCTGACAGTAAGATAATTACTGCGCCCATCTGTAGGATCAGGTTTCCATCCCGTCTTGAGCTGTTCTTTTCATCATCAAGCGGCAATCTCACGAAGGTCTCCTGTACTTTCAGAACGCAGAAACCGAAGGTCGCGACTGTGACGGCCATCATCAGAAAGGTCGTGAAATGGCTTACGGAACTGTTGTCCAGAAATCCATTTTGGTCAGTGGTCAATCCAACAAAAGCCAAAGCATCCCGGCCTAACCAACGCACAAAGTCCTCACCATCCGACGACAAATAGACGATTTGAAGCTTAATAAGAGTTGCCAACCACAAACCATAGACAGCAAGCCTGAAGCTTCCCCATGTAATCTGGTTACCCATCTCTCGGATCGATACAGATTTCATTTCATTATTTTTCTGCAGCGAATTCCCGCAGGTGTCGCTGTAATCGACGGCGACAATCACCATAAAGAGCAGGCCTAGCAAGAATACTGCTATGTAAGATGCTGTGTATAGATACCCGACTGCTGACAGTATCATCGCTTCTCGAACCGAGATCACCTCGGGACGTGAAAGCGCCACAAGATACCGATCTATTTGAACACCGCCCGTATTGCCTGACATGTAAGCTGGTAAATAAATGCCTGCCCATTGAAACCCGAAAACAAAGAATAGGCTAAAAAGCGCGATCGCCCAAAATGAAAAGGAGAAGGATCGCACCCTAACCATCCAGCCATCCGTGTTCGCTAAAGCGTCAGCTTCGTCATCATTTCTCGTACATTTAGATCGCGCTCCATTCTTCCAGAACGATATCAGATTGTTGATGGACAGAATGTAAAGCGGGAGCACGATCAGGGGTAATACGGTCAGCGTTGGGGCCCAAATGAAGCCCACTTGTTTGTTCAAGCCGTCTTCAGGGCTGTAGGTGACACTGAGCGTACCTAAAGCGTAGTTCATCAGCCCTAGTGCGCCAAAAACGAGCCAATAGATGATAATCAAATTTATCGCAGCCTCACCAGAGAGCATCCATTCGCATTTCTCGGCAAAACTCCTGCGTACAAGCCTTGTTTTGCTTGAGGTGTTATCACTGGTCGGTCCAGTGGCGTCGTCAGTATCCGCCCGTTTTCTCTCCCGCCGTTTTGCCGTCAACTGCGATTGAGCGCTACTGAGCTTCATCTGCCATCCGCTGATCGCTGCGGGATCATCACATCCAAAAATCCTCGCGAGCCAGCGAATATTATCAGTGCTTATTCCCGTATCATTATTTTCAAACCATCGCTGAACTGTGCGTAATTCAACACCCGATCGATTAGCATCAATTCGCGAAATCGCCTCTGTGAGGAGCTCCGCTGTCCAGGGGCCTTCGGGAATCCCTTTCTTGTCGACCGGCCGCCCAGCACCCAATCTCGCCATGCGTTGGAAAATCGTCTTGAAGTCGTTTTCTTCGTCGGGTGGCGGGATAAAAAATCTATCGTTTTTTATCAATGGCATAATTCCTCCCCCGACATTCTGTGTCGTCACATGTCGCATCGTATCGTGCATTTTTCAGCAATGGGATTTCTACTGGGACGTGAATATGAATTGAGCAATTACACGCCAATTTGCCCTGTGAACGGCGGTAAGTTGCCTTCAAAACCCGCTCATACGCGCGGGTTCAAATTTGAGAGGTTGGGACGACAACATGTTTTTACGAAACAGTCTGCCACGTCTGACATCTCGCGAACGTGGCCATCGCCTGTCCGGCGACCAACGCAGTTTTGTCTCAGCCAACTCGGGAATTGGCCCTAGTTTTGACATACGCAATGCCTGAGCGTTTGCCTCCTGCGCTTCTGCAAGAAGTGGGTCAATTGCGGCTAGGATCCGATATAACCTTAGCCAACCGCACCTGCAGCGCGCTCATCAACATCAACCCGATTTCCGGCGGTGTGATAGTTGATTTGTCGAAGGCTGCCATCAAGAGCCCATCAGAGGCCGCAGATCTTGCCGCGAAGTACACCAAGATAAGTGGGATTAAGGGTATTTGCTTTGATTTGCGGTCCACCTATAGCGAGGCTGTTGGTTTTGGTGATGGGAACGATATCCTGCGCCGTGTTTCTGGTCTCATGAGAGCCACACAGTCTCTCATCGTCAGGATCGATACGCCAAACGCCACAAATCGGGACGACATATTGTTCATGAGGGCTGCGGGTGTTGACCTCGTTTTGTTTGGCCCACCACCAACTCATATCGACCCAAATCAAAACTGCACGTTTGTCGACACGATTGACGCTTTGGCGCTGCCCTGCGTTTTGCAAGTTGACCGGGCTGCGCAGCCGTCATTGGACTTCGATCAGGATATCATGGCCCTCGCGCAGCGGTGTCCAAACATCATCGGGATTACGCTCTGCTGCGATGAACACGTCCTTCAATATGATCAAGACTACTACGCGCTGAAACGGCTTGATCGTCCGATTGCCGTGATCCCGTCGTGTGATGGTACTCTGTTTCACAATCTCAACACGGGCGCTGACGGCGTCATCTCACGCATGGCCCTTCTAGCGCCGCATGAGACTACCGCGATGTATCAGGCTTCTCTCGAAGAGCGGTTCTATGACGCCCAGATTTTGCACAATCGACTGGCACCGCTGACCGGCTTCTTGGCCGCCGGCACAAAACAGGACCAGCGAAAAACCTTCGAACGGTGTGCCGTGCTTCAAGGTTTACCGGGCGGCCTCTTCGCTGATCAATCCTCAGACCCGCTGGACGGAAACAGGCGCAGCGAGATTGAACAGGTTTTGAAGGACATCCAACTCAAACCGATCGTCTGATCCCGCACTGGTGTGCCTTTACCGCTCGATCCCACGAGACTGATCCTGTTCCAGACCTCGGTTGCGCTCTTGTTGTTTCGCTTGGGATTGCATGTTCACCATCATCGGGAACCCTGTCAGCACGGTGTCCACGCGGGCGAGCACCGCTTGGCGTTCCCGTGCAGGTTTCGCCTTGATCGTGGGTTCAGCCTTTACACCCTCGCGTATTTTGTCCGCCCCTTTGCCGTAGCGCGCTGACAACGCTTGGCGCCAAGCGGTCACTTCGCGCTGTGACTGCCTGTCCTTCATCAGATCGGCCCGTTGGGTAGTTTTCGCCTCTCCGGGTGACATCTGCTCGACGGCTGCAACGCGGCTCAAAAACTGCTGCGCATTCTCCGACAGATCAGGCAACGGCTTTGCGCGTGCAGCCTGCTTCGCCGCATGTGCCGCCACGATCCTTGCCTCGGCCAGACCAACCTGCCGGAACACCTCCCCCGCCTTCTCGGCCAGCTGCGGCGTGATCTCAAGCGCATTGCGTCGCGCGCTATTAGCCAGACCAAGGCGCGTCTTGCCCTTCATCTCACCAAGGATTTCCGGGACACGTTCCAATTCAGACAGCAGCTTTGGCGCATCTCCCGTCTGTTCATAGCGCGACAACAATGCCTGCATGGCCACATCTTTATCGTGATACATCCGGCCCGCCACATCTCGCGCCACAGCGGTGCTGTAGTCCAGACCATCATCCTGTACGGCGCGCGCGCGTATCTCTATGGGAGGCAATGCAGGCATGTCTGGTACAGCCTCAATGAGTGGTGGCTTTTGTGGTTCAGCTTTGGCGTTTTCGTCAGACATTGGCACCTTCCCTTTCGGTTGGATCATTGGGTCTTTGGTGACGGGTTGTGGTGTGAGCGGCTGCAAGCTGGCCTGTGACGCCGCCCATTGGGACGCGAAGATAGCGTCCCAGTTTTCCCGTGCAAAGCTCTGCCATGCGGTTGGCTGTTCGCGCAGGAATGCTGCATCGCCCTGTGGTTGATGTGACCCATGGGTCAGGATCGCATCACTGCCGATTTGCGCGGCAATGGACGTGTTGAAGCGCCTTAGCTCGTCCGCAGACCCTGCCATGTTCAGCTCGTAATGGGCGCTGCGCTCAAATCGACGCGCCTTACGGCCCCGCATCGTGTCAGCGATCAACGCATGCGATAGCCGGTCCATACTTTGGCCAAGACGCGGTGACATGGAAGGGAGATCTTGTCCCTGAACGACCGGTATCCTTTGCGCCGCACGCGCCATCATTGATCCCGCAAGCAGGTCTTTCTCAGGCGCTGGTTTGCGCAACTGATCAAACTTCGTCGCCAATCGATCAAAGCGTTCGCGCAGATACGCTACGTTGGATTTAACAAAATCGACGATCGCCTCTGTGCTCGGATACCCACGCCGCTCTGCAAAACCGCGGACGACATCCTTGTAATCGATGGTGTCGCGATAGAGCACTGTGCTGTCCTGCAATCTATCCCGCGTCATCGCCTCGAAGAGCGCGCGCGGACCGGCAAAGTCCTCTTGGGAGGCGTAGATCTTTACATCATCGCGATGCCGGGTCAGCGCTACGTAAGAGAGCTGCGCGTCCATGGTGGGCGACAGATAAACGAAGGACTGATCGACGGTATTGCCCTGTTCTTTGTGGATGGTGCGCGCATAGCCGTGATCCAACGTGTTGTACTCATTGGCACGGATCGTGACCGGATCCGCGTGACCGTCCACCATCACTTCGAGACGGTTTGGCTCCGCCTTCGTGACCGTTCCCGTCGATCCGTTGAAGACACCTAGACTACGTTCGTTCTTCAAGAACAGCACGCGATCCCCATCCGCAAAGGCGCGCGGCCCGCGCTCAGCAGCAAAGGCATGGTCTTCGCCAAGCGCGTCGTTTTGCCTGAGTGCTGCACGGGCTTCAACGTTCAACCCGATCACATCCTTGTTGCGGTGCGCCATAATTGTGCAGTCCGCATTGGCCTGATGATAGGGCATCCAATCTTGGATCAGGGCCGCACGTGCCGAGTCATTGGACTCCGACCAAGTGACCTTGTCTTGATCCAAGTATGCGCTGACACCCGCTTCCGCGTCTCCCGATCCAAAGGCAACGGCGGCCTCGCGCATCCATGGCGTAGACTGCCGCACAACAGAATCCAGCTCGACATATCCCGAGACGTCGACAAAGGCGCGGAAGGCTGCGCCCGCCTGGATCGGTTGCAACTGTCGCGCATCCCCGAGTGTGATCATCCGCGCACCAGCCTCATTAAGCTGCCGTGTGATGCGCTCCATCTGAGGTGACGAGACCATGCCGGCTTCGTCCATCACAAAGATCGTTTTACGATCCGGCAGGAGATTGCCTTTGGCCCATTGGTACTCCCACGACGCCAGCGTCCGGCTTTGAACGCCCGCCTCAGATCTGAGATTATCTGCCGCAATCCCGGCCAGAGCGCCGCCGATCACGGTATAGCCGTCATTCTCCAAGGCCATCCGTGTTGCATCAATCGTGGTGGACTTCCCGGCACCGGCATAGCCCACCAACGCCGCCGCACTGCTCTCGCCCGTCAGATGCCGCACAACCATTTTCTGTTGTGCATTGAGCGCAAAACCGCGCTTGGTTTCAAACGCCGCATATACCTTTTCCAGACGCCGCTCAGCGATCTGAACGCCCGGCTTGGACGCTAGACCCTGAATATTGCGCACCATCTCGTACTCAAGCGCGACCATCGCTTTCGTCGAGAACAGCGGCTCTGACGTCTCATCGCCTGTGAACGGATCGAACGACGGTGCTGCGATTGGCACCAACTCCTCACTTGCCCCGACGCGGTAGAATAGTGCCTGGAACTCGGCAGGCGTACACTCGGTCCGGTGGATTTCTCGCGCGATGTCATGGCGCGTAAACACCGCCTTCTGGATCGTGAGTTTCTTCAGAACGAGGTCCGGGTCTTGCGCATAACGCTCATAATTTTCCCGTGCAGCAATACGTGCCTTCGTCGCAAGCTCGGACAGCTCACCGCGTGCGTCCATGTTGTCCGCCGCAGGTCCACGATGCGTTGATGGGACCACATCAATGCCCAACTCTTCGAACGAGCGATGGTCCACACGGATGTCATGGCCATGCTTGGCAAGGTGGTGGTTTTGAATGTCTGCCCAAGCCGCGCGCATCGCTTTGAGACGCTCCAGACCACCTGTGAACTGCACGGACCGGATCTTTCCGTCTGCCCCACGCACAGGCGCACCGTCCTCGCCCAAAATCGGAACCCGCTTGGCACCGAAGCCATCTTCTGTAAGCGGACGCAGAGAGGTCATCAGGTGTACATGGGGATTACCGGCAAGGTCATGATAGGCCCAATCCGCGACAATCCCATGTGCTGACAGCTCCTGTGCAACGAAGTCGCGCACGAGGTCGATGTTCTGATCGACGGTCAGCTCATTGGGCAACGCCAGGACGAACTCACGCATGAGCTGCGCATCGCGGCGCGCCTCATGTACTTCAACCGCATTCCAAAAGAACGCGCTCGTCTCCGGCGCTTCAAAGTCTGCTGCGTGTTCTGCAATCCAAGCGGGCGCATCCGGCGGCACCGCAAATTCTGAATGGGCGTTTCCGCCCTTGCGCGAATAGTCGACCTCTTCGCCTGTCTCGTCGCGATCCATCCTAGCGCAATGACGGTAAGCGGCCGCAGCTACGGCGGACCGCCCTGCCCCCTTCCCGATGATCTGCGCTGACAAATGGTAGATCGCCACGTCGGTCTCTCCAGTCCAAGCCTGCTTGTTACTTCTTTCCGGTCCTCTGCGGCCCACCAAGGCCGCGCCGGGACAGCACATGTCGCTTGCGACGTATAAGTGCGCCATTGTCTCCATTTTGTAATGCACTTATATCGTTATATCAATCGTTATGTACATCGAAGCACAGAGCGACGCTGCTTTAAGTGAACCCACCTTCCTCAAAGTGGTGATGTCCTCAGGTCGCTATGGTGAAACGCACCGGCCCTGCACCGCGATTTTACGCGACAGGACCATCACTTTGCGCAACCTCAGAAACCGCTCGGATCAATGAGATGTCGCCGCTTCTGAGCTTCTAGGATCGAAACCGCATTAGGGTTTGCCACAACTTCGTTCTGCGCATCGGACAGAGCGTCAAACGGCCCGATGTTCTCGGTAATGTTCAACGGTGCGCCATCCTCGTCATACCCAAAACAGATGTAGAGTGGTGCGCGTTTGATAGCGTCATGGGCCTTTTCCAATGCGCGGATCGCTGCAAAGGCGATTTTGCGCGAGGCCCAGTAATGCGGGTGATGTGGGGGAATGACGGTTCGGCTTAATGTTGTTGTGTGCTGTGTCATGGATTGTGTTCCCTTTATGAAATCGAGACGGGGGCAGGACCTTGTCCTGCTCCTGAGCTCGTGCGGAACAGCGTGAGAGAGAGGGGCAAGGCAAATCGATGCGAGTGGTGCGGGCGCAGCGCAGCGAGCCTCGGTCGTGTCTCTTTGCCTTGCTGGAGAGAGAGAGCGGCGCTCTCTTTCTCCGCCTCGATGATCCGGTTCCGCGTTCGGTACGAACGTATAAGGGCTCGAATGAACCGTTACCTTCTACAGCTTTTCAAAGCTATATATATCGTTATATACAACACCTCAAGCATCGCTATAATATGCAGAGATAAACTCTCATTGACCCACCCGATGGCGTAGACAGGAGACCAAACCATGGCCCGCAAATCGAAATCAGTGACAGATATCGACAAGGAAATCGAAGCCCTCAAAGTGGCACGCACCGCAGCATTGGATGCGCAGGCCGCACACATCGGCAAGCTCGCCGCAAAAGCTGAACTGACACTTTTGGACATATCGGATGCAGCCTTGCTGAAGGAGTTCAGGACGATTGCGGAACGATTTCGCAAGCAAGGGGCCGCACCCTCTGCTGCGTCTGGTAGCGCAACACCTGCGTAAAGCGGAGCAACGGATGCAACGTGCAAAACATGCAGATCGCCGCAAAGCGACGCGCCAGCGGTTGGAACTTGGCGAAGCGGTCGAGGCGGCAGATGCAGCGCATCTCACCCGAGATGAGATCATCGCAGCGCTAAAATCGTTCATGAAACATAACGCGAAACCACCCGCACAGCACGCCATCGAACCACAGAGTGAAGCAGTATCATTGGACAGAACTGGGAGGATCTCATGATCCGCAAACCCGAAGATGCAAACTATGCGCTCATTGGCCTGTTCATCCTTATCGCAGCAATCTGCACAGCTGTATTCGCATGGTACGCATTTTTAAAGTTGCCTTACCGCGCGATAAGCGGTGCCACGATCCCAGTGGAGTGGGCTTACGTCAAAGCCTGCCTGAACCCTTTCGATCAGGACTATTGTCAGACGATCCGCGCCACGATGGATGCGCAGTCATCCGAGCAGTTCTATGTTGGCGTGACCAGTTTTGCAGCACTCGGACTGACGACGGCGGGCCTCTTCTGTTATCTCGTGTGGGAGTGGGGTCTGCGCGTGCGCCCGCTTATCGTGAAGACCGGACTGTCGGTCGCCACGGAGAAGGACCTTGAAAAAGCAGCACGCAAAGAGATCAAGCGTGACGCCCCGGGGCTGTCTTGGTTTGGCACGTTCCAGCTCAGCCGCTTGCGTGAGGTAAACCACTTTCTTGTCTATGGCGCCATCGGGGGCGGTAAAACCCAGACGATCTTGCCGTTGCTGCGATCTGTCATGGATCGCGGCGACAAGACGGTCATTTTTGACTTCAAAGGTGACTACACACGGATGGCCTACTCAAAACCCATCGGCGCAAAGGACAAGAGCGAACCGCTGCTATTGGCCCCGCATGATCGCCGGTCGGTGATCTGGGACATCGCCAACGATCTGGTGGTGGAAGAGGATGCCATCGAGGTGGCCAACCGCATCATCCCCGAAAGTAAGGATCGGTTTTTCTCTGACTCCGCACGCACAATTTTGGCGCTGTGCATTATTACCTTAATGAAGACCAAGCCACGCCAATGGACCTGGTGGGAGCTGATGGAAACCACACAACTCCCGCTCGAGACGCTGCAGAAGTTTGCGCCAAAGTACCACCGGGACGCGATCATCTATCTCAACGCGGATTACCGCCAAGTGGCAGCCAGCATCTCGACCATGGCCGCAGGCCTGGGAGCGGTGCGCATGCTAGCCTATGGCTGGCGCGCGGACGGCACAACACGGCAATCCTTCTCACTGCGTAACTGGCTGCTCGATGAGAAAACCAAAGACCGGACCTTGATCTTGCAAAGATCGGGTCGGTTTCAGGACCAGTCAGAGGGCTGGATATCAGCCTTTCTGACCGTCATGTCCTCATCAGTGTCTGACATCTCGTTTGGCGAAAGCAAGGAGCGCCGGGTATGGCTCTTCGTGGATGAGTTCGCCCAACTTCCCAAGGTGCATCGCTTCGAAGCTATGTTGGAAACCGGCCGCTCCAAAGGCTTGGCCGTGGTACTCGGCATCCAAGGCTTGGAGCAACTGGTCGCGAAGTATTCGCAGCAAACTGCGGATCAGATCGAGTCTTTGATTGGGACCAAGATCATTGCCAAAATCAATGTCGGCCAAACAGCAAAGCGCCTTGAAGAACAGTTCGGCAATTCAATTCTGATCACCCGCAGACAGGATACCGATGGCAGCGGTCGGCTGAAATGGATACGCGACGAGAAGCGCGAACCGGTCGTTCACCGCACGGATTTCCAGACCGAACTCGGCCCGTTGCTGCACAAGCGGGGTGTCTACGTTCTTGTCAGCGGGATCGGGCGGCACGTGTACCGGGTGCTGGTACGGTATTCGAAGTCTGAAGATCTGCGCGTTTCCGAAGAGCCCGCAAAGTGGACCACCAAGCTGCGCGAAATATTTGACGATGACGCGGCCTTGGCCCGTCAAGAAGACATCACGGCGCAAGAGGAGATGCGGTTTGGAGAACGCGCGCCCGATGTCGCGGAGCCGGGTATTGAGCGTTAGGACGTTGTCGAAACTCGGCAGTGCAAGATGAAAGTCTGCATACCAAGCTCAGACTGCCCGTGGGCAATAGAAAACCCTCAGGTAAATTCACTAAACTCAGGACGCATGAGCCGACCTCGTCAAAACGTAAACACATCCGTGTTGCGTGCGTTAGGCTTGATGATGTTGCCCTTACCGTCCTTCTTGATCGCGACCTTAAGGTCAACCGAGTAGAGCCCGTTGCGATTGTGCGGCACCAGCAGTTTGCCTTCGGCAAAGCGGGCCCGCCAGCGTTGCACGGTGACGACGGTCGTTCCAACACGTAATGCGCTATCCTCGAGGCCACCAACATACCCGCTGCCCTGAATGTCTTGACAGAGGTCCGCGAGGACCCGACAGGCGACGTTTTCGCGTGATTTGCGGTAGTGGATTTTAACCTGTCGAAAAAGATCGATGTTCACGCCCAATTCGTTCGCTTTGATCTCACCCGCCTTGGGGGGACCTTCAAAGAAGGTCACATAGGTCGCATCAAAGTGCTCTTTTGGATCGTAGGCCATTGTTGGTTTATCTTGCATTGTTTGTATCCTGATCCGATCAGCTTTTCTGATGCTTGGTCAAAAAGCGCTTCGACATCACCGTTGTATCTATCGTGTAATCTAGCGGGAGTCATTAGATGTCAAAAAGGTGCTTGATGAGGGACCGACCTCGGGAGATGGCCGGTCCCTTTTGTGGCGCTTTAGGCTGCCATCGAGGGGGAGGATGTTTGCGGATCGCGCGCAGACCAGAGCATCAGGTGGGTGACGTTGTCTTCGCCGATCTCATCGAGGACGATGACGTTTGCGTAGATGGCCATGCCACCCAGTTCCGGTGCAGCCATTTTGACCGAGAGGTATTCGCTGCCGGTGCGATCTGAGGTCTTCTTCCAGGCGGCACCGATTTCGTAGTCGCCATTGGCGAAGATGCGGTAATCGGGTTGGTCGCCTGAGGCGGTTGCGTTTGGCACGATGTTGATTTTCGTGCGGACGGTCATCGTGGCGAGTGTGCCTGTGTAGATGCCTTTGTCGGATTTGGTGAGGGATGCGAGTTTGTTGCTCATGGTTCAGTTCCTTTTCAAATGTTGTCAGGATCCATTTTCCTGATGGCACTGGAAAAGCATGGGGATGCCGAGAAAACGCAACGAGAAAGGCCCGGGTCGGTGCGGCCCGCAGCGCAGCGAGGACACGGCCGGGGCTTTCGACATTGCGTTTTGGAGCACCCATGCCCAGTGATGTCGATCAGGTAAATGGACCTGACCAGCGCTCAAGTGAAAGGAGTCTGTGCCCTGAGCAATCGCCTGACCGATCAAGTCCGATGTAAGCAGACCAGCACCCTCCCCCTGCCACCCCGCACATTCACCCTCCTGCCAAACGCGGCCACCGATGCGCTCCACAACCTGCATCTGCTTGGCAATGGCCGACTTTGAAACTGCCGCTTGGATGAAGACTGGCGCACTGGGCACAGACCTCGGCTCAAATTTGCTCCGGGAGGGCGTCGATGCGCTTTCGCAAAACATCAAACTGCGTGACGACGAGATCGACGGTCCGACGTTTTGCCTCTGCATCGTCTGTGAACGTTGACGTCCGCACATATCCTTGGAAGTGGACCAAATCACCCGGGGACAGGCCAGCCTCGAGGCGGTCTCGCAGATCTTTGCGGAAACAGACAATTGAATTCCACACAGGTGTGGAGGATGATCCGCTGTCGCTGTCAAACCGCTCGAGCTCATGGACGACCGTGATAACAAGCGCCTTGGGATAAGGTTTGAGCACGCCTACTCTGACATTGGCCGTCCATGTGAAAGACCCGGCCATCACGCGCACCAGTCCGTGCGCACCCCGTCCCCGAAGATATCTGCAAGCCCATGATCCAAGAGGGTGTGCCCGACGGGTCCAGTTTGCGTCTGGATCCGCACAAGCATGCGCCCAAAACGATCCTGCCCTTCCCGGGTGATGGAAATGATGCCGGATCTGATCAAGGACAGATGCAGGCTGCTGGCCTGTTCCGCGAGCCGCCGCTCACGACTGCAGTGCCCCTCGACCTCGGGTGTGTCGACACCCGCGAGGCGCATTTTCTCACCAGCGACCCACAGCGTGTCACCGTCCACGATGCAATTGATCCGCTGCTCAAAAGGCTGACACATATGCCAGTCTACGTCTGCGAGCGCGGGATTTGCGACGAGCCAGAACGCACATATGAGAAGGAGCCGCATCAGAAGTGGCGCGGTGCAGGTCGAAAGTCACTTAAGAAGTGCCATTCAACAAGCATCCCATCCTGATGATAGGCCGCGAATATCTGCGTATCATCACCATAATACGTCACGATGGCATTTTGGTATGTGAGGAGGCGCTCCGCATAGTCATCCTCGTCACCGCGCAGCGGGAAACGCTCAGCCCCACCGATCTCATGTGCTTTGATCGCGATCAGATGCCAGCCTTTGTCACGAATATCGAAGGTCTCGATCTCTTCTGCCGTCAGCCGGGTGCTGCGCACCGGACTGGCCTTTGCGGCATCGACAGGAAGCGATGCACGTGCATGTGGAGAGATCGTCTCTTGGTCGAGACGCATCCGATTTGCCAAGAGCAAGACCAGATCGTCGTAGCGGCCTTCATCAAGGGCTTTCATAAAGCTGTCTCGAAACCGCAACATGAGTATTTACGTCTTTCAGCTCTTTACCGTTAAGTGTATCGTTATATCTGGAGCACGGCATGCGCGCAACAAATTGAAAAAAGAACCCTAAGGGCTCTGCAAAATAGCAATCTCGTTCGTGCGCCGGTTGTTCGCTATGGCTGCGATAGGGTACCCGCTCAGGTCACGCGTCAGTATCGCCCAAAATCGGACAGGTGGAAATGGGGCCAGACATTATCGGCCTTTTTGAGCCGATTTCCTCACTTTTCCATCAACGTCATGAATGTCTCACCTCTCCCAGTGAAACATGCGAAAAGCTCTTTCTCGACGTAGAGGCGAAGGACATCGTCTGACAACGTGAGTTTATTGCGTTCAAGATACGTCGCGAGATTTCTGAAGGCCCGCTCCGCATCGCCCGCGCCGAGCGCCTCTGTAATCTCTTGTCGTTCTGCGTCCGTCACACGTGTCATGTTTCCCATTTTGTCACCTTTTTTTCGGTTCCCACCGGCCCTAAGCCGGGTGTTTGAAACCTTCTGTGACAAAGGCGCGCTGCTTTTAAGCGCGAGCGCCCTGGACAGAACAACGCCACCCGGCCGCTAAGCCGATTGGGGTTGTCACAGAGAGGTTTCAAAGCCTCACATCTTCTGCGGAAGATGATGTCTCTTTATGCCGAGCAGGGTCATGGATTGCAATGAAACAAGCAGCCTCGTGAGGTGCCGGAGATAATCTAACATTGCTTGAATAATATAACGCCGGGAAATCCACCTGGACGTTTGCGGTGCTGCGCCCGCGCGAGCGATCGTTACCGTATGGCGAAGACCGGCGTGCCGGGCTTCGGGAGCGTCAGCGAGTAGAGCGCGGTCGGCACGACGCGCCCAGCTCTCACGTTCAATAAAATCCCGCACTGCGCATTTGGTCCCAGAAAATCATGCCACGCAGCTTCCACACCCCTTCTTGTCAATAGAGCCGCTTCGCAGAGACCAGATCACACATCTTTCTGGAATAGTGGAAACACAAAGCCGCCTCCTGACCGAAAAGCACCTTGATCCAGACAAGTTCATGGCAGCCGTGATAGATAGTTTTAATGCGTTCAGTACATGCCTCGCGACATCTGCTGTTCGCCCTGTCGTTGAAACGTGATCTGGCTCAAAGAGCCAGATCCGCGTTCAGCGCTGCGTAGTAGCGATGTCGGGCTTGGGTAGCCGTATCCAAGAGGCTATCGAGCGTTGTGGGATCTTCGCGCGCCTCAAGTGCCGCATCATAAAGGCTTTGGGTTCTGTCAGCTTCACGTTCTGCTCGGTCGAGGTTTTCGGTATAGGTCGTTTGCATCTCCGGCCGCGTCGCTCCGACGGCGGCGTGGAGATGGTGGCCGATTGGCCACCATCTAATCTGGTTCATTCTTTGTCCTTCGCGAAGGACACCACGTCGAAGTCGTGGGCCGCAAGGGTCGTCTTGTAGTGTTTCTCGCCGTCGCGTTCGTAGACATGGGGTTGGATGCTGCCTTGGAAGATCATCTTGTTGCCGACCTTGCCGACCTTTTCATTTGCGAAGCGTTTGCGCAGGGCTGCGTTGAAAAGGGTGACTTCGTTCCAGTCGGTTTGGGTGACCCATTCGCCATCCTTTTTGACCGTACGGTCTGATCCGAGTGAGATGTGGGTGACGTTCTCGTGGGCGTTGATTTTGCCGATGCGGCCGATGATTTGGAAGGTTGCGTTGTTGATCATGTCTGTCTCCTTTGGTGTGTCGTTTCGATGGGACGTGAGAAGGCAGACGGTTTTGGGGCGGTACAATTACCGGAAGACACGGGTGGTGCGGCCCGCAGGCCCAATCCTTCATGGGGCCGAGGACACGGGAGTGGCTGGAGCAGCGCAGCTGTTTAGTGATTGTGCCGCACCAAGTTCTCTGCCACGCCCCATTCCTTTCAGAAACGACAGGCCACAGGAGGCGGGCCCTGATCCGAAACCGCTCCTATCCTTATCGGCCATAGCGCATCATCGCCTTTCAACGAGACCCTCACATTGTGAGATCAGACACGTCAGAAGATTGGTGATATCCTCTTCCCGACTGGAAAGACCTGACCCGGATTGTACGCAACAAGGACATGCAACCGAGCAAGACGGGCGGCGGTAATGGCTTGATCGTGGGCGTTATCGCAAACCTGCGCGCGTGACGGCGGACTGCAAATCGGCACGCGGCCGCGCCATCAATGCGGGCTCGGCAGGACAAGAAGATGGCCAGATCGCAATGTGAGCTGAGCGGCTATTGTATCTCTGTCGTGCGATTTGAGATCAGAGGTAGCGCCAGTTAACGGTCAAATGTTGGTAATTCCGCACATAGTGCAGATATTTCAACATGATTTTGCAATGAGGGCGGAAGCAGGTCTGCTAAACGGTGCTACCCTTCGGACCGGTAATTTGGAATTTTCATGACCGCGTTTGAAAGCAGCCGTTCACACAATATGCGGAGAATGCTAACTGGGAGCCCACAGCGGAAGTGTTCAATTTGTGCTGCGTGCGCTCGCAGCGTACGAAATGCTTCGCGAGCGCAAGATACTTCGCCGCCGCGCAGCGGGAGAACCGGCCATTCATACAGACCTCAGAAAGGATCAGCGAAAGCAGCGCGACCGATGCTTGGTTCAAATAGCCTGTAAGCGAAGCCTCTGGCTTCTCCCACAAATTCTTTCAGCACGGACGCCGGGGTCGGCCAGTGCGGATGCCCGTTGATGTTCGCAGTGTTGATCACCTTAGCCGTGCTTGGCATTCTGCTCTACTATGTGGTGATCTTCCTAGAGCGAACCTTCGCAGGCTGGGCCGATCGCGAAGGCAGCTAAAGCAGGCAAAATGCATTTTTCAGTTCAATCTACATTTTTTGCCCCGACGAACGATGCAGGAATATGAACACGAGATTTGCAGTGTTTGGCCCCTAGACTTCCCAATCGGCATCGGAGATGCGAAGCGCTTTGATCCTTGAATAGACCGTTGTAGGCGCAATCTCCAGAAGGCGGGCCGCCCCGGCCGGACCCGACACTTTGCCCTGAGATCGACGCATGCACTTGACGAGATTGTCCCGCTCAAGCCGCTTTAAGTCAGAGTTGGACATAATGTCCTCATTATCGTCGACTTTTGCTGCAAGGCCTGACTGGAATTCTATCCGCAGTTTTCCGCCTTGCGCCAAAATCGCGGCACGTTCGATCACGTTTTCCAACTCACGGACGTTGCCGGGCCAATTATAGGCCACAAGCGCTTCGATATTGGCTTTGGATATCCGCGTTAACGGCAAACGCAACCGGCTAGATGCGCGTTCCAAAAAGTGTTGAGCCAGAAACGGGATGTCTTCGGGGCGGTCTTTTAAGGCGTCGCAGTGGATCGGCAGAACGCCCAGTTCAAAAAATAAGTCTTGGCGAAACCGTTCGGCGCGAACTTCTGCGGCAAGATCACGGGCCGTCGTTGAAACGATCCGAAGCGACACGGGCGTATCATAGGTGTCCCCGATACGCCTGAATGCCCCATCCTGGATAACCGCAATCAGTTTGGCTTGAAACGCCTTGGGCAAATCTGAAACCTCGTCCAGATGCAGTGTCCCGTTATTGGCCATTGCCAGCTTGCCAGTGGTGTCGCGCACCGCTCCGTGAAACGCACCGCGCCGATAACCGAACATCTCCGCTTCAAGGCTTCTGCTTGGAATGTCGGAACAATTGACGCGCACCAATGGCCGTTTTGCCAGATTGCTTGCCTCGTGGATCGCACTAACAGCCAGGCCCTTTCCAGTTCCGGATGCCCCTGAAATCAGGACGTTCGTCTGTGTGTGCGCAACCAAATCAATCTGAGTATTAAGGTTTCGGATTGAGGCAGATTGCCCGATGATCCCTGTGTGCGATCTGACATTACGAATCTCTGTGAGCAGATAGTCGTTCTCTTGTTCAAGTTGGAAACGCAGCTTTTCTACTTCTTCTAAGGCGCGGCGTAGCTTTTTTTCATTTTCGCGGCGTTCGGTCACATCGCGAAAAATGACAACCGCCCCCGCCAGCACGCCGTGATCATAAATCGGTGTTGAGATGTATTCGACCAAAATCGGTTTACCGTCTTTGCGCCAGAATGCGTCGTCATCGACCCGCACGGTCTTATCGTGTCTGAACGAATCGTAGATCGGGCAATCATGGGCATGAAAACGATCCCCATTCAGGTGGTGGTGGTGGATGATCTGGTGCAAATCTCGTCCGATCAGATCGTCCGCGTTCCAGCCCAGCATCTCTTGGGCGGCACGGTTGACGAACGTCGCTTTGCCTTCGGCGTTGATCCCGTAGATACCTTCACCCGCAGCCTCGAGGATCAAATGGTTCTGGGCCTCCATCTCGCGGAAAAAACTATGAATATTATGCCATTGCATCAAACCCGCACGGTGTTGGGCTTCCTGTTCTGCCAGATGATTGCGCCGTTCTTGGGCGTCCAGATCCAGAAAGCTGAGCATCACGTGGCTATCAGATACTTTGGTGCCAAAGGTTTGCAAACGTAGCGCACGATTATCGTCGTTCTCAAAAATGAGAGCGGACGTCGTGTAGCGTGCAAAATGAAGCACTGCTTCAAGGAACACCGCCATGTCACCTGCTTGCGATTGCAGAACTGTGTTCAAGGTGCCCGCAGTCAGGCGTGTGCCAAACAACCGCGCGGCTTCCATATTATGTTCTACGATGTCCCCGCTATGCGCATCAATCACAAGCGTCGGCAGCGGATGATGGTCCAGTGTGAGGGAGATATGAGAATCAAGTGCCATGCGGGCAGATAATCCGAAGTTGCGTGCCCCTGCATCTACTAGACTTCGTAATTTACGAAATGTCGTGTTAATCGCATATTTTTTAATCAATATTTTCAGAAGGTTGTCAATTTTAGACGCATTACAAACCTGACTTAAGCGCTTCGTTGCCTCGTGTCATTATTTCCCCAAATCAACTCATGGGGGTCATCATGACAGTCAAAAGTCTCGGAAATCCGTTCTCAAAAGATACCGATCTACGCCATGGGCAAAGTTGCCCTTGTGAAAGTTGCAAATCATCTGCCGCACCGACGTCCACGCACATGTCCAGCGAAGAGATGCTGGAACAAGCGGTCGAAAGTGCAATTGTACGGTCGGTCTTTGGTCACAGCGATATTGGTCGACGGTCGTTCATGGGCATGGTCGGGGGCACAACGGCTGCCGCTGCACTCGCCTCTGTCTTCCCGATGAACGAAGCCAAGGCGCGTATCTTGGATGACCTTGGCCCACCTGAAAAAACAGACTTGAATATCGGCTTTGTCCCAATCACTTGTGCGACGCCGATCATAATGGCGCAGCCGTTGGGGTTTTACGAACGCTACGGTTTGAACGCGCAGGTCATCAAAACGGCAGGTTGGGCTGTGGCGCGCGACAAATCATTGTCGGGTGAATATGACGCGTCCCACATGCTCACGCCGATGCCTTTGGCGATGACGCTGGGTGCGGGGTCTGTCGCGGAACCATACATCATGCCCGCCGTTGAAAACATCAACGGTCAGGCGATTGTTTTGGCCAACCAACACATGGACAAGCGCGATCCCGCGCAGTGGAAAGGCTTCACGTTCGGGGTGCCGTTTGAATATTCAATGCACAACTTCCTACTGCGCTACTACGTGGCGGAATTCGGTCTGGACCCGGATGTCGATATCCAGATCCGCGTTGTGCCGCCGCCAGAAATGGTTGCAAACCTGCGTGCTGGTAACCTTGATGGCTATCTGTCGCCTGATCCGTTCAACCAGCGTGCCGTCTATGAAGGCATCGGCTTTATTCACATACTGACCAAAGAAATCTGGGAAGGTCATCCATGCTGTGCATTTGCTGCGCCATTGTCTTTCGCGACCGAATTGCCAAATACCTACGGCGCTTTGCTCAAGTCGATAATTGACGCGACGCAATATGCATCCAACCCCGACAACCGCAGCGAAATATCCGCAGCGATTGCACCAACCAACTACCTGAACCAACCGGTCACCGTGATCGAACAGGTGCTGACAGGGACCTATGCGGATGGTCTGGGCGAAGTGCAGCGCGTTCCTGATCGCATCGATTTCGATCCTTTCCCATGGCAATCGATGGGTGTTTGGATCCTGACGCAGATGAAACGTTGGGGTTATATTGAGGGCGATGTGGATTACAAAGGCGTGGCCGAACAGGTCTATCTGGCGTCTGATGCCCGCAAGGTCATGACCGATCTTGGCTATGACGCGCCTGCGGAAAACTACAAATCGCACATGATCATGGGCAAGACGTTCGATTACAATGAACCAGAAGCCTACGTCGACAGCTTTGCGATCAAAGCGGGCGACTGATGGACCTTTTGTCAGAAAACAAGCGGGCTGCGATCTGGTCGATTGCCTTGCTGGTTGTTGGGTTGTTGGTGTGGGAATTTTCGATCACCGCACAAACGCTCAACACTGGGGAGCTGACCGAATACGAACTGCTGACTGGGGCGGGCACTGCGAAAGCAGGGGTTCCGCCCCCTAGCGAAGTCGCAGTCAAAGCCTGGCAGGAATTGTCGAACCCGTTTTATGATGCGGGGCCCAACGACAAGGGCATCGGCATCCAGATCGGCTATTCGATCTACCGAGTCTTGACGGGGTATTTTCTCGCCGCGATCATCGCGATCCCGCTTGGGTTTCTGATTGGCATGTCCAGCGTCGCGTACAAGGCGCTGAACCCGTTTATTCAGGTTCTGCGCCCGATTTCCCCGCTCGCTTGGATGCCACTGGCTCTGTTCATCATCCAAGATTCCGAGGCCTCGGCGATTTTCGTCATCTTCATCTGTTCCATCTGGCCCATGCTACTGAACACCGCGTTTGGTGTGGCTGGGGTCCGTGAAGACTGGGTCAACGTGGCCCGCACCCATGAACTGAGCGCGTTGAAAACCGCCTTCACCGTGGTCCTCCCCGCCGCGGCGCCCACCATCGTCACGGGCATGCGGATCTCGATTGGTATCGCGTGGTTGGTCATCGTGGCGGCAGAAATGCTCGTCGGGGGGACCGGCATCGGCTATTATGTCTGGAACGAGTGGAACAACCTCGACCTGACTTCAGTCATCTTTTCAATTCTCATGATCGGCGTTGTCGGCATGTTGCTGGACGCGGCCTTTGGCCTGCTGCAGCGGCGCGTCGCCTACGTTGAATAGGGCAGGCCCATGGCAAAATCATTTCTAAGTATTGAAAAGCTCACCCAGAAATATCCCGATGGCAAAGGCAGTGAATTCACGGTTTTTGAAAACGCCAGCTTTGGGATTGAGAAAGGTGAGTTCGTCTGCATCCTTGGCCATTCGGGCTGTGGTAAGTCCACCATAATGAATATTCTCGCGGGGCTGTCTGACCCAACAAGCGGTGTGGTTAAGATGGACGGCTTCGAAGTCTCGGGCCCCAGTCTTGATCGCGGAGTGGTGTTTCAAAACTACTCCTTACTGCCATGGCTGACCGCGTTGAAGAACGTCACTTTCGGGGTGGCCGCGCGTTTCCCCGATTGGACCAAACAGCAAGTCGAAGACCATTCAATCGCGTTTCTCGACAAGGTTGGGCTGTCTGGTGACGCGATCTACCGCAAGCCCAGCCAGTTGTCCGGTGGTATGCGCCAGCGTGTGTCGATTGCACGTGCCTTTGCCAACGAACCCAAACTGTTGTTGCTGGATGAACCCTTCGGTGCGCTTGATGCGCTGACACGGGGCACCATTCAAGAAGAGCTGTTGAAGGTCTGGAGCGGGACGGATCAGACCGTCTTTATGATCACTCATGACATCGACGAGGCGATCCTGCTCGCCGACCGTATTCTGTTGATGACGAACGGCCCACTGGCCCGTGTCGCCGAAAGTGTCGAGATTACCATTCCTAGGCCCCGCATCCGCACCGACATCGTAGAACACCCGAACTACTACGCGATCCGCAATCATCTGGTGCAGTTTCTTGGCAAACGATCAGCCGAACTGGCAGGCCAACCCAGCGAAGCAGGCGCAACCCATTCGCCCGAAACGATCCGCATCGACAAAACTGGAACTGCGGCAAGCGATAAACCGTTGCTGCAGGCGGTAAAAACATGAACCCGCCACGCCCCCCTTTTCCGCCCTTCAGCTATGACGACGCTGTCCAAAAAGTGCGGATGGCCGAAAACGCATGGAACGGCCGTGATCCCGCCAAGGTCGCGCAGGCCTATACGCCAGACACAGCTTGGCGCAATCGATCGCAATTCCTGCAAGGCCGCGCACAGGTCGAGGCGTTTCTGACCGAGAAGTGGGCTACGGAAAACGGCTATCGGTTGATCAAGGAAATCTGGGCCCACGGCGATGATAAAATCGCCGTTCGCTTTTGTTACGAATATCACGACGCATCGGGCCAATGGTTTCGCGCCCATGGCAACGAAAACTGGGCCTTTGATTCTGACGGTTACATGGCGCAACGCCATGCCTCGATCAATGATGTGCCGATCTCAGAGGACGAACGCCAGTTTCATTGGGATGCACCGGGGCCACGCCCAGATGACCATCCGGACCTGACCGCGCTCGGCCTGTAATAAATAACCAAGTAAGAAGGACACCATACCAATGACCGACATGATGACCAAAGAAGACGTCACAGCAATGATCCTTTCGGCCAAGAAAACAGCCGGAATAACTTGGGAAGACATTGCCGATAAAATCGGGATGTCGCCGGTCTGGACCCATTCTGCCGCAATGGGCATGAACGCCTTCCCGCCTGAAAAGGCCGCCCTGATGGTTGCGACCATGGGCTTGCCCCAAGAAGCCGAAAGCGTGCTGGCAGAAAGCCCGACAAAGATTTGGGAACAGGCCGTACCGACCGATCCCTGCATCTACCGCTTTTACGAAATAGTCGGTGTCTACGGACCAACGCTCAAGGCGCTTATTCAAGAGAAATTTGGCGACGGCATCATGTCTGCGATTGATTTCGAAATGTCAGTCACCCGCGTTGAAAACCCCAAGGGTGATCGCGTCAACATTGAAATGTCGGGGAAATATCTCGGATATAACAGCTGGTAAGAGATGATGCAGCACGATCATCCAGGCGACAAAGCTGCAAGCCCCGTCCATGTGACAGGAAAGGCAGATGTCATCGTCAGCGGTGTGGCCCATAGCTACAACGCGAGCGACGGTGCGGTGCTGTCCGGGATTGATCTGACCATCCAACCCGGTGAGGTCGTGGCCTTGATCGGACGGTCAGGGTCCGGCAAATCAACGCTACTGCATATTCTTGCAGGCTTGATCCAGCCTAGTGAAGGCGCTGTGCGTATTGGGGGCGCGAGGGTTGTTAAGCCCTCGCCCCGCTGGATCATGATGTTCCAATCCCCCTCCTTGTTCCCATGGATGAGTGTTTCGCAAAACGCTGCCCTTGGCCTGCGGTATGCCGGCCAAGCGGACGGCGTCGAAAACCGGATAGCTGAGGTGCTGTCACTGGTCGATTTGTCCGAGTTTTCGGATCGCAACGTGCAAGACCTCTCTGGCGGTCAGCAACAACGCGTGGCCCTTGCACGGTCGTTGGCTCCGAGCCCCGAGGTGCTGCTTCTGGACGAGCCGTTCTCGGCGCTCGACATGTTTACACGACAAGCAATGCAGCAAGACGTGCGCGCGATTGCCAAGAGGTTGGGGTTGACCCTGATCCTCGTGACCCATGACGTCTCAGAGGCCGTCCTGATGGCAGACCGTGCCGTGTTTCTCAAATCAAACGTAGGGATCATCGCAGACGACACCAGTGTCGATCTCGCCGACACCGAGCGCGACCTTGCCAGTTCCTCTTTCAAGGCGGAATTGAGCCGTCTCAACGCAATTTACACGACGATGCAATTGTCATGAGCCCCAAAAGGAAAACGAAAACATGGATGATTCCGGACACAACAACCACATTGACCTTCACGCTGCGTGCTGTGGCCATGACGGTGTGGATCAAGACAAGCGCCAAACGCTAGACTTGCTCGCCTCGGGCGGCTTGGCCGCTATGCTGGCCGGCCTTGCAGGCAGCTTGCCGTCGATGGCCCAAGCGCAAAACGATGACGTGGTACGGATTGGCTATTTGCCAATCACAGACGCGACACCGTTACTTGTGGCCCACGCCAAAGGGTTTTTCGCGGATGAAGGACTTGAGGCCGAACAGCCGACATTGATCCGTGGTTGGGCCCCCTTGATCGAGGGGTTCACATCCAACAAATTCAACCTTGTCCACTTCCTTAAGCCGATCCCAGTCTGGATGCGTTATAACAACAACTTTCCAGTGAAAATAATGGCTTGGGCGCATACCAATGGCTCTGCTCTTGTGGTGGGCGGCCATACTGAGATCAGTGATTTCGCGGGTCTGGGTGGCAAGCAGGTTGCTGTGCCTTTCTGGTATTCGATGCATAATATCGTGCTGCAATATGCATTGCGGGCGGCGGGCATCAAAGCGGTGATCAAGTCCCAAGATGAGCCGCTGGCACCAGACGAATGTAACCTGCAAGTCCTGCCTCCGCCTGACATGCCACCTGCTTTGGCGGCCCGCAAAATTGACGCCTATATCGTGGCCGAACCGTTCAATGCCTTGGGTGAGTTGCGCGCAGGCGCGCGGATGCTGCGCTTTACCGGCGACATCTGGAAAAACCACCCCTGCTGTGTGGTCTGCATGAACGAAGAGACGACAAACGCCAAACCGGAATGGACCCAAAAGGTCATGAACGCGGTTGTGCGGGGCGCGATCTATGCCAGCCAAAACAAAGAAGAGGTGGCGCAGTTGTTGTCCCGAGACGGCGAAGGGTATTTGCCCGCTCCGGCCCCCGTCGTGATCCGCGCCATGACACTATATGAGGACAACGCTGAGTATATTGAAAGCGGCGCGATCAAAAACCAAGCCGAATTCCAGAACGGCCGTATCGACTTTCAGCCTTGGCCATACCCTTCGGCGACAAAACTAATCGTTGAGGCAATGTCTGAAACCGTCGTCAGCGGCGACACCACGTTCCTTGCCGATCTCGACGCTGATTTCGTGACCCAAGATTTGGTAAACTACGATTTCGTCAAGACAGCGCTTGAGGCGAACCCCGAGTGGCTCGATGACCCGTCGGTGAACCCGGGCGATCCTTACGTGCGTGAGGAAATCCTCAAACTATGAGCCTGATATCCGCCATCCCCAAACCACGCAGCTTGCCCGTCATGGGCAAGTATCGCGGGCTTATGAACGCCTTTGTCGGTATGGGCGGGCTTTTGGTGATATGGTGGCTTGGCGGGCGCGCGGTGGCCAATGATCCTGACATGTTCGCCTTTGCCGACTTCGCACCAGCACCCACAATGGCGCGGCTTTGGGTGATGATCACATCCGGTGAGGTGTTGGATATGGCGGGTCCATCGCTTTACCGCGTCGGCTTGGGAATGTTGATTGCTGTCGTGATTGGTGTGCCTTTGGGCATTTTGATTGGGCGGATCGCGCAACTGCGCGAGATCACCAATATTCCGTTCCAGTTTCTGCGGATGATTTCGCCGCTGTCTTGGATGCCGATTGCCGTCATGGGCTTTGACACATGGGACGCGGCGATTGTATTTTTGATCACCGTTGCTGCGATCTGGCCGATTGTCTTTGCTACCGCAGCGGGCGTGCGCCGCATTGATCCCGCTTGGATAAAGGTTGCGCGCAACCTTGGCGCAAACCCGTGGCATATGCTGACCACCGTGATCCTGCCCGCTGTGGCGACGGATATTTTCACCGGCATCCGGCTGGCCCTTGGGGTCGCATGGGTGGTGCTGGTGCCTGCTGAATACTTGGGCGTCACATCGGGCCTTGGCTACGCCATCAACGATGCCCGTGACACCCTTGAATACGACCGATTGTCAGCCACCGTCGTGGTGATTGGCGTCATCGGTTTTGCTCTCGACACGCTGTGCCAGAAGGCCATTGGCCGACTGAACTGGACCCGCAGCGCCTAATTTAACCAACCGGAGGAAACACATGTCCGAACCTGTAACTGCACTCACCGGCTGCCTTGCCCCCATCGACAAGACAGGGCTTGAGACCCTGATCGAAAATGGCAAAGCAAACCCTGAAGTCATCAAGACCCTGAAATGTAAGACCGTCGCTGAGGGCAAATTTCGCCATGCGAACTTCATTCGCAATCTGGAACCCTACATCGTGGACGAACCACCTGGCTTGCTCGGCGATGACACAGCCCCGAACCCGTCAGAGGCATCTCTTGCCGCGCTGGGGTCCTGCGTCGCCGTCGGCCTGCACGCCAATGCGGTGCATCGCGGCATGACCGTGAATAAGCTGGAACTGGAACTGGAAGGCGATCTGAACATCACCGCCGTTTGGGGAACCGGCGATCTGAACGCGGCCAAGCCCATTGGGTTCACGGATGTGCGCATCAAAGTCGATATGGAATGCGAAGACACGCCCAAATCAGTGGTGGATGAACTGGTGGCACATGTCATCAAATATTCGCCTGTTTTTAATACCTTTTCACGCCCTGTGAACATGGTCGCCGAGACCATCTGAACACCTTAAATCAACGGAGACCGCAATGACATTACAGGAAAGAATAGCTGAACCATCGGCCATGCTCACCCGCGTTGATGCGGTCGCCGCCTCGCAGTTGATGCCGATCGTGCGCGAAATTGACGACGGGCTTTACCCCGAAGACATCATGCGCGCCTTCGGGACTGCGGGGGCCTATGGCAGCCATGTGGCTGCTGATATGGACATGGGCCAAACCATCCAAGCGATTGCGCGCGGCGGTGAGGAATGTATCTCAACCGCGTTTTGCATGTGGTGTCAAAGCGCACTGGCGTGGTACATTGCGTCGTCTGACAACGAGGGCCTGAAGGCCACGCTGTTGCCCAAGGTCGCGGATGGAACGGCGCTTGGTGGTACGGGCCTGTCCAACCCGATGAAGACCTTTTTTGGCATTGAAAAGATGCGCCTTAAGGGCACGCGTACTGAAAATGGCTATAGCGTGCGTGGATCATTGCCGTGGGTGTCGAATGTCGGTGAAGACGGCTATTTCGGCATTGTTTTTAGCGTCGAAGAAGAAGAAGGCAGCGTCAAACATATCATGGCTGTCGCCCGTGGCAATCAGGCGGGCGTGAAAACCGTTCTAGACCACGACTTCATGAGTATGGCGGGCACGGCCACCCGTTCCGTTCAATTCCGCGATGCGCTGATTGAAGACGCATTCGTTCTGGCCGATCCCATCGACGGCTACCTTCAGAAAATCCGCCCCGGCTTTGTCTTGATGCAAACCGGCATGGCGCTTGGGATGATCCGCAGTTCGATCGAATTGATGGAACAGGTGCGTGGCCAATTGGGCCATGTGAACAAATATCTCGAAAAGCAGCCTGAGGATTTTCAAACCCTGCTGGACGATTTGGAAGCCGAGATTATGGATCTGGCCCAAACCCCATACGACACGTCGATCTCATATTTCCGCCGCGTTATCACGGCACGTCTGCGCGGTGGCGAAGCCTCAACAGACGCCGCGCATTTTGCCATGCTGCATTGTGGCGCACGCGGGTTCGTCAGCAAGGGCGCTGCACAACGACGTCTGCGTGAAAGCTATTTTATCGCGGTGGTGACACCCGCCACCAAACAACTCCGTAAAATGCTGGCCGACCTTCCGGCAGCTTAAATCGAAAGGAAATACAATGCCTTCTGTCTTAATTTCCCCAAGCGAACTTGCGGCAATGTCTGCCGACGACATCGTCATCATCGACACCCGCGCACCCGAGAGCTTTGCTGCAGGGCACATCGCAGGTGCGGTCAATTTGCTCGACATCTTTACCTATCTGGCGACATCAACCGCTGAGGGCATGGCCGAGCTCACCCAGAAATTCGCCGATGCGTTTGGGGCCGCGGGTCTTGATGGAACAAAAACCGCTGTGATCTATGAGCAGTCGATGAACACAGGTTTTGGCCAATCGTGCCGTGGCTATTTCCTGCTAAGCTATCTAGGCTATCCGAATATCAAAGTCTTACATGGTGGTTTCGCCGCGTGGGACGCCGCAGAAATGGCGATGACCACCGATGCCGTTTCACCTACCCCCGCGACCTTTACGATTGATCCGTCCGCCGCAGCGTTGATGTTGGACGTGGACGACATGAAATCGGCCCTTGATGATGCCGCAGTGACACTCTTGGATGTGCGCGATGTCGATGAATGGATCGCCACGAGTTCCTCGCCCTATGGTCCCGATTTTTGTCCGCGCAAAGGCCGTATCCCCGGTGCAAAATGGTTGGAATGGTACCGGATGATGAAACCAACCGCAGATGGCGCAATGATGAAATCCGGAGATGAAGTTATGGCGGAATGTGCCAGTGTCGGCATTACGACCGACACGCCCGTTTATATCTATTGCTTCAAAGGCGCGCGGGCGTCGAACACCTTTCTTGCCCTCAAGGAAGCGGGTGTCAAAGACGTGCGTATCTACTTTGGATCATGGAATGAATGGTCACGCGACATGAGCCTGCCGATCGAAGAGGGCCGCCCGTTTGCCTGATAAGATAACGATAGACTACTACTTCGCGCCAATGTCGGGCTATGCCTATCTTGGGCATGCCCGCCTTTTGAACATCGCAGCGCAGGCTGGCGCACAAGTCGTCCATCATCCGCTTGATATGGCCAAAGTGTTTGAAGCGGCAGGGTCGTTCCCGCCTGCGAAATATCCAGCAGTGCGCCAACATCACCGCAAAGCTGACATGGTGCGTTGGGCACGAAAGCTGTCAATACCGATCAATCCTACCCCAAAATTCTGGCCCACGCCGATGCCCTTGGCCTGTCAGGCGATCGTCGCAGCGAAACACCTGGGACTTGACCAGGGCGCTGTCACACAGGCCATCCTCTCGGCCGTTTGGACGCATAACTTAAACATCTCAGATGCTGCTGATATTGCCACTGCACTCAAGCGGCAGGGCATGGTATCTGATCGAATTCTTGCGGCAGCCCTTAGGCCAGATATCATCACCGAGGCTACCTCCGAGACGCGAGATGCAATCGCATTGGGGGTTTTCGGATCACCGACCTATGTCACAGGTGAAGACTGGTTTTTCGGACAAGACAGGTTGGAGTTCTTGGAATACCGATTGGGTGTTGCAGGCTTGATCTGAACCTCAGCCAAACAGCACGGCTCTTTATCGCCTCAATTAAGGTACAAACCGTCCAGAATTTAAAGTGCTCGAAACCAATTTTTGGGAACTGGACTGCAGTAAAACAACGGTTTGGATGCTGCCCATCTGATCATATCTGAACGTCCGGTCTGGGAAATTTCGCCACATAGCAGAGATCGTTGTGCTGCGAGTGCGAGCAAATGCTGCGTGAGCAATAGCTGCCGGTGCAAAAGGCCGCAAAGTCCGCACTGTGTCAGTTCAGGCATGGTGCAGCGAACGGCAGCATCGGCAGCAAGCCACAGGCACAAACGATAATGGGGGTCCATTATCGTTACCGCCAATGAGAGCTGACTTCGAAACGATGAAATGCCTGTGATCAACTGCTTGGACACCTCAACAGGAGTCCAACATGCCCCCTCTCGATCACACCGCTTTCGTCAATGCCTGCCGCGATGAACGCGGCGTCGGACATCACACGCTGCGGGCCTATGCCCAAGATCTGCGGACCTTCGCGCGCTTCACCAAGGCACATCACCTCACCGATCCGCTGTCGAAAGACGACATGCTCACCTATCACCGCCACCTGCGCGACGAACTAGACGCCAAACCCGCGACCATCGAGCGGCGGCTGGTTACCCTTAAGTCGTACTTTGCCTGGCGCGCAGAGCGGAACAGCGCCCTGCCCTCTCCATTTACCGACGTCCGCATCTCGGTCCGCATCCCGCGGCGCTTACCACGTCCATTTGATCGGGAGACGCTGAAAGCCGTCCTGCACGCGGAACGCGGACCGGCCAAGGCACCGGCTGCGGACCAAGCTTTCGCCTCGGATCACGAAATCACAATCCTGATGATTAAACTGCTAATCGTGACCGGCCTCCGGATCAGCGAACTCACCAACCTGAAGATCCGGGATGTCTCCACCGACGCCGCCCAAATGATCGTGCGCGGCAAAGGCAACAAGGAACGCATCGTTTTCGTGCCAAACGCGGAGTTGCAGGACGCGTTCCGACGCTACTGCATGTTTCGCGCTGAACACGGGTCCCTGAAATCGCCGCTCTTCCTGAATGCGGTGGGCCGCCGGCTCCGGTCGCAAACGTTTCGAAAGCGGCTCCGCGCGCTGTCCCATCGCTTGGGCATTGCACCACATCTGACCCCGCATCGGTTCCGGCACTCGGCGGCAACGCTGCTAGTCGAAGAAGGTATTGATATCCGGATGGTCCAAGCGTTGTTGGGGCACGCCAATCTCAGAACAACCGAAATCTATGTGCGGGTTTCGAACCATGCGCTACGGAGAGCAATGGAACGGGCCGATATTCTTGACGTGCTCAAGCATTAGGGGCGGAAACCAGACATTCGCTGCGATTTGAACGAACAGCAGCAATGACACAAACTGAAATTTCCCCCGGTTGTAGCAGGTCGCCGGAAAGTATATCTGTCGAGAAGCATCAGCGGCCTGCAATCAACCAAGTGTTGTGTTACCTGCGACACCTGCGAGAAGGTTACTTTCAACTCGCCCCGCTACATGCTGTTACGGAATTGCGAAATTCCCGCGATGTTGGGAATGCGAGATTGTAGGTCGTTGATGCACCCATGTCGTTAAAGCCCTTTGCCAACCTTAGACAGATCGCTTTCGCGCTTCGCCGAAATTATCGGCGGAGATTTGTCTACATTGCCTATGGGCTTGCTCCGGGTGCAAGATACAAAGAATTCACAATCCCAAAGAAAAGTGGCGGCAGCAGACGTATTTGCGCCCCTCGGGTTGCGCTTCTCAAATTGCAGCAGGACATCCTCGGCCTTTTGGAAAGCGACTATCGCCCTCGCGCTCACGTCCATGGGTTCGTTGGAGGTCGCCAGCGTAGTATCGTGAGCAACGCCCGACAGCACGTCGGCAAACGCTGGGTCCTCAACATTGACCTCGAAGACTACTTTGAAACAATTCACTTTGGGCGCGTTCGCGGGCGTTTGATGGCCCCGCCATACGACTACCCTGAGGAGATCGCCCAGTTCGTCGCGCATATCGCCTGCTTTCAAACTGAAAAGGAAGTCGATGGCAGCGTCCGAACAACTCACGTATTGATGCCGGGCGGTGCGCTTTCACCAATACTTGCGAATATCGTTTCGGATAAACTCGATGCTGAGTTGGCTCGGTTTTGCAGGCAACTTGGATGCACCTACACACGATATGCCGATGACATTTCCATTTCCTCCAATCGCAGGACTTTTCCCGCACCAATTGGCCGGTTCGCAAACCCGGACAACCACGATGAGTTCATTCTATCCGACACCTTTCAACAGATGATTGAGGACAACGGATTTAGAGTTAACCACACAAAGACACGCCTATTGGGCCACGCATTCCAACAGGACGTTACAGGGCTGGTTGTGAATGAGAAAGTCAACGTCAAGCGCAGGTTTGTTCGCAATGTCCGCGCGATGCTTCATGATTGGGAATTCAATGGATATGCGACAGCATCGGGGCGGCACTTCAACGAGAAGCGCCCAGATAGAGGCCGGCTACCAGAACAGGAGGCCACGAACTTCGAATGGGTGGTGCGTGGGAAGGTTGAGTTCATTCGGCAAGTGAAGGGATCTACGGATCAGGTTTTCCGCAGCCTAGCTACGAGGTTTAACGCACTATGTTCGGGCCAACAGTTTTCGATTCCGTTGGTCGAGGATAGCGATGTTCTAAATGCAGCTGTTTGGTATCTCGAAAACGACACAGATGGCGGATCAGTGGGCACTTGCTTCGCCGTCGCCGAGAACCTGTTTGTAACATGCGCGCACTGCCTAGGACCAAATCTACGCGTCTTCTCGCGGCGAAACCCGACGTTCGCAATGGAAGCTGAGGAGGTAGCCCGCGACGATCACAACGATCTCGCGCTAATTCGGATGCGAACGCCTTTGCCTGCTTTTAAACCTGCGGCTACCCTGCAAATGGCTTCAACGGCAGAAGCAAGCGCGCTTGGTATTCGTTCTGCGGTGCAGACTGCAGGTTATCCTTCGAATTTGGATAGCACATCGCTGACGATCCGCGCGACTGAGGTCTCAGGGTTCTCGCGGCAAACCTTCGATGGTACTCCCGCCACGTCAGACAACGTGCTCTCGTTACTGTCAGGCACCTACGAAGGTATGAGTGGTGGTCCCGTGCTGTTCTCAGGAAAGGTCGTCGGTGTAATCGTCAGAGGGCCGAACGACGATGACCGGACGATTCCTTTCCTCGCGGTCAGATCGGAATTTATTGATGCGCTAATAGTCACTCTTTGAATTCTTAAACGCAGCCTATGGCACCTTGGATTTATGGAAGGGATCACTTGCAACAAAGATTCTCTTTTCTGAGGTTTAGAGTTGTACCCCAACCTTTTGTCACACGCTGCTGACTACCATGCCTAACGTCTTCCGGTACAAGACGTCGAATCTGCATTTTCGGATATGCTCAAAGGCGTCGCTCAGAAAAGTCGAGGTGGGATCACTTTCAAGCCAGGCGCACGTACACGTCGCCCAAGCCCGCAATTTGGTCGACGTGATCTCATGCGCCTTCTGATTTGTGACTGCTGCGGGCGGGATTATGGCGTCTTCGCGATTGCGCTCTACTGTCCGGACTGCGGAGCCCCAAATATCGAACTTCACTTCGGGCGAGAAGTCGAGCTCGTCTTGCAGCAAGCCCGGATAGCAGAAGACTTGGGTGAAGATCGACAGGAACTTGCGTACCGTCTTTTGGGTAACGCGCATGAAGATGTCCTGACCGCCTTTGAAGCGGTGCAAAAGGTAGTCTACGTTCACAGGGTTTCTAAGGAGGAATCAGGTGTTGTGCCTGCCAAACCTGTGCGCAACGATTTTCAGAATGTCGAAAGGGCTCAAAAACGCTATGCTGAATTTGGCTTCAATCCGTTCTGCACGCTGTCCGAGGACGAACGAGAGCTGCTCGATCTCAATATTCAAAAGCGGCATGTGATCGGGCACAATCTCGGTGTGGTTGATGCCAAGTTCGCAGAAAACGCGCGAGACGCGCGCCTAGGTGAAACCGTGGAGCTAGTTGGGTCTGACATTCGGGAGTTCGCCAGATTGTGCCAACTAGTGATTTCGGCGCTGGATGATTGGCTTGGGGGCTTAAGCTTTCCGATTGCCCCGAAGGCTGAGGAAGAAACGGGCGGCAAGAACGAACCCGAGACTAAGGAAGGCACAGTGGGGGATCTTGGTAGTCTGGCATCCAGGATTGGCCGTTGGCTCTGTGAACATTCGGTTACTGGTATGCCTGACAATATCGACGAGGAGGGCGTTCTGACGGCATTTTCTGATATGGAAGAAGGCGAGCTGAAGGAGGCGTTAGCCGAGCTTGAAATGGAGGGCTGTGTCGTGCTGTCCCATGTAATCGGAACGCGCCTCCCACGCATCCAGACGGCAGAGGAACTCTTTCTGGTTTTTGACCCCCTTGTCTTGAAGTCGAGCCCGATCACAGACGCTTTGCATCTCGTCGATCTCATTTTGGCGGGAGATGGCTCAGTGAGCTTATCCGACTTACATGATCAAAGTGGGATGGACCAAAGGCGGTTCAACCCGGCGGCAGGGATGATCGTGGCGGAGATTGGAGAAGGTCGTGTGAGCCGCACATACTCGGCTGACTATCCGGCGAGGTATTTCACGATGGCCGCAGAGGACCGTGTCGCATTGAAGCGGCTTGGCGAGCAGTTGACAGGGTAGGTATCCGTCTTTCCCCGATCGGCAATTCTTGACGAGGCGATTACAAATGGCCTGCTATGACCACACCGCTAATGGTGAGAATGAAATAGCCCTTCCCTCTTCCAGATCTTCCATGAACGCCTGCCACCGCTCACGTCCCATCCTGACAGAGCAGTACCCTGCTGCCATAGCCGAAAAGCCTGTTAGGACGGTAGTTAGGTCATTGATGAAACCATCAGCGAGTTTTGGAACTGCCTTGCCATAAGCGAGGTAGATTGCATCACGATAATTTGCTTTTCCCCGATATCTGGAGGCTTCATGCAGGAAGCATATGCTCTTTCTACCAAAGGCATCGTCCCGCAGCGCACGTGCGGCTTTGGTGCGAAAATTAGCTACTCCCAATGCCTTGAATTCGCGCGAACTTTTGACTTTTTGCTCAATGTTCCATTGCTCCCAAGATGCGGTGCCTGACAAATACTCTGCGTGACAGCCGCACGCCTGTTCTGGAGTCTTGGGTACAGAAGTGAGTGAGTGAGTGCCCCGGGACCGAGGCCCTATTAGATCGCGCTCCACATCAGATTTGACGAGGCTGCCGAGCCGGTCACTGAAGGGTGCCATTGCCAACTTTGCTTCGACGATTTGTCGGTCCCATTGGCGGGCCGTCGAAGCGTGAGTCTCCGGGAACGATCCGTCGGCTGCGGCGATCATTGCAGAGGCTGCGCCGTAGACGCCGTAGTACCATGTCACAATACCAACACGTGCAACGTCGGCCTTGTTCGGCACTGCAGCCATACCGCGAAGAGCTGCGATCTGGTGCAGCGAGAAAAGCAATTGCTCGAATACCGAGTTCAATTGACGCTCGCTCAACTCCTTACGTTGAACTTGCCCATAGAATGCTTGAGCCGCACTAAAATCCAATGCGAAGTCAGAGACCAGTATGGCTTCCGCTCGCATCCAGTTGAAGGTGGATGGGCGCGCAAAAACCGCGTCTGGAATCTCGTCCGGTGTCTCGGTCAGAGTCCCGTGGGTACGCATGCGGGTGTAAAGTGATGTCATTGGCACTTCCTTCAAAGTAACCCTTTTCACAATTTTCCTGTTTTAGAAACATATTTCATGTGTTAGGAACGGTTTTCAGGGCAATGCACCTTTTGTAACGATATTCGCACAGGAGAAACGAAAATCAGCGCTCAACCGGTAGAGGTTCAGTTTTCAGGGCCCGTGAACACAATTCACCAACGAAGGTTGCCAGAGAACGCTATTCCCGCAGGCTATGGCGCGCTTATAGACGCCTATTCCCTCGCAGTCCCTATCCCACACCAACTCTCTGCGATCGGAGACCGGCACCGCGTTGTGATTTCGGATGAATGGCGCATCATGACACCGCGCCATGAACCTCAGGCTTCACTACGTGGTCATCTGACATTCGCCCTAAAATATGAAGGGCTCGATCTCGCTATCCTCAAGCGTTTGTTTGAAGCTGTTGGCGATGAGCCAATCATCGCATGGGTCAGTGACGAACCCAATGGTAGTTATGCGCGGAGGATTTGGTTTCTCTATGAATGGCTCGTCCAAACGCAGATCCGGCTGGAGGACGCAACTGGCGGACGCTACGTCCAAGTGCTGGACGACCGTCTTCAATATGGATCGACCGAGTCAAACTCGTCACGGCATCGGATAAAGAACAATCTGCCCGGGACACCAGACTTCTGTCCTCTGGTGTTTCGCACGCTGGAGCTTGAAGCTTTCTGCGCTATGGACCTTGCTCGTAGAGCCCAACAGATCGTCGACGAAGTGCCCCGCGATCTTTTGGCGCGTACCGCCGCATTTTTGCTACTGAAGGACTCTCGATCCAGTTACGCCATTGAAGGCGAACGCCCCCCCCAAGATCGCATTCAACGTTGGGGCCGCGCCATTGGCGAGGCAGGCCGACAGGCCCTTGATCAAGACGAACTGCTCCGGCTCCAACAGATTGTCATTGGGGATGACCGTTTCATAAAATTGGGCTTTCGACAGGAAGGCGGCTTTGTTGGATCGCATGATCGCGAAAGCCAGATGCCCCTCCCGGATCACATAAGCGCCAAACATGAAGATTTGGACGACTTGATTGCCGGCATGGTCGCGTTTGACCGCACGAGTGGGCAGACCCTCGATCCAGTGATTGCCTCTGCTGTGCTTGCGTTTGGCTTTGTCTACATTCATCCGTTTGAGGACGGGAACGGGCGTCTGCACCGATACATCTTTCACCATGTTTTGGCCGAGCGCGGGTTCAATCCGCCAGGTGTCGTATTCCCGATCTCATCAGCAATACTTGAACGGATTGATAACTATCGTGCTGTCCTTGAAAGCTATTCAGCACGACTGCTGCCGTTCATCGAATGGACACCAACTGAAAAATTCAATGTCGAAGTCACAAATGAGACAGGTGATTTCTATCGCTTCTTTGATGCCACGCCACATGCTGCGTTTCTCTACAGCTGCGTCCAAAAAACAATCGAAGTTGACCTGCCCTATGAGACTGAGTTCCTCCGTCGATACGACCAGTTCCGCGCAGCAATAGACGACATGTTCGACATGCCCGGGCGCACCGTCGATCTCTTGTTCCGTTTTTTACAGCAGAATGACGGCCAACTCTCTGCGAGAGCACGTGGCAAGGAATTTGCAGCCCTGACCGATCACGAAGTCCAGCGGGTCGAGAATATTTTTAGTAATTTCAACGCTTCCTGAGGTCACCTATGTATTTGTCAAAACTAACCATAAGCGGATTCCGACAATTTGGACTGGGCGACGCAGCCGCTGAGTTGACCTTCCAGCCTGGGGTGACTGCGCTGATCGGCAAGAACGATAGCGGCAAAACGGCAATTATTGACGCTGTCCGCTACGCATTATTGAGCCGTGATCAGATGTATTTCAAGGTGCAACCGGAAGATTTTCACGTTGATGCCGCCGGCAGCAGTGTCGACGATATCAGGATCACGTGCGTTTTGTCGGATCTCGGAACCAGTGATCAGGCAACATTTGCGGAACATCTTTCATACCTGGATGGGAAGGTTTCACTGTTAGTGAATCTTCATGCCAGACGTCTTACCACAGAGGGGTCTGCACGCAGATGGGTGGAGGTCAATGTCCGATCAGGCGTCGATGGTGCAGGCCCTGCGCTTGAAATGACCGTTCGTGAATTGCTTGCCTCAGCATATCTCAAACCGTTGCGGGACGCCGAGCGTGAACTCTCGTCTGGTCGCGGATCCCGACTGTCACAAATCCTCTACCACGTGAATGGAATCAAAGAGGGTGCGTCGTTTGATCCCGAAAGCCCACCTGCGACACCGGCGGCAACAACTGGGCTAAGCCTGCTCGGTCTTTCAGAATACTTCGGACACAACGTGAAATCTCACAAGGGTGTCGTGGAGGCTCAAAACGCCATTAACTCTGACTACCTGACCTCATTGCTTCTTGCCGGTGATCAAATGACTGGCAAGATCGATCTAACTGAAGGCGGCAGCGAAGATACCCGGCTTCGTCAAATCCTTGAGCGGTTGGAACTTGGCCTTATGGATGGCGGTGGCGCCCAACCGCGAGGCAAATTTGGTCTTGGGTCAAACAACATTCTCTACATGGCTTGCGAATTATTGCTTCTTGGACGCGAACCAGAAGGGCTGCCACTGTTGTTGGTCGAAGAGCCTGAGGCGCACCTCCACCCTCAACGGCAACTTCGGCTGATGCAATTTCTCAAAACCGCGGCGGAAGGAAAAGTGCAGGATGAAGACGGCCGCAAGGTTCAGGTCATCTTATCAACGCACAGTCCTAATTTGGCCTCGGGTCTTCCCGTCGCCAATACCGTTCTTCTGGATGGTGAGACTGCTCATCCTCTGTCGCACGACCACACCCGCCTTTCCCCAAATGACTATTCTTTTTTGGAACGCTTTCTGGATGCAACAAAAGCGAATCTCTTCTTCGCCCACGGCGTCTTGATCGTAGAGGGTGACGGTGAAGCCTTGGTGTTGCCCGCCATAGCCAGAGCGATCGGTCTTGATCTAAGTGCGCATGGTGTGTCGATCGTCAATGTAAAAGGCACGGGGCTTCGCCGCTTCAGCAAGATTTTTCAAAAGTCGGATGAAGCCAAAACTTGGGTCTCGATTCCCGTGGCCTGCATTGCGGACATGGACGTCATGCCTGATGCTGCGCCCGAGATCCTTGGCCTCGTCAACGATAATGATGATCCAAAATGGACCAGTTCAAAGCGGCGATGGAAAGCGAACAAAGACTTTGGAGCGGATGCCGCTGCAATAGAAGCAGGTTTGGTAGAACGTTCTGAAGGCCTTCGTAAGGATGACGGGCAAAACGTCAGAACATTCATCAGCGACAATTGGACTTTGGAGTATGATCTAGCCCGGTCTGGGTTGGGCGCGATGATCTATCATGCTGCGTTGCTCGCCAATGCTCACGACAAAATCTGCGACGGCACGGCAACTGAGGCGGATATCCACGCCAAGACGGAGAAGGACTTCGGCCAGCTATCGGCCGATTGCGAGAACGACAATGAACTCATCGCAATCCATATTTATCAACTCTTCACATCAAAAAAGGCATCAAAGGCCATCGCTGCCCAATATTTGGCTGCCGCTATCGACACCGAAGTAGCAAGGGAAGGATTTGACCCTGCAGCGTTTGAGGCGTGCCTTCCTGATTACCTTGTAGACGCAATCAAACACGCCTGTGGCTTTGAGATGGCCCAGGACCCAGCTGGTGCGGCTCAGCTGGGCGCTGCCACGGCTGCGCAATGACAGGTCATCCAGCCATTCCGGACGTGACCGATGAAGACATCGCCTGGATCACCGACACCATGGGCCTAGACACGCTGGATGAGGACAGGCAAACATTCCTGAAAAGAAACGATACGTTCGATGTGTCAGCTTGCCCGGGAAGCGGAAAAACCACGTTAGTTGTGGCGAAGCTTGCGGTTCTAGCGAGGAAATGGCGGCACGCTACGTCGGGCATTTGTGTGCTCTCCCACACGAATGTCGCCAGAGAAGAAATTCAGCGCAGATTGGGCCACACACCCGTTGGGCATCGTCTTCTCCGCTATCCGCACTTCATTGATACGATCCACACCTTCGCCAATCGTTTTCTAGCTTTGCCGTATCTGCGCTCCAACGGTTACCCGTCGCCACTCGTAGATGATGATGTCGCAAAGGCGTTCCGTTGGAATGTTTTGTCGAGACCGGAACACTGGAGACTTGAGAACACACTGAAGAGAAGACACTCGAGTATCCACGACCTAACCTTCCTGGAAAGCAACTTAACGGTGGCTTTGACATCAGGACGCTTTAGGTTCGCGTCACATACCGCAACATATCAGCAGGCAGAACGAATTCTGGTAGAGTCGGCTGCAGCGGGGCACTTCCGCTATGAAGAGATGTTCGTTTGGGCCGAATGTCTTCTGGGGCAGTTTCCAGAAATTTCGGCAAGCCTATCGCACCGGTTTCCCCTGGTTCTGATGGACGAAATGCAGGACAAGTCACAACGACAGGCAGCTCTTTTAGCCTCTATCTTTGATCGCACAAACGGGCCCAGTTTGGTACAAAGAGTGGGAGACCCAAATCAGGAGATATTCAAGAGCGGGCAGGAGCAGAACACCGCCGACCCGTTTCCTGATATTGGCGAAGGGCGCACTATGTCGATCGGAAGTAGCCGGCGGTTTGGTGCCCCTGTCGCCAACCTCGCAAATCCACTTGCCATCGTTCCGATAGACGACGGCGGACTGCAGGGAAGTGGTCCGCAGCGCGCAGCCGAATTCTCTGATCACAATCGCAACCTCATCATTGTCTTCCCCGATAACAATACAGATGGTGTTCTAGATGCGTTTGGAACACACCTACTCGAAACTTTTGACGATGAAACAATTGCGATCGGAGATTGCGTTGCGGTTGGTGGGGTTCATCGACCGGCACCAGAGGCGGTCGCCGCAGGGCATGCAAAGTTTCCAAGGTCTGTGGAACACTATTGGGGCGGGTATAGCCCCGAGGTATTGAAGTCAGACCGGCATCCCAAAACACTTGTCGGTTATGTTCATCATGCTCAGGTCATGATGCGAACGTCAGGAGATACCGCCGGGGGGATCGCGCATTTTGCGACAGGCCTCAAGCGACTCGCTCGACAAATCGGTAAGCCAGATAGCACGCTGGAGCGAACGCGTAAGCACATGGCCATTCGAAGCATGCTTGCGCCTATCCCTGACGCACTGGCGCGATATGATCAGTTCGTCATTACTTTCCTCATTGCGATGACGCCGGTGACCGAGGAAGTATGGCAGGGTTACGGGCAGCAATTTCGCGAGCTAGCTGGACAACTATGCCAAGGCGATATCAACCTTGACGCTGGTGCTGGTTTTATGACTTGGGAAGACCCGCAAGCTAATCTGCCCGAACTAGAAGGTGTGCAAGCGAATATCGACAACATCGTCAAAGTGAATTCCGGTGACCGGGAAGTGTCTATCCGCCTCGGTTCGATCCATCAGGCTAAGGGACAGACACACTTTGCGACGCTGCTATTGAGCACTTTCCAAAACCACCATTCATCGGAGAAGATCGTTCGCTGGCTCACGGGAGAAAAATCAGCCGGAATCGGCGAAGGTGTTCAGAACGTCTCGCGACTAAAACAATCCTATGTCGCAATCACGCGACCAACGCATCTCGTGGCGGTAGCTTTGCGCGATTCAGCAATAGCGGCAGATAGGGATCAGGCATTGGAGCAGCTTCAAGAGCGAGGATGGGAGATTAGGGACCTTTGCACCTGAGAATTCGTTGCAGACTCATTGTTCAAAAACGCTTGGTGAGTCCCTTGAGCCAATTTCCCAAAACCAACATAGTATTTTTGACTCAGTGTGTTTTGAGCCAGATCATTCCGTCAAATGCCCCAAGCTTTGCCTTATCCTTGGTCTCATAGAGACGGCGGGCCTGGGTTGCAATTCCGGTGCTCAGATCGGTGATGGTTCCACTCCATCCACTGGTGTTCGAGAAAACAACGATGTGGAAGCCATCCGTCTTTAGATAGTCGTTTCCATTTGTCGACACTTTCCATTTCCGAGTCAGCCACCGTGCGCGTCGTTGGGCTAGGTTCTTGCTGTCAGATTCTCTCTTTGAAGCAGCTGCGTAGTTCTCTTCCAACTTACCAGCACAAACGCAGCCACAGTCTAGAATGTCCGGATAGTTTGGATGCTGCATCTGGTGAACATAGCGAATCTCTTGGTTTTCGCACATCTCACATACTGTGGCTGGCTCGCCCAGATCCTCAATCCCGATACAAATCCAGCCCTTCTTTGGAACACCTTGCTGTGACCATTTGCCTAATGACGACATGTGTCTTTCCTAACCGTCAGAGGACGTCAGCTTGAGCAGATAGCCCCTTGCTAGCTTTTGTTTGACCAGATCGGATAGGGCATATTCTGCTTCGGTTTTAGACGTGAACCAGTCATGCCTGATGCCGTCCCCAAGTTCCGAAGCGACCCCACTGACGGTGAACGCCGATATGTCCGAAGAGATCCTTGGTCAGTTCCACGGAATAGAAGCGGTTCATGTTGACTGATGGATCAACGCGTCGCATGTCAATTTGCATTGATTTCCTCCTCGCTCATAGGGACATAAGAGACGGAGATGCGTTCGAGCCGAGGCTCTTTCTGTTCAAGACCCCATCTACGCTGAGTGTAGAATTCGAGTGCCTTGCGGGTTCTGGCTTCAAGTACATCTCCGGTGATGCCGAATTCAATGCGCACTACGCGTTGCTGCGCATCACTCAATCTGGAATGTGGTCTGAGCTGCATGACCGCCCAAGTGAACCAGTCCTTGTCGCGGGGAACAGGATCAGCTTGCTTCGTCTTTTTGAAAGAACGGTCAGGGTCGATGCGAGCAGGGTGAAAATCACGGAAGGCTTTACGCGTATAGCACCAAGCGCGAACATGCAGTCTCACCATCGGAGGCAAAGCGCACAGGCGCAATCCAACGGGTCATCGGTTTCGGGTCGCGCATTGATTGATAGACGATCTTTACCGCCTCTTTGGCCCGGAAAGCTCGGTATATGGGTCGCAGCACGCGTATGTCCTGAGTGCGTTGCAAATCCGGCAGTCTATCGAAAGCGGGTGACGGTTCACCGGACAAGAGATGTTGCATCTCCATGGATGACGCTTTGCCGGTCAATCGCTCAAAGCTCTCATGTGCAAGGTACTGGCGAGACGACGCATCATACTGCAGCGCGCCTTTTGCCGCTTCTGCAAGATAAGCGCGGAAGTCGATCGCGGCCTGCGCATTCGAAATGCCAAATCGCTTAATCAATGAGGCACGCGTGGCCGCGCCGTCCCAGAAGAACAGCCTGTCGAGATGTTCGAGGCGCTCACGTTGCGCATATTTGAGGTCTTCGAAAGTCATGTTTGGAAACTACCTTGACTCTATTTGTTTGTCCATCTACTTTTTACACGTGTATTAAATAATGGTGCGATATGAAAATACTTCACACTGCAGATCTGCACTTGGGGCGGCAATTCATGGGCTTGAGCCTCGAGGAAGATCACGAGGTCATCCTGGACCAGATACTTGAGACGCTCGTGGTCGAGCGCGCCGATGTTCTTGTGATAGCGGGCGACATTTTTGATCGTGCCTCCCCACCCAATTCATCAATCCGGCAGTTCAACCGCTTTCTCAAGCGCTTGTCTGAGGAGACGGATGCCGCTGTGGTAATGATCTCTGGTAACCACGATTCTGGCGACCGGATCGAGGCAATGTCAGTCTTCTCCAGTGCATCCCGGGTGCTTGTGCGCGGGATCGCCGACGCGGTCGAAACTCCACTTGTGCTGCGGGATGAACATGGCGAGTTCGCTTTTTCCGCGCTGCCATTTTCCTATGAGTATGCTGCCCGAGAGGTATTCGGGGATGAGAGTATCAGCGCACCGGCAGATGTTATCGCGGCGCAGATTGCTGCGGCGAAAGGTCAAGTTCCAGAAGGCGCGCGTTGGGTTGTGGTGGCTCACGCATTCGTTGCGGGCGGTGCGGTCGGCGAGGCCGAACGCGCGTTGACGCGGGTCGGTGGCATCGAAACCGTGCCCTCTGATGTTTTCGAGGGTGCGGACTATGTTGCGCTGGGGCACTTGCACAAGCCGCAAGAAGTAGGCGCAAACCATATTCGATATTCCGGCGCCCCGCTTGCTTTCGGGTTCGATGAGGCTGGAAGTAAGAAATCCATGACTATCGTTGATCTCAAAGCTGAAGGGGTCGATATCCACATCGTTCCGTTCCGTCCAATCCGGCAGGTGCACTCGCTCACCGGGGCATTCGCGGAACTTCTAGCAGGAACGCCGTCTGAAGACTTCATCCAAGCCATCTTAACGGATGAGGTTCCTCTGATTGATCCAATGAAGCGGTTACGCGCGACCTATCCCAATGCCTGCCATCTGGCCTACGCCCGACAGGCGCGCGCGCCAGAGAGCAAGGCAATTGGCACCGGGCAGACCGCGGTTAATCCAATCGAAATGGTCGGCGAGTTCATAAAAGTTGTGCGCGGCCGAGAAACGGATGCCAACGAAACCGCGATCGTAGCGGACACGCTCCACCAAGCAGCCTCCGAGGAGGAGCAGACATGAGACCCATTCGCCTATCGCTTCAGGCCTTCGGGCCATTCGCGACTACCGAGGTGGTGGATTTCCGCTCGGCGCTAGAAACAGGGCTATTTGGAATTTACGGTCAAACGGGGGCGGGAAAGTCGACGCTGTTTTCGGCGATGTCTTTTGCGCTTTTCGGGACACCAACCAAGACCGATCAGGAACCACGATCACTGCGTTCGGATCACTCGGGGCCAGATCTACCCACCGAAGTCGAATTTGTCTTTGAACTAGGTTCCAAGACCTACCTGATCCGCCGTCGCCCGGTGCAGGAACGTCCGAAAGCACGCGGCGAAGGGACGACCGAGGATGCACCGGAAGCCTCGCTGTTCGACGTAACTGGGATCCCGGTGGACACGCTTGGCCCGAGCCAGCCTGGCCGTGTCATTGCTGAAAAGAAGGTCTCGGTAGTGGGGCAACAAGTCGAAGCGCTGTTGGGCTACGGAGCAGATCAATTTCGACAGATCGTGCTCTTGCCGCAGGGCAAGTTCGAGACGTTCCTAGCCGCAAAAACTGATGCGCGGGTCGAGATATTGCGAGACCTCTTCGACGTGAAGATTTATCGCGATCTCGCCGCCCGGTTGAAGGGCGAAGCCTCAGAGGCAGAAAGAGCGCTGCGCGACCAGCGCGCGCTCTATGTAGCCCGGCTAGAGGAACGCGGCTTTGAGAGCGCCGACGCGTTGGAACTGGGGATTGCCGCGGCTGACACCAACGTTGAAGAAAAGCGGGGTATTCAGCAGGGCACGGAGAAGGAAAATGAAGCGGCGCGTAAGGCTTTGACCGACGGTGAGCAAATCGAAAAGGCCTTTGTTGCGGTCGATACAGCGCGGCAGGCACTTGAGACTCTCGAAGCGAAAACGGGTGAAGTCGATGCTCTGGCCAAGCGGGTTGAAGCAGTCAAGAATGCCCTGCAGGCCCGCGATCTCGAGACGGCTTGGCAAGATTCCGAGCGCGACACCCAGATTGCAGCGAATTCCGTGACCAAAGCCAATTCGGAACTCAACACCGCCACTGAGGCCAAGAAGGGAGCGGCGCAAAAATTGGTTGAGGCGCAGTCGGGCGAGGAGCAACGGAAACGGGTTCAGGCTGACCTGACAAGGTTGGAGGCGATCGAGAACCAGGTCGGGCAGGCAGCGGGGCTACAGAAAGAGTTTGATGAGGCAGCGACGAACGAAGCTTCAACAAATAAGACGCGGACCGAGGCCGTAGAGGCGCGCGAAAGGCTTCAGTCTCAGCGCGACGCGACCGATCTGGCGCTTGAACAGGCACGAAAGAATGAGGCGGAGAGAGCCAAGTTGACTGGTGAACTGGCCGAGGTCAGTCGGGAAAGGATTAAGGCCGCGGCGCATGAAAAGGCGAAGGAGGTTTTCGCGGACGCCGAAGGAAAAGTCGAAGCTGCATCCAGCGAACTGGCGACAAAAACCGAAGCGGAGCAAACTGCAGATACGGCCTTGGTTGAGACCGAGGCACGGCTTTCGCGCACGCAGGCAATCATTCTGGCGGAAAAGTTGTCCGAAGGAGCACCATGCCCTGTCTGTGGATCACAGGATCATCCTGCGCCGGCCCATGGTACGACCGAACAATCCGGTTTGACCGAAGCGTTTCGCGACGCGCAAGTTCAGGCGAAGACTGCAGCCGAGGCCAGGGTTCGGGCTGAAACCGAACTCGGTAGTTGCAAAACACGGCTGGAAGAAAAGAAACACGCACTAGACGAACAAGAACGTGCCGAGCATACGATGTCGGAACTCGAAGCGGAAGTCGCTCGGCTGGAAGGCACCATCGCCGCGCTTGGAAAGGCCGTCGATCTTGACGCGATGGCAAAGAAGTTGGCCGATCTCAAGCAGCGAGTGACCGAGGCCGAAGCTGCCGAGACTACGGCGCGCGCTGCTTCAGGGCGGGCTGAGACCACTCTTGCCGGGGCACGAGCCAAGCGCGATACAGTGGTTGAGGCCCTGCCGGAAGGTCTACGCAAGCCCGCGGCGGTTGTCGCACGGCGGGATTTTTTGCAACGAGAGCAGAGCCAACTCTCTGCAGCGCTGGACCTGGCGACGCAGGGGGATCAACGAGCGGGCGAAGCGCTCACCCGTGCGCAAGAGCAGCTCGAAGCAGCGAAGCGGGCATGCGAAACGCAGGCGCAGCGCGTGAAAAAGACGCAAGGTGATTTTGACACTCGATTGGCTGAGGTCAGGATGGACATAGAGGCATATGATGCTTGCAAGGCGCATTTCCCAACTCTTGACGCCGATCGTCAGACGGTGGCTGATCATCGAGAAGATCTGATCGCTATGCGCACGACATGGCAAAATGCTACGGCCGCTTGTGCGGATCACGAGCGCATGAATCTCACGCCGCTTCAGTCAGCGCTGGACGACGCCACCCTAGCTTTGAACGCCGCAAATGCGGCGCTCGCCGCAGCCAGAACGGATGTAACGACACTGACCAGGTTCAAGGATTCACTGGCCGAGGCCTTGGCCGAAACAGAGCGTCTTGAGTCCGAAACCGGGCCGCTTCGGGGGCTGGCCGATCTGGCCAATGGCAAGAACGATTTCAAGATGACGCTCGAGACCTTCGTGATCGGCGCCATGTTCGACCAAGTGCTTGAGGCGGCGAACATGCGGCTCGATCCAATGACTCGCGGGCGCTACAGGCTGACGCGCGGACTTGAGGCATCGGGTGGGCGTGGCAAGCGCGGGCTCGAAATCGAGGCCTTCGACATCAACACCGGTAAGGCGCGTCCGACGGCTACCCTTTCCGGCGGCGAGACATTCATTGCTGCACTAGCCTTGGCTCTTGGGCTCGCCGATGTGGTCGAGAGCCTGTCGGGCAAAATCCGAATGGATACCATCTTCATCGACGAGGGCTTTGGTAGCCTAGACACCGAAAACGGGGCGGGAACCCTAGACCAAGTCATTCAGGTTCTTGCCGCGCTGACAGAGGGCAGCCGGGCAGTGGGCCTGATCTCGCACGTTGGGTTGGTACAGGAGGCCATACCGCAAGGCTTCTATGTGCGTTCGACCCCAAGCGGCAGCCGGGTTGAGGAAAGAAAGGGACTAGGATGACAAACCGATGGTATTATCGCAAGGCGCACACCCGCCGACTGTCGATGGGGCGAACAGTCTCGGTCCGTGGCGGTTGGGCGCTCCGGGGTGGTCGCGGGAGTAGGAAGAGCGCATCCTTCAGGCGGACTTGTCCAATATGCGGTACGCCGATCGTAAGCGTTGGTATGCCCAAAGGTGGGTGGGTCCACTTTGAGGGAGGTAAAGGCCTGACAAGCATTAAACACCCGTGTCTGCATCTTGGTGAAGGTTTGAGCGGGCGACGTGATGAAAACACGCCAGATCTTTTCGGTTTGCCCTGAAAAGGCCATGAGTCTTCTAAAGTATTAACCCATTCCCCTAGGAGCCCGCGCCCGTGACTTAGCTGTGTTTACAACGCAGATGAGCTTTAGCTCACCATTCCAAAAGTTAGGCCTTTTACACGTAACTTCTGCTGTGCGTATACACGTAAAGTCTGCTGTGACTTTCGACCGATTGAAAGCCAAAGCCCGACCAATTGAAAGTGAAGAGCCTCAGACCTGCGCTGTCCGCGCCGTCTCATCTGCATTTCCAACAGCCAAATCCAACTCTGGCAAGTCCCGCAGTGTCTGCAAATCAAACATCGTCAAAAACGTCGCAGTCGTCACGAAGGTATGCGGCGCGCCAGGCCGTGGCGCCCTAGGGCCACTGGCGATCAGATCCTTGAACCGGAGCCGCGCCAGCAAATCGCGGCTGACCTCCTTGCCAAAAATGTCCTTCAACCCTGCCCGATCTATGGGCTGGTGATAGGCGATCGCGCAGAGCACGCCCATCTCCATCTCAGTGAAGGCCATCGACTGGTCGCCAAAGTCTGCCGCCGCCTTGATCGCCTCGGCAAACTGCGTCTTTGTTCGAAACATCCACCCGCCGGCGACCTCCATCAATTCATAGGGTCGTCCCGCCAATTCCGCCTGAATATCCTCAATCAACATTTCGACCGACACCTCCTGCCCCACTACGCGCGCCAAGTCGTCGCGATTGACCGGCGTGGCACTGGCGAAGAGCACAGCTTCAATCCGCCCCATCCACTCGCGCCAGCGCAGCTCTTGTGGCAGATTCTCCAGCTCTCGATCAAAGACGCCTTCGCGTCCGGCCTCCTTCGGTTTTGCGTTCTTTCGTTTGGCATCGGAAGTCATGGCAGTGCGGGTCATCGCACAATCCCATAGAGTCGGAAAGTCGGCCTCCCTGTCAGTTCACGTGCGACGCCCAGTTCAACAAGCCGATCACAGAACCGGCGCGCAGCGCGACCGGTCATCGGAATGCTGGTGCCTTGAATTGTCGGTGACAGCATCATTGAAGGACCAATTGCATCCTCAGATAGGAACAGGTCGACGGCCGCGTCAGATCCTTTGGCTCGGAGTTTGGGAGCAGCGGCCTGCAGCAACGTCGCCCGCGATGCCAGATCTCGCGCCAACCGGATTGAGCCTTCGATGGAGGTCAACAGGCTCACCTGAACTTTAAGCTCAGCCCCCTGCCCGTCCGCGACCAGGTCGCGCAACATCGGTTTTGTGAGATACGGTGCCGTCATCGGTAGAACCACCTTCCAGTCCAACGCCTGCGCAAGAACGATATCCGACAGCAGACATGCGATCCGTTCGGCCCGATCATCCACCTCGAGAACTGCGCGCATCACGGCAACACAGCCAGCCAATGGTCCATGGGGTTTTGCACGAGCGGCACCAGCCTCTATCCACCTCGAGACATCATCCGCAAACGCCGCGCCAGCCAAGCCTTGCACATCGTCGTGCCAATCACGCCCCGTCAGTTTGAGACGTGCCGCATCCCGCCAAAACGCCAAGATATCACCATCGGGGCCTCGTGCCTCTCCGGGCGGTGCCAAGTGAAATGCATCGCGGATGTCGGCCTCTCGGGCCAGCCGTCCTTCGAGTTTCGACGTCGCCGTTGCCGCGTGTAGTGCAAGCTGGTTTGCGAGCAGCCTAACCGGCACATCATGTTTTGGATCAGTGATCAGCGCGTCCAACACGGTAAGCGCTGCACCAGACCGAAATGCCACAGTTTCAAGGGTTTCTGCACGTCCTGAGGTGACCCAAGACGGTAGCTTGGGTAGAGTGTTCAAGTCGTCAGAGAATGCAGCAGGCTGATAGGTCATGCTGGAACACTAATCGCTCACGGCGCTTAACTCCAGTAAATAACAATCAAACCGCCCCACCTTACCGCTCGCCCTTATGTCCAATAAGTTTGCCTTATCGGACGTATAAAGATAGGGTGCTGATCATGGTTCAAAACTCACATTTCATCCTTGGATTCCCCCGAAATCGGCCCTCTCGTCGGGCACGTACTTGTTCCATTGCTGGACCGAGCTTTAGATCAATCGCTGGACATGTGCCGCGATGTCGAGGTGGCCATAAACGCACGGAATCCAGGCCGGGGTTTGTGAGACTGAGTGCATCGGAGTTTATGAGATTGGACCAGTCAGCTGACAAGCGCGACGTCATAGGCCCCAAGCTTGCTGTCGGAGCTTGCGAGGCTCAGCCCCTCGCACCGCGCCTGCGCGACCAACATGCGGTCGAACGGGTCACTGTGGTGCAGCGGAAGCGTCGCCGCTGCTTCCGCATGAGTCCAAGAGATTGGCAAAGGCCGACATCCCGCATCCACGGCAATTTCAAACAGATCTTCCGGCACATCGAGCTTGCCGATGGCGCGTTTGATACCAATCTCCCAGACGCTTGCCGAGGACAGATAAACCTCGCCTTGGGAAATAGCCTGCGCCTGGGCCGTTGTCAGACGCGGATCGTTCAGCACCGCCCAAAGCAATACGTGGGTGTCGAGAAGGACGCGCATCTACTGTCCGGCGCTTTTGTCGAACATTTCGGCGATCTCCTCATCGCCGGCGAACATATCGTCTGGCAGCGTGAACGCACCTTCAAGGGCACCAATCAATGGCCGCCCAACGGAGCGGTCCGTGGCCACGATCCGCGCGACGGGGCGCCCGTAACGGGTCAACTCGATGGCCTCCCCCGCCTCTGCGCGGCGGATCAATTCGGCAAACTGGGCCTTGGCCTCTGCGATGGCGATCTGCATGGATGCACTCCTTCTATTCCTGACCAACATATAGGTCATAATTATGACTGACGCAAGAGATCCGATCACCCTGCCCTCTCATGTGGCTGGATCAGGCGCGCTCGATCAACTGGTTGAAACCGCTCGCGACTACGCAAAGCAAGCCGCATCTGAGAACACGTTGAAGGCCTATGCAAAGGACTGGGCGCATTTCTCACGTTGGTGTAGAATGAAGGGAACAGACCCTCTGCCGCCCTCGCCCGAGATGATTGGTCTTTATCTGGCAGACCTTGCCGCGCCGGGAGGCAAGGCCCCTGCCCTCTCGGTTTCAACAATAGATCGTCGGCTCTCAGGCCTCGGCTGGAACTACACACAGCGCGGCTTCACCCTCCATCGCAAAAACCGCCACATCTCCACGGTGCTGGCCGGTATCAAACGGAAGCACGCGCGGCCTCCCGTGCAAAAAGAAGCGATCCTGCGCGATGACATTATGGCGATGGTCGGTACCCTGCCCTTTGATCTCAGAGGACTGAGAGATCGTGCGATCCTGTTGATTGGATATGCTGGCGGGTTGCGCCGCTCTGAGATCGTGAGCCTCGATGTCCACAAAGACGACACGCTTGAGTCTGGCGGTTGGATCGAGATCATCGACGGCGAAGATGGTGGCGCTCTGCTCACGTTGAATTCAAAGACTGGCTGGCGCGAAGTTGAAATCGGGCGCGGCTCATCGGAGCAATCCTGCCCGGTACATGCGCTCGAACAGTGGCTCCACTTCGGTAAGATCAAGTCGGGACCAGTGTTCGTGCGCACGACACGCGACGGGGAAACCGCGCTGGACGCCCGTCTCAACGACAAGCATGTCACACGTTTGATCAAGCACTGCGTCCTCAAATCCGGCATCCGTTCAGATAAGCCGGAAAAAGAACGCCTCACCATGTTTTCAGGCCATTCTCTGCGCGCAGGCCTCGCCTCCAGTGCCGAAGTTGATGAGCGGTATGTCCAGAAACAACTAGGCCATGCCTCTGCGGAAATGACCCGCAGATATCAACGGCGTCGTGATAGGTTTCGGGTGAACCTGACCAAGGCAGCAGGGCTGTAATTTCTTTCATCAATGTGCCCCCTGCTCACTCAATCGACCATAGAAGCTGCGATCGAGATGCAGTTCACCCGCTATCCCCTTCTCGACCATACCCCGTAAATACCCGCCCGGCGATGAAACCTCCCCGGTGGCGTGTTTATCGTAGATGAGAGCGAGAGCTGCGGCAGCAACTGCTGGTCCCAATGCCTGTTGTGCTGCATTCCAGGCGTTTTCTGAGATCCCTACCATAGGTCTAATCTTGCCCGCCGCGCGATGGATCCCATTCCAATCCCGGATATAGCCTTCCATCCCACGTGCCATCTCCGCAAATTGTGGACAGGTGAGCATGAGCATTGGGATATCTACATCAGACGTTCGTTTGCTGGTGTGGGTGCTCCACTCAATATCAAGATCGACCTTTTGCGACCTCTCAACCTGTTCAGGTGTTGGCAATTCACGCGATGCGCCCGCCGCGTGCTTTTTTTCAAAGCGATTACAGTTTACAGGATTAAGTTCATTTGTAGTTAGTATGTGGGTCTCACCAGAGACACCCGTGGGTACCATATTTAGACTATTCTTTAGTGCTTTGGACGTATCATCCTCTGACCTAGAAGAAGCAATTTCATCAGATTCAACGGGCCAATCGAACGCTGCCTCGAAGGAAGCTTCCACCTGCTCTTGAAGAGCTTTAAACCAGTCTACAGCATCGAGAAGCGTGTTGCGCCCTGCCGTGCGTTTAGGAAGCCGTGCGAGCAAAACGGTGAACGCGTCCTGCAGTTCCCGCCATGGACCCTTCAGTTGGCTCTCTAACGCCTTCTCGATCTTTGCGCGGATCACCCGACGTGTGACGGTAATCGTGTTGCGCAAGGACTTGCAGAACTGCCGTTCGGCGGTCAGCTGGGCATGAAGGGCAGTAAACTCTTCCGCTCGAGCTGCAAGGGGAGCCAGATCGAAGCCATAGGCCTCTACGATCACCCCATCGGCGTCCCTGCGGCCGTATCTCTTGCCATTTGGGCTGTCCTTCATCCAGATCAGACCTGCCTCGCAAAGACGCCGTACATGACGCCGGAGCGTTGCCAATGAAAACCCGGTCTGCTCCATCAGGAAATTGTTGGACGCCCAAACGATAGGCCGCCTGCCCTGCTCCCAGTCCTGTGGCTGTGTCACAGCCCCAAAAGTGTCGAGCAGCAAGAGGTCTTGCGACTTTAACCCGATCGCGGCCGCGATCTTTTTGGTGGCCACAATAGCCTGAGATTTGGGTATAGATAAGTGTTCACCGGCTTGCGCGTGCTTTTCAGCAACGACGAGACCCGGTGTCGGCTTGCGCCAACCTGTATGTGTCATGAGTTGTTTCTCACCTCCATTAGTTGAATGAAGGCAAAAGAAATCCGTTCACCAAATCGGTGTTTTGTTTGACATCGATTCACGGGAGAGATATCTAAGTGCTGCAACACAGTTTAGATGAGCTCTCATGCCGCGAGGTTTGGGGGCTTTTCTTTTGCCGCTAGATCACGAGATGTTCCTTTCTGCTCTGGCCTCAGTATCAAGCCGGGCGCTCTTGCCTGTCGTTGCAGGTGAACGCTTCATTTCTTCGGCTCTTGTTTCTGAAGATAAGTGGCGATGACATCGCTCAGCCCTTCAAGGCCTGCCTTATCTAAATTCAATCCAGCGGCACTCACGGAGAGCTTTCCGCCTTGGGAGACTACTGAAAGATTTCTCCCACCAATTTTTCGAATGACTGATATTTTCTTGGGTTTGGCTTCAGGCTTTGCTTTAGCCTTTTGTTCACCCGATAGCGTAGCCAATGCGTCTTGTAGCTCTCTAAAACTCATTTCATACACATTCTTGAAAGCGTTCAAGAAATCGGTTTTAGCTTTAAAAACAGCCCTTGCTCGAGATACGATACTCTCATGAACACCGATACGATCTGCGAAGTCTTTAGCTTTGACTTTTGCGACCGAAACTTCGCCGAGTTCTTCGTACATTTGACCGATTGAAAGCAGTCTCTCAAAAGCACTCAGATCCTGTCGCTCATCGTTCTCGCGAAATCGCAGGACGAGCATATTGAATGTTGCCTCGGCGCCAGTGCGACCATCTTGCTTTGCAATAACTGCACGCACCTTGCGTCCCAATTTACGAGCTGCCTCACGACGCCTCCGACCAGCCAAAAGCAAAAATTGAACGTGTTCAAGATTTCCAGGGTTGATCTCATCAGGTCGCCATGTTGGGTCTTTGGGCCAAACAAGGACTGGCATATCCTGACCGTTATCCTTGATACTGTCGACAAAAGACTGGAAATCGCTCTGGTCCATCCAATCGTCCCGTCGGTCTGAACCAATAGGATCGATCAGCATTTCAGGATCGACATCGATAACGTATGTACCGGCTAAAATATCCTCCGCTAGCTCCTTGCGGGCATCATCGAGATCACCTTGAGCCTGTGCAACTGCTCCAGACTTCCAAGCGCTACCCGCACCGCCAGTAGCACGCTTAAAGGCCGCTGGTGTCACATCACTATGTTCAACATCTGAATGCACTTCTGGAGCACCCGTTGTTTTGGGCGGCCTTACGAGCGATCGCTTTATACCTTTTTTCATTTGTCACTCACCTCGTCGTCTACATAGAAGTCATCCATCCACTTATCAGCATAACCGCGCTCTTTGCCGGGCCAGAGCCGAGATACGATGCAGTCGTTAACGGCATCAGCATTTGCGATGAAGCGCTCAATGCCTTTCTTCTTACCCGGAGTGTCCGCCTGATATTCATAAACAGATTGATAGACATCAGACGCATTAGAAATAGCGTCTGAACGCAAATAGAAGACAGGCAAAATTTCTGATGGACAATGCTCAAGTAGGTTTGCGATCTGATCTAAGTCTTGATTGTTAGATCGCTGCACAATCGTTGGTAGGAGCATATTCGCACCCGAACCGATATCGATCCGCTCGTTCCGCAAGATGTGCTGCAACATACCCCGAAGCCCTGAAACAAATGTTGAGAGCGTCGCAATGTCAAACCCCTTCATTGTTTGTGGAATGATAAGGGATGTGGACGCCACAACGTTGTTGAGCTGAAACAGCGTTAGTGCAGGCTGATAATCAATGATGATACAGTCTAACGTTTCGCTCAAAGCCGCATCGAGTTTTTCTCTATCAACCACGCCATCAGATATGAGCTCGTTTGGAGCGGTCTTTGGTATATTACCGTCCCGCCATCTTTCAATCGAATCGCGCAGGTAACGATAAAAATTCTTTTCTTTAGGGCGCTCACTAACAAGGCGAGCAATTTGGATCTCCCCTTCAGACGTTTCCCCATGAGCTGGTACGAGACGTAGACCTGGCCACGATGTCTTAAGAAAGAAGCTATCGAGCTCGTCAGATGTATAATCAGTAAATGGGGCGTCTTCACTAGCGAAGAGGCCTGCGAAGTCGACCATCGATGCCGTCTCTTCAGTTGGCATAGCAGGCAAACCTTCGCCGCCCACGAAATACAGAGTGATCGTACTTTGAGGATCTGCATCCATGACGCCGACACGCATACCATAATTCAGGCTCAAATACTGCGCAAAGTGAGCAGCCGTGAGAGACTTTGCGGTTCCGCCCTTCTGGCTGGCAAAAGAAATTACGGGAAGCGGGTCATCAGGTTTGCGCCACGCAAGATAGTCATAGGGTCGCTTTGCCGAGCCAGCGAAAAGGGCACGCATGTGCATCAACTCGGTAATTGTAAACACGCGTTCACGACCAACATACTCACCCTTCGGAAAGTCGGGATTCGATTTGGCAAACTTGTTGAGGTAGGGCACGCCAACGTTAAGAAAGCGCGCACATTGGCGCATAGACCAAGTACGTTGGATCCGTGTACGGAGTGTTAGCTCTTTGTTGACCGATACCATTGTCTTTTCGAGACCACGGGACAATTCAGTCAAAAACTGTTCTAGATTACCGCTCATTATTTTACTCGCCCATTGCCGGTTAGCCCGGCTTAGAATCGCTTCGTTTCGTAAAGTATAACGTTTTTCCGAGATTTGCCAATATACCGTTTGCCTACGGGAAATTAGGCTAACGGTATGGCCCGTCATGGGGCGTAAATGTGTTTCTTGAACGCGTTCAAGAAAGTCGCTCTTGGTGAAATTAGACAAAACTAGCGTAGCCAAGCAAACCAAAACTCTCAACTGCTGATGGAGCGACCCAAGAGAACCATCGTGTGGCAAGCCGACAGAAAATACTAAGTTGGGCGCAGGTGCTTTCATAGAATTTGGCATTTATTCAACCATCCTCCGCAACCGCGTGTACGGCACTGCTGGCCGCCTTTGCCCGACAAGCCTTGAACGAAACAACCTCCAAAGACTCTCCAGCGAATAATTCAACTGATTGGCCACGGTGAACACTGCAATCGCTAGGACAAGCACAACAAGGGTCCACCATCGGATGTGGAACAAGAAGAGAGCGACGAAAAAGATCAGCCGCGCATCAAAGAACGCCAGATAGGGTTTACCCATGGCGTAGCGCCAGTGAACGGTAGATCTGAAGATGTTGTAGCGTTCATCTGCCATGTTGTGCCTACGGTTGCTCGACGTTGGATGTGAATAGGACACCTATCGCTTGTCGCGCCCGCAGAGAGATCAGCGGGCCTGTTGGGGCCGATTGCACGAACTCTTGCGCAAGATCATTCCCAACCTGCGCGATCCCACTGTAAACGCCTTGCTCAAAGCTCGCCTCAGGCCGTGTTACGCCTGTTACACCGCCAAGATCAATCAGCGCCGCTCCGGGGTCAGACAGGGAACTCCCAAGGCCAGTAACGAACGCGGCCGCTACCCTTGGTGCGTAGCGCTCGAAGATGCGACGGTCTAGATCAGTGCGAACGGCGAGCGACGTTTGCCGCGCATCAACAGCATATGCTGAAATGGGCACCTGAGTTCCATCGGGCAGGATAGCTTGATTGAACTGCACGATAAGATGGGTGTTGTTTGAGTTGGCTTGGAAGCCGCCAATAAGCCGCGCACCAGTCAATGGCCCTCTGCGAACCTCAACGACAACAGGGCCGGGCGTGTCGCTATCGTTCGTGATAATTGTTGAAGCTAAGACAACGTCCCTTGCTCTCGCAAATAAGTCCGGCGACGGAACACTTAAGGCACCTGCTGTCGTGCTCAAGCCCGACCCATCAACAATGATTGGTTCGGGCGCGCTATAGAGTTCCTGGTCGATAACGACAGTAACACCCGAGGGTTGGGCCTGCCATGCTTGGTGCAAACCTTGCTGTTGCGATGACATCAGCTGCGCCAGTTGATTGATGCGGTTATAGTTCGGCGTTGGCTCTGCGGTCGCTGGGGCCGGCTGTCTGGGAATCTGCGGCTCGGAGCGCTCGATGACAACGGTTTGGGGCTGTTCAACTCGCGGAGTGGTATTGGCGGGAGGTAGGGGACGGTTTTCATTGGTCACGGTTGGTACGGCGGGCGTGTCGATGTCGCGCAATGGTTGATCCGGCGTTGCGATGAACGACTCGTCAGCCTCGATCGCATCCTGTGCGCCTTGTTCATTTTGGCGATTTAGGTTGTCAGCATATCTCTCCGAGGTCTCTAATTGATCGCCCGCAGGCGTCACATCGAGATTTGGCGCACCGCCAATTTTGCTGCCACCGATGAGATCAGGGTTTCTCCAAGCCTCAATGGCGACGGCGCCGCCAACGACCAAGACGCTGATGGCCGCGACGTTTCTGAAGGAGAGCAGGCCCTTCTTTTGTTTGCGATTGACCTTGCGCGCGCCTGCCTTGGCGCTGCTTTTGACGGGTTCATCTGTTGGTGCTGCATCTTTGCTGTCGTCGGCATCTATCGTCATTGAGCTAGCCCTTTCATGAAGATGTCTGTGTCGCGTGCATGTGTGTGAGTTGGATCGAAGGAAGGAGTGCTCACTGTGCAATCCTCACTTTGGAAACCACGCCGTTGACGGAAATCAGCACAACCGCAGTAGGGCGTATCTTGTAAGCGTGTACTTGACCTGCAGCGGTTAAAATCTGAGACGCTGGCGGCGAGATGACCGTTTCACGAGACTGGAGATAGATCGAACCGTCGTAACGCCATGCACGGACGGCCGCGTTGTCCGTCGAGAGCCGCACAGCATTACCAGGAATGTCCGTCCCTGTAGCAAAGGCCATCATGACATTGTTTGATGCGCGCACCCTTGGCTCAGAAACTGTCATAGCCGGTGTTGCTGCCTGCGCATTTGGCCCCATGCCATCCACGGTGAAATCACGCCGATAGTGTGTATTCAGCGCGTTTGTCCGCACCTCAAAGACAAGCGGGCGACTTTCGCCGACAAGAGACACGATGATGTTGGAAAATCCATGGGTCACCAGCGGCGTCACGGCCAACTGGTTCGATCCTTCCTGCATCGCATAGACTTGGAAAGCCGACGGTCTGCCAATGACGTAGGACGCTATGGGCCATGCTGCGCCACTGCGATCATAGAATGCCATGACGCTGACCGTATCTTGCCCCGTAAGCAGGACCTCTGGTGTCTGCGTTGGACCCAACGAGATATGCACCGCATCAGTGATCGCATTCGGGAAACGTCCAGAGGGTGGCGTTGCAGCCGCGCGTTGACTTTCGTCTAAGCGACGACGGTAATCGAGGATCATCTCTGGCGTCATCGGGAACTGGCTTTGCAGCGCGGCACCGTAAGCGGTGATTTCTTCCGGGCTCAGAGGGCGATCCAGGTCATCCAAGCTCTGAAGTAACTCGGTGGCACCAATAACGGGAAAGTCACCAACAGGTGTTTGCGGCGTGGCGTTGCTTGGCTGCCCGCGTTGATTGATTTCATTTTGCGTGACGGGTTCTTGACCCATCGGGAGGGCAGGGGGCTGCGCACCAGTATTTGGCCCGCTTTCTATCGTCACAACGGTCGTATCTGCGCCCTGCTCCGGCAGAGCGGCCACTGGTCGTCCGGTCGGCGAGGGGAGGGGGGTTTGCACGGCTGTACTCGGAGGGACTGTTTCGTCGCCTGTCGCATCCAAAAGGGGCCTGTCTTGCCCGAGTGCCAAGGACGTTGAAAGCAAGACCGCCACGATTGAGAGACAAACCGACTTTGAGCCGAAAAACTGGTTATGACGCATCACGCTCCTCCTGGGGCAGCAACAAAGCGAGAGATCGCCATTGCATAGGGTGATTCATAGGTTTGCAGCCGTTCAATATTTACGGTGATCAGGAAGTTCTGGCCTGTCACCTCTGAGGCTGATTGGTAGGTGACCCTGAGCGGGATCTGCACGATCCATTCATAGACACCGCGCGAATTAATACCTTCGCGCACGATGACGGCGTTGTTGGCCACGGCAGTTGTGTTCAAACGACGCGTTTGGACAAGCTCCAACATCTGACTTTTCTGGACCGCATCAACAAATTGGTTCCAACCGGTGGGCTTGGTAAAATACTGCAGAGAGTTGTTGAAATCCGCACGGTAGTTGGCAAAGTCATAGGTGAGTGACGACGTCACCGCCCGCACCGCAAAATTGCTGACCTCGGCGGCCGTTTGATGCGGCCTGTCGAGCGGGATGAGCGGCAGGATCTGCCCATCGGTCGTTGTCGCGAAATACCGCGGTTCAGGTTTGGTCATCGCGAGGTAGGCCGTCGACGACGCCAAAACGACCGTCGATAGTCCCAGACCCATCGCGATCCGCGACATCACTTTATAGGCTGCCTCAAAGGTCCGCGCATTGCGCAAGATTGCCTCTGAGGCAGCGAGGTGTTCACTATCACCAGACATTACAGGGGCTTTGCCACATCTAGGATGTTCGTCGGTAGCTCGGAGAACGCAAAGCGCGCGCCGTCATCTGTCATGTAGAGGAAGAACGGAACACCCGGCATGCGATTGGTCCGCATCCAGTTGATGTTGTCGACAATGCCTTGGACCACGGCGCGGTCAGCCGTGTCCGTGTCCATCTGGGAGATTGCTTGGGTGCCGCGCGTCTGTGACGTCATATGCGCCATGAAGCTTTGCGAGACGTTTTCAGAGTGCAGGATTGACAGACTAGAGTTAAATCCCGGTACGCCGGTGATTGGTGCGAAGATGATCCGCAGATCGATATCACCAGAGCTGATCTGGGTGTGCATCGCGTCTATCGTCCACTGGCAATGCGGACACTCAGGGTCTGCCAACATGTAGACTACAGGTGCGTCAGGTTTCGGGGCCGCGGCGGAGAACCAAATTCGCTCATCACCGGCCTGCTGGAAAATCGCATTCATCCCAGCTTGTTCGTCAGAGGTTGGTGCTGTTGATGCGGTGATCGGCGCGGTCTCAGGCTGCGCGTGTTGTGATGATACCGCGGGCGTGTCGCGCATATCGGGCGTGGGGATAGCGACAGGCGCAGGTGCGGGTGCGGCTGGAACTGCACGTGTAATATTCGACAGAACGGCTGACATGCTTGGATCTGGTGAGGACTGCGGCAACGTAATCGGTGCTTGTGAGGGCAGGGTCTGCGGCGCCTGACTGATAGCCGCCATACTTGGCTGAACAGACGGCACAGTCGCAAGCAGAGCTGCGGAGATGTCTTCGCCCTGTGGGCCGTAGACTTTGCCAACAACGGTCAACCCGTCATTGGTGGTCAAAGCCAGAGTGGGCTCCCCACCGGCGCCTTCAATGGCCCAAGCCTGCATCTCACCAATGCGCATGAGGGGGCGATGCTCAGCATTATGTGTCGCCAAAAGAGTGTCGATATAGGGCGAGTTGCCCGCACAGGCAGCAAAGTTCTGTTTCCAAGCCTCGTTTTCCGCAAACACCGGCGTTGCCATGAACGGCAATGCGATCAGCACAGCAGGCAACGGATAGCTTGATATTGAAAGACGCAAACGTGTGACTCTGGAAATTGGATCTAGGGGTTTCATGGCAGCACTCCTTAGGGATGGAAATTTCAGTTGCTCATTCTTTTATATCGTTATATGTACCGTTGTGTATAGCGATGCACGTTACGTTATTCCAGTGCCATTGCAATTGTCTGTAACGATCATCCCCAAGACTGGATGAAAACGATCACCGCGGAGAGATGGGATGTCACATCGATCAGATCAGCACGGCCGTCCGACCGATGATATGTCGGCGCGTAAACCAGACCCGCAGGAGACAGGCCTGGTACAAAGGCCCCTCGCGAGCTCTGCACCGCTCACGGAACGGCGGAGCTTGAGGGGTTTAGGGACAGCGCTCATCGGTTTGAGTTGTTTGACCGTCGCTGTGACCGGATCCGCAATTGCGTGGCAGCACTTTGAACATGTCCCAGCACCTGTCGTTACAGCAGTCGCTTCTGTCGATCCGGCAGAGGTCGAAGCGCTTCGACGGCAACTTGTGCTAATGGCAGACGATACTTTTGCGCTGCGGGCTGAATTAGACGCGCTTACCGGACCGAGCGGCGTTCTGCCCCGCGTCATTGAGCAACTGCAAAACGGCAGACGTGCCGATGCGTCTCACGCTGCCGTCCTTCAACAGTTGCTCGAAGTAAATCTGACGCAAACCTCAGACATCATCTTTGAGAATCAGTCTGCACAATCGGGGCAGGGGAGGGGGCCTATTCAGGTTTCTCCCCTGCAAAGCAGTCTCTCCGAGCCGCCGCGCAGGGTGATTGTCACGCCGCAGGTAGGCGACCTTGCAGGCAGAGTTGAGCAGGGGCAATGATATGGGCAGAAGCACATGGACGAGTTGACCGCCTTCTTTCAACGCGTCGTTGCCATTCTGTCGCCAGCTCAGGCTTTTGTGGCGGTCCTCTGCTTCGTGTTGGGGATCATCCTCGTCATCATGGGCGTGCGCCTGCTCATGATCACGGCCGAGGAGCGTGCTCAGTCCCACCATCGGCGGCACGGCTTTTGGCAGGGCGGCACTTACATCGTCTTCGGGCTGCTGATCATCTCGCTGGATCTAACCCTTTCTGCGTGGATTGCCTCTCTGTTTGGTGCGGCGAACACGACAGCCAGTGCCGCAAGCGAGATCATGGCTTATGCGCCCGAGATGCTTGCGCCTGTGTCCGGCACGCCGGGCGAGGCCATCTTGATTGCCCTTGTGCGTGTCGCTCAGTTCATCGGTCTTCTGGCCGTCGTGCGCGGCCTTTTCCTCTGTGTCAAATCCACCGACATGCCCGCCCAAGGTCTTATGGGCAAAGGCTTCATTCACATGATTGCCGGCGTGATGGCGGTCGATCTACCGCGCACGGTCGGACTTTTTGAAAACCTCTTTTTTGCTCCATGAAAGGATACATACATGCTTGATGCTCGCATGCCCCCTCATCGTAAACGCCAGGGACGACCCGCGACTTATGTTGCGCTGTCAGCATTGTCGTTTGGCAGCCTCGCCGCCGCACCCGCAGCCGCACAGACATTTGGTGACATCTTTACGGATGTGCGCACAAGCCAGCTTGGGCCCGCTGCGGATATCCTAGGCACGATCTCTTTTGTTCTCGGAATAGCTTTCGGGATTATGGCGGTGATGGCCATGATCAAGCGCTCACGCAACGGCAATGACAACTCGGTCGAGGTGGGACGTATCCTCATGTTGTCTCTTGCGGCGGCGTGTATGATCGCTATCCCCACGTTCCTCAATGTTGGTGTCGCATCGATTTTTGGCACTGGCGCCGATCAATCGACCGTCGACGGCCAGCTGCGCTCGTTGAACTAGGGCGCAAAGATGGTGGCCTTCTGGCATCAGACCGCGGCCTATCTGGGTCGCAACGCGCTGAACGCATCGCTTGATGCGTACTGTCGTCTGGAGAGTGCGCATGGTGATTATGCGTTGCTTGCAGACGACGGGTCGATGGTCACCTTGTTTCGGCTTGAGGGGTTCCGGTCTCTTCCCGGAGAACAGGACATCACGGAAGCCTGTGATCGTCTCCGGGTGGGGCTCTCTCCGTTCTTCTCAAAGCCTGGTCTCGCGTTGCAATTCTGGTTCGGTCACTCCCCCGAACTGGGGCGGCGCGAGATCGAAGCCATCATCGACGACACGGCCGCAATCGCTCGCAACAATGCGTTGGATCTCGAAGATCTGATGGAGGAGCGGCGCAGGCTGTTGCCGTCCAAAGTACACGGGGAGCGTTGCTACCTTGCGCTTTGGACACAACCGAACTTGCTCACCAGCGATGATCGCGCGCAGAGCGTCAAGAAACGCACAGATGTGTTGCGCGCTGCCCCGCCCATGACACTGGGTCAGATCCCAGACACGGCGCTCGACGGGCTCGCGGTACGCCACGATAGTCTTGTGACAGCTCTATCGCGGGAGTTCAGCGGTGCGGGCATCGTTCTCGATGTCCTCAAAACCCATGATGCGCTCGACGCCATCCGTAAGGTGCTGGCTCCTGAAACTCTTGGTTTAAAGCATCAATGGCGCGCGACCTTGCCGGGCGACTATCTGCGCGCACGCCTACCAAGCCTTGACCGGCATCTAAAACGCAAAGACCTCTCCAATCTGGTCTGGCCGAAACTATCCGAGCAATTGTTCTCGGATCATGCTGATGTTTTGGACGGCAAGGTCGTACAGATCGGCAATACTGTCTTTTCCGGCTTCGACATTACTTTGCCTCCCGAGATTGTCGTATCCTTTAACGATCTCATTCGCCGCGTTGTCAGCAACGGGACTAAAATCTCTTGGCGCTGCTCGATGCTGGTCGAAAGCGGTGGGTTCGCGGGCCAGGTCTTGCGCGAACAGCTGGCACGGCTGCTGGCTTGGACCGCGCCCACGCATAACGGCCGGATCAAGGAGAGCTTTGATCGGCTGCGCAAGACCGACGGTGACGGCAACACGGTTGTCAGATGGCGCGCCTCGTTTACGGCGTGGGCCCCCGCAGATGATATTGCGACACTGCGGGCACATGTGGCTTCCTTACAAGAAATGGTGCGCTCTTGGGGCAATAGCCAGACCAACTCCGTCGTTGGCGATCCGCTTGACTGTGTGATGTCATCCGCCCTGGGTCTGTCCACGGCGTCGACGGCCGAAAGCTGTGCTGCCGATTTGCTGGATGTTCTGGCGATGGCCCCCTTGGCGCGTCCGGCCTGCCCTTGGGAGCGCGGATCGATCGTGTTTCGCACGAGCGACGGCAAACCGTTCCCGTATCAGCCGGGAAGCTCAAAACAGAACGCCAGCGTCGACATCATGGTTGGCACGCCGGGGTCGGGCAAATCGGTTCTCATGAATGCCATCAATCTCGGCGTTGCCCTCTCCCCCCAAGCGGGGTCGGGTAAGGACGATAAGGCTTTGCTGCCACGTATTTCGATCATCGATATCGGACCTTCGTCTTCTGGGCTGATCAGTCTGATCCGGGACGCGCTCCCGCCCAACCGCCGCCATGAGGCAATGTTCCACCGGCTGCGAATGATCGAGCAGGATGCCGTCAACCCGTTCGACACACAATTGGCGTGTCGTAAGCCCTTTGCCCATGAGCGGTCATTCTTGGTCAATCTCATCGGTCTCATCTGTACGCCCGAAGATGGCAACGCGCCCTATGACGGAGTTTCCCAACTGGCGGAAGCCTGTGTCGATGAGGCGTACCGTGTCCATTCGGATGCAGTCAGCCCGAAGCGCTATTCGCCAGGCATGGATCTGAAAGTCGATGACGCGCTCACAAAGCATGCCTTTGAGATTGATCCGGCTACGAGCTGGTGGGAAGTTGTCGATTTCTTCTTTGCGCAAGGAGAATTTCACATCGCGGCCATGGCCCAACGGCTCGCCGTGCCAGTCCTCGGTGATCTTGTCCCGATCTCCAACGCCGAGACTATTCGTGAACCGTTCGTCGAGATGCGGGTGCAGTCCACGCAGGAATCCATGATCGGCGCTTTCCAACGTCAGATCACAGCTGCCATCAAACAATATGTCATCCTCGCCAGCCCGACGCGGTTCGATATTTCGAACGCACGCATCATCGCCTTCGATCTGGCCGCTGTGACGGAGGCGACAGGGACACGCGGACGCAAACAGACGGCTGTGATGTATATGATGGCCCGCCAGACGATCACTTCTGATTTCTGGCTCGATGAGGACGAGATCAAAGCCTCCGATCTGTCCGAAGACGTCAAAACGCATCATCTCCTTCGCTGGCAAAACAACAGGCAGATGCCCAAGCGGATTTGCATCGATGAATACCACCTGACGGGCGGGCTCGGCATTCGCGACCAAGTGGTGGCGGATGTGCGCGTGGGGCGCAAAGCTGGCGTTCAAATCTCTTTGGCCAGCCAGCTCATCGGGGACTTTGATCACTCCATCCAAGAGCTCGCGACCAACATCTTTCTTTGCAATGTGCCGACGGCCGACAGTGTTCGGACTGTGATGGAGACCTATGATCTGCCCGACACGCTGCGGCCTGTCATCTCTCGCCTGAGCGGACCGGAGGCGGGGGAGGGCGCACCCATCGTCGCGATCTTTAAGCTGAAGTCACAGACCTACGTGCAACATTTCTATAATCAACTCGGTCCCATCGAACTTTGGGCGCTTTCAACCACGGCAGAAGACACGGCGCTGCGGGCCATCCTCTACGAGCGTCTCGGCAGTCCTGAAGCCCGACGCGTGCTTGCGCGGCGTTTTCCCTCCGGTTCCGCCAAGCCCGAGATTGAAGCAGAGCTCGAGCAGTTGATGGCATCAGGTCAGATGATTGATGAAACCGCCCGCGGGAACGTCATTGGCAGGTTGGCTGAGACCCTCGTGAAAGGAGCTTATGCATGATTGCCTTCAAACAGTTTGCCGTTCTTCTCGCTGCCACCCTGTCGATGGTCTGCTGGCCCACGCTGAGCACCGCGCAAGAACAGACATTGACGGTCGCCACCGAGGTTGTGTTCTTTGAGACCAACGATGTGCAAGCGGCGCAGATCGCACGCCAGATGTATGGTCGCGAATTTTCTCATGTGCGGGCTGTGAGGGTTTTGCTCGAAGCCCCCAGCGATGATCCCGAACAACTCTTCGTCGAACTTGGCAATGGCAAAGACTGTGAGACCGACTGTGTTCAAGTCGTCCTATTCCACAATGAGCAGTGGTTAGAGATTTACCGCCAACCCAAAGCGGAACGCATTGGCCTCACCGAAGTCACCGCAACAGGTATGAAGTCCATTATCGCGGATGGCCGGATCTGGTCTTGGAACGCGACCAACTACGTGCCCGAACCGACCCGTGAGGGCATGATCCGTAGGGATGCCACCGAGATAGAGCTTGCGGTGATCACCGAACAGATCAGTGGCGGTTTTGATGTTGGCGGTCTCAACGCGTTTGGTCCTCCAGAGATCGATGTCTTTGATGTCGACATGAACGGGTATCCGGGCAAGATCGTTGCCGTGCAGTCGCCAAGTGTCTGTGGCCAATCATCCTGTCCCATCTACCTGCTCAACGCCGAAGATCAGATCTTTCGGGTGCTGCGCTCTCTGGAAGGCGAAGTTGGCCTCGCGCGCAGTGTTCGTGATGAGCAAGGGTTTCGTGGGATCGAACTGCTGACCCGCAACGGCATTTCGATCGTGTCGTCGAGCAGCGGCAAACGCCTGTCTTCACTCGCTGTGCAACAAGTCTATGTCGCAGGAATGCGCCCATGATCAGATTATGCGCAGCACTATCCCTTATCCTATGGGTCACACCCGCATGGACGCAGGTCTCATCCTATGCAGATCTGATCCGGACACAGGAGTCCGGAGGCAACTATGGCGCGTTGAACACCCAAGGTGGGACCGCCGCTGGCGCCTACCAGATCACAGCTGGAACATTGGCGAGCCTCGGCTATGTCACGCATACCGGAGGCTCACGCGGGTCTTGGGCGAACTACACCTGGACGGGTGACGCACAAGCCGCCGGGGTCACGTCACTCAGTGATTTTCTGAACTCGAGTGCAGGACATACTTTGCAAGACCGCGCCTTTGGCGAGCTTACAAGTCGCAATCTCAGTTCCCTTTCCTCCCAGACACTCGGACTTGCCGGGCAGACGGTGAATGGCGTGACGTTCACTCAGGAGGGGCTGCTGACTGCAGCCCACTTTTTAGGGGCGGGCGCGCTGAACGAGTGGGTCGCCAGCGGCTTTGATCCGACCGTGTTTCCACCCGAATACCTCACAGCGAATGGCTTCAGCTCATACGAGGAATTGCAATCGCATCTTCTCAACCGGATCGGTGCCGCCAGCGGGACGAGCTATGCCGGAGGTGCCGGCGCGGGTGGAACTTACGGCGCGACCCAAGGCTTTCCGGGCTTCGGTGCCAAACGCCCCGTTCTCATTCGTGAAACACCACCGTTCCAAGGGGAACGCGCAACGCTTGGAGCTTTCTGATGATACAGTCACTAAAGACATGTTCGCGCCACTTCATGGCAACTATCGTTCTGTCGACCGGGTTGCTGGGCATCACGTCCCCCGCCTGGGCCCAATCCACCAACGATCAGATCTTGCAGCTATTTCCGTCGGGCGGTCAGGGCTGCGCCGATACGGTCAAAATCAATCTTACTGAAGCCATACGTGCCGGCATCGAATCTGAGGTTCTGCGTGGCGAAGAGGCTCTCCGGCCACCCGCCGCCATCAGTGCGCTCAGTTGCCTCGACAATCTCTTCGACGTGAACCTCGACATCGCGATCCAAGTACCAAATTTACAGGGTATCTTTGCCGCCGCGGTCTCGCAGGTTCAGGGACAGATCTGCTCCTTCGCCCAAGTTCGCATGGACGAGCTTACAGCACAGATCACCGACCTGCTGCAGTTACCCACATTCAACTTTCTGCCGATCGGCGGTCTTACCGGAAACAGCACGATATCCATTGGCGGTGTCGATCTGAACGTTGGCGGGGGACAGCTGGGCCAAGGGCTCACCGTCAACGGCAACACGATCAGCCGCACCAATCTCGATGAGGTCTATGAGTTGATTTACGGAGGCACCAACAATGAATGAGCTCCTGTCCGGCATGCAATTGAGACACTGGATCATCACCGCCGTCGTTGTGGCCGCAGTTGTGATCTTCTCACTGTTTCAATTCACCTCGTTCCAAGTGCCAAAGACACTCACCCAAGGTGCTTCCGAGCAGCAAATACACGGCGGTATCGAGCCAAGCGGCCGCACCCAATCGCGCACCAATCTGGACCGCGTCTACGACCAAATCCACAACCGAAGCAACGGCAGACCGGGCACCGCACCAGAAGGAGGATCGTCCAATGAAGAAGAGTAAGAACACATCCCGAGACGCATCCTTTCGGCTGACCGTGTTGGCTTCGACAGTCGTTATGATGGGGATCGCGACACCGAGTTATGCCTTTGGCGGATGTTCCTGCGGCGGTGTCGCCAATATCGTGCGCAATGCGCGGATCAACGTGAACAACCACACCACGGAAGTCGGCAACTACATCGTCGATAACATCTTGCGCGGCGTCGCCCAGCTCTCGGCCTACTCGAAGCGTGAGACAGAGGCCGCCGCGCGTATCGCGCAGGCCCAAGATCAGAATGCCGTCATCCTTGAGCGACAGCTTATCCGCGCTGAAGCGGAAGGGGGCCGGTATGATCCGGCGGCCTCTGCGTGCATCGATCTTTCAGGTATCCTGAACTACGGCGGCGGACAAACAAGCCAGGGTGTTGGCGGCATTGATATTGCCAACCTCTCGAGGAACCGCTCTTACGGAAACGGCGCAGTTGGTGAACCTGTCAGGCTGGGCGGTCTTGCCCTTGCCCAAGAGATCCAGGTGGATCGTGATCGGTTGCGCAACGTGGGTGGGTTTGCAGATCCAACCTCGGACGTGCGGCTTTTGACCGAGGCGATCACGCTCGATACATCCAATCAGGAAGTCGCACAGGCCTACGCGCGCATGATCAACAACATGGTTGATCCGCTGCCGCCACAGCCTGTGACTTCGCAGGAAGCGGCAACGCCGACAGGGCTTGCGCGGATCGCTGCCCGTCAGATCGATGCGACGCGGCGATCTGCGTCGCATGCGGTGTTCACCTATCTCGGTGATATTGCGACACCCACCGGTGGCGCGGAACTCGCAAGCTGGGCACGCGATGCGGCGGGACCGGCGTATCCCTATGCTGTCGGGGACCGCGTCTCTTCACTGCAAGCTGTCGACATCTTCGTACACTCGCGCTTTGCAAACCCCGATTGGCATCAATCCATCGCCAGAATGTCTCCAGACGCCGTTCAACGGGAAATCCTTCTGACGCAGGCCTTGAACCTCCATGTGAACTGGATGCGCTTTGGTCTGGAACGGCGCGATGCGGCTGTAGCTGCGGCCCATTTGGCCAGCACGATTGACGGGACGGAGGGCGCGGGTGGCGGCGCGCCCATACAGAATTAACAATGACAGATGAGCAATCCGATCAGCCTGAACAAAATCCCGGTCGCACGCGCCGCGCGGTGAACTTCATTGCACGGCGTGGCGGGATTAATCGTGCGTTTGAAGGGACCCGCAAAGGAGCAGAGTTCATTGGTGACATCACCAACCGACTGCGCCCCAGATGGTTTGACCGCAAAGGTCTCACGGGCCGGTATTCGGATGGCGGAATTACAAGGTTCCAGAACCTAACGGACGGCATGTCAGAATTCGAGCTTGGCGATCAATATCGCGGCTGGCTCATGCAACGTGCGTGTTTTCAATATGCCGCCCTCGGTGCTGTACTCGCGATCCCGTTGGGATTTGTGTTCTTCCAGATGTCCAAGTTCTTCATTTTTGGTCTCATTGGCCTGTTCCTCTTTGCCTTGTTTCGCGCAATCCGTGCTGACTTTTTTGCTTGGATTTTGGAGCAAGGGCGCTTCGGGGGGTTCCTCGATTATCTGGGGTCACGCCTTCCGCGCAATGTTCAAGTCATCCTCCCCGAGCGGCACCGCGGAACGCCCAACACGACCGGCAGAGGGAAACAGTCATGAACCGCCGTATCTGCGCAGGTCTTCCCCTTTTGCTCATGGTCCTTTTGGTTCTGTTGAGCGACAGCGCGTCCGCTCAAACAATCAGTGTCCCTGATATTTTCAGTGGGGACGGGGACGACCGCTCAAACACCTTTTTCAATCTGATCTTTGGCAGTTTGTTTCCGGGTCCGGCCGCCAATGATCGCACAATTATCTCGCTTTTGATGTTGTCGTTTAACATTCTGTTCCTTGCGATTGGGGCGCTGTTCTTGCTCTACAACATCTTTCAAGGCACGCTCGATTCCGCACATGAGGGCGTTGTGCTCGGTCAGAAGTCAACGATCTGGGTGCCGATCCGCGTCCTGACTGCATTCGCGCTGCTGATCCCTCTCGAGAATGGCTATAACGGTGTGCAGCATGGAGTTTCTTATGTGGTCAGGGCAGGGACCGCCGCCGGGAGCTTCTTCTGGAACCAAACTGCCGATCTCATTATTGCTGATGAGGTGCCGATTGTGGGGACTGACTACGTGTCAGCCGACGCGCGGTTTTTGCAGCAACTGTGGCGCATGGAGTTTTGCCGGGCGGCCTACAATTTTGAGGTCGCAAAAGGTGGCGCGCTGCAACAAGTCAGCGGCGGGATTTGGTCTGATCTTCCCAACTCGAACGCATCGGATGAGATTTACGCCTATACTCCGCGTATTCTGACCTATTCGACTCCAAACATCACCAGCGCCTGCGGGTCGGTGACGTTGCCCCCGGCCACTGCGGCCCTTAAACGCGTGAGCCCAGGCACCAATATGGCGACGATCAACGCGCAGATGGAATTGCTGGTCGACAATCTACGTGGACAGATGCGGGGTCCGGCGGAGCAAATAGCATCAAAGATATCGACGAGAGACCCGATTACTTCGGGTGACATTCCGCCTCTTGGCGCAATGATGCGCAGTCTGCGCGATCAGCATTCCGCCATCGTCTATCCGATTGTGAATCCCAATGCGTTGTCGCAGCTGGTACAAAACGAGAGCGGCACCCCAATCACGCAGCGGATACAGGCCATCGGCTCAGACGGAGCTGGCGCACTGTCTGCGCCAACGGCAATTGCAGGAGATTTAAGAACTGGCGGCTGGATGATGGCTGGGTCGTATTACATGCTCATCAGCAAAATTTCGGGCGATGCGAACGCTGTCGCAGGCATGTTTCCGACCGCGACGCCGGGAACACTGATCTCCACAACGATGAATGGCGGCACCGAGCGCACGTTAGCTGCGGAATTGGGCCAATCCTATTGGTTCAGCAGCAATGCGGACCGCGATGCGCAAAAGATCCTCGCCAGTATCGGTGCGGGCTATAATGCGAGCGTGTCAGCATGGAATGAGGCTGCAGCTCGAGCGGGCCTACGAGAGTTCATCACCGAGCGCGCCTATGCTGGTGACGACGCTTCATCACCAGAGAACTTCCTGCCGCCACCTACAAACCTACTGGCGGGGATCAGGTTGCTCTCACCCCAGCAGATCACGGTTGATCCAATGATCGGGTTAATGGCGTACTCAACAACCTTCCTCGCCTACGCGGTGATCGTCATTGGCGTCTTGGCTGCGGCCTCGGCCCTGCCATTTGTCGGCGGCATTTCTTCCACGATTGCGTCGATGACCAGTGGGTTGTTTCAAGTCGGGATATTTGCCGCGATCTTTATCGGGTTTATCCTGCCTTATCTGCCATCGGTGATTTGGTTGATCGCCGTGTTGGCGTTCATGTTGCTGGTGATAGAGGCAGTGTTTGCCGCTCCCTTGTGGGCGGTTGCGATGCTTTCGATGGATGGGCATGGCATTTCATCAAACATCGCGCGTAAGGGCTGGTCATTATTGCTCATGCTGTTTCTGACACCGATGTTGATGGTTTTCGGCTTTCTGCTTGGCATGATCATGTTTCGGATTGGTGCGTTTTTCTTGAACGGGATGCTGTTCGCGGCACTCAGCTCGCAAATGGCCTCAGATCCGGGCGCCTTTGGCAGCCTGTCAGGCATTCTTGTAATGACAGTGCTGACCCTCTTCGTTGCGGTTCTCTATGTCATCATTATCGATTGGTCGTTTAGCCTGATCAATGTGTTCCCGGCACGTGTGTTCAAATGGATTGACGGAATTGGAGATGATCTGGGAGCGCAGACGGCATTGGCAGCGAAAGGAGCCGCTATTGGTGGTGCATATCAAGCAGGAGGGGCTGCGGGTGGTGCGTTAGGTTCAGCAGGACGACATGGGTTAGCACGCGACCAGTCACGAAAGCAGGGGCAGATTGCCAATAAAGCCGCAAAGACCTAGCGCCTGAAGTACGCGATCACAGCGAATACGCCCAGACCGCTCATCCGTGATTGCTTCGGAACGGCTGCATCGGGACTGTAGTAATATCCAGCCTTGTTCACTGTGAACGCGAAGATCAGACAGATCACCGAAATCTGCAGACAATAGATAGGCTGAGAAAACATATGCAGGGGGATTTCGACAAGCGCCTCGAGCCAGCGGAAACCGGTCCAATCGCTCCATTTATATGCCGTGAGCACAGCTTCAACGGTATCAAGCATGTGAAGCCATGCCCGACCCCAGTAGATTGTCAGCCCGATGCACGCGAACCAGCCTGTCATGTGGATAAGATATCCAATGCCTGAGGAACTTGTGCGTTTGGCTTTTAACCAGTGGGGTATGCTTCTAACGGAACTCATGCTTGTTTCATACCATAAATACTGATCCTCAAACAAATGAAGCAAAAAACTCTAGTCAAAATGTGCGGAAACCGGCCCTTTAGTCTAGCGTAAACGAATGTGTCAGTTGCGGACAAAATGTGCCCTCGCTGCGCATGCGCCAATGTCCGGTTCCGTGAATCGTTCATAACAGTGGATGGTGTCAGCAGCTCAATACTTCGCCGCTCTGAGCCTTATGTGGCGGCCACCTGAACAACGGATTTCAGGTGGCCGCCGGAACTTATCACTCGCCGCGCACAATCTCGCTATAAGCACCGCTCAGTTGCAGCGTAACCGTCAGCTCGATGTCGTCGCGGTTTCGCCAGAACCAGCCGTGATCGCCCGCGAAAGGCGCTGTGATGCTGCCTTCGCCTGACGTTTCGCCGCGGCCTCTTTCATAGGTGACCTCGTCGCTGCCTGAGTGTGCATGAAGGTCGAAGTTGACCCTCCCACCAGTGGCGACCCAAGTGTAGCTCAGCGTGGCACCTTCCTCCATTGTCGCCTTGATCTCGGTCGACTCGCTGGGTGCGAGGGTGAAAGTGATCTCATCTTGCCACGCTTCTTGCGCATGGGCCGTTGAGACAAAAAGGCCAAAGATGTCATTCATGAGCGATGATGATTCATCACCACCATGAAGTGCTTCGTCAGCCGCCGCCTCTGCGTAGAGTTGCTGCTTGATCACGCCCATCTGGGTCAGGCCAAGAATGCTGCCCACGCCTGTCGGATCAGTGCCGTATTCTGCTGGCAGGTAAACCATGACGCCGATGGCCACGGCCCCAATCGCCGCGATAGCTGTTGAGCGGCGTAGTTGGGTGGATGTGGGTAGGTCTTCGAGTTTGGGTTGTGGTGCGTTATGCATTATTTTTCTCCAATCTTTATGTGCTGGCGATGTAACCGGCTATCTGCTGGTACGTCAGAAGGATGCCGAGGAAGACCATAATCATGTTGGCGATTGCGCCTTGGCGCAGGAAATTCGGGCTTCGTCGCCAATAACCCATGACGATCAGGATCACGAACAGAGCTAGCAATTGCCCCACTTCGACGCCCACATTGAAGGCAAGAAGGTTGGCCAACAACCCGTCGTCGGAGACTTCATATTCGATAATTTTGGACGCGAGACCCGTGCCATGGAACAGACCGAAGATTAGGGTCGCAGCCTTTGTGTTTGGCTGAAAACCGAACCATTTCTGATAAAGACCGAGGTTGTCGAGCGCCTTGTAGACAACCGACAGGCCAATAATGGCATCAATGATGTACGCATTGATGCCCCAGCCGAACCAGACGCCCGCGATCATGGTGACAGAATGGCCGACGGCAAAGATGCTGACGTAAACCGCCACGTCTTTCATGTGGTAGAGGAAGAAGACGACGCCGAGCAGAAACAGGATATGGTCATATCCCGTGATCATGTGCTTTGCGCCGAGGTAGATGAACGAGATGATATGCACCCCGAAAATCTCTTGGATATAACCCTGATCACCAAGGGTGACAGCATGGGCATAGGCAGAGGTGGCGAATGCAAGCAGCATCAGCACAATAGTTGTAGAGAGGATCAGGGACTGTCGCATAGCATGCGACAGCTGCCCCGACCGGTAGGATCGGTTGAGTATCATTTTGATTTTCCGTTTATTGGGTGCGTAAGTTTTGAAGTGCCTAAATTGGCCTTACTTCACACTTGTGGCGGTCGATCTAAGCCATAATCTTTGCGGCCTCGCATGGCGGTGGCTGCCGTAGCCAAACGTATGCGGGTTGGCAGGATCGCAGTTGTCGTCTCGCTCGGCAGCAAAAACGTTGTGATGTGTTCGTGTTCTGCAATCTCGTGGGCATGACTCTGAAAGATGTGCATTATATCCACGATGTAGTCATGGGCATGACCATGATCTTCAATCTCTGCCTGATGTTCGGCAATGATTTTTGCGATCTGGGCAAGTTCATGTGATTTATTCAATGCGTCAGACGACAATGTGAAACCCACCGCCAAAGCGATGGTCAATGCAAAGCGCAGGAATGATGTCGCCTGTCGTTTCATGTGCCCGTTTCCGCAGGTCTTGGCCTGCTTGCTCTATCCCCCTTGGGGGATAGCGTTTACTTATGACAAAACATACGCACCATGCAACCCACCCAGACATTGTAAAGCGGCTGAAACGTGCCAACGGACATCTTCTCAGCGTGATCGGGATGATTGAGGCAGAACGCCCCTGCACCCACATCGCCCAGCAACTACACGCTGTTGAAAAGGCCATCACCCAAGCCAAACGCACCCTGATTCAGGACCACATCGACCATTGCCTTGATGCGGCTATGGCCGTTGCGGGGGATGAGGGAACGCCCGCAACAGCAGAGTTCAAGGCCATCACCAAGTATCTATGAGGTTTCTCCATGCTTTCCGTCCTTGCAGACCGCACCTACCGCCACCTCTTTCTGGCCCAAATCACTGCCCTTCTGGGAACCGGGCTGGCAACTGTGGCCCTCGGCCTGCTTGCATTTGATCTCGCGGAGGAACGCGCGGCGCTGGTTCTGGGGACGGTATTCACGATCAAGATGGTGGCGTATGTCGGCATCGCCCCCATTGCCGGTGCCTTTGCTAACCGCTGGCCGCGCCGCTCCATGCTGGTCAGTCTTGATTTGATCCGCGCTGCCGTGGCGCTTTACCTACCGTTCGTCAGTGAAGTCTGGCAGGTTTATGTCCTGATCTTCGTGCTGCAATCTGCCTCTGCCGCGTTCACGCCCACGTTTCAGGCGACGATCCCAGATATCCTGCCGGAAGAAGACCGCTACACCCGCGCCCTGTCCCTGTCGCGGCTGGCATATGATCTGGAAAATATCGTCAGTCCGATGCTGGCCGCGATCCTGCTGGCCTTTGTTAGCTATCAAGCGTTGTTCTTCGGAACCGTCATCGGGTTTATCGGCTCAGCCATGCTAGTCGTTTCCGTGCTGCTGCCCAGCCCGCAGGAAACGGCGCGGCGCGGTATTTACGACCGGACAACACGCGGTCTGCGCATCTACCTCGCGACACCGCGATTGCGCGGGCTGCTGTCCCTGAACCTCGCCGCAGCGGCCGCAGGCGCAATGGTTCTGGTCAATACTGTCGTGCTGGTGCGTTCTGATCTGGGTTTAGATAATACGCAGGTGGCCATAGCGCTTGGCGCATTCGGAGGCGGCTCCATGCTTGCCGCCCTCATATTGCCACGCCTTCTGGACAACCGGCCCGACCGACCCGTGATGATCGTTGGCGCTGCCTTGCTGGTCGTCACTCTCCTTGGTCTGGCCGCCCTGACGGTGATCGACGGCGTCGGGTGGTATCCGCTTTTGGCAGGATGGTTGGTGATCGGGGTGGGCTATTCTACGGTCCTGACCCCATCCGGACGACTGCTCAAACGCTCTGCACATGCGGAAGACAGACCCGCCGTCTACGCCGCACAGTTTGCCCTATCCCATGCCTGCTGGCTGGTTGCCTATCCCTTGGCCGGATGGCTGATTACTGAATTTGATGCAGCAACGGCGCTTGCTGTATTGGCGCTGCTGGCCGCGGCCGGAATGGCTGGAGGCGTTATCCTCTGGCCGAGTGATGATGCAGGTGTTGTTGAACATACCCACGATGATCTGCCAGCGGATCATCCCCATGTGCAGGACGGGCGCTCCCACAGCCATCCAATAGTTATCGATGATTATCACCTGCATTGGCCGCGTATTGGGAAACCTGAAGACCAACACGGCTAAAGCGTGTCAGAGCCGTTCTAAGACAATCATTTTGTCGCATACGCAAACCACCTCGTTTGGCTCTGCCGCAAACGGCGCCCAAAACCCAGCCGGTCGTTGAAGATTTTTATCTTTCTTGCGCTAGCGGCCATTCGCGCACAACGCAGCATCGGTGAGTCTGGGCTCTTAGATAGCATTCGCCGCGCGCTCGACGAACGACCGCTATACGCTTTACAATGTGCAATAGTATCCAATCATTCGCTCATCCTCGGTGATGCCGTAACTGAATCTCACCCAAGAACCCGATCCCACGCGGCAAAAGCCCAGATAATTCCCCAGCATTCACAATATTTTCCTGAACTAACCGCTCGGCCGATTGGGTCATAGTGCGTGCAACCAAGCTGCTATCTGAACAGCTGTCTGAGAAAATCTGCCTCACTACGTTCACCCATTCTAGGGACGGTACACTCAGAAACCGATCCCGCACGTTCTGGTCAAAAACCAGATACTCGCGCAAGGCGATGCGCCCCTTACCATCCGCGCGCTTAACCAGCCGCTGCCAGACAATTAGGTTCAAGGCCGTCATCAAATCGAACGACCGCGCTTCTTGCTCTTCGGGTGGAAACAGGAATGCCATGCGCCGCACGGCCTCAGCGATGGATCCCGCGTGGGTCGTCGTGTTCACAAGGTGACCGGTGAGACAAGCCTCGATGCAGGCCTCCATGCTTTCACGGTCACGGCTTTCGCCCACGTTGATGATGGCAGGCGCACGGCGCATCGCCGCGCGAACGCCTTCGGCAAAACTGGGGATGTTGCGACCGACGCCAATTTCCGACTGGCTAATGAACGAAGGTGTATCGACCGCATCGGTATTGATGTCTCGGAACGTGTATTCGATCGGGGCCTGGAGATCGATAATTTTGCGTGAGCGGTGTGGGTTCTCGAGATGGCTCCGGGTCATCGCCGCCATGGTGGTTGATTTCCCATGACCCGTTGCGCCAGCGACCACAATAATCCCGCTTGCAGGTTCCAATCTGTCGTAAAGCTCCACCTCGAACCCAACATCTGCAAGGCTTGGGGTCGTGTCAGGCAGCACCCGGAGCGTAATCTGGACACCATTCGTGCCATACCGCTGCTCGCCAACCGCGTTGACGCGGAAACGTTGGCTCCGTTTTCGGTCCACTTTCTTTTCATAGGAAAAATCAAGCGCGCGACCTGCGCTGACCAACGACATCGCATCGTTTGCCGTCCATAAGTGCGCCAGCATTGCTTGGACCTCTGTGAGGAGTAGTGCGCGGTCCGAAGCCAGCTTTTGCTCGCCGTGGAGCTGAACCCGCATACGCAAGTCAGCGCTGATATTGATATCGGACACGCCTTTCATCGCAGCTCCAACGAGGAAATGATCGAACGCGTCCAGATCAATGTCGAACCGGTTGGGCTCAGATTTCAGAATGCGGACGTACGGTGAAGCTGGATCATCAGGTGTGAGATTGAGTTTGCCTTGATCGATCATTTGATCACGTCAAACCGCCTTTGCAGCGGACGCCAATTTTCTGGATTGCGCACAAAGGTTGCTGCGTTGACGATCTGGACGCGACGCTCTCCGATGAACAGTTCATCGCCTTCGCCCGCGGAACGGGCTTCAGAATCTCTGATCACCAGCTCGGTCACAAGACCTGCCTCAACCATACGACGATATTCAACCATACCGAGGTAGTCGCGGCGCAACCGCGCAAAGTTCAGATTAAGCGCTTCGTCTGCCTGTTCCACACCCGCTTGCCACCCTTCTGCGGCGAAGCGGGCAAACACTCTTTTTTCATCTTGGTCCTGGGGCAGGAAGTCATCGTTCTGCTGTGCAGGTTCTTCGAGAGGTATAACGAGGTAGTCGCGCCAAGTGGGTACAACGGTCGTGATCCTTCCCGGAATCTCAAGGCGATAGTATTCATCTGATGCAACCGCTGAGCGACCATTTTCTTCGACATTGATCGCGGCCGTCGCCCGCGACACCACGGGTGGCAAAATGTATCCAGTTTCGCGCGGTGCGCGGTAGGCGACACGATTAAAATCAAAAGATGCGGATAATGTTCCGCTATCGGCTTCCAACTGGCGCATGATCTCCCACACGCGCCGCTCATATCCAGCTTGTGCGGCGTAAGAGAGGGCTGCCTCCCGCAGGAGACCATAGCGTTCTTCTTCGATATCCGTTTCAAAGTTGCCGCGTTGCGCGCGCACGGCAAACTGGTCGAAACTGTCCGGTGTGCGATCCGAGCGATACTGATCAGGCCCACCAGCTAAAATTGGGGGATGTGGGGCGGGTTCTTCATCGAGGTTGATGTTGAGCGTTTCACACCCCGGCAGGATCATAAGCAAGGCAAGCGATACGGGGATTACTTTCAATGATCTGCTCATATCTCCAGATCCTCTAGATGGGGAACGGGTGAGTTCTCATGTCGCAGGTAGTGGATGACCATTGTCTTGGCGGACTGATCGATGAAGATTTTCACGCGGCCCTTTGCTTGATGGAAACCCTCGCGCAGTGCGCCGATCGCGGGCAAGTCGCGTTGGACGAGAGTAATGATGATCGGTGCGCCGGGCCGTTCACCATCAGAAATTACTCGGTAGCCGGTTTCACGCGCGATGATCGAGACAAGATCTTCAATCTTGCCGGTGAATTCAGCATTGACGATGCGCAGCAATGCGTCATCGACGACATGTTCGGGGTTTCTGAGTATAACCTGACCGGTTGCTAGAGGCTCAAGTACGCCGTCGTAGAGGCCCGCGTCTGCAATCTCGCGGTTTACGTCCGATGTCTGCTGCGCGACCAAACTTGATATCGACGGGCCTGTCTCAAGCTGGGGTGTGGCACACCCGGCTAGGAATACTGCGCTCCCGATAGTCGCTAATAGACGTCGCTTCATCTTCAGCCCCCAATTCCCTCGCCGCCTTTGCAGCAATTACTACCATTATCTATATCGATATATACAACGTTATGTCATAAGCTATGGATGATCAACACTAGGAGTTGGCGCATGACGCCTGACGACATCAAAGCACTCGAAGTAAGACTGGTGGATCTTAAGAATGCGCTGGGGACCAGCGATGCGCTTCAAGTTTATTTGGGCGCGTGTCTCTGGCGTGATCCGGTCGATGTGTTGAATGAATTCGAAGCCCTCATATCCCTTTTGAACCGCCAACAGATTTTGCGTAAACCCTGAAGGGGGATTGGGGCCCTTAGGCCCCAATCCTTTTGACGGTGATCCCGAGCTTGCGGGCTTTGTCGACAAGATTGTCTGTGATGCCTGACCCAGGGGTTGCGATGACACCTTTTGGCATCGTCTCTAGCAACTTGTCGTTGCGCTTGAACGGTGCGGCTTTGTTGTGGGATTTCCAATCTGGTTTGAAGACAACTTGGGAAACACCGCGATTATCAGCCCAGAGGCTGGCGATATATTCAGCGCCTTTGGGTGTGCCACCGTGAAGAAGGATCATGTCCGGGTATTTGGCTTTGGTTTGATCCAGCACGGTCCAGATCAGGTCGAAGTCTTGAAAGTCACCACCAGTGAAGGCGATGCGTGTGCCTTCGGGGCAGTGTACTTCGTTCTTCTTGCGCTTCTCGGCTGAGATGAAATTCCGGCTATCAATGACGGAGGCTGTCAGTCCTTTATTGGAGACGCGTGATCCTGTCCGGGGCATCCAGACGGAGTCAGTTTCGGCGCGGAAATGGTCAGAGGAGATGTCGCGCATTAGCTCGTAAGCGTCGCGGTGTTCGACCAGCTTCTGTCCTTGGATCAGGCGGCGTTCCAGTTCCAGGCTTTTGACTTCGGATCCGTCTTGTTCGCGCATCATCTGGCGTTGTTCGGCTTCATTGTCATCAAGGCGGCGCTCGATCAGGTACAGTTTGCGATGAAAGATATTTGTGAGGGACCAGAGCATTTCTTCGAGATCTTCTTCAAGCTGCGTATCGGACAAGAGCATGTGTGTCGCTTCCACCATGGATGCGATGGCACACGATGTCTGATCTTGTTCTGGCAATGGTCGGGGATCTGTCTCGTCTGGGGGTGGGGTTGCGCCATAGAGAGCGAGTGTCTCACAGGCATCGGCTGTTTGGCTTGATGTGGGAGTGAGTGAAGATGGATGATAGGTCATGTGATTTTCCTGTCTTTCGTTTGGTTGCGTCCTGATCCGGTTTGGATGGGCGATGACAGGACCGGCAGCGGCACTTCTGCACCCGCACGGGCCGTAGCGCAGCGAAGGACGGGGCTGCGGCAGAAATTTGCTGCGCGAGGAGGCGCGGCTTTAGCCCGCCGGGGGAATTTATGCTGCTGGCACGTTGCCGATGGGACGAGGGTGCCCTTGCACCCGACCTGCTGGTCCATCGACCTCTCACTCCAAACGGACAGGGCGCGGCGGAAACGGCGGGGCAAACACGGCAGCCTTTCTTCCTTCAGGCAGCCTCAACAGCGGGCCATAGGTCATGCCCGTCGATATATGTTGATATCATCTGCACTAACCTACGACGCAACTCGGTCGCACCGTTCATGCGAAGATCATCATTGAAATCGTCGTGATGTGCGGACAGCAGAAACGCACTGATGCCGCTGGCCACGGCGCGTGATTGAAGATGACGAGCGCCGCGCTTACCGACATCATCATTGTCATGTACGATCCAGAGACGCATGGCGGCGGCTGGCCAGTTGAAGACCGCCATATGGTGTGCGGTCAGACAGGATACCAAAGCGGCTCGCGGAAAGACGGTGCCCACAGACAATGTGTTCTCGAGGCCTTCGCCTACGATAAGATCGCGTGCCGTTTGCCAAGACCCAAACCGGATTGCATTGCCGTTGAGAGTTCCAAGAATGCGTTTCGGGGAGGCTATTGCCGCACATTGAGCCGTTCGATGATCTAGAAAAGTGCGCGCGCACCCTGTGACGACGCCGTCATTGTCCGTGATGGCGGCCAAGAGTGCGGGATACTCAACGCGCTGGCCGTCTGACCCACGCAGATAGACATTTGGATGGTATTTCAGTGCGCGACCAAATCGCCCGATTTTGCGACTGCGCAGATAGGTGTCGGCGACAGTTCCAGAGATTGGATGCCCGTAGCCAAACAAACGTCTACCAGCCTTTTCTTGCCGACTGGGATCGTGACCTTTGGTTCTGATTTGCATCTTGTCAGTTTCAAAAACCGGCTCTGCCCCCAGAAAGGATGTCGCCATCTCAATGAGGTCTTTAAAAGCCAATGGTCCAAACCGCTCATTGAGCAGATCAAGCAGATCGCCATATTCGCCCGTGGCATGATCAACCCACTTTCCGGCAGGTCTGCCTGTCAAACCTTGCAGCCTGATCGTCAGGCTTTGGCCCGCGTTGCCAGCCGTGTCTCCCATTTGCCAATAGTTGCCGACCTTACGACCGTTAGGAAAGAAGTGGCGGCAAAAGGCCTCCGCACTGTTGGCCAGATGGCGCGCAATCTGACCGATATCGATGCGGTCTTTATAGGTCATGCCGCACTCCTGTGGTCAGGGGTTTCTGCGACTATCGCGTGCTGTGCTAAGACCTTGTCGAGAGTGCCTATGTTCTCAATCGGGACAAATGCCCGGGTGACCCATTGGATAATTTCGGTAAAGCAGCCCATGGCTTTGAGCTGCGGCAAATGCGTGCTGCTCGCGCCGACCAGTTCCAATCGATATGCACTCATCACCCGCGAACGGCGCAGGGTGAACCCGCCGGACAGATAGATATGCTGCCCGCGTTGCATGACCGCATCCAGCACTTCGTCGGCGGTCAACTCGATGACATGATCAACGCCAAGAGATGCGTAGAGCCGCGCAAGCTGATCTTGGGTCACCATCCGACCGAGGGTTCTTTCGCCATCCTCTGTCTGAAGGCGATAGATCTTCATGTTGTCTTTTGGCAGGCGATCCCAGATTGGCAGGAGGAGCCCGGAGACAAGGGTCAGTTTTGAGATACTGAACTCGGGGATTTCTGCAAGCTCGCGGGACCACGCTTTCTCAAACACACTGTCCGGGACTTCTTCCCAATGTGTCTTACCAAGCTCCACTTCGAGCATGCGTTGCTGCTCCATGGGCCGCATCAGCTCGATCCGCCGCAAGGGTTCCCCGTCATCGGTCATCAGACTGGTGGTTGGTGCAAGCATTGCGGCGCGCTCGGATTGTCGATTGAGCATTAGACTGACATCGCCCCGCGCCTGACAAAACGCACGGGCTTTCTGCAATGAGAGAGGATGGTTGCGATCCGTCCGCGCGACGGTCAGCGCGGTTGCTGTCGCACCGGAGGCCTTATGTTCATAGATCTTTTTGCGATCAACGATTTCGAACTTTTCGGCGCGCAGCGTCTCTAGACCGACCTCATATGTGCCTGAGTCAATCGCTTCCTTGATGATGGCCTCAAGGATGTCTCCGAAGCATTCAAAGATCGCATCCTGCATCTCGATTGTAAGCGCAAGACAGCGATTGAGGAATTGTTGGATTGGCGGCAATTGCTCTTTCAACGTGCCATCACTGTCATGGAGAGACAGCCCTGTCATTTCCTCAAACCTATCCTGAGAACAAGCCGATATGCGTCCTTTGGTGAGATCCCAGAAGAAGTTCCTTAGGGCCTTGCGCGCATAGGCGCTTTCAAGATTATCCTCGGGCCGGAACATGTTTTGGCCACCGGTTTCGCGCTGACCTTTGGTGATCGCACCCAATGTGTCGAGGCGACGGGCAATTGTGGAGAGAAAGCGTTTCTCGCCCTTCACGTCCGTCGCGCAAGGCCGGAACAGCGGGGGCTGTGCTTGATTTGTGCGGTTCGTGCGGCCCAGCCCCTGGATTGCATTGTCGGCGCGCCATCCCGGCTCAAGCAGATAGTGAACGCGGAGGCGTTTGTTCTTCGCGCCGAGGTCCGCATGATAGGAGCGCCCAGTGCCACCCGCATCCGAGAAAATGAGAATCTGTTTCTTGTCGTCCATGAACGCTTGGGTCTCGCCGATGTTTGACGATGCGGGGCGGTTTTCCACCTTTTGGCGGCCATCTTCCGTGCGGATGATCCGACGGGACCGTCCTGTGACCTCAGCGGTTTTGTCTTTCCCGAAGTGCCACAGGATCTGATCGAGCGCGCCTTGAACCGGGGGCAGGGCGCCAAGATGTTCGACAAGCGCATCGCGCCTGCCAGCGGCGTCCCGGCTTTCAATCGGGTTGCCGTCCGCGTCGCGCGCGGGCCGTGATTTGAGATTACCGTCCTCATCCGTGTAGGGCTCGAACAATTGGGTTGGAAACGAGTGCATCAGATAGTCCAGCACGTATTCCCGCGGCGTGATGTCGACACGAAGATCATGCCATTCAGAAACGGGGATGTGTGCCAGACGTCGTTCCATCAAAGCCTCGCTGGTTGAGACGATCTGAACAACTGCGGAGTGACCGGCTGCCAGATCATTTTGGATGTTCTTGATCACGGTCGGGCATTTCATGGCGGTGATCAGGTGATTGAAAAAGCGCTGTTTGTTGCTTTCAAAGGCGGATCGCGCTGCCGATTTGGCCTGCACGTTCAGAGTGGTGTTATCTGAGGTGATGCCTGACGCCTCGAGGGCCGCTTCGAGATTGTTGTGGATAACCTGAAACGCTTCGGCATAACTGTTATAGATACCGCGTTGCTGATCGGTCAGCGCGTGGACCAGCATTTCATATTCGACACCTTCATAAGAGAGCGAACGTGCCAGATAGAGACCGAGCGCTTTCAGATCACGTGAGATGATCTCCATCGCAGCGATCCCGCCGGCTTCCATATCCGCCACGAACTGTTCGCGCGTCGCGAATGGAAAATCACCTGTCCCCCAAAGCCCCAGACGCGATGCGTAAGCAAGATTGCCAACAACGGTCGCACCGGTTGCTGAAACATAAACCACCCGTGCGTCGGGGGCACGATCTTGGAGGCGCAATCCGGCAAGGCCTTGTTGGGACGCTTTTTTCTCGCCGCGACTGCCCTCCTTGGCCTTTTCTCCTGCGGCGTTTGCCATGGCGTGGGCTTCGTCAAAGGCGATGACGCCATCATAGCCAGCGCCAAGCCACGCGATGACCTGATCGAGGCGTGACGCTTTGATCAGGTCGCCATGTTGGCGTTCGGCGGTGCGCAATGTCGCGTAGGTGACGAAGAGAATGCCTTCGCCAAGCCGAATGTCGGATCCTTGTTTGAACTTTGAGAGTGGTACAATATCAGAGGCACGGCCCCCGATGGCTGTCCAATCGCGAACCGCGTCTTCAATCAACTTGTCGGATTTGGAAATCCAGACCGCACGTTTGCGTCCGCGCAGCCAGTTGTCGAGTATGATGCCTGCCACCTGACGGCCTTTGCCGCAGCCCGTGCCATCCCCCAGAAACCACCCCTTGCGCAATCGAAACGCATCTGGCGTGTCCGCATCTGCTGCAACAAGACGACCATCCTCGGCGTCATGTCGGAACCAGCTCGCAAGGTGCTGCTCATGCGCATCGCCCGCGTAGATGACACTTTCCAGCTGTGCATCTGAGAGTTGGCCTTTCGTGACGACATCGACCGGCAGTTTGGGTTGGTGATGTGGAAGAGGCGGTGCGACAGACGCCATGGCCGCGGATTGGACCAACGCTGTTGGATGTGGCGCGGCGTCGGCAATATCGATCGTCTGTACCTCATAGCCTTCGTAGAGCGAGGCCGTAAGTTTGTCTGAGGGTTCAACCCACGTTTTCGGGATGTAGGCCAACTGATGAATGTCCATACGGTCAAAGGGATGTTTGGTACGTTCGGCTTCGGCTGCTTGATGCTGAGATTGGGCCCTCGCTAGAAGAGCTGAGACTGAACGGGGCGCCGCAGACGCAGTTTGGGTTCTCTTTGGAGCTTTGACCTCTGGCCGGTCTGCACATTGCGCTTCAACAAGCGCACATAAAGACGATGTGCTGTCGACTTGCGACAGATAAGTCTCATCGCCTTTGGGTCCAAGGCCAGTTTGCTTATCGATGACAGTGAGACGTGTTTCTGTCGTTGTGCCGTGTCGGGCATAGACCTTCCCGGCAATCGGAACTGAGAAGCGCACGCTGGCCATGTTGGCGATACGTTCAAAGGTCTTCCGATACGTCCGGTTCGCAGGCGAGAAATTGGCACCGGAGATGAGCACCAAACGCCCACCATCCTTAAGACGCGACAATGCTGATAAGACATGGTCTGACATCGCGCCCGTATAACGGCCCTCAACACCTGGTGCCGCCGAGAATGGTGGGTTCATCAGGATGATGGAGGGTGCAATAGAGGCATCGAGCCGGTCGTGGATGGAACCGGCATCGTAACGCGAAAGCGGGGACTGCGGGAAAAGCAGCGATAAGAGATCCGCCCGAACAGGGTCCAATTCGTTCAAGTAGAGCTTCGCACCAGCCAACAGTGCATGCACCGCCAGAAGCCCCGTGCCGGCGGATGGCTCAAGAACCAAATCATTGGCGTCGATCTGCGCTGCATGCGCTGCAATGGCAGCCAGCGGCAATGGCGTGGAGAACTGTTGGAGTTTTTGAGAGTCTTCACTGCGCCGCGTGTGGGACGGTGCAAGACTGGCGATTTTCTCGAACATGCCGATCAGCGCCTCCGGAGAAGAGGCCCGCTTGATCAGTGACGGACCGAACTTGGTCAGCATCAGGATTTGCGCAGCTTCGCAGGCATCATAGACGTCTTTCCAGACCCATGCGCCAGACGTGTCGCTTGCTTGAAAGGCCTGCTCCATGGCCACACGCAAACTGGTCTGATCGACGGGTTTGCCCGCTTCAAAGTATGGCTGTAGCAGTTCGGCCGCGTTGAGCAGGCGGTCCGGTTTCTGGGAAGCTTGCATATCAGGTTCAAGGGCAGGGGGTTGAGGAAGAGGTGCATTTGCCATGTTTTGGTCTCCGGCATTTAAGGGTTATGCCATCCCCAAAACTCTCTCTCACACTGGGGAAGGCTTGCCTTTCCCCCTGCAACCCTCTTCCTCTCACTTGTGGATTTCTCAATCTTCTGCTCAAGACACACACGCCCGCGCCTCAGCCAAACAATGCCCCTCGTAATCGCCAAAATACCCCCAACATGCGTCGATCTGCTCTTCATCCTTGGACACGACATACCCGTAGCAATTTCCGGTAATGAAGTCGTCAAAACGCGCAACCTCCTCGACAAGCAGCTTTGCAACCCGCGCCCTCAATTGTGCTGAGACCCGCTGTACGGAGTATTCCTTCCTGATGTCGTCCAGGGTCGCATAGGTGTAGCCAACCTGTCCTGAATCCCAAGGGCAATGGAACCCGGTCGTGTTCATGGTGATGCCGGAGTGGTCGTAGAGATAGAGCGGCAAAATTACGGCTTGGCGCGTGGCGCGTTTAAAGAGCGCGTTCATGTCCACGTCTGTAGCGTCCGCATACCCCGCTAGCGATCTGAGGCACTCTTGCGGATCTTCAAAGTCATGTTTGTCCCCGAGACGATAACGACGATGCCAACATGTTATCGTGCCAAGATTGTCCCACTCCCGTGGGCTTTCCGGATCTGGATCATGGAAGATTTTGATCACGTGATCATTCTGCGTTTCTTCGTGAATGGGATTATCCATTGGCGTTCTCCTTGATGCAAAAGTAGAGGCCCGCCAGAAGTCTGACGGGCCTATTAAAGGTTCCTGTTCGTTGGTTTGAACTATGCCGCTGAAGCAGTCCCAAGCGGTTTGTCTTCGAGGTTGAAGGTGAGGTTCTCGGTCGCGGCTTTGAAGCCAGGCGGCTTGCGGTGCGCGAGGCATTTGACCGAGGCGCGGCAGCCCTCGCCATGCGCGTTTGCGAAGGTTGTCACTTGAGCCGTCAGGTCTGCCATGCCTGCTGCCGTGATATCTTTTTGCGGATATGTTCCGCCGAAGACGTCGAACTTGGTGACGACAAAACTGCCTTCACGATGCGCCGGGTACAGGGTGATTTTATAGTCAATCGATTTCGCCATTGATCTTCTCCATGACGGGCCGACCAGAGATGTCTGATCTTGAAAACCCGTCATGAGGGAAGGACCGCTCTCTGATGTGAGAGCGGTCCAACGGGTCGCATTGAAACTACATTTAGGCAGCGACCGGTTTTTTGAACGCACTGGCCAACCCATTGATGGATACATCCGTCCCGTTGATGCCGATGGTGATCGCGGAGGAGGGTTTGATGATCCAATAAAGTTCGCGGCGGAGGACGCGCTCGACTTGGTTGCGGTGTACATCGTCCAGCGTTTGCAAATAAGCGATGGCTTCGTCTTCCGCCTGATCGGTAAACCACTGTAGCTGACTGTCGTAGGATCCCGCCTCATTATCGTCTGAGGGGCAGAACAGGGCACGCGTCATGAAATCGACCAAATCCGGGACAGTGATTGTACAAGTCGCGGTCAAGCAGAGGATCGTATTATCGACCCAATCACCTTCCTGCGCGAAGAGTATGAGATCGGTTTCCAACTGCCATGGAATTGCATCTGCGCCGCCTTGCACGAGACCGATGATGAACAGCTGTGCTGGACGTTGAAGAATGTCGGGCGTTTCGCCGACTTCCGAGACATGGCGACGTCCTTCGCAAACACGGACATAACCGATAATCTCAACAGTGTTGAGCGCATCGTACCACGCATAGCCCTTAAACACTGACTTGGGATCATAGAGCGGAATGGCACCCTCGGCATGCTCAAGGGCCCATGCGAGGTTTTGATCATCGACCGCTTCATCGCCACCTGCGCATATCAACGCGTCCGCATGGACCGGTTCGGGTTGGTTCCACGCGTTGCTGTCTGTGTCGGCATGAGCTGGTGAGAAGGGCCGGAGATGATTGACGGCCTCCAGCAATGTGATCCCCAACGCGCGGGCGCGCTGATGGTTCTCGAAGCTGAGAGAATGCGCACCTGCCTTCTGCACCATCTCGAAATAGATCTTGCTGATCTTGGTCTTCAGCGCGTCGTAAAAAGTGTCTTGAACGATTTCCTTACGGGCGGGCAGGACCAATTTGAGATCTGCGCAGCTCTCGACATCAATGCGGCACGTGAAGCCAGCGTGGTATTCTTGCGATAGGGTTGGAAGCTGCGCGCGCAGGGTGAGGCCGTGAAAGTTCACATCTGGCTCGTGAAACACGCGGCGATGCGTGTCTTGCCAGACGCCGATACGAATGCCTTTCCACGTTTCTATATGCAAAGCGCCTGCGAGAAAGTCCTCGCGCGCGATCTGGGTGCTTGCGACAGATACGTCAATGGAGCAATATTTTGCGGCCTTTGTCGCGATCGGTACGATATTTTCGTGAGTCTTGGCTGCGATCAGAATGGTCACCCCCGTGATCCCATCCGGGCCACGTCTCCCAATAATAGGTTCTTTGCCACAAAACGCATCGGGGGCCGCGTCGAGAATATAGGATGCATCTGTACCCGCCTGCTGCGCTATAATTTTAACCGTGCGTCCGGCCAACGAGAAGAACCCCATGCCCGCAGCGTCCTCGGAGGCACATGTGTCATCATCCCAACCACTTTCGCCAAGACTGAAGAGCGTATTGGGGGACGTAATGCCGGGGCCGTTGTCCACAATGGGGATGACATCGCCCATCTCTGGGTCGGTATATTGATCAAAGGCGACTTGGGTCGCACCAGCGCGCCGCGCGTTCTGCAGCAACTCATTTGTGATATCATCGAGGCTGGCATTGAAGAGACGCGAGACTTTCGTGATAGCCGCGTCAGCAACCTTGGCGTGGATGTCGAAGGTGCTGTGTGGCTGTGTTGGTAAGGTCATGGTTTTCATGCTCCTGGAATTTTATGGGGTGCAACGCAAAACGGACCGCGCAATCTCTTGGCGTTCCCTTTGCAGCCTAAGTTTTGAGGGTCAGTATTCTGAGGGGAGAAGGATCGTCAGCACCCGCCGGGTAAAGCGCAGCTCGGTCGGATCGGACGATCCGTATTCATAGTTTTCGTCATAGAGATCGTGTGTGGATGCTCCCGGTTTAGCAAGGTGATTTTCAGACGTTTCTGGTTGCGTGATCGGTACCGGTCGTGTGTCAGGCCTCCGCATGTGGCTCAGGTCTGCCACGGGCCGTTATGGTGTTCGTGGGCTCGGGGTCCAAATCGATCTTCCGGACTTTTATGTCCTTGACCTCTATATGGTTTTCCCAAAGCTGAACGTGATCATTGCGCCCATAATCGTCTGTCGATCTCCTCACTTCACCGGCTCAACCGCTTGCTCTTAGGCAGGTTGATCCGGATCTCTTTTCTCGGTTAGGCTTTGGCGTATTGTACCAACCCTCCCGAGTAATCTTGTTCCTTTGTCACCATCGCCCACATCGCACGGGCCATTTTGTTGGCCATTGCGACGGCTACCATCTTGAAGGGCTTGCGCGCCAAGAGCCGACCCAACCAGCTTTGTGGATCGACACCTTTGGCCACAGCCCATCGCAGGCAAGCGGTGGCACCGGTGATCAACAGACGGCGCATGTCGGCTTGGCCCATCTTGCTCACGCGGCCCAGCTTAGTTTTGCCACCAGTGGAATGTTGCCTCGGGACCAGCCCGAGCCAAGCTGCAAAGTCGCGCCCTTTTCGGAAGTTTTCCATTGGTGGTGCAAAGGCTAGAAACGCAGCGGCATTGATCGGCCCTATTCCTGGCATGGTTTGAAGACGGCGAGCGGTGTCATCGCGTTTGGCGGTATCTCTCATTTGCCGTTCAAACGTCGCGATCGTCGTGTCGATCTGTGCAATGTGATGAAAATAGAACCGTGCGGCTTCGAGCACCAAATCTGGAACAAGATCAGGCTGCGCCTCTAAAACGTCTTCATATGCAAGCAGAGCTGCATTACCTTTCGCCACGATTATCCCGTGTTCGGCCAGATGTCCGCGCAGAGTGATAAGCAATTGCGATCGCTGGCGCGTGAACGTTTGGTGGGTTCGAAACAGCATGGCCTGCGCTTGTTGTTCAGGGCTTTTGATCGCAACAAACCGCATATCTGGCTGGCGCACTGCAACGGCTATTGCTGCTGCGTCATTGGCGTCGTTTTTACTGCGTTTAACAAAAGGCTTCACATAAACTGGCGGAATCAGCCTAACGTCATGGCCATGCCCCTGTGCTTCACGTCCCCAGTAGTGACTTGTCGCGCAGGCCTCCATCGCTACGAGGCAGCGCGGGTGGCTTGCCAAAAGTTCGCTCAGCTTACCGCGCGAATATTTGCGATTATACAAGACAACACCTTCTGCGTTTACGGCGCACACTTGAAAACTGTGCTTTGCAAGGTCGATGGCTAAAATGCTAACGTCGGTCATGGATGCTTCCTTTCATTCTCACTGACTTCCAACAAAGCCAGTCTGGCACATTGCGATGCCGCTGTGGGAGGGAGCATCCACCCCATCAATCTTGAACCAGACGGTTTGACCGTCGATTTCCATAACACCCATCTCGTGCCACCCATGGGGATCGCAGTCTGTGTTGAAGTCATCATAGGTCACGATCGCTTCAAAAAGTGCGGTCCGAAACGCGTCCGGTTGACTGGATACACCTGCGGTCATCAGAATTTGGCCTCCGGGGATGTCACCTTGAACGGCGATGCCAAAGGCCGCCTTACGGAACCGGTCATTTTGATCAGCAATGATCTTTGCCGTCTGTGTGGTTGAAAGGTCCGGTGTTGCTGCGATTGCGATGTCTTCGGTTTGCATGTGATCTACTCCAAGCCGGGCAGGGAGGGTGTCCATCCCTTGTCGACCCGACAGAGGGAAAGGACCGCCCACGACCATTAAAGCGGCCATGGGCGATCCATCAGATTATTGAAGCAGCGTTTTATGCGACGTCTTTGAGGTAGTCGGGTACATCGTTGACCTCAGAGGCATGTGCCGACGTTATGTTGGCTTCAGGCACTTCTTCGCCATCGCCGAACGCCATACCATCGGGCAGCCACCGCGACGTTGTTGCGGCGATATCTGCGCTCAAACCCGCAGTTTCGACAGGGTTGGTGGAAAAGGCTTGCTCCATTGATTTTGCCAAGTCTGTTTTGCGAAACCCAGAACGCTCATCAGACCAGGCCTCGCCGACCAGCGCGGTTGCCGTCTCGAGCGCATGATCCTTTTTGACCCGTCCCCAATAGCTTACCGCGTCCGGGCGCCAGCAGGCGGCAACGTCGATATTGAGACGTTCGCCGATGGTCTCGATAACAGCGTTGGTGCTGTGATCATTGCTGAGCTGTTGTTTCAGCCCATAAGACGTGCACCATGCAAAAATCGCCTGTTTGTCCTCATCTGGCAGTTGGCTCAACTGAATGAAGTCTTGCGGTGCGTCCGCTTGGGCCCAATCGAGGTTCAGCCCCTCGCGCAAGGTCTCCAGCATCCGCGCCGCGATGGTTTCTGCAAGCCGGTCCTGCGAGCCTGCTGTTGTCGCTGGACGCAAGGAATGGTCCAGAGGGGACTTGTAGCTGGCATGCCCGATAGCATTGCGTGCCATGGAATAGAGCATCACGTCATAGGCTGTCGCATAGTCCGCAGCGAGGTGCGCTTGCAGGATCTGGTGCCGCGTCGCCCGCAGATCATCGGCGAGGGCTTGTGGGATCCCTTGGGCTTTGCGGGCTGCGGTCGTGGCATCAACAGGCACGGAAGTCTGACGCATCGACTGCGGCAACTCGATAGATGAACCGTCCTCGACTGCGGCCTCAATGTCACCTTCGCTATCGGCAGATTCTGCTGCTTCCGCCGGTTTGGGAATGTCCTCGGGACGCACCAGACCTTCGTGGTAACTTACTTCGCCAGCATGGGAGATCGAGACGACGCAGCCTGCGATTTTGTGATCCTCGTCCGAGAAGGCGACATTTGCCTCTTGCAGATCTTCAATCTCGCGCATGCGTTCCCAGATTTGGTCTTCTTCCTTCTGAAGTGCCTCCGTCCACGTGTCCTCATCGTAATCGGCTTCCATCTCATCTTTGCGCGCTTGCAGTTTTGCCAGTTCTGCCTCGAGGTCCGGGTCGGGATCCAATGGACTGGGATAGACGCGGCCGAAGGGGCGAAAGCTGTCGTAATCGGTCTCCAACTGTGCATCCGCCCACTTCCAGGTCTTTGCGGCCTCATCCGCCAAAGCCTGCAACTTGTCTTGCGCAAGCTGTTCGAGGAGATCTGGGTCCTTGAGATGTGTGTTCTCACGTTCCGAGAACAGGTCCTCGATGGTCTCACCACCTGCGGCTTTGTAGATCTCAACGCCGACGAACTTTGCCAGTTTGGATGCACCTGAATAGGATTTCTCGGTAAGGCGACTGCGGATGGTATAGGGCTGGATATTATATCCGTCTTTGATTGCGTCCCAGACATCGATCTGGCGCGCATGATCGTCGGTCAAGGTGAAGGCCATGACGCATTCAAGTGACATTTGCCCTTCCCGAAAAGCGCCCATGAGATCGGGGGACACGCTGGCGAGCTTGAGACGACGACGTACCAGATCAGTCGTGATGCCAAACTGGGCCGCGATCTGATCCTCCGTCCGCCCATTGTTGCGCATGGCAGCAAAGGCCTCGAACTGGTCGGCTGCGTGCATGGCGGCGCGGATCATGTTTTCCGCAGTTGAGGTGTCCTCGGCCTGATCTTGATCTTCGATGTGACACGGGACAGGATGACCTGATTTGATGTGGCCATCTTCTTTGAGTTTCTGAAGCGCTGCCAGACGTCGACCACCGGCATGGACGTGGAATTTCGCACCAACTTTGTGGACGAGCAGGTTTTGTTTCAGACCTTTATGCAGAATGCTTGCATAAAGTTCCGCGTCGGCCTCAGGGCTTGCTGGCGTTTTGCGTACATTCTTGGGGCTGAGCACGAGCTTTGAGAGGGGGATTGCCTCAAACACTGCCGCCTGTGCGCCGGGATCTACGGTCTGCGCCTTTGCTTTGGTCTTGGTCATATCTTCGGTTCCTTTTTCGGATCCGAGCCCCGGAAGAGCCTCTCTCTCCCTTTCAAGCCCGGCAACCCGGGCTTCCCCTCCTCTTACTCTATGCCCAGGCGGCGGCGTACCCATCCAAAATCCGGACGCTCATTCCTTGTCGGCAAAACGTAGGGATTGCGAACGCCAGTTCAGCCATAAATTCATACGGTCGCAGCAACATTGTGCAGATCAGACGTTCCGAAGATGGCTGCAGGGCTAGCTGAGGACCGGAAGGGGAGCCTTCAAGTAGGCGCAGTTCGTCACGCATTTTAGAATGTGCCTTGAAGCGAAGGTATCCTATAATAAATCTTTATTTGACATAAATCTTATTATGCGATGTTTATCCCATCCCAAAATCTATCATACTATAGATATTTAACCGATCTCCCTGTTCTTTGGAGTGACAGCCTACCAAACAACGGAATTCTAGAATTTCCGCTTAATTGAAATGAATGGTGACATTGTCACCGTGGCATTCTCACATCAGGGTTATCCGTATTTCAGAATAGGAGACTACTCATGTATTTATCCCTAACTTTTACACTCCTTACCTTGATTTGCTTGGTATCTTCTACGTGGCTACAACTCTTCGGTTGGGGTCGGCAAAAAGTCGTTTTGCTGGCGGAAGTTGAGACCGAACATGCCCGGTTCGGTAAGTAATCAAATCACACCCAACAAAGACTCAACTGCGTTTTTTCATCTCATAATATGTAAATAAAACGATCTAGGATAAAACTCATGTCTATAACAGATGACCATCAGGAAACACGCCGCGACTTTCTATACTATGCGACTGCAGGTGCTGGGACAGTGGCAGCGGGCGCAGCGGTCTGGCCTCTCGTCAACCAAATGAATCCAAGTGCTGACGTGCTCGCACTTTCATCAGTACGGGTTGATGTAAGTGGGGTCGAACCAGGAACTCAATTGACGATCCTATGGCAGGGCAAGCCAGTCTTTATTCGTGCGAGGACAGAGGACGAAATCGCGCAATCCCGCGCCACTGATCTTTCCGACCTGCCTGATCAAAAATCCCAGAATGCAAACCTGACTGACGAAGCGGATGCGAGTGATGAAAACCGCGCCTTGTCCGAAGACGGTGTTTGGTTGGTTCAGATGGGGATCTGTACACATCTTGGATGCGTGCCCCTTGGGGAAGCAGGCGATTTTGGTGGATGGTTCTGCCCTTGTCATGGCTCTCACTATGATGCGGCAGGCCGTATCCGAAAGGGCCCTGCCCCTCGTAACCTCGACATTCCCGTCGCGTCTTTCTTGGATGACACAACCATTCAGCTGGGCAGTATTGAAAGCTAATACGTCAGCACGCCGCTTGTCCTTTCAGACTAGGTTGGTGCGCTTAGTCGTGAACCAACACTCGGATCATGGTGACGGATAATAAAGAAAAACGAGACAAATGAACGAAAGTCATTCAGCTTTTTGGGATCGTGTGGCGCGGCGGTATGCGAATATGAAAATGCGCAACCCAAAGACATACGAGGAAACACTCGCCCTCACTCGCGCGCATCTATCACCGCAGGACAACGTACTGGAGCTGGGCTGTGGTACCGGCACGACCGCACTGAAACTCACAAAATCCGTTGGACACTTAACGGCAACTGATTACTCGACTGAGATGATTGCCATCGCGAATGAGAAAAAGGCAGAAGCAGGCATCAACAACGTCAAGTTTTGTGTCGCGCAGGTTTGTGACGGATCATTACCGAGTGGGTCTTTTGATATCGCTCTCGCATTCAATCTATTGCACCTTCTAGGGGACCGTCCCGCCGCTTTCGGGGAAGTACACGAGCGCTTGAAACCAGGTGGTTTGTTCATCTCTAAGACGCCGTGTTTGGGGTTACCTTACCGCATTTTAAAACCCTTGATGGCTGTTTTACGCGCCCTTGGCAAAGCCCCGAGTTTCAATTTTTTGTCGACGGCGCGCCTCGAGCGCGACATTGAAAATGCTGGTTTCGCAATCATTGAAACCGGCAACTACCCATCCAATCCGCCGCGCCGCTTTATTGTCGCGCAGAAGGCCTAAGAAGTCGCGGTAAGGTGCCTATTTCGTTATCCGAAGGGCGTTAAATACCACTATGAAGGAGCTGACTGACATGCCGATCGCAGCGGCCCAAGGCGGCACGAACCCGAAGGCTGCGGCAGGCACAGCAATGATATTATAGCTGAGTGCCCAGCCGAGGTTTTGACGAATGATCGACGTCGTTCTGGCTGCCAGACGGATCAGCTTTGAAAGGCTTTCCAGATCGCCATTCAAAAGAATGAAATCACTGGATTGTCTTGCCAGATCGGTCGCTTGACTGAACGACACGGACACATTCGCGCAAGTCAAAACGGGTGCGTCATTGATTCCGTCACCAACCATGAGAACACGGCTTTTGGCCTTCTGTTGTTCGCGCACCCATGCCACTTTATCGCTTGGGGATAGCCCCCCAAAACCGGCAACTATCCCAAGTTTGGCCGCAATGTGATCGACCGTCTCCTGTTTATCACCACTCAAGATAGCAAGTGCGAAACCTTTCTGTTTCAGCCTCTGCACCATTTCAAATGCTCCGGGTCGCAAGGTGTCTGCAAAAGCAAATAATGCATCCAGAACACCATCCGTCGTGAGCGCAATAACGCTATGACCTTGTATCAGTTGGCGGTCCAACCACTCTTGATCCTTTGAATCCAATTCAGGTTTTGCAAATGCCAAAGACCCCAGGCGGACCTTGCCTGTCGGCAGATCGACCTGCCGCCCCTGCCCCGGAAAATTCCGAACTGCGACGTCAAGGACGCGTGGTGTTTGCCTTGCCTGCTGGTTTGCCAAGACAAGCGCGCGACCGATGCTATGTTCAGACGACGCATTCATGGCCGCCGCCAAATTAAGCCCATTGGTGGCCGCGTCCGACGGATAGCTTTCGACCAGTACAGGCCTCCCAACCGTGAGTGTTCCCGTCTTATCAAAAGCTAGCATGTTTGCCGAACTCAGGGCTTCGACGGCTGACATACGTGTTGCAAGAATTCCGGACTTTGACATCAATCCTGCCGATGCGGCCAGCGCCACAGGTGTCGCCAATGCTAGCGCGCAAGGGCATGTCACAATAAGAACCGCAACGACATTCGGAACGACCATAGCAGGCTCAATCATCCACCATGCCAGTGCTGTCACAGTGGCAATCACTAAAATGCCGACAACCAGCCAAGGCACGATGCGTTCAGCAGCTTGGGCAAACGGGGGCCGCTCGCCAATCCCGCGCCGCACCATGGCTTGCATTTCTGCCAAGGTAGAGCCGCCAAATTCGCGCGTAACCTCGATCATGACGGACTGATCAATGTTGCACGATCCTGCAATTGCCGTTTCACCAATGCGGTGAAGAACCGGTGCCGATTCCCCTGTCAGCAAGCTTTCATCGAAAGAGCTATCCTGATTGATGAGTGTTCCGTCGAGCGGCACAGTCTGCCCGGGTTCGATTAACAGCCTGTCGCCAACGGCCAGGTCAGGCAACATCACGACTTCTGGCCCATTTGGCCCAATGCGTGTAGCCTCTTGCGGGATAATCATCATCATTCGGTCAATGTCATTTGCAGCGCGTATCCGCCCTCCCAACTCCCAAACACGGGCGAGCAAGACAAAGAAAACAAACATCACAATGGAATCAAAATAGGTATCGCCACGCCCCTGGACCGTAGCCCAGAGTGAGCCTGCCCAGGCAATCGATAGACCAAGGACAATGGGCACGTCCATGCCCACGCGCTTATTGCGCATATCGCGCCACGCACCCGCAAAAAAATCCGCGCCAGAATACACCAGAACAATGCTCACGGCGGCGAGGACAAACCACCGACCCACCAGCAGAAATGTTGCCAATGATCCGTCAGGTTCAACCCCGACCCAATAGCCCGCGATCTGGAAGCCCATAACAGGCATCATCATCATGCCTGCCATCAAAATACGTTCAAGGGACCGGCCGCGTCGTTCTTTGATCAAGGCGTCGCGATGGGTTGAATCGAAAGGGTGCGCCGTGAAACCGATTTGATCGACAGCCCCGAGGATATCGCTGACCGCGAGCACATCAGGGTCCCAGCCGACAAATGCCTGATGGCTTGTTTGATCGACCCGGATTTCTTGAACACCGGGAAGCTTTTGTAAGGTTTGTTCAACAAGCCATAAGCATGCGGAACACGACACGCCTTCAATGATGAATGATGCACTGTGACGACCTTGAGCCTCTCGGACGAAAGACGCACGGATCGTGCCATGATCATAGTTTTCGGCTGTAACACTGCGCGTTGCACCGTTCGGTACAGCGCTGCGGTGTTTATAATAGTCCTCAAGTCCGTTGTTTGCGATACCGACTGCAACCGCTTTGCAATTCGTGCAGCAAAATGTGCGCTCTTCCCCGAACAGAGATGCAACGACAGCTTTTTCAACAGCTTTACCGCAGTGAAAACAGCTTACTTTTTCCGATGTCACTAAATCCGTCTGGAAAGTCATCACAATGCTAGCCAGGGTTGTTCATCTGCTGGATAAAGTACCGCAAGAATACGACCAACACGGCACAAAAACCTAAGGCGATACCAAGTGTAGCGATTGTAGCCATTTGTCACTCTCCCTCAGGACTGTTGGGGGAAAGGGTAGACAAATAGCGCGACACGGCACTGATTTCCTCATCCGTTAGTTCAGCCGCAACCAGTCGCATGCGGCTGTAAACATCGCTGTGCCGCTCACCGGATTTGTATTGCAACATCTGGTCTTCAAGGTAGCCGTAGGTCTGACCAGCGATGACGGGATAGTCAGGGAACACGCCCTCGCCCTGATTGCCGTGACAGGCTGAACACGGCTGGATCAAGCGTTTAGGATCGCCCAGCCAGTGCAACCGCTCGCCGATGTCGATCTCTTCTTCGGTCAGGACTAAGTCTTGCGGCGGCGGGACGGGAAGTTCGGAGAAGTACTTCGCAAGATCTGCCATGTCTTGTTCAGTTAATTCTTCGACCAAGTACCCCATAAGGGGGCCGCCTTCCCCAATTGTGCGTTCCCAGGTGTGGTAATCGTAAAGCGATTTATATGTATAACCAGATATCTGACCCGCCAGATTTGGCCAATTGGAAGATCGAGCCACACCTTCGGCACCATGACATGACGAACACAAAAGGTCCTCATGAAGACCTTGGCCCCGCGCGCTATCAGCTGTTGCCAACAGATTAAGGGTTTCGGGTGTCCATGCGACGCCAGATGATACGCCGCCGAAATTCTCCAACAACTCTGGAGGACCTTCTTGGGCGAACAGGGGTCCAGAAATCAGGATACAAGCGAGAGTTATTTTGCGCATTTTCTGCACCCCTTAATAGCCATAGGGGACGGCCCAAGGCGCGTCGATAAACATGAATTGTGCGATGGGATAACCGTAACTGACCAGCATATAGACAAGCATTGACCAGTTCCAAAAGCTCAAAGAGTTGAGGAGTTTCGGGACCTGCAAAGGTTCATGCACAGCTGTCGCAAAAACAACTTCACGCGTTGGCACGGCCTTGCTGTTTAAGTGGGTGGCGACCAAAATCCAGATGAACAATATCGCCGAAAGTGTCAGCAGAACGGACCCCGCCAGCATGACAGCTTCATAAGGATCCCATAGGCGATTGATCGCGTCGCCATATGGCAAAGTATCAACGCGGCGCGGCTGCCCGAGAATACCCAAGACGTGCCAAGGGCCCGTTGTGATGACCATCCCGATGGCCCATGTCCAAAGCTGCCACAGCGCCAAACGATTGGACGCAAGGGCGCGCCCCGTCATGCGTGGCCACGCCCAATAGGCGACAGCGAAATACATGATCACAGTTGTGCCGCCAAAGATCAGATGGAAATGCCCTGTGACCCATTGGGTGTTATGGATCAGCGCATTGATGGAGTAGGACGCATTGATCACGCCACCAAAGCCACCAAACGTCAGCATTAGCATCGCCAATGCGGTTGCTGCAACCATCGGATTGCCCCACCGCATGCGTGTGATCCAACCGAACAGCCCCTTGCCGCCGCGCAAGCGCCCCGACAGTTCCATCGTGCCCATAACTGTAAAGCCCGTGATGAGCGTCGGCACCGCAACCATGAACGTGCCGAACATGTGCAAAAGCTTCCAACCAGCAGCTTGTTGCGGGTCCATGTAAAGATGGTGAAACCCGATTGGCACGGAAAAGATGAACAACATCACGAAGGCGATGCGCGCGAATTCATCTGAAAACAGCTTACCGCCGGATTCTTTGGGCATAATCGTGTACATCGCGATATAGGCCGGAAAGAGCCAGAAATAGACGATTGCGTGCAATGTCCATGAGAACAATGTGCGCGCCAGCCCGGCCTCAATGCTGTCGACCCAGCCGAATGTGACCGGAAGGATCTGGAACAAAATCTCGAACGCTGCCCCTGCCGAGGTCCAGAGCCACAGGACCGCGTTGATGGTTGTTCCAAACATGACCAATGGCACGGCGCGCCCGGGGTTCGCTTTGCGCCAGCGCGTCATCATCATGATCATGTCGATGCACCAGAACCATGACCCGACAAACAACAACGCGGCACCTATATAGAACGCTGAAATGCCGAGTTCTGGCGGATAGAACGTATACATAACCGAGGCTTGACCCGTCAAAAGGGCATAGGCCGCAAGGACCGTACCGATTAGCGAAATCCAGAAGCCCGCCCAGCTAAACATCCGACTTGGGACGTCCGTTTTGAGCGAGTTTATCGCAGTGTAATACCCGAACCCCATGATAAAGAATGTCGTCAAAACATACGCCATCAAAACGCCGTGGGTCGTTACAGAGGCATAATAAAAATCTGCGCTTTCGAGGGCTGGAAACAGGTTTGATCGTTCAGCAACCTGATAAAGCCCCATAGGGATCGCAAGGGCGAAGGCCCCGAAAGCGACCCACATATTCGCCATACCCAGCCGGTTCGCTTGACTGGTGGCATCGGGCGTGACCTGTGAGAATGATTGTTCTGTTGCAGTGGTCATTGAACTGCCCCTTGTGCCTGAGCAAGATCAAATTCTTCGGCTGGAACAACATTAAACAAGCCGTACATGTAGGCGTGTGCCGGGCCACAAAACTCGTGACAAACAAAGGGTTGCTCACCCAATGTCATCAAAGCAGTTTCCACTTCTCCAACATAGCCTGGGACAATCATGAGGTTCAGGTTAGTCCGAGGCACATATACACCATGGAGAACGTCATAGCTTACAACTCTTAGTTTGAATGTCTCACCTTGCGGAATGTCGATCCGTTGCGGATAAAAACCGTAGCGTGCAGCGACCATTCGAATGACAAGTTGTCCATCTTCATCGCGCGTTAGACCGATGTTGTCTTCGGCGAATTCACCGCCTCCAACACCTTCGGCCAAATGCAGGCGCGCACTGTCGATACCTTCAACATTGGACGGTGGGTGAATGTTGTCCCGCGCCGCATAAAATACTTGCACGCTCCATGTCATGACGACCAATGCGCCAATGATATAAAGCCAACGCTTTTCGAGTTTGTCTACATGAATGGCCATTGTTTACCTCACTGGTCCGGCAGGCAAGAAGAGCCCGAACCAGAAATAGAGCCACAGCAAAGCAAACAGGATCGCGTAAACAACAAGCATTGCGTAGGTGCCACGGGGGCTGCTGTTGAGGATTTCTCGTTCTTCCGCCTCATTGACGCGCAGGGGATCATTTTCATATGGATCTTTGGTCATTGTGGTTCCCTACTCGAAACAATCAGCGGCAAAATTCGCCATCCAGGAGGCTTGGTAAAATGCTTCCATGCGATTGATGGCGTGGGTTGCATCCAAGGGTGACACCCCCCCCGAGCCTTCGGTTTTGATGATGACGTTGTTTTCGCGGTCCAAACGGTATTGATCGCCGATGGACACGCCGTATTCGTTGCTGACGCGGCTGAAACACACGTTGGACCACGTCGGTTCAATCAGGTCTTGCCCGGTCAATAGGCGGTTGATTTGTGCAGCTGCAATCTTTGCTTGCGTATTCGCGGAGTACCCTGACTTAGGCATTGCGCCAGCAATCGTTGCATCCCCGATAACGTGAATAAACGGATGGCGTGCAGACTCCATCGTTTCCGCAATAATCGGGCACCAGTTTCCATCAACCAGATCCATCGTAAAGGCCAGATCGGCGGCCCTTTGTGGCGGAATATAGTTGATAACGTCAGCTTTGATGGTCTCTCCCGCTGCGGTGGTGACAGTCATTGCACTGGGATCCATGGCCGTGATGACACCGCCATTGTCAGCAGACACCCATTCCAAACGTCCTGAAACATCGTGCTGACGCACGTCAGCGGGCATGCCAGACATTTTTTCAATCGGGATATTAAAACCATACAACCGGTTCCAGCCCAACATAAACGGCTGGTCCTTGGTAAATCCGTTCTTGATGTCCAAAATCATGATCTTGGCGCGTGGTTTCTCGTGGGTGAAATACTCGGTCAGAAGCGACGCACGTTCATACGGCCCGGGCGGGCATCGGTATGGGTTTGGGGGCGGCGCAATGACCATCAGCCCGTTGTCCGGCATCGCGTCAATCTGCGCTTTCAGTCGTCTGGTCTGCTCACCCGCTTTCCATGCATGTGGGATTGGCCCGTCCGCAGCCGCCTGATCGTAGCCTTCAACGATATCCATAATGAATCCGACACCGGGGGATACGATCATCCGATCATATCTAACAGTTTCCCCACCTGCCAAAGTTACGGTCTTCGCGGCAGGATCGTTGCCGACAACGGAATCGTAAATAAATTCGATCCCGTAGTTCTGGCGCAGTGCATCGTGGGTAATTGTGATCCCATCCATATCCAGATGGCCTGTCAGCACCTCGTTTGATCCCCAACAGCGGTAAATTTGTTCGAATGGTTCGATCACCGTGACTTGCAAATCAGGGTTTTCAAGCTTGAGGTACTTTGCGGCCGTGCAGCCGCCTGTTCCGCCGCCAACAACCAGAACACGCGGCGCAGCCTGCGCGAACGCACGGCCAGCTTTGCCAGTTGTCACCGCCATCGTTGTGCCAGCAGCGAGATAGTTCAGAAATGTACGACGGGTCTGGGTCATTGCGTGGCCCCTTCTGTTGGTTCAGGCCGCACGCGGATGACTTGCCCATCTGTACCAGCAGGTGGGAGGCTCGCAAAATAGGCGGCCATTGCAGCGATTTCTTTATCGGTAAATGCAGGAGCTACACGGTTCATGATTGTCGCCGTGCGGGTGCCATCACGGTAGGCGACCATCGCCTTGATAAATTCATCTTCGGCAAGACCCGCGAGGGGCGGAATGTATGAGACAGCAGGCACCCCGTTTGTGCCGTGACACCCCGCACAGGTGTTGGCCATGACCCGACCTTCAAGGTCTTCGGCGCACGCCAATGTAGGTGAACCCAGCACTACGGCAAGAAAAAATAGTCTCTTCATGGAGCCCCCATCGAGTGCCCATTTCAGTAGGCACGCAAACAAAATTTCTACCAATCCGAGAATGAGAACGCGTTAAAAGATGTTGAACTCATGTATCTTTTAACGGCTTACCGGTGGAGCAGAGTGTTGTTGAGGTAAGGCTCTTAGTCAAGCGAGGCAGACGCGGATTTGGCAAAAATTATCACTCTCGTCGAAAAGGTCGCAGAATATCCATTCTCATTGCATTGCACGACTGGCAGGAACAGGAACGTATCCTTCGCGAACAATCCGGATCATTCCCCCAGCCACATCAATGACAGGGGTATCGGTTTTTGCAGAGATTTGGCGTGCTGCCCGAGAAGTCCTATTTCCAGATCGGCACACCAAAGCAATCGATTGCCCTTGTTCAAGATGCGGGGCAATTGCTTTAAGGAAACTATCTGCGTCTGAATAGGTGACCAACAATGCTCCTTCAATGACGCCAGTTTCTTGCCACTCTTGTGGAGTGCGGATGTCGACTAACAGTGAGTTGGCATCGCTAGCCAACATTTCACCAGTTAGGCTTTCAAGGGTCAGATTGGGCGGCACGTTCTGATTCCGAAAGAATGTGCCCGCCGCCAGAAGGACAATCACAGTCGCGCCCACTGCTAAAAGGATTACTTTGGTCATGGTCTTTACATCCTTGTTTTTATAATGGGCATGAAAGGGGGCATCAGTGCCCCCTTTCGAGATTTTCTATTCCGCAGCAACCGTATTGGGCGCTTCTTGATACCGTGCAAAGTGAAGGCGGTGCAGTTTCCAGATCAAGAAAATCATCCCGAACTGCAATAGAATAGCCGGCAGCGTGAAGGCCCAGTATGCGATTCCGAATTTCGCAATCAGTCCGGTGGCAACCAAGCCCTTATTGACCCAAAATTGGATCATAACTGATCCCGCCACACCCGGACAAATCAAAGCATAAGAACCCGCTGACCGCTGACCGTCCTGCGCAAGAAACTTTTTTGCATAGCCCTGACGACGTAAGACTAGCAATCCTAGCAAGCCAAACATCGCCTGAACCGCGAGCGCCTTATTGAGAAACATGAACGTCTGGGCATCTGTTACGTGGGATTCAAACGTTGTGTGTAGACCATGTGACTGGCGCAGAAACATGATGCCCAGAACGGTCATGATAGGAACGATTACCATGATAGTTGGCGCAGCTTCCGGTGCGGTGCCGTGCTGGATCATGGAAGATACGGCCAGAACGACAGCAACAAGGCCCATCAAAATGGCCGCAGTTGCAAAGAAGGTCGACAAGCCCAAGGACAGCCCGACAACCCACGGGGTTTGCGACATTGCAGCGGGCGCCGCCGTTCCAACTGCCACCATGCTGATCGCGAAGGTTGGCATCAATTGTGCGAATGAATTGTTGGCGGCCACGTCAAACCCGCCTGTCCCAAGGACCCGCCCAAGAAAACGGCCAACCAGCGCAAAGGCATATACACCGGTTGCAACAAACGCGATGAGAGCAAGCGGGAACAGGTATTCAACCACGCTCCACAAGCCCGGCACGAATACCAGACCGACAATAAAGCCCGCGTTAATGGTCATCGCCAAGGTCAATGGAACGGCCAACAATTGGGTCTCAGCGTTCGAGGTTAAAAGCTTGGTGTAGCCTTCCGTCTTTTTAAATTTCGACAGCTGGCCCAGGTTCCAAAACAGTAGCCTTAGATGCAGGACTGTCATCACGGCAATCCCGACGACCGCCACGGCGACTGCACCCTGCCCCAAAATACCGGCCGCTGCGACGTAGGCCAGAATATCCTCAAATATGGGAACAGGACGCCCCGTGTGAGGCACCCAAAACATAAGATACATGAAAAACGTCACGACGAGCCCGCCTGCGCCGAGCGATGCCAGAAAATAAAGCGGCGAGTATTGGCGCTCAGCCGCGACAAGGTTTTCTCTTTCCATGGTTAAATCCTTTCCGTGCAGGCGGACCAAGTGCCCGCTGTCTGACTGGCATCATGACAGCATTTCTTTTCCAGGTTGGTGATAATGTCACATTTGAAATAGTTCTTTTGCGATAGGAGTACGTATCAGTGAAATTAGAGGGCTATCTTAAATGTATATTTGAGAGAGTTGAGAGTTTGCCATGCACCTATCAACAAAAACAAACCTCGCCATGCGTATCCTAATGTTCTGCGCGATGAATCCGGAGCGGACTGTGCGCAAAGCAGAGGTGGCGCTGCGCTGCAATGCGAATGTATCTCTTGTTGCCGTGGTCATCCACCAACTTGGACTTGGTGGATTTCTAAAGACAATGCGCGGACGCGGCGGCGGTATCCGATTGAATGACAGTCCCGCTGACGTTGTTATCGGAGCAGTCTTTCGAGAATTTGAGAAAACGAAACTGCTGGATCACACCGCTGATACTTGTTCACTGATTGAACACTGCAACTTAAAGCCGCTCATCAATGAAGCACTGGCCGCATTCTACGACGTTCTCGACAGAGAAACCTTAGCAGATCTCATCGCGGGAAACTCAGAACTCGCAGACTCGTTGCGTCTACCTCGGGCTAAAACCAGGTCATCATGTTAGACGTAAGTCAAAGCTCGAATGTCCGAACATTTATTATTGGAATAAGAGTTTGTAAGACATTCTAGCGTTCAATTGTTCCGCTGCATCATCTGCTCATGAACCGCTTCCATACCGCGATCTGCCAGTTCCGAAACTTCAGCAGCATGTTTGTGCATCGCAGCAACGAGTTCCATATTGTCTGAGGTTTGCACAACGACAATTCCATCATCCGTCAAATCGATGAATGACTCTATGTCATCCGCAAATTCAAAGAATGTTGAAAGCGTAGGGCTTTGAATGATAATTTTGGGATCGTCGCCTTGTTCGACGCGATTTATCATTCCGTGCACATGGCTGACGAGGGTGTCCATGACATCCGCGTCCGAAGAGCGCGTTACCGTCCGAATGCCGTTTGGTAGGTTCGTGACTTCGCGCGTGATCGTTTCAAAGTTGCGGAACAAAACGGCGAGTTCCTCGCTCTCGAAGGGATATGCGTTTTCACCCTGTAGACCCGGCATATTCACTTCGTCATGACCATGCCCATCTCCGCCATGCATGTGACCACCCATGTGGGCATAGGCATTGTTCGCAAACCAATAAGCACCAGCAATGGCAAGACCGATGATTACAAGAGCGACGATCACAATTTTGCGGCTGCCCTGTAGCCAAGCAAGAAGCTTCATACGGTATCCGATATACAAATTAAGTTGTTCGTTAGGTGAGAAGCAATTTCTCAACGCTATCTAGATCAACGGTTCTTACGGGGCTTCACTGCTATAGTCCAATAGCCCGCAACCGCTGTCCAGTCTTGCTTCATGTAACTACCGCCGCAACTTTAGCAGCGGTAGCTCGTATTTTGCTTATTTAGAAGCTCATCACAGTGGTGTTGTCAGCCACAATTGCGGCCCCCATCGCATCTGGCGCAGCGGCGGTCACACCTTCAATAAGAACAGAAGCGTCGGCACCTTTGCCTGGCAAATAAATGGCGCAAACTTGGACGTTGAGGTTCATCTGAGCCATCATCATTTTCATCAAGCCTTGTGGGCTAGCATCACGCGGTGGCTGCCCTGCTGTGGCCGAGGCAGGTGCATCGTTTAGCGCAATGTCACCAGCCGGCCCGCAAAGAAGCATCTCGGCTTCGGCTCCTGCGTTGATCGCGTTCATTGTCAGAACCATCGCCATCAACTGGGTTTGTGGCTCGGGACTGGTTAAGATCGTGATCAGTTTGTTCGTATCTTGTGATTGCGCAGTCGTCGCGAGACCCAATGCAAGGGCGGAGGCAGTCAAGAGTTTGGTAAAACGCATTTGGTTTCTCCTTTTAATGCGTGGCTGGTTTTGGATAGCGCGTCATCAACGAACGACATCGCGCCAGAGAGTGTTTACGGATTGATCGCGAGGCGGATTGCATAGGCGACAATCCCGAGGGCAAGGACACTGAGAATCCAGATCCCAACAAACCAGCCCACTTTTCTCAAGGTCGATATGTTCATCAGTGGTACCCCTCTTCCGGGTCGATTTTCCCGCGAAAGACCCAATATGCGTAAGCGGTGTAGATCAAGATCAGCGGGACCAAGACGACCGTTCCAACGAGCGCAAAGCGCAGGCTTTTGTCCGGAGCAGCGGCTTCTACAATTGTAAGACTTGGCGGGACGATATTGGGGTAAAAGCTGATGCCGATACCGATGAAACACAGCACAAAAATACTGATTGCAGCCAGAAAGGGTTGGCCGTCTTTACCTGCATTCAAGCCTGTGAATAGCGCCCAAGCTGCCGCCAAAACTGCGCCAGGCATGATCACGCTGAAGGCACTTCCCGGTAGATTGAGCCAACGGGTGAAATACTCAGGGTTCTGAAATGGCGTCAAAATGCTCACCAGCCCGATGAACCCGAGCGTGCCCGCCGCAAGCCACCATGCATAGCCTTGCATTTGACGCTGCAGACGACCTTCGGTTTTCAGAATGATCCAAGTTGAACCCAGTAGAGCGTAACCGACCACAACGGCAAAGCCTGTCAGAATCGAAAAGACACTTAGCCAGTCCCACCAGCCCCCAGAATAGGCGCGGTCAGCGACCTCGATGCCTTGGACCAAAGCGCCGAGTGCTATGCCTTGCATAAAGGCTGCCACAACTGAGCCACCGAAGAAGGCCACATCCCAGACAGGTTTCCAACGCTCTGTCCGCCAACGGTATTCAAAGGCTACACCCCGAAAAATGAGCGCCAGAAGCATCAGGATGATGGGCATATAAAGAGCTGGCATAACAACGGCATAGGCCAGTGGGAATACAGCAAATAGCCCCCCGCCTCCCAAGACAAGCCACGTCTCATTTCCGTCCCAGACAGGCGCGATGGAATTCATCATGGTCGCCTTCTCACGCTCGCCATCAGCGAAAGGAAACAAAATGCCAACACCCAGATCAAAGCCGTCGAGGATGACGTAAGTCAGGACAGCAAAAGCGATAATCCCTGCCCAGATAAAAGAAAGTTCAAACATCATATGGTTCCTTATTCACCGGGTATTGAATCTGGGTTGGTTTGCATGATCGGCGTGATGCCTGCGGTCCGGATCGGTCCGTCCTTCAGGCCCAGATGCGGCGTTGCTGCGGGTTTGTTCATCATGCGCAGCAGATAAAATGTTCCGGCCCCGAATACGAAAAAGTAAACAATTATAAACGCAACGAGGGACGCAGCGACGGCCTGTGCTTCAACCGGGGCAAGACTGTCGCTGGTGCGCAAAAAGCCATACACCGTATAAGGCTGCCGACCGACCTCGGTCGTGATCCATCCAGCGAGCACGGCGATAAAGCCAGTCGGTCCCATAAGAATGCAGGCGCGATAAAGCCACGGCGCATCATAGAGATGCCCACGCCAGCGCGACACTGCTGACCAAGCACCCAGTCCGAGCATCAAAAAGCCAAGCCCAACCATCACACGGAATGACCAGAAAACGATGCCCACGGGAGGCTGGTCCTCGTCCGGGATCGTGTCGAGGCCCATGACCGGCTTATCCAGTGGCTTTTCAAAGATCAGGTTGCCGAGCCCGGGAATGCCCACCGCATAGTCCAGCCGTTGTTCCGCATCGTTGGGAATACCAAACAGGTAGAGGGGGGCCCAACCCTCTGGGTGGCTTTCGTAGTGACCTTCCATGGCCATGATTTTAACCGGCTGATGCTCCAGCGTATTCAACCCATGCTCGTGTCCCGCCAGAATCTGGAGTGGCGTAACCAACAAGACCATCCACATGGCCATTGAGAACATACGTCGCGCCTCTTTGTTCGCACGGTCCCGCAAGAGGTGTAATCCGCCGACTGCGCCAACCACCAATCCTGTCGTCAGGAAGGCTGCGATCACCATATGGACCAGACGATACGGGAAGGACGGGTTAAACACGATCGCCCACCAGTCCTCAGGCACAAACTGCCCGTTCGCGGCAATGGAAAATCCGGCGGGGGTCTGCATCCAGCTGTTTACTGAAAGGATCCATGTCGCAGACATGAGCGTGCCAAACGCGACCACAGCAGTTGCAAACATATGAAGCTTTTCACCGACGCGTTCACGACCAAACAGCATGATGCCCAAAAACCCGGCCTCAAGGAAAAAGGCTGACAAGACTTCGTAGGCCATCAACGGGCCGATCACGGGGCCCGCTTTGTCCGAAAACACCGACCAGTTCGTGCCAAATTGGTAAGACATCACAATGCCCGACACGACGCCCATCCCGAAGGCTACTGCGAAAATCTTTTTCCAGTAATTAAAAAGCGTCAGGTAAGTCTCGTCTCGTGTGCGTATCCACAACCCGTTCAGCACGGCAAGGTAGCTTGCCAAGCCAATCGAGAACGCTGGAAAAATGATATGAAACGACACCGTGAACGCAAACTGCATCCGGGCGAGTGTTTCTGCGGTCATACCGTCGAACATGATCTGTGCCTCTTCAAATTAGTTGGTACCCAACGAGACGTCAGGACACCTTTAGTTCTTGTCAATTTCCGCGTGGACCAAAGTCGGCGGCCGTGATTGTGCCGTCTTCGTCGCGATCAACCATTGCGACCCACGCTCCGGACCGTTCCAAGAATTCCGCTTTTGAAACTTCGCCATCGCCGTCGGTATCATTGAAGCTAAGGGTCAAACCTTCTTGCATGCGCCCGCCGCCTTGTCCGTGGCCACCGCCCGCGTTGTTTTCCATATCCGCCGCGCGTGTCTCATCGAACGCCACATATTCTTCGGCATTCAGACTGCCGTTTTCATCTTGGTCGAACATGTTGAACACCATCTCACGCCGCTCGGTGATCTCTGCGACAGTCACGGCACCGCTCTCGTCGAGGTCCCAGTTCAGCATGAAGTGCGACCCCGGGGTATCTTCGGCAAAAGCCGCAAAAGGGGTCAGAAGTGCAAGTGTCACAAGGACAGTTAGTTTGGTCATTTTATTTCCGATCTTGGAGCTGGATTAAGTTAAATTTTGACGGTGCGCAGGTAGGGGCGAATGGTGTCGAACCCTTGCGGAAACGCTTTGGTCGCATCTGCATCTGACACTGACGGTGGGATGATGACCTTTTGGCCAGGAACCCAGTCTGCAGGCGTAGCGATTTTGTGTTGGTCGCCCATCTGCAAGGCATCGATAACACGCAAAATCTCATCAAAGTTGCGTCCAACGCTCATTGGATAGGTCATCGTGAGGCGAATTTTCTTATCGGGATCGATGATGAAAACAGACCGCACGGCAGCCGTTTCGCTCTCGCTCGGGTGGATCATGTCATAGAGCTTGGCAATCCCAAGGTCAGCGTCCGCAACAATGGGAAAGCGCAACGTTGTATTCTGCGTATCGTTCACGTCGTCGATCCATTTCACGTGCTCTGCGACGGTATCGGTCGACAGTCCAATGGGTTTCACATTGCGGGCCGCAAACTGCTCGGCCAGCTGGGCTGTGCGCCCCATCTCGGTTGTGCAAACAGGCGTAAAATCTGCGGGATGGCTGAAGAAAAACGCCCAATCGCCGCCAATCCAATCATGAAACTGAATCGGACCCGTTGTTGTATCTGCTTTGAAGTCGGGGGCTGTGTCGCCAATTCTGAGGCTCATTTCACATATCCTATATTTGAAATAGTTGTTTATGAATCAGCAGATAGTCTAAGCTATTTACAAAAGCAATACTTTGAATGTATCTTTATGGTGCGACAACAGGATGCACCATGAAACTCACCAGCTATACCAACTATGCACTGCGCTCTTTGCAGCTTGCGGCACTAAAATCCCCTGACCTCGTCCGCGTGGATGACGTGGCCAAAATTCATGGGCTTTCCCGCCCCCACATCATGAAGATCGTTCATGAGTTGGGCAAAGCGGGATACCTTGAAACCGTACGCGGGCGCGGGGGTGGTTTTCGTCTTGCACGGCCCCCCGAGGACATCATCGTCGGGGAAGTCGTGCGCATCACCGAAGGCCCGCTCGATGTTGTGGAGTGCTTTAATCCCGAAAAGAACACCTGCCCCCTTATGGGAATCTGTATCCTCTCCAAGAAGATGCAGGAGGCCACAGCGGCGTTCATGGCCGTTTTAGATGACCTTACGATTGCGCATATTTCCGCAAATCGCGGGCAGCTGATGGACCGCATCGCGCCTTTAGAATTTCCGAAAGTCGAGAAGGTAATGCAATGAGCGACCGTGATGATTGGGTAGAACGTTTTCCCGGCTTGTCGCGCCTCGCATCGCCTTTGAAACAACTGCTAACGTCGCGCAGCACCATCGTCGAAGTTCCAAAGAACACGACGATGTTTGGTCCGGGCAACTCTCCCGAGAATATGCTGTTCCTTCTCGACGGGACCGTGCGGGTGCAACAGGTGTCAGATACAGGGCACGAGATTGTTCTGTACAGGATTCAAGCAGGTCAAAGCTGCGTTCTGACAACTGCTTGCTTGCTCGCCTATGAGGACTATTCAGCTGATGGCATCGCAGAGACCGCTGTCCGTGCCGCCGCCGTCCCGCGCGAGGTGTTCGATGACTTGGTTGCGCAATCAAAACCTTTCCGAGACTTCGTATTTGCAGCATTCTCAAAGCGGATAACTGATCTCTTTTTAATGATCGACGAAGTCGCATTCCAGCGCTTGGATGTTCGTCTCGCAGAAAAGCTCATCGCATTGTCAGAAGGGCAGGCCTCAGTTGCCACAACCCATCAGAAACTGTCCGTCGAACTAGGTACAGCACGCGAAGTGATCTCTCGCCAGCTTCAAGAATTTCAAAGGCGGGGATGGATAGAACAAGCCCGAGGACGTGTCAGTCTGCTTGATCGCGTACAACTTGGATTATTGGCCAAGCACAGCCCGTGAAAATGATTTTCTCCTTGGTGACAATGTCACCAAAACCTGCAGGACCGAAAGATATATAAATCATATATTTTAAAGGGAGACCAAAAATGACTTCTAATGTTGGCACTATCGACCGTGGCTTACGCTTCATTCTGGGCCTTGTTTTGCTCGCTGCACCTTTTGTCAGCGGCATGGCTTTGTTCGACTCAACCGCAGCAACACTCATATCTGTTATCGCGGGTCTGGTAATGGTTGGCACGTCAGCCATGAAATTCTGCCCGCTTTACCGCATCCTTGGTGTGCAGACGTGCAAACTATGATTGAAACCGCGTTCACTCCGCTTCAATCGCTCGGTGGCGGGGCCCTGATTGGCCTCGGCGCCGTCATGCTGATGGCAACGATGGGCCGCGTCATGGGGGCAACTGGCATTCTGGCTGGAGTTGTCCAGCCGTCTAATTTGTCTGACTGGTCTTGGCGCGCTGCGGTGCTGGTCGGCATGATCAGCGGCCCGCTGGTGGTAATGCTCATCACCGGAGAGTTCCCTGCAATTCAGGTTCCTATTTCCACAACGATGATGGTCATCGGTGGCTTCATCGTTGGTATCGGCGTGACGTTCGGATCAGGCTGTACATCGGGACATGGCGTCTGCGGGATGGCTCGGCTTTCCCCACGTTCATTCGTCGCGACACTCACCTTCATGATCACAACCGGCATCACAGTCTATGTGGTCCGCCACGTTTTGGGAGCATAACCGATGAAGCTGTTTTTCGCATTCCTTAGCGGTCTGATATTCGGGGTCGGCATTTCAATCTCTGGCATGGCCAACCCTGCCAAAGTGCTAAACTTCTTTGATATTGCGGGCACATGGGACCCTAGCCTTGCTTTCGTCATGGGTGGCGCGTTGATCGTGACGTTCATCGGATACCGTTTCGTATTGAAGCGCCCTGCACCATTGATGACGGACGGTTTTCAGCTCCCAACGCGCCGCGACCTTGACCTCCCACTTATTGGCGGCTCGGCCGTCTTTGGCATCGGTTGGGGGATCGCAGGCTTTTGTCCAGGTGGAGCACTTCCCGCCCTTGGCACTGGTCGCACAGAAGTTTTGATTTTTGTCGCTGCTCTGCTGGGTGGAATTATCGCCGCTAAGTTTCTTCAGTCCATGCTCGTCAATCGGGCCACGACCCAAGCCTAACCCAAGGGAGACACCCACATGACTTACCCAACTGATATGTCCGTAAAACCTGACGTTTCCGCCCATTTCGATGAGCAAACAAACACGATCACCTATATCGTCAAAGACCCCAACAGCGATCATTGCGCCATCATCGACAGCGTTATGGACATCGACTATGCCGCTGGTCGCATCACATATGAAGCAGCTGATCGGCTGATTTCTGAGATCAACGATCGCGGCCTCACCGTCGATTGGATCATTGAAACACATGTTCACGCCGACCATCTAAGCGCGGCCCCCTACCTTCAGGACAAGCTTGGTGGTAAGATTGGCGTCGGCGAAAAAATCATGGTCGTTCAGGAGACTTTCGGCAAAGTGTTTAACGAAGGAACCGAATTTGAACGCGACGGTTCACAGTTTGATGCGCTGTTCAAGGATGGCGACACCTACATGATTGGCGATATGCAGGCTTATGCCATGTATACTCCCGGCCACACGCCAGCGTGTATGGTGCATGTCGTCGGTAATGCGGCCTTTGCGGGTGATACGCTGTTTATGCCCGATGGTGGGTCTGCGCGTTGCGACTTTCCCGGCGGAAGCGCGGACGATTTATACGACAGCATCATGAAGGTTCTGTCCCTACCCGATGAAACCCGCCTTTTCATGTGCCATGACTACGGCCCGAATGGGCGCGCGATCAAATGGGAAACCACTGTGGCCGAACAGAAGGCAAATAACATTCATGTTGGCGGCACCAAAACACGCGAAGATTTCATCAAATTCCGCACCGAGCGTGATGCGCAGCTAGCAATGCCCAAATTGATTATCCCGTCATTGCAGGTGAACATGCGCGCGGGACATGTGCCGACGGATGCCGACGGAAATAGAATGTTAAAAGTGCCCGTAAATGGGCTCTAACCAACTCAGCAAAAGGAGCAAGTAAATGTCTAACAGCACAACAATCGACAACCTCAACAAAGCCCTCCAGATGGAAATGACAGCATCCCATCAGTACCAACTTCACGCCCATGTGCTTGACGATTGGGGTCTCGATAGGCTGGCGGCTAAAATGCGCGAAGAACAGGCTGAAGAAATCACCCACTCCGATATGTTCATCGAGCGTATTTTGTTTCTGAAAGGCGATCCTGAGATCGCTTTCGCCAATCCGCCCAAGCGCGCCTCGACTCTGGCCGACATGTTCAAGGCAGATCTTGCTGATGAAGAAGGAGCCGTTGATTTCTATCTCAAGGCCGCAAGACAAGCCTATGACGAAAATGACGTCGGCACGCGCACCTTATTTGAAACAATCGCGTTGGACGAAGAAGGCCACAAAGCATGGCTGGAACTGCAGCTCGAACTGCTCGAGCGTTTGGGCGAACAGGCCTACAGCGCAAAACTCGTCTCCTCGCCAATCCTTGGCGGCCAAGACGCCTAAACTGGACAAGAAAGTAGATCGCATGGACCTCAAACCATTAACGGCACGTCTATCTGTCAGCGCACAGATCCTGCCTTCGGACATGAAGGCAATCAAAGACGCGGGATTTCGCGCTATCGTCTGTAACCGCCCTGACGGCGAAGGTGCCGATCAACCGACGTTCGAAGAAATCGCGAAAGCCGCCAAAAAACATGGTCTGGAAGCGTCCTACCTGCCGATCGTATCCGGCAAAGTCATGGACGAAGACGCCGAAGCGTTTGACGCAGCCCTTGAAGAGTTGCCCGGTCCGGCACTGGCCTATTGCCGTACCGGCACACGTTCGGCGACGCTTTGGTCGTTGGCTCAATCCGAGCAGCGCAGCCTTGCCGATATCCTCGCCGCAACCAAAGCTGCCGGATACGACATGGGCGGTGTTGTGCGCCGGATCGTCAACGGTGGCAAAACACCAACCGACACTGGCGATGCCAGCTATGAGGTTGTGATTGTCGGGGCTGGTGCGGGCGGTATTGCCGCTGCAGCCAGCCTGAAAGCCCGTAAACCCGGCCTTGAGGTTGCAATCATTGATCCGGCGGACATCCATTATTACCAGCCAGGTTGGACCATGGTAGGGGGCGGCATATTTGATGCCGAACAAACCTCGCGCACGATGGGATCGTTGATCCCCAAAGGCGTGCATTGGATCAGGGCAGCGGTGGCAGCATTTGAACCCGACAACAACGCCATTATCCTTGATGGGTGCCGCGTTGTGAAATACGGCCGCCTAATCGTTTGTCCCGGTATCAAGCTGGACTGGAACAAGGTGGATGGCCTTGTTGATACACTTGGTCACAACGGCGTCACATCGAATTACCGCTATGATCTTGCGCCCTACACGTGGCAGTTGGTTGAACGCATGAAAGAGGGTCGCGCGATTTTCACGCAGCCCCCAATGCCGATCAAATGCGCGGGTGCGCCGCAAAAGGCGATGTATTTGTCCGGTGACGCGTGGCACCGGCGCGGTGTTCTCAAAAACATCGACATTCAATTTAACAACGCAGGCGGCGTGTTGTTTGGCGTCAAAGACTACGTGCCGGCCCTGATGGAATACGTCAAAAAGTACGATGCCAACCTGAACTTTTTCCATAATCTAGTCGCCGTCGATGGCCCTGCAAAAAAGGCATGGTTTGATGTGGCCAAGCCCGACACACCCGTCGAGCGGATCGAGATGGAATTTGACATGATGCATGTCTGTCCGCCCCAAACAGCCCCCGACTTCATCCGCGTGTCCCCCCTTGCAGACGCTGCCGGTTGGATCGACGTGGATCAGACAACCTTGCGCCACAAAACTTACGACAACATATGGTCTTTGGGCGATGTGATGAATGCACCGAACGCTAAACGATGGCCGCCGCCCGCATTCAAGCCCCCGTAGTCGCCGAAAACATCATCAATGACATGCGGGGCAAGGCACCATCCGCGCAATACAACGGCTATGGGTCATGCCCCTTAACGGTCGAACGTGGCAAAATCGTTCTGGCCGAATTCGGCTATGGCGGGGTTATGTTGCCCAGCTTTCCAAAGGCCGTCATCGACGGCACAAAACCAAGCCGAGCGGCTTGGTTCCTAAAGGAAAAGATGCTGCCCCCCATCTACTGGAAAGGCATGCTCAAGGGACGTGAATGGATGGCCAAGCCGGAAAAGATCACCGCTGATTAATGCCCTCGGCCGTCCTACCTGCGTACAGGAGGGACGGCCATTTTGATGCTGGAACACCTGAATGAAGCTATCACTCTATTTCCCCATCCTATCATGGGGCCGTGACTACTCGCGCGCGAACCTGTCCAATGACCTCGTCGCGGCTTTGATTGTTACGATCATGTTGATCCCGCAATCGCTAGCCTATGCCTTGCTTGCGGGCCTCCCGCCCGAGGCCGGTCTTTACGCCTCCATCGTGCCGATCATGCTCTATGCAGTGTTCGGCACCAGCCGCGCCTTGGCCGTTGGACCGGTCGCGGTTGTGTCGCTTATGACCGCTGCGGCGCTTAGCAATATCGCTGAACAAGGTACGATGGGGTACGGCGTCGCGGCGCTGTCGTTAGCGGGCTTATCTGGCGTGATCCTGTTAGCGATGGGATTGTTCCGACTTGGTTTTATAGCAAATTTTCTGTCACACCCTGTCATCGCAGGCTTTATCACGGCGTCGGGTATTATCATCGCTGCCAGTCAGCTCAAACACCTCCTTGGCATTGATGCCGAGGGCCACAACTTATTGGAACTGGTCGTCTCTTTGGTGCGGCACCTTACTGAAACCAATTGGATCACGGCCATCATCGGTGTCCTCGCCACCGGTTTTTTGTTCTGGGTGCGCAAGGGCCTGAAACCGTTGCTGGAACGGTTGGATCTGGCCAGTGGCCTGACGGGTGTGCTGGTAAAAACCGGCCCTGTTGCTGTCGTCGTGGCCACAACACTGGCGGTTTGGGCGTTCGGGCTGGCAGACAAAGGGGTCAGGATTGTAGGCGCAGTGCCGCAAAGCCTACCGCCCTTCACCCTACCCTCGTTCTCTCCTGACCTGTTGGGGCAACTCCTATTGCCAGCATTCCTGATCTCGATCATCGGATTTGTGGAATCCATCTCGGTTGCCCAAACCCTCGCAGCGAAGAAACGTCAACGCATCGACCCCGATCAAGAACTGATCGGCCTCGGGGCCGCCAATATCGGCGCATCCCTGACAGGTGGCTTCCCTGTAACGGGTGGCTTTTCGCGATCAGTTGTGAATTTTGATGCCGGTGCGGACACCCCTGCCGCTGGTGCATTTACGGCCATCGGTTTGGCCATTGCCGCCCTTGCCCTTACACCGCTTATCTATTTTCTGCCAAAGGCAACGCTGGCCGCAACGATCATCGTCGCGGTCCTGAGCCTTGTAGACTTTTCCATTCTCAAACGCAGTTGGACATATTCCAAAGCCGATTTTGCCGCGGTGCTTGCGACGATCCTGATGACGCTGGGTTTAGGCGTTGAAATCGGCGTCTCTGCGGGCGTCGGGCTGTCGATTTTGCTGCATCTCTATAAGTCCTCCAAACCGCACATCGCAGAAGTTGGACAAGTTCCCGGCACGGAACACTATCGCAATGTCCTGCGCCATGACGTCATCACGGACCCCGCCATCGTCACTCTCCGTGTTGATGAAAGCCTTTATTTTGCAAATGCGCGCTTCCTTGAAGACAAGATTCAGAACCGCGTCGCAAAGGATAAAAACATCCGCCACGTGATCCTGCAATGTTCTGCCATAAACGAAATCGACCTCAGCGCGCTGGAATCCCTCGAGGCGATCAACCAACGCCTGCACGAAATGGACGTTCAATTGCATCTGACCGAGGTCAAAGGTCCCGTCATGGACCGTTTGAAGCGCGAGCACTTTTTGTCAGAAATGACGGGGCAGGTCTTCTTGTCTCAGTTTGAAGCCGTAAAAAACTTGACCTCGAAGAACCCTGCTTAGAACGCCTTAATCAGAGCCACCGATCATAGGAGACCACAAATGGCCTATACAGAAAAATTCCAGACGATGGCAGATACTGCGATGTCTCTGGTTAAAGGGGTATCGCCACAAGATGTCGATAAAATGCTGTCCCATGGCGCAACTGCTTTGGATATCAGAGACAAGGAAGAACACGACGCTGGCCATATTGATGGGTCGTTGAACATCAGCCGTGGCAAGCTTGAGATGAATGTAGAAGGACAGATTGCAGATCTGGACACAGTTATTCTGTGCTACTGCAATGCAAACAACCGTGGTGCACTTTCTGCCGCCGCCTTGCGATCTATGGGCTATGTGAATGCCAAATATATCGCTGGCGGCCTGAAAGCCTATCGTGCGTCAAAGACATAGACCGCTCCTACAATCCAGCTCCCACGTTTGAAGCCAGATAGATAAGTTACACGATAAGGACATTGCCATGTGGGAAGAACGCTTTGCGAAAGAAGACTATCTGTTCGGAACGGAACCTGTCCCGTTCCTGATCAAACACGACGCGTTCTTTCAAGCAGGCCAGTCTGTCCTGTCCATTGCCGAGGGCGAAGGACGTAACGCAGTGCATTTGGCCCAAAAAGGCCTGGACGTGACAGGTGTAGAATTTGCACCTTCGGCCGTCGCCAAGGCGCAAAAACTGGCCGCATTGCATGGCGTGCAGCCGACGTTCATTCTGTCTGACCTGTTCGAGTGGGACTGGCCCCACGACAGCTTTGATATCACGCTTGGCTTGTTCTTTCAGTTTGTGGGTCCTGCAGAACGAGATATCCTGTGGCGCAATATGTTGAACGCAACACGCCCCGGCGGATTGATCCTCATTCACGGATACACCCCCAAACAACTCGAATTTGGCACAGGCGGGCCACCCCACGCGGCCAACATGTACACAAGCGAGAGTTTTGGACCGGTGTTTAAGGATTGCGAGGTGCTTGTTTGCGAAGAATACGAAGCTGAGCAACGCTCTGGATCCGCACATGTCGGAATGTCTGCATTGATCGATTTCGTCGCGCGCAAGCCAGTGTAAAAAACACCGATACGTCCAACATCGCCCAGTTAAATAATCATCTGCGAAAGGCCGGACATGACAGTTGATCCATCCACGTTACCCCTTGCCAACAACGGAATGGCCACAAGCGCAGAAAACAAGACGGCCCAAAAAGCCAGCTGGAGCAGGTGGTTTTTGGTTCCACTTTTGATGGGGACATTGTTCACGGGCGCGGTGATCGGAATGTATTTTCAACCACCCGGATTGCGTGTGTTTTTCAACACGACCGGGCTGGAACCCGGTGCGGGAACTGACACGCCTATCGCGGTTGCCATTCAGCAGGTCAGCACCCAACAAGAGGTCGCGGTGATCAGCGAGGGCGATGTGGTCGCTTTGGGCCGAATTATACCGCTTGGCGATATTATCAGCGTAGCCACTCCCTCCGGTGCGGGCGATGCACGCATTGCAGACATCAATGTTACCGTTGGCGCAACAGTCGCAGCGGGCGATGTGCTGGCCGTTTTGGACAACCTGCCCCAATTACAAAGCGCGGTTGCCTCTGCGACAGCGGACCTAAGGGTCAGCGAAGCGACGTTGCTGCAAACTCAAGCGTCGAACGCCGCAAGCCTGCGCGAAGCACAAGCGTCACTGGACCGCGCAGAAGCCGCAGCTGTCGTGGCCCGCGCCGATCTGGCTCGGTCGACATCCCTGCTTGAACGCGGTGTTACAACACGGGCTGATTTCGACCAGATCGTTGCAACCGCAACCGAGGCTGAACGCAGCGTCGAAAGCGCCATGGCAACCTTGTCGCGGTATGCATCCGGCTCTCAAACCGTGCAGGCAGATATTGCTGTGGCGCTGGCAAATGTCGCCGCTGCCAGCGCTGATCTGGACACGGCGATGCAAAACCTCGACCGCGCCTATGTGCGCGCGCCTGAAACTGGAACGATACTGGACATTAAAGTACGTGTTGGCGAACGCCCGCCAGCGGACGGCATCATTGACCTTGGCGATACGTCGCAAATGACGGTCGAAGCCGAGGTGTATCAAACGCTTATTGGCCGCGTGACCATCGGTGATCCTGTCACGGTGTCCGCCGAAGCCCTGCCCCAAGACCTTAGCGGCGTGGTGTCGGCCATCGGCCTCGAAATCGGGCGTCAATCCATCATGTCGGACGATCCGGCCAGCAACACGGATGCGCGTGTCGTCGATGTCATTATCGTGCTGGACGACGCATCTTCCACGCTGGCGCAGCGGTTTACGAACCTCGAGGCAATTGTCAGGATCGATGCAGGCCGCACGCAATGAACTGGCTGCTCACACGATTGTTCGGGCGCCTGCCCATTGGCTGGCTGCAATTGTCCCACAACAAAGGCCGCCTGTTTGCAGCCGTGTCCGGCGTCGCCTTCGCCAATCTGCTAGTGTTCATGCAATTGGGGATCATGGGCGCGCTGAACGGGTCCACCGTAGCCCCCTATGCGATAATCGACACGGACATCATTTTGTCGTCACAAGAAGGAAACACCCTAACGGATAGCGAACATATCGCGCGGGTCTGGATGCTACAGGCGCTCGGCGTGGCAGGCGTGGCAGACGCAAGCCCGCTCTATATCGGCAACCTGCCGTTTACGCTGGATGACGGAACGTCTGTGTCCCTTTTGGCGTTTGGTGTGAACACAACCCAGCCGGATTTTGTCTCACCCGCCATTGCGCCTTTGCTGTCGCAACTAACATTGGAAAACACCACACTTCTCGATGAAGGGACACGCGGGATGCCAACATCCGTGATTGACGGATTGAAAGCAGGCGCGCCTTTTGCGTTCGAAGCGTCGGGCCAGACTCTGACGGCGGTTGGCACCATGAACGTAGGTGGCGGATTTCTGGCAGACGGCATGATGATGGTGTCAGATCAGACATTCCTACGGTTCTTCTGGTCACGCAGCAGTGCGGCCCCAGATCATATCTTGATAAAGGTTGCGGACGGCGTATCAGCTGAAACCGTCGCCGCACGCTTGGCAGATGTTCTGCCAGCATTGACCGTGCGTATACAGACGAATGAAGCCGCACAGGCCGCCGATTTGTCGTTCATGTCATCCGAACGCCCGACGGGGATTATATTCGGCTTCGGCGTGTTCATGGGCATTCTGGTGGGCCTTGTGATTGTCTATCAAGTTCTGTCGACAGACGTCGCCGACCATTTGCGCGAATACGCAACGTTCAAGGCCATGGGCTACGGTCAGCCGTTTTTTCTGGGCATCATTTTCGAGGAAGCCATCGTGCTCGCCGTATTCGGTTTTTTCCCCGGATTAATCGCGTCAATGGGGCTTTATGCGGGGCTGGTCGCGGTGACGGGCCTGCCCGTGACGATGGACGCCAGCCGCGCTATCCTTGTGTTCCTCGGTACCTTGACCGCCTGCACCATTTCTGGCGCCATCGCGACTCGACGTTTGGCCAACGCTGATCCGGCGGATTTGTTTTGATGTCGGATGCACCGATCATCGTCAGCGGCCTGAATCATTTTTTCGGCACGGGCGAGGCGCGCAAACAGGCGATTTTCGACGTGAACCTAACAATCACAGGCGGCAGCCTGACCATTTTGATGGGGCCATCGGGGTCTGGCAAGACCACCTTACTAACGCTGATCGGGGCGTTGCGTGATATTCAGGACGGCAGCGTTCAATTGCTGGATCACCAACTGAACGGCGCGTCTGAGGGCGATCTGGCTGCCCTGCGCCGCCAACTGGGTTTCATCTTCCAAGGGTTCGTCAGCATAAAGGTACCAAACCCACCACGGGGATTTTGGTAACAATCTGATCTACAGTGGTTTTCTTCGTATTTTACCCTGCCGTTTTTACGCCTCTGCTATGCTGCCTTTTTCGGGGGTAGAATTCCGAGGGTATCGCGGAGCTTCTCTTCCGAGAAGTCGTATTCGCCGAGCATGTTGATGTGGGCCCATGACATGGGCGAGTGGGCTGCGATCAGCTGAAGCAGGTTTTCTCTGGTCTCGACGTCTGGCGCCTTCTCGAGTTGTCTGGCGAGGTAGAGGTAATTCCAGCAGATGATGCTGTTTTTGATCAGTCGATTGCAGGCCTCGGCGATTTCCTGTTCTTCCTTTTCGGTCTGGGTGAACCCACGCGGATTTCCGACGGCGACTGCGCGGGTGAAGCGGTTGGCCAACTCTACCTTGTTGAGCTGTTTCTCAATGGCCTGTCGTAGCGCGAGATCGTCGATGTAGCGCAGGATGAAGAGGGATTTGATGATCTGGCCGAAGGCTTTCAGCGTCTGGTACAAGGCATGCTGCCGGGAATAGGAATTCAGTCGCCGGAAGATGTCGGAGGCGGTGTTTTCCTTAAGCTTGATGGTGGCCACGAGGCGCAGCAGGTCATCCCAGTTCTCACAAATGACCGCTTCATTGATGGTCTTGTCGGGGCGGATGATCCAGCTGTCGTCGACCTGATGTTTCGGCTTGAAGATGTGCAGGGTCTGTTTGCCGATCCCCTTAATCCGTGGGGCAAACGAGAACCCCAGCAGATGGGTTAGACCGAAGACGGCTTCGGTATAGCCATGAGTGTCCGTGGAATGGATGTCGCTTTTCACGACGTCGTTGTGCATCAACCCGTCAATCACATAGGCGCTTTCGCGGTCAGCGGCGCTGATCATCAGGGAATGCCAGAGAAAGTTGCGCTCATCGATAAAAGTGTAGGCACTGATACCCTGGCCTTGCCCGAAGTATTTGAATGACCGGCTGGCATGCAGGCTGTCACCGCGCACCTCGAACTTTTGACCGTCACTGGCGGTGTGGAGCTGATCCTTGGTTTGACGATAGAGGTTTGGCAGATCCATTCCATCCATGGCCTTGACCACGGCATCGTTGGCAACACGAATATTCTCCAGCGAGAAGCGCCAATTGACCGTGTGATCCAGTTCGCTCTCTGTGACAAACGAGGAAATTCGCGCCATCTTCCGCACACCGATCCCGCAGCCCAGTCCCATGATCCCGGCCAGCAATGCGGGATGTGATGTGGTCTGCCGGACATGGGTTTGCTGCCAGTGCTCGAAAGACCGTAGCATGTGGCAGTGGTGGTTGACGGTTTCCAGAACCTGCGCGAGCGGTACGTCGTGACGTTGGGGGAAAAGATCGCCCAGCGGATCGGCCTCACGGGCATCGAGTGCCGGGGTGGCAATGTGAAACGCCCTGTCCTTGCGCAGCTTGAGGTGGGGATTACCAGCCGCGCGATCATTGGTTGCCCGATACTGGGCGGTCAATGCGACGTTCAGCCTTGCCAATACGGGTTCGGGATCGGCGAACTCTGTCAGACCGGCGCGCTCCAGTAGGTGGATCTTTTCCCGTTGCCAGCGTTCTTTCTCGATCAGATAGGCGTCCATGGGCCGATATTTGTAGGATTGTTCAACATTCAGGTCGCCGGACTTGATGGCCGTGGTCACCGCCTGAAACAGGAACACCTTGTACAGTGATACCCGGAAGGTACCATCCGTTCGCACAAGCGCTGCCTTCTGTCCCGCATCAAGGAAGTCTATCGGCACGTGGCTGGCAGCTACGTCTCCATCTGCCTTGAAGTGATCAATCGCATCCAGCAGCGCTGCGGCCCGTTTGTTTGGCATGAAGTTGAGTGCTCTTAACAACGGACTAAGGCGGTTTTGTAGTTTCAGTGACCGGGCTTCCAGAATGCCATGCCAACCGGCTTCACTGGCGGTCGCGGCCAGATCATTCTTCAGCTGATCGAAGTCTTCCGTTTTTCCCTGAGCAAGAAGGGCCTGTGTGGCAGTAACCTTTTCTGCGTCTGACAGATTGGCCGCAGACATGACGCTTCGAATGCCGCGCAGGACCCCAAAGACGGAAACCTCCAGGCCATCGACGACAATTTTGATCTGTCTCTGCTGATCCTCGCGCTCTTGCACGAGCGTTTCCTGATATTCCCGCGCCGCCACCGATTTGAACGAGGCCATGACGCTGAGCCAAAGGTCGATCATGTTGTCCTGACAGCGATAGAATTGGTGCGCCACAAAGGCCGTGGCGTGAAGGTGGCGATCAGGTCGGCTTCTTTGTTGAAGCTGAAACATCCGGGATTTCAGAACGCTGCCAGCAAAGTACCGAATGCCAGCGGCTCCCAGTTCAAGTCTTGCAAGAATGTCGTACAGATGGCCGTACAGATCTGACAATACTTCCAGATCAGCAACGGCTTCCTTGATCTTGGAGGGGCTGGTCGATTGCGACAGTTTCTTCAAAAGTGTCAGGCGATACCGGCTCTGATCATCTGGTGCCGTGAATAATCCATCAAGCAGGTCCCGCGTCTCAGCAGGCAGCTTACTGTCCATCAATGTGACCAACTCGGCTTTGCGTTCGTGCAGACTGGCACGAATCAAATCCGTCAGGCGACGCGCCGTTGGCACCTGCACGTGGCGCTGGATGAGAAAGTCCACGCAACGATCAAAGATCAGCCGTGGTTTCAGGTGCATCCGGGCCATTGTGGCGATCTCGGTGGCCAGCCCTTTGCTGGCACGCTCATCAAAGAATACAAAGCCATGGAATTCGAGGATTAGACATTGGTGTCTGAGACGGGTCGTCTCGGCGTACTGGTACGGTTGAAAGGCATTCTCTGACACATCAAGTTGGTGCGCGGCGAAAGCGATATCGCGGACGTGAAAATTGTGTGGTTGATAAAAGCGCTTGGTGGCTTTGAAATAGCCACACATCAGGAGAAAGCCGATCTGGCTGTCGGGCGAGCGCAGGCCCGTCGCGATGTCCATCAGCCCTTTGGGTAAAACGAGGAATTGCTTTCGCTCTTTGTGACCAAAGACCGGGGGTCTGTCGAAAGCTTCTTGTTCATTATTCGTAAGGATACGCATTCTGGCCATGGTCGCTCCGAAAAGTCTGTGTTCTCAAAACCGTCGTTTAACGAACAGACGCAGACAATGTCCCGCAGGGCTTCCCTACCTAGGGGAATCAGGACGTTTACCTTGTTCGGAATCGCAGGTTCGTTTATGATGCTGGAAACAGGATTTGTGAACAAAAAACATGCTCATCGGTTACGCCCGAGTCTCAACCATGGATCAGAACCCTGCGCTTCAAATGGATGCGCTGCGAGATATCGGCTGCGAGAGGATCTTCGTCGAAAAAGCCTCCGGCTCCCATCGCGACCGCCCTCAGCTCAAGGATGCCCTCGATTATCTGCGGAGCGGCGATACACTGGCTGTCTGGAAACTCTCGCGACTGGCGCGGTCTCTCACACAAGTAATTAAAACAGCCTCGGACATCGCTGAGCGCGGCATCGCCCTCAAAGTGCTGACTCAAAATATCGATACCAGCACCCCTGAGGGGAGGCTGTTTTTCCACATGACAGCAGCCTTCGACGAATTCCAACGTGAACTGATCGTTGAAAACACCCGCGCAGGTCTCAAAGCCGCCGCAAAGCGCGGAAGGCGTGGCGGCAGACCAAAAGCCATGAACGAGCAAAACATCAAACACGCCGAAGCCATGCTAAAAGACACCGAAAACTACCCATTCATCGGCGACGTCATTGACCAGCTCAAAATTGGCCGCACCGCATTTTACAAATATTTCCCCACAGATCGCATCAAGCAGCTGCGGCCTGACCACTCAGACGCGCCTCAAACATAGCTAAATCCTGTGGTGGATTTGGTACCTTTATGCAGATGGACCC
>Ga0163215_100246_pt1 | contig 124867 bp, 115 predicted proteins | sample SynspAceP_FD_185934 | JGI IMG/M metagenome (GOLD analysis project Ga0163215, IMG submission 185934) | Saline lake microbial communities from Ace Lake in Antarctica - Synechococcus sp. Ace-P (Hybrid Assembly) | ecosystem: Environmental > Aquatic > Non-marine Saline and Alkaline > Saline | place...
TACCAAAAGAAGGCATACCGAAATAGGAAAAGTGCCGCCCGATCAAATTTATAATGCTAAAAAAATGGCATCATGATAAACTAAGGAATACCTTTAAGCTGTCTTACAGATGGGGAGTAGTGTAAATAAAGTCTTTCCTTGTAGGTGTTTACCAACACCTCAAAAGCCTTCGACTGATGGTCTTTATGTTTTAATTGTATTACTAGAGTTTCTTCCGCAATCAACATGTTGTACTTAAGTTCAAACATTGGACTATAAAAATTGCATAAGGTTTATTTGCAACTTCATTAATTTTCTGTATCTGATAACTAAGGTAATTAAGTTTATTCACTATTCTAATTTTCTTAATCGAGGGCAATAGATGAAAATTGTCTATAATTTAGCCTATTTTTGATATTATTCCTTATGAAAACTTACTAAATGAGGCCTGATGCATGGAAACATGTAATGAACGATAATCCTTTAAATTATTATAGAACGTGATATTTAACTTGCATGATAGTTGGGACACTCTTATGTTGACAGAATTTGATAAGCCTTATTTTAAATCCCTTATCAATTTTGTTGAACAGGAGTATAGGGAGAATACCTGTTACCCACTGGAGCGCGATATTTTTGCTGCTTTTGATCATTGTCACCTAATCGATACCAAAGTTATCATTATTGGTCAGGATCCATATCATGGACCTGGACAGGCCAATGGACTTTGTTTTTCTGTAAATGAGGGTGTGGCACACCCGCCTTCCCTGGCTAATATTTTTAAGGAGATCGATATGGATTTGGGAACCTCGTACCCTAAAAGCGGGAATTTAGAGCGTTGGGCGAATCAAGGAGTTTTATTGCTCAATGCAACCCTGACGGTTAGGGAGCATGAAGCGGCTAGTCACCAAAACCAAGGATGGGAGATTTTTACAGATACCTTGATCCATAACCTATCAGAAGCTATGGAGGGCCTTATATTTTTGTTATGGGGCGGTTTTGCCAAAAAGAAAGCAAAATTGATCGATGCCCAAAAGCATCATATTTTAACTTCTGGACATCCATCACCTTTGAGTGCCAATAGGGGATATTGGTTTGGTAACAAGCATTTTAGTAAAACGAACAAAATATTAACGGATAAAGGAGAACTGCCAATTAACTGGAAATAGGCGTTTTATGGGTTATTTGTTTTTAAATATGGTATTTAGTGAACTAACACTACTTAAAACACCAGTATTTCAAAAATGATGTAACAAATGAATAATTATATGATTTTTTTATCCAAAACAGGTAATGAAGTATGAACTAAATCTATATTTGTACTTTTTGTTAAATATTTTTACAAAATTTACAAAAGCACTTTTGATTTAAACATTTAAAAATTAATGAATTCTACTAGATTAAAATGGGTATTATTGGTTGATGACGACGGAACAACCAATATGCTAAATAAACTTTTTTTAAAAAAGCTTATTCCGGATTTAGAAATAGATACTGTTACGGACGGACATAGAGCCTTGGATTTCATTGAGAAAAATATTAATGATATAGACGAAGGTAGTTTCCTGTTGATTCTAGATATCGAAATGCCAGTAATGAATGGATGGCAATTTTTGGAGGCCTTTAATATTCTATTTAGAGAGGAAGAAAAGGAAAAGATTGTTGTAGCTGTATTAACCGCTAATGGAAGTGAAGAGGTGACGTATAAGGCATTGTCCAATTCCCGAGTTAAAGAGTGCCTTCATAAGCCATTGTCCGATATAAACTTTAGAAGTATAATTCAATCTTATTTTTACGACTAGAAGTTAGTCATGGAGTAAAGCGTAAAAAGCTGCAGCAACCAAAATCTCACGAGTAAATAATCGCTGTACTAGGAATAATCTTATCAATAAGCTCTAGGTCTTTTAAGGTGTGTTGTACCAATTGCAGGTCTTGCTTGTCCATATTTTGTTGTCCCCATTCCGTTAAGGATAACCAATGTTGAATATCCTCCAACTGCTGCTGATAGGTATTGGCCAAAGTACGATCTATACTAGGTATTCGTTTAAAATCAGAGGTATACACATTAATGATTTCTAGAATATGTGCCAAGGCTCCAGAATTTTCGGATATGAACTTATCGGTGGCAGCAATCACAAAACAGGGCCACGGAGTTGGACAATCGGTAATTCTTCTAAATATTCCTTGGTCCACCAACGGTTTTGTGGTAAATCTTTCCCACATAAAATAATCGGCCTTACCTTCTGTTAAAGAGGCTACCGCGCCATCTAGGTTATTGACCACATCAAATTTCAAATCTTTGGTGTCCCAGTCTTCTTTTTGTGCATTAACATAAGCCATTAAATGGCTGCCACTGCCATACCTACTTATGGCCGCTGTTTTACTTTTTAAATCTTCCAGTGTATTGTAGTCACTTTTTTCGGCAACATGGATGCCCCATAGAAGTGGTGTAGCTATGTATTTTTGAACTATTTTTGAGGGATTGCCCTCTGTAATACTCTTCACGATCCCTTCCGTCAGGATAATGGCCAAATCGGTTTCATTGTCCTGTAATAATTGTGCCATTTTACCGGTTCCTTCTGGGATATCCTTCCATTGCAAGTTAATTCCCCTAGCTTCAAAAGCTCCTTCTTCGATAGCCAACTGCCATGGAAAATTAAAGTGTTCGGGAACACCAATAATATTTACATTTTTCAAATCACTGTTCTTTTAAATGGTTTGTTAATCTAATATTAATTTTAATGAGCAATAGTTGACTTCATCCATATTTGAAATTGAAAGGTGTAAAACACTGACAAACAATAATGTAATAGAAATGGACTATTACATTATCCAGCTATCTTTTTCAAGGCAAAATTAATTAATTCGGAGATGGCCAGATCTGGTTTTAAAGAAAACTTACCGTTGGGCCTATTTGCAAGTATACAGTTTAAGGAAACGGCCCTATGGCCCAGTAATTTTGACAAACCGTATATCCCTGAGGTTTCCATTTCCAAATTCGTGATCCGTTTATTCTCAAAATAAAAACTGGCTAATTTAGTATTCATTTCATCATCTTCCAATTTTAGGCGTAATCTACGGCCTTGTGGTCCATAGAAACCAACATTCGTAGCCGTAAACCCGAGTTGGATTTTGTCCGATAAAAATTTTTCGGCCAAGGAGCTATCATAGGTAACAACATAGGGAGTTGATTTATCCTTAAGCCAATTCATGTGCGCTATAAATGCTTGCTGTATCTGTGGGTGCTGAATATGGGTGCTGTCGTAAAAATGCAATAGACTGTCTAGACCAATAGCATATTCGCTCAATAGAAATGAATCTACAGGTATATCGGGCTGAATGGCACCAGAAGTACCAATTCGGATAATATCCAATTGCCTTCTCTCCTTTTTTATGGTCCTGGTGTTAAAATCTATGTTTGCCAAGGCATCCAACTCATTTAGAACAATATCTATATTGTCGGTGCCTATGCCGGTAGATGTGACGGTAATACGCTTATTGTTTAGCCATCCCGTATGGGAAAGGAATTCGCGCTTGCCTTTTCTTATATCGATCTTATCAAAATATTGGGAAACACGCGCTACTCTGTCTGGGTCACCAACGGTAATTACAGTATCTGCTAGGTCTTGCGGTAATAAGTTAAGGTGGTATACGCTTTTGTCTGCGTTAAGGATTAGCTCTGATGAACCAAATTTCATTTTATAATTTTAATATGCGGTCCGTCTCAGAGTTATACAGAAAATTATATTTTAAGGCACCGCCCAGATAAGCATCATTTTCTTGTATACAGGAATAATAGCTAGTTTTTCCTTCTAGTATTTCCATACCCTTCTTTGACAATTTAACAGGATTGAAATTGGTGAAAAGTGGTTTTAGTTTAGTTATCACCCGATCGTATTGGGTATCGCCAAAACCATAACGGCCTTGATTTGTTAAAACGGTATTCAGTAATGCTACCTTGGATTTAGGTTTGGTACTACGGGCTAGACGTAAAACATTATTCTCTACTTCATTAAGGCCATTTCTAATGCTTGGGAATCGCAATAAATGGGCTTCGATAGCCCCTGAAAGGTGAGAGAATTGAAAACTGGAAAAGTCTTTTAAATTCTCCAATCTAATTGGGTTGTCGCTGCAATACAATTGCCAAACATAGTCGGCATATTCTATATCGTCCTGAGTTAAAAGGGTTCGATTGGTAAATAATTTGCGTAGTTGTTCGTCAGCCAATTCCCCAAGCCCTGACAGATTTTCAAAATTTTCATCCTCGTCACAGGATACCAGGGAAATTTCGGCATATGGCCTGTGGGTTTTTAGCCAACTGATTACGGCCAACATATTTATTTGATCAAAAAGATCATAATCGAACCAAAGGACTATGCGGTCTTCCTGTTTGTGATTACACAAAGTTCTATATTCCTTTAAAGTTTTATCAATAAACCAAGACTTGGATACCTTATAATTTTTGTTTAAAAATTCAAACCTAGTTTTCCAAAAGGATTCGCTCCCAACATTGGTTTCGGTCTTACCTTCGCATAGCATTTCGCGCCAGGTAATAATATCCCCGTCCAACTTCAAGGATTTTAATTTTTCGGTGAACATGTCACCGTTTGTAATGTGTAATTGGGAACTCATTGTAGTGGTGGTTTAGGTTGTGGCTAATAAATGTAGTGTTTTATCTGATATTCAAAAAATAATTAACAAAAATCTAACCTCCAACGCGTTTTACCTTAAAACCTTTCTCTTGTAATATTTTCATTATTTTATCCCTGTAATCGCCTTGTATGATTATAGAATCGTCCTTAAAGCTTCCGCCAACGCTGAGCTTGGTTTTAAGTTCTTTAGCTAATTGTTTAAAATCCTTATCGGCGCCTGTATAGCCCTCCAAGATGGTAATAGGTTTTCCTTTCCTTTTTTCATACTTACAAATAATAGGGTCCTCCTGTAACCAAATGTCCTTTTTAATACTCTTTTTTTGGTCATCTTCAGATGGCTTATGTTCGGGAAATAGATTTTTTAACTGATCTTGTAAGTCCATTTTTTTATTCTAATAATTATGCTAAAATAGTATTTCAAGGCAAAAATAAAAACCCATTCTTCACAAAGTACCATTTTGTTGGAATGGGTTGTCGTCCAGTAGTTGCCCAAAGTTATTCCATTGGAAAATCCTCATCGTCCATTACCTCTTCCATTTGTTTTATATGCCTTTCCGTGTGGCCGGACATAAATAGTAGTATTTGATACGCATCAACAGTTCCAAACGGAAGCTGTTGATAACGGTTTCGCAGATCGTCCTGGGTACTTTTTACGAAATCTATATGTTCCTTTCTTTTGGATTTGAATTCTGCGACTGTTTCTTCATAACTACCGTATTTCCCTGATGGTTCAAAAGCCTCTCCCGTTTTGACTTTATTACTACGATCTTCGATCATGGCAATTAATTGTTCATCGGAGACTTTAACTTCTCCACGTTTGGAGGGGTCCGCTTTATTGGCCAAAGTGCCTTGAAGCATACCAAATATCATATTTTCGGAGATTGCGATATGTTCTGCACATTCCGCAATGGACCATGAGTCATCAGTTATTTTGTAGTTGAGCTGTTCCTCACTTAGACCTTCCAAGGTATTTAAAAAATGATCGTGGGATTCCGTCATTTCTTTAACAGCGAATTCTCTTTCAGCATCTGTCAGGGTTGATGTAACTACACCAAATGCTAAAACAGTTAATAATACAAATGGTAAAATTAATTTTTTCATAGTGTCCATGTTTAAATTGTTAAAACTAAAGGTTGTTTACTTCCATAGACACTAATAAAGTTTATGTTTACTTTGTAATTAGGCCTAGGTCGATCAGTCTTTCATGTAAAAAGTCCCCAGCATTAATGTCTTCAAATTGTTTTGGGTGGTCATCATCCACGCAATTCTCCAGACAATCTAAAGGCATTTCGCTAATGGGGTGCATGAAAAAGGGCACGGAGTACCTGGAGGTGCCCCATAACTCCTTGGGAGGATTAACTACTTGGTGAATGGTAGATTTTAATTTGTTATTGGTTAATCGGGAGAGCATATCGCCTACATTGATCATCAATTGATCAGGTTTGGCTATGGCATCTATCCATTCCCCTTTGTGATTTTTTACCTGAAGCCCCTTGCCGTGAGCTCCCATTAAAAGGGTAATTAGGTTGATATCCCCATGGGCGGCTGCTCTTACGGCATTTTTTGGTTCGTCTTTAATAGGTGGGTAGTGTATGGGCCTTAAAATGGAGTTGCCATTTTTAATGAATTCATCAAAATAAGTTTCCTCTAGGTCTAAATGTAGGGCAAGTGCACGTAGCACATACTTTGCCGTTTTTTCCAACATTTCATAGGTTTTCTTACCAGTCTCATCAAAATGTTTCAACTCCTTGACCTCAACGTTGGGGGGATATACTTTTTCAAGTTTAGGATTATCTTTCACATATTGACCAAAATGCCAAAATTCCTTTAAATCGCCTTCCTTTCTTCCTTTCGCGTGTTCTTTTCCAAAAGAGGTGTATCCCCGTTGCCCTCCAATGCCCGGAATTTCATATTTATCTTTCACTTCCTGGGGAAGGCTAAAATAATTCTTTATCTCGGTATATAGGTCCTCCACCAATTTTTCGGACAAAAAATGACCGCTTAAGGCAACGAAACCAATATCTTCAAAGGCATTGCCTATTTGTTTTATAAATTCCTCTTTCCTTTTTTTATCGCCGGATATAAAATCTTCAAGATTTACACTGGGTATCGCACTCATCACCATTATATTTAATTCCATCAAAGTTAATAAATATATAGGCAATCTTCTCAAAAAAATATTCGGCTTTGTTTTTCCGTTTTGTTACATTTATAAATTATTAGCGATAAAAAGTATAAAAACATAACATGCAATATAAAGGCGATAGTGTTGATAAGACCATGCAATTAAAGCTTTATCAACGAATGTTAAAACCTCGATTGATCGAGGAAAAAATGCTGATTCTCTTGCGTCAAGGGAAAATCACAAAGTGGTTTAGCGGGATAGGACAGGAGGCTATTTCAGTAGGAGTTGCAAGTGCTTTGACCTCGGACGAATATATACTGCCCATGCACCGTAATTTAGGGGTCTTTACCACGAGGAACATACCTTTACATAGACTTTTTTCCCAATGGCAAGGAAAGGCGAACGGCTTTACAAATGGTAGGGACAGAAGTTTTCATTTTGGGACCCAAGAATATAAAATAGTGGGAATGATTTCCCATTTAGGCCCCCAATTGGGAGTGGCAGACGGGATCGCTCTCGCAGATGTTTTAAAAAACCGAAAAAGGGTGACGGCAGTTTTTACAGGTGAAGGTGGTACTAGTGAGGGCGATTTTCATGAGTCTTTAAATCTTGCGGCCGTATGGGAATTGCCCGTATTGTTTTGTATTGAGAATAATGGGTATGGTCTTTCTACGCCAACAAATGAACAATACCGCTGTGAGAATTTGGCGGATAAGGGGATAGGATACGGAATGGAATCGCATATCCTGGACGGTAACAATATCTTGGAGGTTTTTTACAGGGTTGATGAGATATGTAAAAGTATGCGCAAAAATCCAAGGCCTGTTTTGTTGGAATTCAAAACCTTCAGGATGCGAGGCCATGAAGAGGCCAGCGGAACCAAGTACGTGCCGGAGGAATTATTGAATGCTTGGCAGGAAAAGGATCCGATCGTAAATTTCGAAAACTTTCTTTTGGACGAAAAGATACTTTCACCTGATCTGATAGAAACCTTTAAAAATGAAATATATGCCGAAATCGACTACGATCTTAAGAAGGCTTTCGTCGAACCGGAAATAGAAGTAAATAAAACCAAAGAGTTAAACGATGTTTATAAATCTTTTGATTATAAAGCATATAACCACGGGCCCAAAACTAAAAATATTAGACTGATAGATGCCATATCCCAAGGGCTGAAACAAGCTATGGAAAGACATGAAAACCTTGTTTTAATGGGGCAGGATATTGCAGATTATGGTGGCGTTTTTAAAATCACCGAAGGTTTTGTTGATACCTTCGGGAAGGCGCGAATTAGAAACACCCCAATTTGTGAATCCGCTGTGGTTTCGGCAGCCATGGGGCTCTCCATAAACGGAGTGAAATCGGTAATGGAAATGCAATTTGCCGATTTTGTGAGTACTGGATTTAACCCTATTGTAAACTACTTGGCCAAGGTGCATTACCGTTGGGGAGAAAATGCCGATGTGGTCATAAGGATGCCTTGTGGTGCCGGAGTGGGGGCAGGACCATTTCACTCCCAAACCAACGAGGCTTGGTTTACGAAGACCCCAGGTTTAAAAGTGGTATACCCAGCTTTTCCTTATGATGCTAAAGGGCTTTTGGCCACTGCCATAAACGACCCCAATCCAGTATTATTTTTTGAACATAAAGGGCTTTACAGGAGTATTTACCAAGAAGTGCCAGAGGATTATTACACTTTGCCTTTTGGTAAAGCGGCCCTCTTGAGGGAAGGATCGGATGTTACCATAGTTAGCTATGGCTTGGGTGTGCATTGGGCCTTGGAAACTTTAAAGGAAAATCTGGATATAAAGGCGGACTTATTGGATCTTAGGACCTTGCAGCCCATGGATATGGAGGCAATTTATACCTCTGTAAAAAAGACAGGGAAACTCATTATCTTACAGGAAGATAGTCTGTTTGGGGGAGTGGCTAGTGATATATCCGCATTGGTAATGGAAAACTGTTTTAAATTTTTGGATGCCCCCGTAAAAAGGGTTGCTAGTTTAGAGACTCCTATTCCCTTTGCCAAAAATTTGGAAAATAATTATTTGCCCAAGGAACGTTTTGCTCATGAGTTAATTGAATTGCTAGCCTATTAAAATTTTCTAGGATATATAAGATGGTTAAAATGCATATGATTACAGCAGAAGAAAAACTCAAGGAGCGCATAAAGGAACTTACCTGTTTATATGAGGTAACTTCAATAATTGTGAATTGTGACTACGATCAAATTGAAGATGCCTTGAAGGGTATTTTACATTGTTTACAGAAAGCTTGGCGTTATAGTGATGAGGCCCATGTAAAGTTTGTTTCGGACCAGTACCATATAGCCACGACAGATTTTCCGATAGATGGCGTTTATCTGGAATCCAATGTGCAAGTGTTTAATAGGAAGGTTGGTGAAATCCACGTGGCCTATCCCAAGGCAAAATATAATTTATCCGATTTCTTGGAAGAAGAAAATAAATTACTGAAAAATGTTTGTTTGGAAGTCGGTAATCTTTTGGAGAGAAAGCAAATAAAGGACAATGAAATAATTATAAAACGCAAAATGGAAAGAGCGGACCGCCTAGGTATTCTGGGAGAAATTACCGCTGGTATTGCACATGAGCTAAATACTCCATTGGCCAATATACTTGGATTTTCAGAATTGTTAAAAACTAGAATAGCGGAGGACACTGAAGCCAATAAGGACCTTGATAAAATTATAAATAGTGCCATCTTTTCTAGGGAAGTGGTTAAAAAGTTAATGTTCTTTGCTTGTGAGATGCCTCAGCAAATGACCTTGGTAAATATAAACCCCATCATTGCCAATGCCATTAATTTAATGGAACCCAGTTTTAACAAAAAGAGAATTGTTCTCGAACTCCATTTTAATGCCGAACCCATTTTTCTAAGAGTAGATACCATCCAATTGACCCAGGTTATTTTTAATTTGGTACTTAATGCCATATATTTCTCACCAGTTAAAGGGAGGATACTAATTGAAGTACAGGAGATTAAGGATAACGTAGAAATAATAATATCGGATGAAGGACCAGGTATCGACCCCAAAAACAGCGATAAGATCTTTGAGCCCTTTTACAGTACCAAGCCTGTTGGGGAAGGGTCTGGATTGGGCTTAAGTGTTGTACATGGAATAGTTAAAAGTCATAAAGGGGTTATAAGCTATAGTTCCAACAAGGCTAAAGGGACTATATTTACCATTGTTTTTCCGAAAATTTAATATTATGGGTTTTAATAAAGAAAATGTACTGATCGTAGATGATGATGTAAACATATTGGAGCTTATTCATAGACACTTACAATCGTTTAATTACCACACCTATAAAGCAGTTTCAGTTAAGGAGGCCTTGGCAATTCTAAAAGATTCCAAAATTGATTTGGTGATTACAGATCTTAAGATGCCCGATGTAGACGGCTTACAATTGGTAAAATACGTGTCCGAACATTATCCAAAGCTTCCAAAATTGGTGGTAACGGGTTATCCATCGGTTGATGATGCCTTGAGTGTTATAAAATCAGGGGCGTTGGATTATTTGGTAAAACCTTTTACCAAGGAAGAATTGAGGCAGGCAGTCATAAAATCATTCTCGGGCAAATCTGTAGATAAGGATGGGGCTAAAAATAATTTAAACTCCAGAAAGCTAAATGCTGGAGATTATGGCGGTTTAATAGGGGAGTCGGAAGCGATAAAAAAGGTAACCGATATTATAGATAGGGTAAAAGACAACAAAGCCACAGTTCTCATTCAAGGGGAAAGTGGGACAGGTAAAGAGTTGGTAGCCCGATCAGTACACTATACAGGTAAATTTTCCAGAGCCCCTTTTATTGCAGTGAATTGCGGGGCTATTCCAGAAAGCCTTTTGGAAGCGGAGCTTTTTGGATACGCCAAAGGTGCTTTTACAGGTGCTAACGAAAACCGAAACGGGTTTTTTCAAGCAGCAGACAAAGGCACCCTTTTTTTAGATGAAATAGGGAATGCCTCCCTTGCGGTCCAATCCAAATTGTTAAGGGCGCTACAGGAAAAAGAGGTGTTAAAAGTAGGTTCCCAGAAAGTAGAGAAAATAGATATCCGGGTCGTTGCGGCAACTAATAGTGATTTGTATTCCCAGGTACAAAAAAAAATGTTCAGGGAAGACCTTTATTATAGGTTGACCGTTGTGGAAATAAATGTTCCTTCGCTCAGGGAGCGCAAAGTGGACATACCTTTATTGGTTGAAAAGTTTCTACTAAAATATGGTGTTGAGTATAAAGATAGGTTGGTGACCATTGCTCCCGAAGCCTTAGCGCTATTGTCACGTTACCCTTGGCCTGGTAATATCAGGGAGTTGGAAAACGTAATTCAAAGAGCGGTAATTATGTGCAATAAAAGAATCGAAATAGACGATTTACCGGATAATTTGAAGTACAAAATAGATTTTCCCGAAGACAATCTCCTTCCATTAAGGGAAGTTGAGAAAAAATATATCTTAAAGGTGTTGGAAGCAACGGGACAAAATAAATCACAAGCGGCAGAAATTCTGCAGATCGACCGCAAAACGCTTCGTCAAAAAATTCAATAATTCCTTATTGAATGCTGGGGAAAATATACCCATCTGGGGAAATTATCCCACAATTTCATTTCAATAATTTTTATTGACAACTAGTCAATATGTTGTTTTACAGGTGTTTGTGCATTTGTGGAATACTTTCTGCTGTTTTTGGCATTCAACTTGCTTTTAACGTATTTCTAAATTCCACCGCTATGCGAGATGATACTAGTTTATGTCCGAGTTGTGAGTATTTCAAAACTTGTGTACTCACTAAAAACAAGACCCGTATTTGGCAGTGCAACGAATATGAATCCGCGGATTCAGGAGTAATGTCTAACGGAGGTCAATTGATTTTAAAAAGTGAAGTTAGATTATGCTAAATAGAATTTGATGATTACGAAGGCAAAAAAAGAGTCGAAACAAGGTATGTTGGAAAACGTGATGCGTCAATTCAATCATGCCGCCGATATTATTAATTTAAACAGTAATATCAGAAAAATATTAAGTATAACCAATAATGAACTGCTAATACATTTCCCTGTTAAAATGGATAATGGCGATGTGGAAGTTTTTACAGGATACCGAGTACAGCATAATAATGCTCTAGGACCATATAAAGGTGGACTTCGTTATCATCCAACAGTGGATATAGATGCTGCTAAGGCCCTAGCTATGTGGATGACATGGAAAACATCTTTGGCAGGTTTGCCCTATGGTGGAGCAAAGGGAGGAATACAGATAGACCCTTCTAAATATTCCAATTCGGAATTGGAAAGGATTACAAGAAGATTTACATATGCACTGGGCGATAATATTGGTCCAGAGCACGATATTCCCGCACCGGATGTAAATACCAATTCACAGACTATGGCCTGGATTGTGGACACTTATATGTCCACAAAATCTCCTGCCGAAAGGTCTAAAAATCAGCATGTGGTAACGGGAAAACCGTTGGGATCTGGAGGATCGGAAGGCAGGGATAGGGCAACAGGATATGGTGTTTTTCTAACTATAAAACTGTGGGCCGAAAAGAAAAAAGTGGACCTAAAGAATAGAAGGTTCATAGTACAAGGTTTTGGTAATGTTGGATATTGGACCGCCCATTTTTTAGAAATCGAAGGAGCCAAATTGGTAGGTGTTCAGGACGCGTATGGCAGTATTACCAATAGTAATGGCATTGAAGTGTCCCAATTGTTCCAATATATGCAAACTAACAAAGGGAGTATCGTGGGATATAGCTCAGCGGAAGCAGTTGATAAAAACCAATTTTTCGAATTGGACTGTGATATCTGTATACCAGCTGCCCTGGGCAATCAAATTACTGCCGAAAATGCTAGTAAAATCAAGGCATTTTTAATAGCAGAGGGAGCTAACGGCCCCACAGATGTAGAAGGTGAAGCGATTTTGCTTAAGAACGGTGTTGGAATAATACCGGACATCCTCTGTAATTCAGGAGGTGTCATAGGTAGTTATTTTGAATGGTTGCAGAATAGAAATGGGGAGCTGTGGCAATTAGAAGAAGTTTTGTTCAAGTTGGAAAAGAAAATGAAGGAAGTCTTTGAAAAGGTCTATGAAATGGCCGAAAAAAGAGACGGGGATATGCGGACAGCAGCCTATATCATCGCTATAGAACGGATAGAAAAGGCCTATGTTCAAAGAGGGATATTTCCATAAATAATAAAAAAAATACAATATTATGAAGTACGGAAATTTAGTATTGGAAGAGAAGGAATTCGTCCTTCTAAAACGTTTGGTAAATGTATCTGGATTTTATACGGACAATACATACAAGAATTCGATTAATAAATTAACAGAAGAATTAACGTCGGCAGTTATTTATAATGAGGAGGAGATGCCCAAGGATGTAATAAGATTTAATTCCATGGTTACCATCCAAGCGGTAAACGGATGGTCTAAGCAATTCCAATTGGTAATTCCATCGCAAGGTGATTTTAAAAACAGTAAAATATCTATTTTAACGCCTATGGGTGCTGCGGTTATTGGTTATGCGAAAGGAGATGATATTGTTTGGGAGTTTAGAAACGGGGAACAAACCCTGAAAGTTGCAGAAGTATTGCAACAACATAGCACAATTAACTCCGATATCTTATTGTAATTATGGAGGTATTTTATGAGCATGATTCGGATGATAAATTAATTGCCAAAAAAGATGCTCTAGAGCTAAATAATTGGATCGATCATCTTGTTGGTAATGGTGAGGAATTGGTTAGTTTAATAACTATAGCCCAGAAGTTGGTCAATAGTGGAGATATGGTAGACGGGCTAAAAGATTCGGTTATGGAAAACAAATTGCTTTTAGGTGTTTTTTATAGATATAAGAACTCCATGATTAATCTGTATGAATGTGAGGATATGGAGTGTGACATTTATTATTTAAACAAGCACGAAGAGTACCGTAATTTATATGCATCCATTTTGCGGTCGATTCACAAGTTAAAAGAAGAACTGTACACTATGATATTAGTGGCATTATAAAGTTGGTTGTTAACAGTCTGTTTGTTGGTTTTAATATTAGAGTTTGGCTGTTAATGCACAAGGGAAAGCAATGCTTTCCCTTGTTTTTTTTGAGGTAACCTTAATTGGTCGGAGAGAACCAATTGTATTGGTTACCTTTTTTTTTGGACTATGCTCACTTCGGTAAAGTCAATAAAATATCCTTTGGAGCAATCTATTTGCTCCCAGTTACATTAGTTTTGAACAAATTATATTAGGAAAGAAGACTGTCCTTTAATGCTTTAGTATTTTTATTCATAATATTAGCGGCGAGCACATACTTTTTTTCCACTTTCAACGTATATATGTTCAAATAATAAATATGAAAATTATGCATTTAAAAAAGGTTATATTTTTACTGGTACTTACAGTAGGTTTTGTTACTTCATGTTCCGTCTCCAAAGTGGCAAGGCAGGATAGAAAGGTGGTGACTGGCAACTGGATATTAAATAATGTTTCCTACCAAGGAGGTCAGGGAAAATTTGAATCCGTACTTTTTAATGACGCTAATGCCTCATGTTTCGAGGGAAGTACCTGGTTTTTTAGAAATAACAATAGTACAGGTAGCTATATGTTGGGAAATGCTGCCAATTGTGATGGTTCCGAACGCTTTATTCGTTGGTCTGTAGTTGATAGAGAGGGAATGACAAGTCAATTGCAATTTAAATTTATAGACGAAAAATATAAAGATATATCCGGAGGTCTTGGGTATAGGTTGGACATTGAAGTACTCAACGATCAACAAATGAGATTGACTTCAAAAGTTTCTGTAGAAGGAAAGCCATTGACCGTGGTATATGATTTCTCAAAAAACGATATAAATTAAAGGGTTAGGATTCCTAAACCATATTCAAATATGGGGACAAGCTAGTATTGGCATAGTTTCTGTATAAATAGAGGTAGGAAATTCTATAAATAATTAGGACTAATATTAAATAATAAATATTAAAATCAGATGAAAAAAATAATTGTAAGTGGTTTGTCCATAATGATGATATTAGTTGCATTTAGTAGCTGTCAGGCAGTAAAAAACACTAATAAGAAGCAACGAGGTGCTGCAGTAGGTGCTGCTGGTGGAGCAGTAGTTGGAGGTGTATTGGGAAACAATATAGGTAAGGGCGGTAATACTGCCTTAGGTGCTATTATTGGTGCAGTAGTAGGCGGCGTTGCCGGTGGTTATATAGGCGATAGAATGGACCGTCAGGCAGAACGTATTGAAGAAGAGATTCCAGGTGCGGAAGTGACTAGGGTAGGTGAGGGAATAAACGTAACCTTTAATGAAGATGCTGGGGTATATTTCGATACCAATAAATCCGATGTTAAAGGAACCTCTGCAACAACCTTGGATCGCATGGTTGGTATTTTAAAGGAATATCCTGATACTAATATATTAGTTGAAGGTCATACCGATAGTGCTGGTCCAGACGATTATAATTTAAACTTATCAAAGCAACGTGCGCAATCTGTGACAAATTACCTAACTGTAAACGGTATCTCTAGAAATAGATTAACTACCGCTTGGTATGGTGAAGCACAGCCTAAAGCGGATAACGGCACCGCCGCTGGAAAAGCTAAAAACCGTAGAGTAGAACTTGTTATTGTAGCCAATGAGGCCTTACAAAAAGAAGCGCTTATAAAAGCCAAGCAATAAAATAGCTCGAACTTAAAATAAAACCCGACGATATCCGTCGGGTTTTTTGTTTATTTTCTGTACCTTTTCTTAATGGATGATTTTGATGTCGTAATTGTGGGAGGTGGTCTGGCAGGTTTAACGGCGGGCATACATTTGAAAATAAAAAACTACAAGGTGGCTATTTTTGAATCTAAACAATACCCCCATCATAAGGTTTGTGGGGAGTATGTTTCCAACGAAATATTGCCATATATGGAGTTTTTAGGGGTTTCGTTACCTCAAACTTCCCAGCTTAATGAAATGTTATTTAGTACGGTAAATGGCAGAACATTAAGAGCCAAATTGCCTTTAGGGGGCTTTGGTCTTAGCAGGTATACTTTTGATCATATTCTATATAAAAAGGCTATGGCCTTGGGGGTATCTATTATTCCCGAAAATGTAACCTCTGTTGACTTCAATGGGAGCCATTTTAGGGTCTCCACAGATTCGGACAAAGAGTATTCTGGAAAATTTGTGATAGGAGCTTATGGGAAAAGAGGGATGCTGGACAAGGATTTACAGCGCGACTTTATTCAGAAAAAGTCACCTTGGCTGGGGATAAAAGCCCATTATAAACTGGACTCATTTCCTGTTAATCTAGTGGCCGTTCATAATTTTAGGGGTGGTTACGGTGGTCTGTCCAAAACCGAGAGCGGATCTGTAAATTTTTGTTACCTAGTTTCTTATGAAAGTTTTAGGAGGGAGAAGGATGTAAACAGTTTCAATCAAAATGTTATAGCTCAGAACCCTTATTTACATAAATTTCTAAATAAAGCCGAATTGCTATTTGATCAACCAATAGCTATAGGTCAGATTTCATTTCATAAGAAAAAACCAGTGGAAAAAAATATCATAATGTGTGGAGATACGGCAGGTTTAATACATCCTTTATGTGGAAATGGTATGGCTATGGCTATTCATAGCGCTAAAATGGCCTCAGAAATAATTCATAATTATTTTAGTAATGATAGTGTAGACCGGCATAAATTGGAAATGGATTATGAAAGGCAGTGGAGGCAAATGTTTTCTAGGAGACTTTGGATGGGAAGGAAGCTTCAGAGTGCATTGTTGAACGACAAAATATCAAATATAGCTATGGGCATACTAGCCAATTCTCCATATATGGTGAATAGACTTATTAAAACAACCCATGGACCAACGATTCAATGTCCATGAATTTCACGAGTCGTAGTAGGGAGAGCGAGCTAATGGATGATGCCAATTTGGAGCCCTTGCTTTTACAAAAAATCTATGATGACATAAATATGGTCAATAATGTTTTGCAAGGTTTTGCCCTTTCCTTGGGAGCCATAAAAAGGATCATAAAAGAAAATCCTCAGAATTCCTATACTATTTTGGATATGGGTTGTGGCGATGGGGCCATGTTGAGAAAAGTTGCTGCCTATTTCGAGAGTGGATCTTTTGAGTTGAAATTAATTGGGATCGATTTAAATACTAAATCAATTCAGATCGCTAAGGAAAATTCTAAGGAATTTCCTAATATAAGATACTTGGAAGAAGATATTCTAGAATTGGAAGCCGACGACCTCCAATGCGATATTCTTCTTTGTACCTTGACGATGCATCATTTTGATTCAGAAGTAATACCAACTTTTATGAATCAGTTTGTAAGATTGAGCCGATTGGGAGTTATTATAAATGATTTGCAAAGAAGTAAAGTGTCATATTACCTTTTTCAGTTCTTTAGCTCTATTTTTATGAAAACACAGATTGCGAAGCATGATGGCTTGGTTTCCATAAAAAGTGCATTTAAGAGAAAGGAATTAGTAGATTTTTCCAGCAAACTTCCAAATTTAGAACATGATATAAATTGGAAATGGGCGTTTCGGTATCTATGGATAATACGTATTAGGTAAAAAAATAAATCATATGAGTGAAACCAGGATAGTTGCTGTCACTAAAGCATTGCCGGCATACAGTAGAAACACCAAGGATATTTTACCTTTTGTGAATGAATGGATGAAGGGTCAGGATACACGGTTTCAGCGAAAAGTCCTTAAAATTTTTGAAGGGGCAGCAGTAGACAAACGTTACAGTATTATGGCTCCCGAGGAGGTTTTTGGTGTCACTTCTTTTGAGGATAAGAATAATGTGTATATCCGCGAAGTGAAGAAACTGGGAAGGACCGTTTTGAAAGATGCCTTGGCCAAGAGTAATTGGAAGCCAGACAGTCTGGACTATATAATAACGGTAAGTTGTACCGGAATCATGATACCTTCCTTGGATGCATACCTTATAAATGATTTAGATCTAAGGAAAGATATTGTTCGTTTACCTGTTACAGAGATGGGCTGTGCAGCAGGAGTTTCAGGTCTTATTTATGCCAGTAATTTTCTAAAATCCAATCCAGGGAAAAGAGCTGCCATCGTTGCTGTTGAAAGTCCCACCGCCACCTTTCAGCTCAATGATTATTCTATGGCGAATGTGATAAGTGCAGCAATTTTTGGTGATGGTGCGGCATGCGTATTGGTTTCTTCGGAAAAAGAGGCATTGGGCCCTAAGATCGTCGGTGAGGAAATGTATCATTTTACCGATGCCACTAAATTGATGGGTTTCGATCTTACCAATTCGGGCCTAAAAATGATTTTGGACCCCATGGTCCCACAGATGATTTCTGAACATTTTCCAGCTATAATTCATCCCTTTTTGAAGCGTTGTGGTAGTTCTATTGAAAAAGTAGACCATTTAATCTTTCACCCTGGAGGAAAGAAAATTGTAGAGACAGTGGAAGGCCTATTTGGCGAATTGGGTAAGAATTTAGATGATACCCGTGAAACGCTTCGCTTGTACGGCAATATGAGCAGCGCAACCGTACTTTATGTTTTGGAGCGCTTTATGGATAGAGATATTTCGAAAGGGGAGCAAGGGTTAGTGTTGAGTTTTGGCCCTGGGTTTTCTGCCCAACGGATATTGCTCGAATGGTAATTACACCTTGCCCGGTAGATTTTAAGTACTTAGGAAATTGGTAATTACATTAAAGTATTAGTTTATATAAATGAACATTATATGTTAATTATTAATGAAATAATTAAAAATTTACCATATGAAAAGCCCTTTCTTTTTGTCGATAATCTGCAATCAGTTACCGAGAACTCAATTGAGGGCAGCTATACTTTTAAAAAGGATGAATTTTTTTATGAAGGACACTTTAAAAAGCAAGCCATTACACCAGGAGTGATTCTGACCGAATGTTGTGCACAGATCGGCTTGGTATGTTTAGGCATTTATTTACTGAAAGGGGAAAAAGAAATTACTGGTGATTTTCAAGTGGCCCTAAGTAGTTCCGAGATGCAATTTTTATTGCCGGTTTATCCTTTAGAGACCGTAACGGTAAAATCGAGAAAGGTTTACTATAGATTTAATAAATTGAAATGTGAGGTTAAAATGTACAATCAACATGCTCAACTGGTATGTTCGGGCATATTGTCCGGCATGTTAAAAAAATAGGAATATATGAACAAGCGGGTAGTGATAACTGGACTTGGTGTATGTGCGCCCAATGGCGTAGGACTATCCCATTTTTATGATTCACTTCTTCATGGTGCCAGTGGGATTACATTTCATCAGGAGTTGGCCGACTTAGGCTTCGGGTGTCAAATTGCCGGGAAACCGGAAATATTGGAAATTTTAAAAGAATCCTATTTCACAGCTTTACAACTTAAAGGCCTAAACTCAAGTGGTGTAGTTTATGGGGTTATAGCGGGAACAGATGCTTGGATGGATGCTGGCTTAGACAAGGCAGGGGAGAAAGAACCAGATTGGGATAGTGGCATTATGTTTGGCACTGGAATTTTAGGAATAGACAAGCTCAGGGAGTCTATATATTTAATTGATAACAATAACTCTCGACGTTTGGGGAGTAATTCTGTAATGCAGACTATGGCTAGCGGTATAAGTGCTTATTTAGGTGGCATTTTGGGGTGTGGCAACCAAGTGACTACCAATTCGTCGGCATGTGCGACGGGTACAGAGGGCGTTGTTATGGGGCTGGAACGTATTAGGTCTGGAAAGGCAAAGAGGATGTTGGTGGGAAGTTGTAGCGACAGCGGCCCGTATGTTTGGGGAGGTTTTGACGCCATGCGGATACTTCCTGCGAACTATAATGTTAATCCCGAAGAGGCAAGCAGGCCAATGAGTGCAAGTGCATCGGGCTTTGTACCTGGAAGTGGGGCAGGAGCTATGGTGTTGGAATCCTTGAGCAGTGCTCTGGATAGGGGAGCCAAGATATATGCAGAAGTATTGGGAGGTTCCGTGAATAGTGGCGGACAACGTGGTTCAGGGAGTATGTCGGCACCGAATAGTGTGGCGGTCCAACGCTGTATTTTGGATGCCTTGTCCGATGCTGGAGTTGAAAGGAATGCGGTTGATGTCATTAATGGCCATTTAACGGCGACTTCAAAAGACGCTGAAGAAATTAGAAACTGGAGTGAAGCCTTAGGGCGCTCAGGCCTGGATTTCCCGTACATAAATTCTACCAAGGGAATAGTAGGTCATTGTCTTGCCGCAGCTGGAAGTATAGAATGCGTAGCAACTTTGTTGCAATACCGCGGAGGGGTGATCTTTGGTAATCGAAATTGTCCAGACATACACCCTGATATCTTGGAATTGGTAGATGCATCGCGAATTCCACTAAAAACGATTTCTTATCGACCAAAAATAATGGCAAAAGCAAGTTTTGGATTTGGAGATGTAAATGCCTGCGTTATCTTTAAGGAATATAAAACGATGTAATTATGGATGATAATGACCAACGTTTGGCAAGACTGAAGGGGATTGTTAAAACCTATCTTCCTGAAGATGTTTCAATAGATTCAGTAGGGGTGGAAAGTAATTTTGTTACGGAACTGAACATCAATTCGGCGCATTTGGTAGATATTGTCCTAGACTTAGAGGATGCATTTGGTATCCGATTGGAGAATGAGGACATGGACCAAATGCAGACGGTAAAGGATGCCCTAAACATTATAGACCAAAAATTGCTCACTAAGTGAGATTTGAATGCTCCGACGCTTGCCTGCCCGTGTTCCGTTCAGGCGGGCGTCGAAATAATATAAGTGGCTTCCTTTCGTTGCCTAATGGGCTCGCCCCAAGGTAATTTACGGGCTAAATAATAATTATAGTTTATCCGCAGCCTTATTTTCCTGGATAAGGATAGAGGCAGCTATGCCTCCTATTAATGATACCGATATTACAGTTAGGGAAATCCACTCAGGGATTTCAATATGATGCGAGAATAGCATTTTTAATCCAACAAAGGCCAGAATAACTACTAAGCTATAATTTATATACCTGAACTTTTCCAGCATTCTGGAAATTAAAAAATACATAGACCTTAATCCAAGTATGGCCAAAATATTGGAACTAAAAACTATAAATGGGTCTGCTGTAATGGCTAAAATTGCAGGAATGCTATCCAATGCAAAAAGGATATCGGTTAATTCTATGATTACAAGGGCTACAAAAAGAGGCGTGGCAGCCGTAACCCCCATACGCTTCACGAAAAAATCATGACCATTTATGGTGGCTGTAATGGGGTAAATCTTTTTTAACCTCTTGAAAACGAAAGAGTTTTTTGGGTCAAATTTAGTATCGTCCGACCGAAGCATTTTAAAGGCGGTATACAATAGGAAAACTCCAAAAACATAAATTATCCATTCAAATTTCGTAATCAGGGCAACGCCGAACACGATCATTAAGGCCCTAAATACTATGGCGCCTAAAATGCCCCAGAATAATACCCTATGTTGGTATATGGGCGGAATCTTAAAGGCGCTAAATATTACTGCAATAACAAAGACATTATCTACACTAAGTGAAAGTTCTATAAGGTACCCGGTTATGTATTTTAAAACGGCATTATTGGCTGTTAATCCCGTGGGGTTATCTATAAGGCCAGTGGAGAATAACCAGTAGATTACGCCACTAAAACTGAAAGCAACTGTGACCCAAATAGCGGTCCATATACTGGCTTCCTTGGTTTTAATAACATGTTCATGTTTGTGGAAAACACCTAAATCCAGTGCTAAAAAAATAATGATCAATGCAATAAACGATCCCCAAATTAACATAGTCAGAATGATTTTAAGGCACAAATGTAAGTATCATTTTTTAATTACTAACAGTTGCTAAACCAATCTTTTTTACCCAGAGATAAGCGATTATAGAGAGCTGAAAATCAAATATTTGTGTAAAAAATCGTCAGGATGGTCAAAAACACGATATACGGTATAAATTATCTGCATTTGGGCTAAAGAATGGGGTGAAATTGTTATAAATTAGAGGAGACACTATTTGTAAATCATGAAAAAAGGAATTTATAGCGCTGTATTAGTGCTCCTAATGGGATTTTTCCTAATGGAGGGGCATGCCCAATCCGCAGAAAAAGATAGCGACGGGCAGAAGTTAAAAGTGGAAAAATGGACCATATTGGAGGAGTATGAACCAGACATGATATTATCGGCCCAAGACAGGATCAATTTAAAGAAGAAACGCATAGTTGAAGTTAGAAGAAGAAAGGGTATTTTGGATACCTTGGATATTTCCGACCGTAAACGAAAGAAACTGTTGAAAGACTTATATAAAAGCCCGTTTTCAGATCGCTTGATGAAAACGCTAGCAGATGCTAAATTTGAAGATGAGGTGGATTAACCAATTTTGAATTCTTTATTGACGAAGAGCTAAAAATAAAATGCCCTAGAAAGGAAAAAATCCTTTCTAGGGCATTTTATTTTATGTACTAGCAAGTGTTTTAATAGGTTTTCATCTTGCCTTTTCTTTTTTCCAATTGTCTTTCAAGTTCTTCAACAGAGGCGGCAATTCCCATTTCAAATTTACCATTGTTAGACTCTGCAAATAGTCTAGGTCCGGGAGCACTGAGTCTAATATTACAAATTAATCCAGTATTTGGCGTAGAGGTGTTCTCTTTTTTGAAGAAAACGTCGGCACGCAGTATAAAATCATATTTGTCTTCTAGTTTTTCTAACTTTTTTGTAGCCAATTCCTCTAAACGGGCACTTGCTTTTACATCATCATATTCAAAATTGATAGTCATATTTTAGGGTTTTTAAGTTAACAAATCCAGGTTGAATTAGGTTTCATTTCCGGAAATTAAGTTAGGCTTTATTTTTAACAAACCAAAGGGAAATCTATGGTAAATTCTTACAATCCCCCCTTTCTGTTCGGGGAACGTTGGGTGGGCCAAGTACCTTGTTCCCCAGTTTTTTTGCTAAGGGGCAATACCCTTCTTTCCCTAGAGGCCATATCCGGGTCTTCACTAGCCATATAAGTCAAAATGGCGGTAAGTATTACATTGTTTTTAACATCGTCGAATACAATTTTATCATAAGTATCCCTATTGGTGTGCCAGGTATAATTCCAATATGACCAATTTAGGGAGCTAAGTCCAAACGCAGGTGCTCCAGCTGCGGTAAAGGATGCATTATCAGATCCGCCACCGGCAGGCATTCCTGGAAATGAGGTTTCTATGTGCTGTGTTACTTCATCCGGGACGGCAGAAAGCCATTTTGAGATGTAATCATAGGAGTTGAGAAATCCACCTCCAGAAATTTGTACAACTCTACCAGTACCGTTATCCTGGTTAAAAACAGCTTGTATATTGCCGACTATTTCCGGGTGATCTTCTACATAGGCTCTAGAGCCATTCAATCCTTGCTCTTCGCTTCCCCAGTGCCCTACCAAGATCGTCCTTTTGGGATTTGGATATAATTTTTTAAGTACGCGCATGGTCTCCATCATAACTAATGTTCCGGTCCCGTTGTCCGTGGCTCCCGTACCACCATCCCAAGAATCAAAATGTGCGGATAGAATTACATATTCATTTGGCTTTTCGGAACCTTTTATCTCTGCAATGGTATTAAAAGTAGGTACGGTACCCAGTTCTTTGGATTCGGCTACAATTTTAATTTTAGGTCGATCCCCGTATTCAACCAATCTATATAACAGGGTGTAGTCTTCCAATTCCAGATCAATGGTGGGAATCCTCTCAGTATTAGCACCAAAGATTTTATTGGCGCCAAAGCCTTTGGACCAATAAGAGGTTACTATTCCAGAGGCTCCTGCTTTTTCCAATGCCAATGGCAGGGATTGTCGGTTGAACCCTATACGTTGCATATTTTGTGACCACTCATCTTCTTGTAAATCCCTCTCTTTCTTCATTTTTGCAAAGGACTCGGGCGTTGCAAATTCTTCCCAGTTGTAATCAGGTCTACCAGTGGGTTCCTTCATAGAGATCATAACCAATTTTCCGTTTACACTTGGCAACCACTTGTTGAACTCATTGGAATCTGCGACAGTGGGCAATACAACCAATTCTGCCGTAACACCTTTTTTGCCAGTGCCGGGGCTCCATGCCAGTTGGGTGCCCTTTAAGGTCTGGACCCTAGGGGATAGCATGTCTATATGTGTAATACCGCGTTCCCAGCCACGCCATTCCCCCCATTGTTCGTTATGGGCAGAGATATCCCAATTAGCGTATTTTGTTAGTGCCCAGTCATGTGCCTTTTTCATCTGCGGGGTGCCAACCAATCTGGGGCCAATGACATCCAGTAATTCGTGAGCCAAGGTTTTCAACTGCGAATTTTCGCTGACTTCCTCTACAATATCGCTTACGAGCTGCCCATTAAACTGGGCAAATAAAACCTGCGAAAAACAAACGAAACTTAGGATTAATAGCAAGCTTACTTTTTTCATTTTTAAGAATTTAGGTTATTCCAAGGGTTCAAATTAATAATTATCCCAAAGTTAAACCCCCCAATTAGGTTTTAATTAAGAATCTATTTTATTCCCTGATTGTAGTCAACAAAGGAGGCAACGGCAATTATGAAGATTATAAACTTTATCTTTGTCCCAAAAATAAAGGGAATGAGCACTTTTGCCGATTTGAATATAACAAAACAACTACATTATGCCATTGAGGATTTGGGCTTTACAACCCCAACTCCTATTCAGCAGGAAGCCTTTTCGGTAATCATGTCAGGCAAGGATATTGTGGGAATTGCGCAAACGGGTACAGGTAAAACTTTCGCCTATATGCTGCCTCTCTTACAGGAGTTGAAATTTTCCAATCAGGTGAACCCTAGGATATTGGTATTGGTGCCCACCAGGGAGTTGGTCTTGCAGGTTGTAGCCAATATAGAAGCTTATTCGAAATATATGAGCGTAAGGGTCTGCGGTATTTATGGTGGGGCAAATATAAATACGCAGCGGCAAGCAGTTGCCCAAGGTTGTGATGTTTTAGTGGCCACCCCCGGCAGACTATACGACCTTACCTTGGATAGGACACTGAAACTTAGGGATATTAAGAAATTGGTAATCGATGAAGTAGATGTAATGCTGGATCTTGGTTTCCGTTTTCAGATTACCAATATTTTTGAATTAATGCCCCAAAGAAGGCAGAATGTTATGTTTTCAGCAACGATGACAGAGGAAGTAGCCCAATTGATAGAGGACTTTTTTATTGTTCCGGAAAAAATTTCAATAGCCGTTAGTGGAACGCCATTGGAAAATATTGAACAAGTTGCTTATGCCGTTGAAAATTTTTACACCAAAGTAAATCTATTGGCCTATTTACTTAAGGATAAAACCATCTTTAGAAAAGTTTTGGTCTTTGTTTCCAATAAAAGAAGCGCCGATAGGTTGTTTGAGGCGTTGAAAGAAGGTTATGGAGATGAGGCGGCAATAATTCACTCCAATAAAACACAGAATTATAGAATTAGATCGATCAAACAGTTTGATGAAGGTAAAAACAGGATATTGATTTCTACTGATGTAATGTCGAGGGGCTTGGACCTGGACGAAATATCCCATGTAATCAATTTTGATACTCCCACTTTCCCTGAGAATTATATGCATCGTATAGGTAGGACCGGAAGGGCTGAGAAAAAAGGGAATTCCATTTTAATGTATACGGAGAAAGAGGAGGAGTATAAAGATGCAATTGAAAAATTGATGGATTTTGATATTCCTTTGTTAACTTTCCCTACGGCAGTACAAATCTCCGAGGAACTGGCCCCAGAGGAACGGCCTAAAAATTTGGAACCCAACAATCCTGGTAGTGCCGCTGAAAAGGACGCTCGTGGCGCTGCCTTTCATGAGAAAGCGGAAAAGAATAAAAAGATCAACCAAGGGGGGTCCTATAAAAGGGAAATTGCAAAAAAATATAAAAAACCATTAACAAGAGGAGATAAAGCGTTTTCAAAAAAAAATAAAAAACGAAAATAGTTATTAATTGAAAACAAGACATATATAACACTTTAATTAATGTTTTACATTAAATGAATAACAATAATAATCCTTTGCACGGCATTACATTAGCTGTCATATTGGAGTCACTTGTAGCCCAATATGGCTGGGAGGAAATGGGTGATAGAATTAATATCCGCTGTTTTAATCATGACCCCTCCATTAAATCCAGTTTAAAATTTTTAAGACGGACTCCTTGGGCACGGGAAAAGGTGGAGCAGTTATACTTGAGGTCCATAAAGCAATAGTTAGTAAATAGGCTAGCTTGGTTGTGTAGGGGTTTCATAAAAAATGGAGGATGTTCTTTTGAGTTTCTTTTCAATTCTTATTTTTAGGATTTCTTAGTTTATATTTAACGATGTAGTTTGATATTTAACGCTATATTTAAAAAAATCACTGAGAATTAAATCAACTTTTGATAATTAATCAATAAATTAAATTTTAGATGAAGTCATTCACTGTTGCAGAAATCAACGAACTCTTAAATGGGGAACTTATAGGGGGGTATGAGAAGGTTATAATTGGGGCAGAGCAAATGGATAGGGCCCAAGACCAGCAAATTACCTTTATAGCAAGTAATAAATATGCCAGGCAATGGGATTCCTGCAATGCTAGTGCCGCGATTGTGAGCGATTCTGTAAAAATAGTGCCGGGGGAGGGCAAGGCTTTCATTAAGGTAGCCAATGCAGATTTGGCCATGGCCAAATTACTGGAGGCATTTCAGCCCGAGCCACCTGTAATGCTAGAGGAGGTGCATCCTATGGCCACAGTCCACGATACCGCTGTTTTGGGTAAGGGCTGTAAAATTGGAGCAGGTTGCTATGTAGGTAAAGATGTAGTTTTGGGAGATGGTGTTATCCTTTACCCCAATGTTGCTGTATTTGATGAGACGGTCATAGGTAATCATACCATAGTTTGGTCAGGTACCGTAATCAGGGAACGGAGTATTATTGGCAATCATTGTATTTTTCATATTAATGTTAGTATTGGTGCCGACGGATTTGGTTATAGGCCCAGTGAAGATGGCAGGGGCTTGGTAAAAATACCGCAAATTGGAAATGTAGTTATTGGAAACCATGTTGAAATTGGGGCCAATTCCTGTGTTGACCGAGGAAAATTTAGCTCTACCATAATAGGAGATGGCTGTAAAATTGACAATTTGGTCCAAATAGCCCATAATTGTATAATGGGAAGATCCTGTATTATGGCCGGGCACAGTGGTTTGGCCGGTTCGGTAACCCTAGGGGATGGAGTAATAATAGGGGGCAGTGCCTCAATTAAGGATCATACAACGATTAATTCTGGTGCCGTTGTTGGCGCTGGTTCCGGTGTGATGAGCGACGTACTACCCGGTAAAACTGTATTGGGTTATCCTGCCACAGATTCCAGGGAAATGCTCAAACAGTGGGTGGCGCTTAGAAAATTGGTCAAGAACTAGAGAATTACCATGTTAATAAGTGAGCGTAATTATTAATGGCAATTATTAAAAATACATCTCTCACGACTTGTAGGAATTGACACCTTAGGATGATATTTGAAAAAAATAATCCTTAATTTTCCAGATTTATTCGTTAAACATCCGTGAAAGGACTTAGTTTTGCAGTCCTATAAAATGAGATTATGTCGGAGACTTTGATTGCAAATGCTATTGTAGAGAGAAAAACTGATAAGGAGCTGTACAGCTATCAAAAAGGAGCTATAGATCAAATTTTCGATAAATTTGAAACCGCACCGGACGATTTTCATCTTTTGTACCAATTGCCTACAGGTGGAGGTAAAACCGTTATTTTTTCTGAAATAGTAAGGCAGTATTTAAAGCACCATAACAAGAAGGTGCTGATCATGACACACCGTATAGAGCTTTGCAAGCAAACTTCGACCATGTTGACCAGCTTTGGGGTAACAAATAAGGTGGTAGACAGCAAAGCCAATTTGGATGACCAAGAAGAATTTAGCTGTTTCGTAGCAATGGTGGAAACCTTGAACAATAGGCTGCAGGACGATAAATTGGATATTTCCGATGTAGGATTGGTAATCATTGATGAGGCACACTACAACTCTTTCACTAAGCTATTTAAGTTTTTCGAGAATTCCTTTGTTTTGGGGGTTACGGCAACACCTTTAAGTTCCAATAAGGATTTGCCGATGAAGGACAATTATGATGAATTAATTGTTGGTGAAACTATTGTGTCTCTTATTGAGAATGAATTTTTGGCCAGGGCCGAATTTTACTCCTATAACATGGGCTTAACCTCTTTGGAAGTGGGTTCCAATGGGGATTATACCGTAAAATCCTCTGAGGATCTCTACAACAATAGCCTGATGCTGACGAAGTTATTGGAGGCCTATGAAAAACATTCCAAGGGAAAGAAAACCTTAATTTTCAACAATGGTATTAACACCTCCCTCCATGTATACGAAACGTTCAGGGCGGCAGGTTACCCTATTGCCCATCTGGATAATACCGCTACCAAGAAACAACGTAAGGCCATTCTAAAGTGGTTTAACGTGACGCCTAATGCCATTTTAACATCAGTAAGTATATTGACCACGGGTTTTGATGAACCTACCATAGATACCATTATATTGAACCGGGCTACTAAATCCTTAACGCTTTATTATCAGATGATAGGTCGTGGTTCACGGATATTGAACAATAAATCCACATTTTCCGTAATCGACTTAGGGAACAATTTCCATCGCTTTGGGCCATGGGGAGCTGATCTGGATTGGCAGACCATTTTTAAATCTCCTAATTTTTACGCTGACAGGCTTTTAAATGATGAGGATCTGGAAAGCAATTTTAAATGGGAAATGCCGGAGGAGTTACGTGAAGAATTTGCTAAATCCGAGGAGGTATATTTCGATATAAAGGAGACTTATGTAGATTCCATTAAAAGTGGAGAGTCTTCAAAAGTGGTTTTGGAGAGGTCCATTGCTCAACACGCAAAAATCTGTGTAGAAAACAGTGAAGATGTATATGACGCCCTTGCGCTTTCTAAAATGTTGGGACCGGATATAGACGATAGGATCCAGCGCTACGCTAAATGCATTAGCAAAAGTACTTTTAATTTTCTCAAGTGGCTTACGGACGACTATCACAAAAAATTAAGTACGCATCTGCGTCAGAATTTTGATACTATTTTCGAAGAAATCCACGGTAGGCCCCCAGAGGAATAATTCCGTCAGATGTTACTTTTCTTGATGAAACCTTAGGTTGAAAAAGGATATTGGGGTGCTTTTTTTAAAGCAATAAGCTACACAAAATCTTCAAAGGGAAGCATGTTGAAGGCAAAATAATCTTTTAATCCATTAGTTTAACTGAGTGTTGTAATATCTTGATTTACAAGGTTTTTAAATACTCAATTAGTGCAGTTCTTTCAGGACTGGTCATCTGATCTCCAAAGGTATGACCAGTATTGCTATATCCTTTCAGTGTAGTGTCGTAAGTGTTTTTGTCCACTTTGGTTTGTTCTACGGTATAGTTCCATCCAACTTTTATTTGGTCATAATCGGAATTCAGGAAAGTCCTGCTCCATCTCGTAGGTCGGTCTTCACTATTTAAAACGTCTTCTAAAGTGGGGGTGGAGCCATTATGGAAGTAGGGGGCCGTGGCCCAGACACCATCCAAGGGAGGAGCTATATAGCCCCCTTCCGCTTTGATCTGTAATTTATTAGATGTGGTGCCAAACCAACCAGAATTGAACCAATCCATAAAATAATCGTTTATAGGAGAGGAGGTAGTGTAATGATTGGATAGTTCAGGGTCTGTCCCTACAGATTTTAAGGTCACCAGTAAATTCGGGTAAGTAGGGTCGTCACCATATGTACCGTGGCAAGTAGCACAAGTATTTTCAAATAACTGTTTTCCTTGTTGGGCCAAATCAGTATCTATGTCAAATGGGTATTCCGGGGCTTCCAAGCTTTGAATATAGGCCAGGACATCTACCATTTTACTGTCTATTTCTGCAGCTTTTGAAGCGTCACCTAGTGTTAAGAGACTTGATCCTATAAATGATTTGCAAAAATCAAATCGACCAATTGCATGATAAAACATAGCGTTTTTCTTTTTCAGCAACCACCACGCGGGTACATCAGTGGGAATAACGGCGTCCAAAACTTCTACAAATGGGGTGTCTTGCCAAACCAAAGTATTTTTGTCGCGGTGACTCATTAATACTTGGGTAATTTTATCTGCTGGATTGGATCCACGGGTTTCTGTAATGGTTTTAGGGCCAATGGCAACGATGCTTTTTCTAAACTGATCATAAGCCAGCCATTCTGCACTTTCTTCACCGCCGTAAAGAGCTCTAATGCCAGAATTTAATAGGGATATATTACTGGCCCTATTCACGGTAAAATCCGCATCATGACTTCCTAATCCAATTATAAAATTATTGTTAATGGTAGAGGCGTGGCAAGCCATACAGTTGGGAGCAACCACCCTTGCGCCATTGGGAGCTGTTATTGCGGTATAATCGTAAGGGATATTGGCATTGTCGCCACTTCTATTAAGGCGGTTGTCAGGATTCTCGCTTGTTCCCAGCAAAAATGCATCGTATGGGATGCCCGAACTCATATAATCCCCAGAAATTAAATATTCGTATCCCGCCGAAGCGTTCCCAGTTCTTTGGGGATTATTGGGTAGGGGACTACTTTCTATAATAGGCTCCTCAACCTCAGGTTCTTCCTCCGGCTGGTCAGTCGGCTTTTCATTGACCACGATATCTATTAGATCTTCTTTGCTCTCTTTGGAGCACGAAAAGACAAAGGAAAGGAGAATAATAGCTGCAATCAGAAAATTATTTTTTTTCAAAGCGATAAATTTTTGTCAAAAAGAGCATCTTAAATTTAGCGATAAATTAGGACAAAAATGCAGACTTACTGGTTATACTCGATAAACCACCTTCCAACTCGCTAAAAGGTGGATAGCGTTGGATAGGTTGTTAATGTGGGCAAAGGTATATTTACTTTTTCTCGGCCAAACCTTCCAATTTTTTGTTAGGTATCACCCAAATAATGGCAACCATAATAAATCCGGCAATGGCCAGCCAAGTGTTTATGTAGGCTAGGGGAATGGAGGCAATATAAATTAACATGGAAATATTTTCTTTTAAACCGCGTTTTGTGACCAACTTTAAGGGGTAGTTTTCATCGTGATACTTTATAAGGTAAATTTCCAAAATTCTATAGGCTATTGCACACATCAAGAGCACAACGCCGTAGAGCGCAATTGTGAGGGCTGCGTGATAATTTTCTCCAACCCAACTGGTAGCAAAGGGAATCAATGAAAGCCAAAAAAGTAGGTGGAGATTGGCCCATAGTATGGGGCCATTAACTTTTTCAGTGACCTGCATTAAATGGTGATGGTTATTCCAGTAAATCCCTAAGTAAATAAAACTTAAAACATAACTCATAAAGATGGGGAAAATGGACCACAATCCGTCTAGGGTAGTTTCCTCGGGCGCTTTCATTTCCAATACCATAATGGTGATTATAATGGCCAAAACCCCATCACTAAATGCTTCTAATCTTCCTGTTTTCATAATAAATTGTGTTCGGTTGGTTTAAGTTGGAAGGGGAACAAAATCCAGTTCGCCTGGAATTTTGGGAAACTTTTGAAGTTTCCAATTATTGCTTGCTCTTTCTATGATACCCTTGTCAGAGGAGACAAAATTCCAATAGATATGTCTTTCCTCAGGGAAAGGTTCTCCGCCAAAAATGTAGATGGTGGAATTAGCAGAAAGTTCAAATTCGCAAAGTGTGCTATTATTCGCAATTAAAATCTGTTTGGGCCCATAAGTATTTCCGTCACTGGTAATGCTTCCTTCCAAGATATAGAGGCCACTTTCTCCATATAATTCCGGGCCTATGTTTATTTTTTTATTTTCTGAACTCTTTAGTTCCAAAAAGTACAGCTTGCTGTGTACAGGAACAGGGGAAATTTTGCCTAATAACTCACCTGCAATCAGAGTAGCAGTAGCCCCTTGATATTGCCATTTGGGAATTTTATTCTCGGTTATGTGGGTAAATTCAGGTTCCGTTTGCTCCAATTTTTTGGGAAGCCCTACCCATATCTGAAGTCCATGTAGCGACTTCTTAATTCCCCTCAAGTGTTCGGGAGTGCGTTCCGAATGAACTACGCCCTTGCCGGCAGTCATCCAATTAACCCCGCCCGGTTTAATTTCCACCTCATTGCCCAAACTATCCCTGTGTATCATAGCTCCTTCAAAAAGATAAGTGAGTGTAGAAAGCCCAATATGAGGATGTGGCGGAACGTCTAAATTTTCATTTTCGTCCAATTGGACGGGTCCCATATGATCTATAAAGACAAAGGGGCCCACCATGCGCTTTTGTCTAAATGGCAATAATCGGCCCACCATAAAATTACCTATGTTGGCTGCTCTTTCGGGAATAACAAGGTTGATATTGGACATAGCGTATTTCGTAAATAATGAAAGTATTAAAAATAGAAAAATTGCAGCAATTATTTAGGGTGAAATTAGAATTCCATTGGGACTTCCATCAACAGGACTTTACTAGTTTCTGTTGAAATAAGGGTAATTTCGTTGGTTTCCGAAATCCCTATGGCATCACGCCGTTTCAATTGTTGTTCGTTAATGGTTATTCCACCTTCCAATACAAATAGAAACAATCCATTGCTGTTCTTATTTAAAGTATAGGTTGAGCTAATTCCAGTTTCAAAATCACCCAAGGAAAACCAAGCATCCTGATGTATCCATACCCCCTGATCCGTTTTATTTGGAGAAAGAATTTGGTAAAAGGAATTTTTTGTAGCCAGATCATGGGTAGAAATCTGATCGTATCTAGGTGTTACATTTTGGGTTTTTGGAATTACCCAAATCTGCAAAAACTTCACTTCTTCATTTTTGTTCTTGTTGTACTCGCTATGGAAAACACCCGTTCCGGCACTCATTGCCTGCACATCACCTTCTTTAATAACAGTGGTATTTCCCATACTGTCCTTATGTTCCAAATCTCCTTGTAACGGAATGGAGATAATTTCCATGTTCTTATGGGGATGTTGTCCAAAACCTTGACCACCAGAGACGGTATCGTCATTTAAAACTCTAAGGACACCAAAATTCATCTTTTCTGGATTGTGATAATTGGCAAAACTAAAACTGTGATATGAATTTAGCCATCCGTTATTGGCATGTCCTCTGCTATCCGAGGTATATAGAATTGTTTTCATGATTTATCTTTTTCTATTTGTTTCTTCAAAATTAAGGAGGTTCTACATTATATGCATTGATGTATGATAACTAATGACCATTATATAAAGATAAGTTCAATTTGGGTTATTTCGAGTTGGCCGGATAGAGTGTGAAACAAGCATATAGCTTGTAATTTTCGCACATGTTTTGGGCTTATAAACTATTGGTTCACCTTGCTTACGCTGCACTTTATTTGTTGAATAGAATAAGGGAATGCCTTAATTATGGAATTGTGGGAAAAGATAGGTAAATAGACCTTCAATTAATTAACCTAGATCTGAACTATATTTTGTTAAATAGCCTGCGGCCCGAATAAGAAAATATAGTAACTTAGTGGAGGTCATATTTTATCAACCAAAAACACTGAACCATGATTACGCTAATTATTTTTTTAGGAATTGTAGCTCTGCTAGCCCTGTTCTTAGTAAATGTTTTTAATCACTTTGCCAGACTTAGAAATCTAGTCAAGGATGCCTGGAGCAATATTGATGTAGCATTAAAAAGACGGTACGACCTAATACCCAATTTAGTAGAAACCGTAAAGGGTTATGCAAAACACGAAAAATCTACCTTGGAATCTGTTATTAATGCACGCAACGCGGCAATGGCCGTCCCTTCGGGAGATATTAATGCCCAAATAAAGGCAGAAAACCAACTGCAACAGAGCTTAAGGAGCATATTTGCTTTAGGAGAAGCTTATCCGGACCTGAAGGCCAACGCCAGTTATTTGGATCTTCAACAAAAATTAAATGAGATCGAGGAAAACCTGGAACGGGCCAGGAGGTATTATAATGGTTCTGTTAGAGAAAACAACACCTATGGGGAAAGTGTTCCGGGAGTGCTGGTTGCCAGTTTGTTCAAATATCAACATTTCGATTATTTTGAAACTGAGGAAGCTAGTAGGGCCAATGTAAAAGTAGATTTCTCTTAATGAAAAACATATATTTCTTTTTATTTTTTCTCTTTGCCATTGGTAGGGGCGAGGCCCAGGATTTTACGGTTAAAAATTACACAGTGGATATTACCCTTCATCAAGAAGGGTATTTTGATGTGGTGGAAAACTATGATCTTAACTTTGAAATTCCCAAACATGGTATTTATAGGAACATTCAAACAGAATATGACCTTGTAGATTCGGTGGGTACGAATTCTAAACGCAAGATTAAAGTTAGCAATATAAAGGTTCCCAATTACAAATTTGATGCTCCGTTCGACTTTGTGCAAAAGTTACAGGACAATGTACAGATAAAAATTGGCGACAAGGATAAGACCTTAGTTGGTCCCCAGCACTATGAGATAAAATACCGCGTTCACAATGCCTTTCTCTTTGAGGATAACCAAATTCGTTTCTATTGGAACATAAAGCCAGAGGATTGGCAGGCCGATTTTCACCAAGTAAGTTTTACCATACATGTTCCGGAAAATGTATATCCAGGGAAAGAAAATAGTTTTGTTTATTCGGGGGATCGAGGCACAGACACAAAGAGTACCGATATACAATTATATTACACGACCAACGAATTTTCAGGTACAAGTAAGTCAGGCTTTGTATCCAATCCAGGACAGAGCGTTACGGTTTTAATGAACCTTCCTTTGGGCTCAGTCTTAGAAGAGAAACCTTTTTGGCCTTTTTGGGACCGGTTCGGTTGGGTGTTCTTGATCGGGATAATGTTTTTTGCATTTTTTAGGGTATGGTGGAATTTTGGAAGGGATGAACGTATTATTGCCACCACTAGTTATTTCCCGCCAGACAATATAGATCCGGCCATGGTTGGCTTTTTAATCAATGATAAGGACGATAATTCGGATTTAATCTCACTAATACCACATTGGGGTTCCAAAGGGCTTATAAGATTAGAGGAAATTCCCAAAAAGGGTCTTTTTGGATCTAAGGACACCAAAATCATCCGTCTACAGTCATTACCATTGGATTCTCCATCCTATGAATTGGAGATATTTAAGGGATTGTTTGGCGACAATAACAATGTAGTCGGGACAGAAGTACTGGTAAGTAGTCTAAAAGATACCTTTTACACAAAGATGATAAAGGCCCGAAGCCAATTAAAAGAAATGGCTCAGCCCTATTACGAAGCGGAGTCCAAAAAAATCCAGGGCATTTTGTATTTTGCATTGGTGGCTCTGGCGATTGGACTCACAGTGTTAGGGCTTTTCTTCTGGGGTCCATTGGCCGCTGTGGCAATTCTAATTTCCTGTATTCTTCTCATTTTTATTAATCGTTTTATGGTAAAAAAGAATGCAAAGGGAAATGAGTTATTGTCAGAGTTAAATGGATTTAAAAGATTTATTAAGGTCGCGGAGGAGAATAGGCTCAAAATGCTTTTAAAAGATGATCCACATTATTTTGAAAATACCCTTGGATATGCCTTGGCCTTTGGTTTGTTTGACCAATGGGCCAAAAAATTTAGGGATTTAAATATACCTCCACCACATTGGTATAGCACTGCTTCCAACAGCTCCTTAACTATGAATCAGTTTTCCAAATCGTTTTCCAGTTCTATGGCCAGCACCAAGTCCAATATGGTAAGCTCACCGTCCGGCAGTAGCAGTTCAGGGGGCGGTTCATCCGGTGGCGGTTTTGGCGGTGGCGGTGGTGGAAGTTGGTAACCAGAAAGTTCGTCGCAAAATTGAATTAAAAATTTTTATTGAGACTCATAATTATCTTAAGGGGATTCTTGTGTGAATTGGAGGTCAATGTCTTGTTTACTGAACAATACACTTAGGGATAATGAAATATTTTTATTTTTAATCGATAAATGGAGGAGGGTAGAAGAGCTTAATAAATAAAAGATATACTTACTTTTGTGCTTCATTGGAAAAGCTTTTTTTATGTCCAAACCCCGGAATACCCTACTTATTGTACTTTCTTTTTTTGCCATATACGTTATTTGGGGTTCCACTTACCTATTAAATAAGATTTCGGTGCAAGAATTGCCACCTTTTATGTTGGCTTCCATACGTTTCTCGGTCGCGGGCATTTTGATATTTGCACTTTGTAAAATAATGGGAATTCCATTGACCATTACGAAAAGGCAATTATTAAATTCTAGTATTGCGGGGTTTTTGTTCCTAGCCTTTGGAAATGGTTTTGTGGTATGGGCCCTAAAGTACGTGGATAGTGGTTTTGCAGCTTTGGAAATAGCTTCACAACCTCTAGTTATTTTATTGTTGATGCGGATACTTGAGGGGAAAAAGATTCAGACCATGTCCTTTGTGGGTGTAATAGTTGGGATCGTGGGCATCTATTTATTGGTAAGCCAAAATCAGGTAATAAGCAAGGAGAATTCGATTCTTGGAATGGTAATGATTTTTTTATGTATGATAAGTTGGGCATATGCAAGTCTGTTTGTGGCCAAGGCGGATCTTCCTAAGAACTATTTTGTAAATACGGGCTTTCAAATGTTAGCTGCGGGAATCATACTAATGATCGGGAGTTTGCTTATCGGGGAAACCTGGACCTCGCCAACTACTTGGAGCAGTCGGGTACAATATTCCATGTTATTGCTGATTATATTTGGTAGCATAGTTGCCTTTACGGCCTTTAATTATTTACTAAAAGTTGTTTCCCCTGAAAAGGTAGCTACATCTACATATGTAAATCCTATTATAGCGCTTTTATTAGGTTGGTTCTTTTTGGGCGAAGAGATAACCACTCAATCCATTATTGCCGCTGTTGTTCTTCTAACAGGGGTCTATTTTATTAATACTAGAAAAAAATTGGTTTTGTTCTCCAGGTTTTCAAGTAGGTATTCGCCTAAAGAGGAATAGCAGAAATTGTGTATTGTAAATCTCATCAGCGAGAGTAGTGGATAGCAAAAAACATCCATGATGATCGAATATTAAAAAAGCAGTTGATTCCAAAATCTACTGCTTTTAAAATTTGTGCCCTGTCCTCTTAGAAGGGAAATAATTAGTTTAAATAAATTCTACGCTCCGCCCAACGGTTTTTCTTGATACTTCGAAAATTTACCATCAAAATACTTTCCCCTGTTAACTGAAAATTAGTTGATTCTGAATGTGATTTATGAATATATGATTTCATTATTTCTGTTTTTTAGGTTTTATATATTACCTGAAACGTCTTTTGGTGTTCCAGATATTACTTTTTGAATTTTCTAATGTTTGCTTTACGTAATGTTTGTTGATAGTTTCCATGATGTTGTTTTTTTAATTGATTTTAATATTATGATAATTGGTAGGGGAGAGTAGGTTAATTGTATCGTCTTTTACTATTCCAAATTCTACTTTCGGAAGATTCCAATGTTTGTTTTACAAGGTGTTTGTTGATCGTCTCCATGATGTTATTTTTATATGATTAATTGATTTACTATTAGTAGACGATACATGAATAAATTTGTTACAGTACTATGTATAAAATAGTACCGTTTTAAGCAATATTTAACATATGAATGAAATATTATTATGTTTATTTTGATGTAAGTACCTTGTAATCAATTATTTAATCATTATTAGCTATTACAGTATTTTTTGGAGTAAATGGGTTTTAGTAGCGTACGGATTTTCTAAAGGGCCTATTATTTATATGTTCTCAACAAGATTTGAAGTATATAAGTTAAATGTATGTGCCAAGGTTTACATGCGTTGAGGTATTTGCCGGATTAATTCAAATCTTTAGATATTTAATCGGAATTATGAGAATTTTAAGGGAATGTTATTGGCTATTTAATATCTTAGAGGAACGAGGAAGATCAATTTTTCAGGTTCGCTCTTTTCCGTGCTTTTAAGTGCTATTCCAATCTTCGTTCAAGAAACATATAAAGATGGGTTCAAGGCTTATGATTTGGAGACTTCATGGGTATATTGTAGGTAGGCGATGGGAAAACTTAAAAGTTCCTGTTTAGGAAAACAATCATATTTAATTAAATTTATAATCGATTATTCTAACCTTAAATAGATATATATGAAATTTAGTAGAAATGCAAGTGCAAATTGGAAAGGGAGTGGCAAGGATGGTAAAGGTACACTAAGTACGGAAAGTACCATACTGAAGGACACTCAATACTCCTTTAAATCGAGATTCGAAGATGGCAAAGGTACCAACCCAGAAGAATTGGTTGGAGCGGCCCACGCCGGGTGCTTTACTATGCAACTAAGTTTTTTATTGGGTGAGGCCGGTTTTACGCCGACTAACTTGGATACCGTTGCTAAGGTGAACTTTGAGGACGGTAATATTACACAAATAACTTTGAGTCTAAGCGGTCAGGTACCGGGCATTAAGGAAGAGCAGTTTAGGGAAATAGCCAAAAAAGCAAAGGAAATTTGCCCTATTTCTAAATTATTAAAGACGGATATAGTATTGGAGGTAAAGTTAACGGTATAGGACCTAAAAGTTGTTTGCCTACATGTTGGATAACAACAATATAGGAAAAGCCACCGAATAGGTGGCTTTTCTTATTTATGTGAATACTTTTTTAAATTAGACCTATTTGAGTGTAAAACTCACCCTTGCAAAAAGAAATCTACCTCCAATTCCAAATTGCTGGGCTCTACGGGACCAATCGAAACGACCGTCACTACGATTTCCAAATTCATCCTCCGCTCTGTCTGGATAGATGTCGAACAGGTTATTGGCTCCCAAAGTCAATGTTAAGACATCCGTTGCTTTATAGCCCACCGAAAGATCGGTTACCAGTTTGTTGCTAAATACCTGCTGATTGGCCAATGTAGTAGTTGCTTCGGTAACTTCTCCAAAATATACATTTCTTAGAAAAATGATAAATTTATCGGAAGTTAGACTATTGGAAAGATTTATTTTGGTTCTAGGTACAGCCTCTTCCAAATAGACCCTGCTATCTTCAGGAAAGTAAGTACCAACCTTATTGGCATTCCTAAGAACATCAGATGCATTTATATCTCCAACTTTTTTTGTCTTGGAGAAGGTACCTGCTAGGTCCGACTTCAGTCTCCAATTGGCGCCCAAGTCTGTTTTGTGGGTTACCACAACATCCAGCCCTTTGGATTCAGTATCAATAGCATTTGCAAAGAAAGAAGCTGCAGTAGCATTGGCCTGTCGTAAAATATTCAATAATTCCAATTGTGATCCAGAATAAACAGCTGGTATGTCGTCCACTCCTGTACCTGCATCGACGGATGGGCTAAACTGCCCTGTATAGACAACTCTATCATTTATTTTAACAAAATAGCCATCCACCGTTACCGTTAAATTGGCGTCCGGGATTTTGGCGGTAAACCCTAAACTAACACTTTGGGAGGTTTCTTCCTTTAACTGAGGAATACCCAGAAGATTGGCTGCCCTACTATTATTTGCAAAAGTTCCCACTTCTTGGGGATTACCCTGATTATCAAAAATAGTAGAGGTGGAATTAAAATTGATTTGGTGCAGGGAAGGAGCTCTAAATCCAGTGTTTAATGCCGCACGGATATTTATATTATCGGTTGCTTTAAACCTTCCAGCTAATTTAAAGTTGATGGTGCCGCCAAAATCGCTATAATTTTCATATCGAGTTGCGAAACTCGCTAAAAATGCTTCAGAAAAATCGGCCTCTACATCGAAATATCCAGCAACACTGCTTCTTCCCCTAGAAAGTTCATTGCCTGGTGCGAAACCAGGGAAAACCTGGGAACCGCCAGGTCTAGCACTTCCGAAGAAATCCCTTGAAGGTGACTGGCTAGCCACAGTAATCAATTGCCCGGCACTGGTATACTGACCATAAGAAGCTGGCTCTCCAGCCACAATATCATAGTTCTCCACTCTATATTCTGCACCAAAGGCAATGTTTAAGCCTGACATCACATCGTCAAAGAATTGAGTAATGTCCAAATTGGAGGTGTTTTGAAGAAAAGAAAACCCCCCTGCATCGAAAAAGGTAGGAGAGGCATTTTGCATGGAGGCATTATGGGTATTTCCAATGGTATATAAAAAAAAGTTCTTTCCATAGGTATTGCTTAAGTCAATGCTCCAATCTCCAACCGTCCCCTTTATTCCTAGAGATAGGGATTGATCTTTAATACTAGAGTTGATTTCGGGTAGAAAACCATTGAAATAAGCAGGGGTGTAGGTTCTGTTTTGGTTTGGTAACCTGTAGAACCCCGCCGAATTACCAGTTCTCGAGCTGATTCCCGCAAAAGAGTACAGTGTAGTGCCAATATTATCCAAGGGCAAGGAGAAATTCGCAAATAATCGGCCTCCGCGCAAAGCAGATTGTCCTACCCTCATATTGTAATCGCTTCTTTGTTGCCCTCGGGCCGCCAATTCATCGGTCGTTGTATTATTTGATAATGGGTTGTAAAAAACAACAGTACCATCACTAAAAACCTTAGTAGGGCTATGTAATTCTTCAGGGCTAAAGCCACTTATCAAATCTTTATCATCCTGGGTTATAAATGGAAGATTCTGAGCCAAGGAAACCACATCGGAATCCCCTAGATTGGCCAAATCCAGACCTTGGCTCGCGGCCAATCTTTCCATAGAATTATAAGCATTAAAAATAGAACCTTCCCATTCGTTCATACGGCTATACTCTTTACGAACGTCAAAATCCCCTGAGAAGTTTATAAACCCACCATTATCGCCCAATGGGATTCCATAACTGGCGGAAAGATTAGTGGTTTCTCCATCCACACCACCTGTTTGGTCATTGGCGTTTTTGGTGAAATTGGCACCTGTTGTGACCGTTGTAGTAAGTTCGTTTACGCTTTTGTTCAAGATAATGTTGATTACCCCGGCGATGGCATCGGAACCATATTGTGCAGCGGCACCATCCCTTAAGACTTCAATACGTTGAATAGCAGCAGCAGGAATGGCGTTTAAATCTGTTCCCACACTTCCCCTACCAAAAGTACCGTTTACGTTGATCAAGGAGGAGGTATGTCTTCTTTTTCCATTAATTAAGACCAATACCTGATCAGGACCCAATCCTCTTAAGGACGCTGGGTCAATATGATCTGTTCCATCTGATATGGTCTGGGTGTTTGAAGTAAAGGACGGCGCCACATAATTCAATATCTGGTTTAAATTTACCTGAGGAGCCACGCTGTTTAGTTCTTTCATGTCTATGACATCTACTGGAACGGTACTTTCGGTGGCAGTTCTATTAGGATTACGCGAACCAACGATAATTACTTCAGACAATGCTACTCCAGATGTGAGTCGAATAGCCATGTCTGTACTGTTGACCGTTACTTGTATGGTCTCGAATCCAATATAGGAAACTACTAAAACATCGCCCATGGAGGCCTCAATGGTGAAATTGCCATCAAAATCCGTGGTTGTACCTGTTGTGGTCCCTTTAATTACGATGGATGCACCTGGCAATGGCGCTCCATCTTCATCCAAGACTGATCCTGTTACTTGGGCGTTGGTAAAACCAACCATCCCAAAAAGGAAAATCAAAGCAATAAAGTAATACTTTTTCATATTTGAGTTTTTTGAGTTTATATGCATATAAGTTAAGAAATTTTAAGTCGAGTTGTAAGAAAAATTGCCAAAATGTATGCTAATCACCTAATATATAGCAAAATAGAAAGTAGATCAATAGCAGATATGGGCAAAGTACTAAGTTAGAGAAGGGACTAAGAGTTAAGGAACGGGGAACTGGTAAGGTGAATTATAGGGCGAACCAAAGCGCCTGACTAAATTTCTTATATGTAATCTCAAAATCCTGGAAATCATGGCCAAATTTATAGGACTGTAATAAAAAATTGGGGGACTATATTAAAATAATTGAAATACTAGCCTTATATTTGCGGAAGTTTAAAGAGTTGCGCATTGACCTGTAATTACCATTGCTGCTACTAAATCTTTGGGTAGATAAAAATAGATTCATTTTTCTTTTTCAAACACTCGTTTAGTATTTCAACCGCTGCTCAAACGAGATTTACAATTTATAACTTTAAAAAAAACAATGGCAAAATCGCAACAAACTTATAGTAAAAGTGAAAAAGAAAAGAAGCGCCTGAAAAAGCGTGAGGAAAAGCAAAAGAAAAAAGAAGCTCGCAAGTTGGAGTCCAAGGAAAATGGACCGGGAATTCAATTCGCCTATGTTGATCATGACGGGAATTTAACGGATACTCCGCCAGATCCATCCAAAAAAATAAAAGTCGATGCCTCTACTATAGAAATTGGCGTTCCTAAAAGGGATGATAGTGATGTTGAGGAATTTGACCCTGTTAGAAATGGGAAAGTGTCCTTTTTTGATACTTCAAAGGGATTTGGATTTATTATCGATACCGAAAATCAAGAAAAATATTTTACCCACGTTAGTGGGCTGATAGATGAAATTGCAGAAAATGATAAGGTTTCCTTTGAACTTGAAAAAGGTTTGAAAGGTATGAATGCGGTTCGTGTGAAGAAAATCTAGTGTCTATGTCAGTTCCTAAAATGGAATTGTGCACATATAATATATAGGGGGTAGTGTAAATAAATTCGGCATTGTATGGATTTATGTACTACCCTTTTTTTTGTTTGTATTTGGGCAGATGGGCCTAGTTACCATATACTCCAAACCAATCCTTTAATTCTCTTATTTCGATGTTATTTTAGATGGGTTTGAATTCCATCAATCTTCCAAGTTATCAATATAACAACTCTGTTTGCAAAGTTTATTTAATTCCATATAAGGAAATTTAGATTTTATCCTTCCTGCTTTAATATTGAAATATTAACAAAGGAGTTTAAGAATGATCGAAAACCATTTACTATTTTGTAAATCCGAAAAAAGCAATAACTTTTAGCATTCTTAAAAGAAAATACTCATCAAATTTTAAAGTACAATGACAAAATTATTTAAAGTTTACCTTTTGATATTTGGTTGTCTGTTATGGACATCCCTTACACAGGCGCAAGATTTGCCAACAGCACTACCAGAGGAAGTAGGGATGTCTTCTGAACGATTAGAGCGCTTATCAGCCACCTTAGAACAATATGTTAAAGATGGTAAAATGGCAGGAAATGTGGCCCTCATAGCAAGAAGGGGTAAGGTAATTTATCAGCATGCTTTTGGTGACAGCGATTTGGAAACGGGGAAAAAGATGACCAATGACGCTATATTTAGGATAGCTTCCCAAACAAAGGCCATAGTAAGTGTGGCTGTTATGCTATTACAGGAAGAAGGAAAACTCTTAATAGCTGATCCAATTGGTAAATATTTACCTGAATGGCAGCAAACTACAGTTGCCAAAATACGTGATGATGGTGGGTATGATGTGGTAAAAACGAATAGGTCCATTACTATAATGGATTTGTTGACCCATACGGCTGGAATCGGTTATGGCCATGGCCCTGCAAAAAAAGAATGGGAGGAGGCCGGTATACAGAATTGGTATTTTGCCGATAGGAACGAACCAATTGATGAAACCGTTGCCCGTATGGCAAAATTGCCTATGGATGCGGAACCCGGAGAAAAGTTTGTATATGGTTACAACACCGATATCTTAGGGGTAATTGTTGAAAAAGCCTCTGGTAAATCATTGGACACTTTTATAAAGGAAAGAATCTTAGACCCTATTGGAATGGTGGATACACATTTCTATTTGCCCAAGAATAAAACAGCAAGATTAGCTACTTCCTATATGGCCTATGAAGGAAAACCTCTTGAAAGATCTCCAGACCCTGGCTTGGGAATTGGGCAAGGCCATTATGTTAAGGGACCTCGAAAAAGCTTTTCTGGCGGGGCAGGTCTACTTTCTACGGCTATGGACTATGCCCGATTTTTACAGATGATGTTAAATGGAGGTGAGTTTAACGGACATAGGATACTATCCCCTAAAACCGTGGAATTAATAATCGCAGACCATGTAGACGTACGGGACATTCCATATAGCAGTAGAAAAGGTTCTGGTTTTGGACTTGGTTTCTCCATAACCAAAAATGTGGGCGAAAGGGGAGAACCTGGCTCGGTTGGTACTTTTGAGTGGGGAGGAGCTTATGGGTCTACTTATTGGGCAGACCCAGTAGAAGAATTGATCGTAGTATATTTTAAACAGCTTATACCAAGCAACGGAATTGATGATCATTCTAAATTAAGGAGTTTGGTTTACCAAGCTATTTTGGAATAAAGTACCCCTGTTATTGTTGAAATCGCGTGGTTTTCAAGGGAAAGTGTTAAGATATTGTGAATTTTGGAGGTTTTTAGACAATCTATTCTTTTAAAAAATCTATATCCCATAGGTTTGCACTCTAAGAGATAGATTAAAAATCTGAGAAACTGAATTCTATGAGTAAAGCTAAAGTTAACGACACAGTAAAAGTACATTACACTGGAAAATTAAAAACCGGAGAAATTTTTGATAGTTCTTTGGAAAGAGAACCTCTTGAAGTTACTTTGGGACAAGGGCAACTTATCCCAGGTTTCGAGAAGGAATTGGTGGATATGGAAATTAATGAAAAGAAAACCATCAACGTAGTCAAAGATGATGCTTACGGCGATGTAAGGGAAGATTTGTTTCATGAAATAAAGAAAGCGGAACTCCCTGAGGATATAAAACCGGAGATAGGCATGATGCTTGTTGCAAAGAATCCGGACGGAACGGAGAATCAATTGCGTATTAGCGATATTAAGGAAGAAAGTATTATTATTGATTCCAATCACGTTTTGGCTGGACAAGACTTAACTTTTGAGTTGGAATTAGTAGCTATTTTATAAAATTAGAATAGTAGGGCAATTTCACTACTATATAATGGATAACCCTTGAGAGATAAAAAGACCGTCCACAATGGACGGTCTTTCGTTTTATATGCTAATTAGATTCAAGTTATGTACCACGGGTATGGCCCTTAGAAAAGGATGTTATTAAAGTCTTCCCTGTTAGTGATTACCATTCAAAATTGAAAGAACAAGAGCTTTTGTCAATGGCTTATCGGCAGCTTTGGCTTTTACTTCCTCGAAAGTAAACCTGAAACTACATCCGGTGCCGTGATTGCTGCAGCCGTATGATGTTTTACCCTTTAAAATCATCCCATTTTTACATTTTGGACAAGCAGGGGTATCGGTATTCAGTTTTTTCTTGGGCTCTAAAATTAGCCCGAACTGTTCGTTAAACCGGATGAGACCTTCTATATCATTGATTCCATCGTGAGTAAACCCCTTTAAATTTACGGTACAGCCTTTTTGAAGTAATCGCATTAATTGTTTTTCAGAAATTTTTTTATCATGAACAACAAACGGCAGTAAAAAATCACAGCCTTTAGTATACGCACTACAGCCATAGGCCGACTTCCCTTTTAAAAGTTTCCCTTTTTTACATTTCGGGCAGGTTTCACCAGTAATGCCACTCGAATTTATTTTGGGTTTTTCGGCTTCTTTATCGTTGTTGACAGTGGTATGGGAGATATTGGCACGTTTTGTTTCACTTCTAACTTCGTAAACTAATTCGTCTACCATTTTTTTCATATTGTTGATGAACAATCCAGCACTAAAATTTCCCTTTTCAATGTCTTTTAATTGCTTTTCCCATAAACCTGTTAATTCCGCAGATTTTAGCAAGTCGTTTTGAATAGTATTGATCAATTGGATGCCAGTTTGGGTTGGCAGCACCTGCTTCTTATTTCTAATAATATACTTGCGCCTGAATAGGGTTTCTATAATATTGGCACGGGTAGATGGTCTTCCAATGCCGTTTTCTTTCATAAGTTCCCGCATTTCTTCATCATCAACTTGTTTGCCGGCGGTTTCCATAGCCCTTAGCAGGGTAGCTTCTGTAAATTGTTTAGGAGGCTTGGTCTGCTTTTCCAAAAAGGAGGGCTCGTGGGGGCCTTTTTCACCTTTCACAAAGTTCGGTAGGATACCAGACAATTTTTTTTCCACGGAATCGGCAGTCTCAAATATAACACGCCAACCTTTCTTGAGTATCTCCTTGCCCGTAGTTTTAAAGGGAATACTGGCGGCCTTGCCAATCACTGTTGTGTTGGAAACTTCACAATCATCATAAAAAGCGGCGATAAATCGCCTAGCTACAATATCGTAAACTTGTTGTTGTGCTGGCGCCAATTTTATTTCAACGCCTGTTGGGATAATAGCGTGGTGGTCCGTTACTTTCTTATCATTAAAGACCTTTGTAGATTTCTTGATTTTTTTTGACAATAAGACGGCGGTCAGTGCCTCGTACTCACTTAGATTCCGGAGTATTCCGGCTACCTTAGGATATACATCATTAGGCAAGAAGGTAGTGTCTACCCTAGGATAGGTGACCACCTTTTGTTCGTATAATTTTTGGACGATCTTAAGCGTTTCATCGGCTGTAAATCCAAATTTTGTATTGCAATAGACCTGTAAACCGGTTAGATCAAATAACTTGGGAGCGTATTCCTTACCTTTCTTTTTGGAATTGGAGACAATCTCAAAATCGTGTTCTTTTACTTCCTTGGCCAAAACTTCACCCTCCTCCATTTTTAAAAATCTGCCTTCTTCATAATTAAAGACGGTATCCCGGTATAGGGTTTGCAATTCCCAATAGGGTAGGGGTTTAAAGTTTTCTATTTCCAAGTGCCTATTTACCACCATGGCCAAGGTGGGGGTCTGTACCCGCCCTACGGACAGCATCTGTTTATAGCCACCGTGTTTAACAGTATAGAGCCGTGTGGCGTTCATTCCTAAAAGCCAATCGCCTATGGCACGTGAAAAGCCCGCATAATAGAGATTATCATAATCATGGGAAGACTTTAACTTCGTAAATCCTTCTTTTATGGCTTCGGTAGTCAAGGAAGAAATCCACAAACGCTTTACTTCTCCAGTGTAATTGGCCTGATGCATAACCCAGCGCTGTATAAGCTCTCCTTCTTGGCCGGCATCCCCACAGTTGATAACCAGTTCCGCCTTATCAAAAAGGCCTTTTATTATGTTGAACTGTTTTTGGATACCTGCATTATCTACCACCTTTGTTTTAAATTTTTCCGGCAGCATCGGTAGATTATTCAAGTCCCAACTTTTCCAATAAGGCTTATAGTCATTAGGTTCAAATAAGGTGCAGAGATGTCCAAAGGTAAAAGTTACGGCATAACCATTTCCTTCAAAATACCCGTCATGTTTAGTGTTTGCTCCTAATACTTGAGCAATTTCTCTAGCAACGCTGGGTTTTTCCGCAATACAGACTTTCACTTTAAAAGGGGTTTTAAAAGGCTTGCAAATTACTTAATTTAAACTGTCTTATTCCCAGAAAAGGGAATTTTGTAATTTATTGATATTTGAAAAGAAAGATTCGAATGGGTCTGGAACAGGATACTATTTTCTCCCTTACAAAGATCCATTAAAAAAATTTAATAAGTGCAATATCAAAGGAAATCGATATATTTATAAGGAATGAAATTGGAAACTTTCAATAAAGGCTACATTAAATTATAAAATTATAGGATGAAAAGCACAATCGTTATTATAGCTACTTTTTTTATCTTAATGTCTTGTACTGCCCCATCCTCAAAAAGTCTTTTTAACGGGAAGGATTTGGAGGGTTGGCATGTAGATGTTCCCGAAATGGACAACAATCCCAATGCAATAAACCCCTTTATTGTAAGGGATGGTATGTTGGTGAGTTTGGGAGAGCCACAAGGTCATCTTATAACAGACGCCATTTATCAGGACTTTAGATTGGTAGTAGAGTATCGTTTTTCCGGAAAGCCAGGGAATTGCGGTGTATTGGTTTTTGCCTCTACACCGAGATCTTTATATGATATGTTTCCCAAATCTATTGAGGTTCAGATGATGCATGAGAATGCAGGGGATTTTTGGTGTATTGTTCAGGATATCACCACAGATAATATGGTGGAAAGACGGGGGCCAAAAGAAGATTGGGGAATAACCGAAGGTAAATTGCGTAGGGTAAAAAACCTTACAGATGGATCTGAAAAACCTTTGGGCGAATGGAATTCCATGACCGTTGAGTGCCTTCAAAATGAAATTAAAGTATGGGTTAATGGCGATTTAGTAAACCATGGTTATAATGCCACGGCGAGTAGTGGAAATATTGCCTTACAGGCCGAGGGTTCGGAAGTTGAATTCAGAAAAGTACTTCTTACCCCGATTTCTGAGATAAGTGTAACTGCACCCTAATGGTATACCGGAATGGCCAAAGACCTCAAACTTTCCCTGGCGCTTGGCAAGGTAAATTTATGCGTCGTTCTTTTTTGGATTAGATGCTTTTCGTAACAGATCAAAATCTATTTTGAGGAGAAAATAGTTTATACCCTATTTAGGGAATTTAGGCCTTTTCAAATTGGTTATACCAATATGGAGGGCTTGAAGGTCTTGTGTGTATGTCATGTACAAGAACAATAAATTTTGAGTAGGACAACCTAAATAGATAAGTTGTGGATGGGGATTACTTCCCCTGGGGTTAAATTGGCCAATTCAATGTCCCCAATACGCATCCGAATCAATCTTAGCGTAGGAAAGCCTACAGCAGCTGTCATTTTACGGACCTGACGGAACTTTCCTTCGGTAATGGTGATGCTTATCCATGAAGTTGGCCTATGTCTCCCTATTCTCAATTTTTTGTCAGGTTCGGGCAAGTCGGGGATTATGGATAACCTGGATACGATTGTGGTTTTTGTTATATATTTCTTGCCGTGGAATCCTATTTCCACTCCATTCTGTATTAATTCGATGGCCTCATTGGTTATTTCTCCATCCAACTGTGCATAGTATTCCTTTTCTACACCTGAACGGTTTACTAAATCGCTCAGTTTTCCATTTGTTGTAAGTAAGAGTAATCCCTCCGATTTTTCATCCAAACGGCCAATGGGCATAATACCTTCGGGAAAATTATGGAGTTCACTTAAGAATCGTTTGTTGCGAGACTCTTTGGCGTCATTAGAATGCAACTGACTCAGCATTTCGAATGGCTTGTAAATCTTAAAATGAAGATGGGCAAGTTCCAGCATGTGCCAAAGTTACATTGTTTTAGCATGGATTAGAATCCCATAATTCTTATTCTTTCTGTTTACTACAATTTATAACAACAGTGTAAACTGCTATCCTGTGGCGTATTTTCTTACTCCCCATGCTAGGCCTATAAGGACTAATTGCATAGGCAAGCGAATCATAGCTGCTTCCGGGCTACCTATGGCAGGTTGGTCCGAAAATACATCCCAAATATGTATGGGTAGAAAAAGGAGCATGAGCCATAAAATACCGGTAGCTCCCAATTTAGCAAATTTGGGAAGGAGGAGAAGTATTCCCACAACCATCTCTAAAACTCCCGAAAAATAGATAACCCCCAATTTAAAAGGTAAAATTGGGGGCACGAAAGGCAGGTAGAAGGTGGGTTTTAAAAAATGTTGCACCCCTGCATATATCATAAAAAGGGCCAATAATATTTTAATAATTTTCCAGAATAGCCTCATTGCCTGATTGTTAAAAAAATGTGTATTATAATATATTGAAAATAGGGTTGAGTTTAAAACCCCCATTAGATGTTTTAGGGCGTTGGATTGGCATGTAAGAGCTCCATACCTGTTGAAGATCGCGGCTTAAATCCGGTCCAATCCTTTTCATTGGAATTTTCCTGTAGCTCCAAAAATTTCGAATAATCCTTTTGTTTTAAGTGAATACCTAAAAAGGCAGTCAGGAAATGTTGATTTACATTGTTGATTTTTCTTTGGTCCCAGCTAGGTTCTGCATATCTATAATATTCATCTATATGGTGGCCTGGCTCCAAGGATTCTTTTGGGGGTGGATTTGGAGCTACGTTGTGCCTGGCATTTTTATAGGTAAGTAAATATCTGTCAGCATTTACAGCACTAGTATAGATAGCCTTAATTCCTTTTTCGTAACCCGATATATCATCTTTGCTTCCTGCAACAAAAAAGGTGGGTACCTTTAGACCTTTTAAGCCTTCTGCATCCCAAATACCACGCTCCATTCCCCAAGGCGCAAAGGCCACAACCGCTTTTATTCTTGGGTCTACTTTTGGATATGCGGGATTGCTCATAGTTAGGTCCGCTATTGCTTTACTGCCACCGGTCATGCCAGAAAAGAAACCTATAAGGCCATCGCTATAGCCAGCTCCTGCAACATTTAAGACACCATAACCTCCCATGGAATACCCTATAATGCCAATATTTTCGGAATCTATCAATCCCGACAAAAAGTTTTTATCCTTAGCCTTGCCTAGGTTCGCCATTTGGTTTAGAATAAATGTAATATCCTTAGCGCGATTCACTAAGGTACTTGGGAAAGGTGAAGCATCTTTAAAGGTGGAGTCTGTATGGTCTATAGCCACTACAACATAGCCTTTGGAAGCCAAATTCTCCGTTAGGTAGGTCATAAGGTATCTTGACCCAACATAGCCGTGTGCTACTACCAAAAGAGGAAAAGAACCATCTGTTGTCAAAGGAGAGGCATCGCGGGTAGCCCTACCTTTAAAGGTAAATGGAATTAAAGGTCTTAAGGTGTCATGCGCTGTTCCCATAACCTCGTTGTATAGAACAGATTCTTTTGTTCCCTTAGGCAATTGGGACGGATACCAGACTTCTACTTTTAACGGACGATCATAAATAGGGTCTACACCATTTTTCGAATTTAAAACATCCACTTGTCCTTTATTAACAAAGTCCATAGTACGAACACCAACGCTATAGGTTCCGCGTGCGGATAATTCGGGTGCGTCCGGAAGTGCATCCCCGTAATGAAAGGATTCGGTTTGAGCATTTAAGACCGCATTGAAAATTAGAAAACAAAATAGTATTTGAAGATAAGTATATCTGAGAAGAGTTGGTTTGTTCATGAGTTTTTGGTTTAGATTAAAAATACAAAATATAACGGCAACTATTCAATCTGAAATAATTTTTGCAGAATTGAAAAAGACCATTGGTATGTCGAGTAGGATTATGACCAGGTTTAGGAGTATTAAGCAAAAATAATAAAACTACTATGGATTGTGTTAAAAGAATACCATAGAAAATAATACCTTGGTGTTAATGAGAAGCTAGTTGGCAATGAACAATTAGAAAAGGATAGTTTACAAACGCTCACAGAGATTATGGAGGAAATAGAGATACAACTTAAGAAATTTGGAGTTAGACCTACAGCTATGCGCCTTTTGGTATATCAATTCATGGCCTCACAGAAGTCGGCTGTTAGTCTTACCACTGTAGAGGAGAATTTTGAAAAATCCGATAGGACTACCTTATATAGGACTTTAAAGACATTTGAAGAAAAGTGTATTGTTCATCAAATAGACGATGGGACAGGAATTCCCAAATACGCGCTTTGCGATCACGATGAGGGTATGGCAAGGCACTCGGACCTGCATTTACACTTTCATTGTACAAAATGTAATAAAACAACATGCTTAACTGAGCATAGGATTCCTCAAATTAATCTTCCTAAAAAATTTATTCCAGAAGATGTGAATATGCTGGTAAAGGGTATTTGTGAGCACTGTAACCAATAATGCACATACATTGCATGTACTATACGGTTAATTTTGCCTATAAATAAATTATCTATGAAGTCACATCAAGATTCTAAAAAGCATGACCATAATCACGACCATGGTGGAGTTTTTGGTGAAAAGACAGAACTTTATTTTGCAATTTTAAGTGGAGTGTTCTTTTTTTTAGGGTTGATTTTGTCCACCTTATTCCAGGCCCCGGAATGGGCTGTATTAGTGGGCTATATAGCCGCTTATTTCTTTGGAGGATATTTTACTCTTCTAGAGGCTATTGACAAGATTCGGAAAGGGGAGTTTGAAATTGATTTTTTAATGATCGTAGCGGCAATAGGGGCTGCATTTATAGACAGTTGGGGTGAGGGGGCCTTATTGTTGTTTTTATTTAGTTTAGGGCATGCTTTAGAACATTATGCGATGAACAAGGCCACAAAATCCATTAAGGCCCTGGGAGAGCTTTCCCCTAAGTCCGCGTGGCTTAAAAATGATCAGGATATTAAGGAAATTCCAGTTGAGGAATTGAAGTTGAACGATATTATAGTGGTAAAACCGAATACCAAAATATCGGCAGATGGGGTTATTGTAAAAGGGAGTAGTAGTATTGATCAGTCACCTATAACTGGTGAGAGTATTCCCGTAGACAAAACAGCGATTACCGATACCATTAATCTTCCAAATTTTAGTGAAATAAACCAGTCCCATGTCGTCTTTACAGGAACTATTAACGGGGATGCGATACTGGAGGTTCAAGTTTTAAAATTGAATGTGGATGCTATTATTTCCAGGTTGGTAAAAATGGTAAGTGAAGTAGAAACCAAAAAATCGCCCACACAACGATTGACCAAGAAATTTGAAAAATGGTTTGTACCTGCAGTTATTACTTTGGTGGTTAGTTTGTGTTTCGTTCATTTGATAATTGATGAGACCGTAAAAGAAAGTCTTTATAGGGCCATTAGTGTATTGGTAGCTTCAAGTCCTTGTGCTTTGGCCATTTCAACACCAAGTGCAGTCTTGAGCGCCATTGCTAGAGCGGCCAAAAAAGGGGTACTTATTAAGGGAGGGCGAGCCCTTGAAGATTTGGGAAGCCTAACTACCATTGCCTTTGATAAAACGGGTACGCTTACCGAAGGCAAACCAAGGTTGATAAATGTGCTTCCTATAAATGGATTTGATAAGAATGAGTTTCTGAATATGGTGGCTGACGTAGAGAGTTTAAGCAATCACCCTTTGGCGAAGAGTATTACAAAAGACCTTAAGGAGAAGTATGGCGTTGAAAACAAGCAGCGGTCCACTAATATGCAGGCCGTTCAAGGGAAGGGGGTAAAAGCAGAATATAACTATGGGTATATTTTAATAGGCAATGTACAGTTGATGAAGGATGCGGGAATCCCTATTTCTTCTGAAGCCCAAGACCAAATTAGCCAATGGCATAAGGACGGGCAGACGGTTATGTTGGTGGGTTATAAGCAAGTGCTTATTGGATTGTTGAGTGTTATGGATGTTCCCAGAAAAAGTGCCGCTGCAACCTTGGAGCGACTAAAGGAAATTGGGATTAAACAAATGATTATGCTGACTGGGGACCATCAAAACGTGGGCGACTCCATTGCAAGACAAATTGGACTTACCGAGGCCAAAGGCAATTTGCTTCCCGAGGACAAGGTAAAGGCCATACAAGAGTTTCAGAAAAATGGCGTAAAAATAGCCATGGTAGGAGACGGGGTAAATGATGCCCCGGCTATGGCTAGCAGTACGGTTGGTATTGCCATGGGGGCAGCAGGGAGCGATGTAGCTTTGGAAACCGCCGACGTGGCCTTAATGTCAGACAAGATAGAAAGCCTTCCCTTTGTAATCGGGTTAAGCAGAAAATCCAAAGCAATTATTAAGCAAAACCTTTGGATCAGTATGGGCGTCGTGGCATTTTTAATTCCGGCTACGCTTTTCGGGTTTGCGAATATAGGTATGGCTGTAGCCATTCATGAAGGGTCTACCTTGTTGGTAGTCATCAATGCACTGAGGTTGCTAAGATATGATCTTGATTAAGCCTAACACATAATATAGTGTTGCAGCGGAGAGTTGAAAAACAAACGGCTACCATGGATAAACCCTGGCAGCCGTTTAGCTATAAAGAAACCAATTCATTTTCAACACCATTTTATAGGCAGTTGAAATTGGTTGGATTCTTATTTAAATCCTATTTTGATAATCCCCTTATGACTAATTTTTATAGCCTCCAAAGGTGTCATGTCAAAAGTTTTATCTTGTTCCACCATGTAGTATTTCATCCCTGATTTCTTTTTTTGTGCAAGGATCTCGGAAAAATTAATTTGCCCGTTACCCACAGGGGCAAACCTTCCTTGGTCGTCCATATCCTTTACATGCCACATTTTAAACCTCCCAGGGTATTTGTTAAAATACGTCACAGGATCTTGATTTGCTTTGGTTACCCAGTAAAGGTCCATTTGGAAATTTACATATTTTGGATTTGTATTTTCCAGTAAGTAATCATAGGGAACTACGCCATCACCCCCTTTTTCGAATTCAAAAGCGTGATTGTGGTATAGGAGTTTCAATCCAGCCTTATGACATTTTTCGCCCAGGATGTTCATGAAAGAAGCGAGTTGTTTATTGTCATCCCTCAATTCTTTGGGGGAAGAAGGAAGCACAAAGTATTTGAAGCCTGCCGCTTTAACATCGGCGATCATGGTATCTGCATTCTCTAAGGTAACTCCTCCCTGATGTGTGCTAATAGGAGATAGTCCCACTTCTTTAAGTAATTTGTTGAAATCCTTTGGGGCCAGATTATAAAATTTCCCATCCTTATACCCTGCAGCTTCAATATTTTTATATCCAGCCTCAGCAACTGCCATAAGTGTGGCTTTGGCATCCGCTCCCATATTATCTCGGACGGTATAAAGTGCCAGCCCACCTACCTTTTGTTGGGCATTGGCCATAAACATGCCAATCATCAACACTGGCAGAAATAATTTTTTTAACGTTAAGGTGAACATTGATTTTTTCATAATACGTTTTGAAATATTTTTTTTAAAAGTAATATATGTTTTGATAAATATCATGTAAATAATTTGATAAAAATTCTCAAGTACTATTTTATGGCATTTTCAACTAAGTGCTCAATCAATGTAGGTATATTGAAATATATTTTTAGGCTAATCTAAAAATATATAATTATCTTTATGGCAAAGTAAAAAAGAATGTTGTCTCAAGCGGAAGAGAATTATTTAAAAGAAATTTATGCTCTGCAAGAGGGTAGCCAAGATGAGATAAGTACCAACTCAATAGCAGAAAAAATGCAGACCAAAGCCTCTTCTGTAACAGACATGTTACAAAAGTTTTCCAATAAGGGTTTGGTAGATTATACCAAATATAAAGGAAGTCGACTTTCAAGAAAGGGAAGGGTCAAAGCTATTTTAATTGTTAGAAAACATCGTCTTTGGGAAACTTTTTTAGTAGAAAAATTGAATTTCCCTTGGAATGAAGTCCATGATATTGCTGAACAATTGGAACATATTAAGTCGGAAAAGCTTACCAATAAATTAGAAGCTTACCTTGGAAACCCTCAGTTTGACCCTCATGGTCACCCTATTCCTAATGGAAATGGAGAAATTGCCAAAGTAAATAGTATTCGTCTTTCCGAGTTTAAAATTAAGGAAGAAGGAGTATTTGTAGGTGTAAAGGATTCTTCGGATAACTTTTTAAGATACTTGAATAAAAATAAAATAGCTATTGGGGATACCATGAAATTGCTGGATATTGAACCTTTTGACAATTCCTTCCTTATTGACACCAATTCCCGGCAATTTGTTATTTCAGAAAATGTGGCCAAAAATTTATATTTAAAAAGAGAATGAATACCTACAACCCTATAACCGCCCTTGGGGTATTTTCGGCATTATCTATTTTGGTGTATTTTCTTTTTAGACCCAATAAGGGGTGGTTCTGGTTGATAAAAAATAATTCAGTTTCCAACGATAAAATTGTTGTGGAGGATGTTTTAAAATTGTTATATCACAATGAGAATGCGGATAAGCATCTCAATGTGAACGATATCATTAGAACCTTAAAATACAATGACCATTTAATACTGGATTGTATTAATAAAATGTCGGACCATGAATTAATAGGTCTGCAGGGAGATACCGTAAAACTTACAAAATCTGGGAGCGATTATGCATTGCGTATTGTTAGGGCCCATAGGCTCTGGGAAAAATTTTTAGCTGAAAAAACAGGATTTAAGGAAGCGGAGTGGCACGAAAGAGCGGAAAGAATGGAACACGAACTTTCCAAGGTGGATACTGATATTTTGGCCTCCAAATTGGGCAACCCACAATTCGACCCCCATGGAGATCCCATACCAACAAACACTGGAAAGATTGCAAAAGTCAAAGGGATTCCAATATCCCAGTTGCCTACCGGAACTATTGGGAGAATTGTCCATATTAAGGATAAACCCGAAATAATTTACAAGCAGATCCTGGCAGAAAATATACATATTGGTTCCCAGATACGGATAGTAGAAACAACAGCCGCCCGAATTGAATTTCACTCGGAAGGGGAGGCTTTTGTATTAGCGCCCATTATGGCCGGTAATATTACAGTTTCTGTTATGGAAAAAGACAAAGTCTATGAGGAAGATTTAGCAAGATTGTCAATTCTAGGAGAAAATGAAACTGCTAAGATTATTGGGATATCCAAAGAAATTAGGGGAGATAGCCGAAGAAGGTTGTTAGATTTGGGTTTTGTTAAAGGAGCGGAAGTCAGTATAGATCTTTTAAACCCATTGGGCGACCCCAAGGCCTTTCTAATAAAGGGAACAAGTATTGCCCTACGCCAAAATCAAGCCTCGAAAATTTTAATTAAGAAAGATTAGATTATGGAAGTTAAGCCCAAAAGTGCCTGTGAGACATGTGCTCAGTTCAATGCCGATGGACTAAAAAAATTAGGGGTCAACACCAGTGACTTTGACTTTGTTGTGGCTTTGGCCGGTAATCCAAACACAGGGAAGAGTACTGTTTTTAATGCCATGACAGGATTACGCCAGCATACGGGCAATTGGCCCGGTAAAACAGTAACTAGGGCCGAAGGTGCTTTTGAATACAATAATGAGAAATTTAAGTTGGTAGATTTACCGGGCACGTATTCCTTGCTTTCTACTTCTGAAGATGAAGAAGTAGCCAGGAATTTCATTCTTTTTGGTAAGCCCTCGGTAACAGTAATTGTAGTGGACGCAAGTAGACTGGAAAGAAATTTGAACCTCGTATTGCAAATTTTGGAAATTACTAATAACGCTGTCCTCTGTTTAAATTTAATGGACGAGGCGGAAAGAAATAATCTGGAAATTGATACCCGTACCCTATCAAGGGATTTGGGAATTCCTGTGGTACCCACCAGTGCTAGATATAATAAGGGAATTCCAGAGTTGATCCAAACTATAAGTGAATTGGCGAATGGTAAAATTGTGTGTAAGCCACACCGAATAAAGAATATACCTAAAAACATTGAGGAGGCATTGGAGAGGTTAAGTACAGAAATAAAGCAAGTGTATCCTAATATTGCAAATAGTAGGTGGATAGCCTTAAGGTTATTGGAGGGAGACAGCAATATTATTGAAACCCTTAAAACGGGTGAATTCGTATAAATAAGATTGATGGAGACTAAAAAAATAGATAATATTATTTCCCTTTCCAATGACCTTCGATGGCAAATTGGTGATGAATTTCACGACAGTCTGGCCGAAGGAATTTATGCCGATGCCGCGGAAATCGTTAAAGGCTCGGTTCACAGAAAAGATGAAAAAGGTACTTATAGGATAGATGCTAAAATAGATAAGATTATCACCAGTAAGATTTGGGGTTTTCCCCTAATGTTTTTGATATTGGCGTTGATCCTGTGGTTAACAATTGTTGGGGCAAATTATCCTTCAGCCATGCTAGCGGAATTGTTACTGGATGCGGTTCATCCTGCTCTAAAAGGATTTGCCGCCAGCATTGGTATGCCTTGGTGGTTGGATGGTTTTTTAATTGATGGTGTATATTTGGCCGTAGCCTGGGTTATTGCCGTTATGTTGCCGCCAATGGCTATATTTTTTCCATTATTTACCCTTTTGGAAGACTTTGGATATTTACCAAGGGTAGCTTTTAATCTGGATCATTTATTCAAATTATCAGGGGCCCATGGCAAACAGGCATTGACCATGAGTATGGGTTTTGGTTGTAATGCGGCAGGTGTGGTTGCCACTAGGATAATAGACAGCCCAAGGGAGCGGTTAATCGCCATAATTACCAATAATTTTTCACTTTGTAATGGCCGTTGGCCCACGCAGATACTAATTGCCACTATTTTTGTAGGCGCCCTGGTTCCGGCTTCATTTTCAGGGTTAATTTCCTTGGCGGCCGTTATAGGAATAGCCGTGTTGGGAATGATATTTATGTTTTTGGTTTCGTGGGGCCTATCCAAAACGGTCTTGAAAGGAGAGGTGTCTACCTTCAATTTGGAATTGCCTCCCTATCGTCCACCAAGATTTTGGAAAACCATATATACTTCCATTATTGATAGGACCTTGATCGTATTGTGGCGGGCAATTGTTTTTGCCGCACCTGCAGGAGCAGTTATTTGGCTAATTTCAAACATTTATTTGGGAGATGAGAGTGTGGCCGTATGGTTAATTGGTTCTTTGGACGGATTTGGTTTTCTTTTGGGTCTTAATGGCGTAATTTTAGTAGCCTATATTGTAGCCATTCCTGCCAATGAAATTGTAATTCCTACTATTTTGATGTTGACTGTGTTGGTTACTGGTATTACGGCAGGAGCGGGAGCTGGTGTCATGTTCGAATTGGATTCGATAACGGCAACAGGAGATATCCTTAGGGCAGGGGGGTGGACCTTATTAACAGCTATTAATCTTATGTTATTTAGCTTATTGCATAATCCGTGTAGCACCACGATATATACTATTTACAAGGAAACAAAAAGTGTTAAATGGACCATTGTAGCCTCCATATTACCGGTTATTATGGGATTTGTGGTAACTTTTTTGGTGGCGCAGATTTGGAGACTGTTGGCATAGGCGTACAATCTGTGTTTTTGGACTTAGGCAATAGTGCATTGGTTCTAGATCATTTCAAAACATCATTTGGATGTACTTGTGCTCAGCCAAGATTTGAGATGTACCAAATAGCATACTTCACAGAGCAATAGTTTTTAAAAGAAGTAAATCATAGTCCTGTAGGTTTTTAACGGAACCTAAGTATTACGAAATTCGCGTACGAGCTTATAACTTGATTAAAATCACTAACTTGTTATAAAATTTACCGCTATGCCAATTTATATGGATCGTCACGATATTCCCGAAGAGATAACTGCGGCACATGTGGCACAAATGCATCGGGAAGATTTAAAGATAGAGCATCTTTACGGTTGCAAGGGTATGACCTATTGGTGCGATGAAAAAAGACGCACGGCTTTTTGCCTTATTCAAGCGCCGAATAAAAAGGCTATCCAGGATATGCATAATCATGCTCACGGAGAAGTTCCGCATAGGATTATTGAAGTAGAGGGATCTATAGTAGAATCGTTCTTAGGTAGGATCGAAGATCCAGAAAAATCACAAAAGACAGAATTGAATATAATTAATGACCCTGGTTTTAGGACTATAATGGTCATTGGTTTAAGTCAGGAGTCTTTGACAGGTGTGGACCATAAGCCAGTGAACAGGGACTTTTTTCCCTATAAAAAAGCAATTCTTTTATCCATTGAAAATTTTTTGGGGCGGGTTGTAAGGCAAAAAAACGATTATTTATTGTTGTCTTTTAATTCGGTTACAAATGCTGTACTTTGTGCACAGGAAATTCATTCCAATAACTTAAATACGAATATCCAATTAAATATTGGATTGCATGCTGGGGTTCCCGTGACAGAGAAGGATGGTATTTTTGAGGATACCATTAAAGTAGCGGAACGCTTTTGCCAAATGATTCAGGGTAAAATCGTTATTTCCCCAGAAGTAAGGGATTTGTATGAAAGTGAGAACTTGAACGTTAAATTGAATGCTGAAAATATAAGGGCCCTTAATGTTGGAGAGGAAAAGTTTGTACATCTATTGATGGATTATACAGAGAAGGAATGGACCAATGCTGCTTTCAATTCCCATGATTTTAGTAACAGTCTTGGATATAGTAAATCACAATTGTACAGAAAAATGATTGCTCTCACAGGAAAGTCTCCTAATAGCTTTATCAAAGACTATCGATTGGGAAAAGCTTTGCAGTTGTTGAACAACAATGCGAATAATATTTCTGAAACTGCTTTTAGAACCGGATTTAACAGTCCTGCCTATTTCTCAAAATGCTTTATGGACAATTTTGGAATTCTCCCCTCAGCGTATATAAAGAACTATGTTGCTTAAGGATTTTTCAATGGAAAATAAATCTATGCTTGAATTTTGTAATTAATTGAATCAATTTTAGAAGTCTATTGTTTTATCCTCCCTTAATTTTATAAGAAGTAAAAAGAACAATTACAGCAAGTTCAAATTACCTGTGTGATTATAAGCAGACCAGAACAGCTGCCTGGTACTACTTGAGTTCTTGCATACTGAAACATACCCCCACCATTTGTGCCTTAAGGCATCGTAATTACTATTTCCCCCAATTAGCACCTTTATTTTATATCGTGTATATGCGATAGGATGAATTGTGCATAGCTCATAGATACAAAATAGTTGAACAGATAATGAAAAATAGGAATTCCCCTTTTAATTAAAAACTGATTAGTCACCTTTAAGAATTAAAGCCATGAAAAACAATGTAGATTTTTCTAAATTAAAAGTTGCTGTATTCATTTGCATTGTCTTGAGCGTCGGTCCTTTTTTTGGCCAAAATGACCTAAATGAAGACATGGAGAATTCATTGGTCAGAACACATACGGACAAAGATTTGCAATGGGGGCCTTGCCCATCTTTTATGCCAACGGGATGCACAATATCGGTTTTGCACGGCGATCCAACCAAAAACAACCTCGATGTCTTTTTTAAAGTGCCTGCCAATTATGAAATATCCGAACACTGGCATAATTCCGCGGAGCGTATGATTCTGGTTTCTGGCGAATTGCAAGTAACCTACGAGGGAGAAATAGAGAATACCATGAAAGTTGGCTCTTATGCTTTTGGCCCATCTTCTAAGCCTCATAAGGCCAAATGTGTGAGTGCTGATCCCTGTGTGCTTTTCATTGCCTTTGTGGAACCTTTAGATGCTTTTCCAATAGTAATGAAAGAATAGTAGGAGATAAGTTTTAATCTAGAATAAGGAGTTTTATAAACAATTTAAAATTAGAATTATGGAAATGGTTATAGGAGTGGATGCCGGTCAAATAGTATCCTTTAAAAAGCAAATAAAGGGAGAGGTAATAATGGTATCAGATAGTAATTACAACAGCTCTCGAAAGGTTTATAATGCCATGATAGACAAACGCCCTGGAATGATCGTGAAGTGCGCAGAGGTGGCCGATGTAATAGCTTCCGTTAATTTTGGACGGGAAAATGATTTGCTGATTGCTGTCAGGGGCGGCGGACATAATGGCGGTGGATTAGGCTTGTGCGATGATGGGATGGTCATAGATTTATCTGGATTAAAATTTATTAATGTGGATTCTTCCAATAATACAGTAAGTGTCGGTGGAGGTAATATTTGGGGCGAAGTTGATCAAGCTACCCATGCCTTCGGATTGGCAATTCCCAGTGGTATGATTTCTACAACAGGTGTAGGAGGGCTAACGCTGGGTGGGGGAGTAGGTTACCTTACTAGGAAATACGGACTTACCATAGACAATCTATTGGAGGCAGATATGGTATTGGCAGATGGTTCCTTTGAAACCGTGAACGCAAAACAGCATCCTGATCTTTTTTGGGCCATTAGGGGAGGGGGAGGTAATTTTGGTATTGTAACCTCTTTTAAATTTCAAGCCCACCCATTAAAAACTGTAATTGGAGGCCCTACCTTATGGCCAATAGAACAAACTGAGGAAATAATGGCTTGGTATGATGCATTCATTCATAAATCAACGGAAGATTTAAATGGGTTCATTGCCACAATGGTTATTCCAGGGCCACCTTTTCCCGAACATTTGCACAATAAGCAATTTTGTGGAATTGTATGGTGTTACACTGGCCATCCGGACAAATTTGAAGAATTATTTAAGCCCGTCCTCGATAAAAAACCCTTGTTTCAACATGTGGGTGAAATGCCATATCCCTCAATCCAAACCATGTTTGATGGTTTAATGCCCCCTGGACTGCAATGGTATTGGAGGGCCGACTTTTTTGATAAATTAGGACCGGAAGTTAGGGCGGGCCATTTGAAATATGGTTCAAAAATTCCGACGCCGCTTTCGCAAATGCATTTATACCCAATTAGTGGTGCCGCAAGTAGGGTTGGGAATACCGATACCCCATGGGCCTATAGGGATGCAAAATACGCAGGTGTTATTGTAGGGGTAGATCCAGATCCTGCCAATGCTGATAAAATCACAAATTGGTGCAAGGATTATTATAATGCACTGCATCCACATTCCTCTGGAGGTGCCTATTCCAATTTTATGATGGATGAGGGACAAGATCGGGTCATGGCAAGTTATAAGGATAACTACAAGCGTTTGGCGCGAATTAAAAAACAGTATGATCCCAATAATTTGTTTAAGGTAAATCAAAACATCAAACCGGGTAAATAAAGATGATGGATTTAGCTTTGGAGACCAAAATAATTGGCATAGTTGTATATCTTTATTGGGCCAAGGAGTTCGTAAAACATTCTATACTAATCGAGCAAGCAGCCCGTTATTTTTGTAACCAAAAGTTCCCATGACGGCAAGCTTTAAAGTTTTTTTTCTTTTAAATACCCAACTAAACGAATTAAAGGTGGATAGCGCCGTTTGGAAAACATAGCAAAAAATATTTGTTGGCCTTAAATAATAAATTGTCCATAAGGAACAATGGTTAGATTCCATAAAAAGTTAGTGAATTTTTGACGGCATGGCGATTTTTTCAATTTCGGAGTTGGATTATATTTATTGAGAGAACTTGAAATAGTATGGTTCAATTTATAGTGATTAATTTTTTGTAACTTTAAAGGAGTGCCATTACTCTCCCCTAGATTTTTAATTTAATCTTTTATGGGTAATGCAGAAGTACGGAGCCAAGATGTAAGTTTTCTTCTAAAATTGACTGAAATTATTTATAATAATTTCGATAACGAACAATTTGGAGTTAAGGAAGCCGCCCGTATCTTTGGAGTGAGTCGCTCGCATTTGCACAGACGTTTAAAGATGGTAAACGGTAAATCCGTAAGCCAGTTTATTCGCGAATTAAGACTTGAAAAGTCAATGGAGTTGCTCCAAAAAGATTTGGCCACAGTTTCGGAAATCGCTTATTCTGTAGGTTTTCACAGTCCCACTTATTTTAATACTTGTTTTAAGGAGTATTTTGGCTTTACGCCCGGCGAAGCTAAAATTCGCGAGCACTTGGAGCAAGTACGCCCAAGGGTTAAAAAACCTGGTAAGCAAAAAATGATGCTTACCGTAGCTTTCGGGATTTTCTTTCTAATAATTCTAATTAGCTATTTTCAGTATAATAGTATTTGGACAAATTCTCCAAATAATACTTCTACAATTTCTCCATTACCATCCAACCACAATACCAAGTCCATTATGGTATTACCCCTAAAAAATTGGAGTGGAGACCCCAAATTGGAATACATAAGCGATGGGATGACCGATGCTGTGATTAGCAGAATTTCAGAAATTAAGGAAATGGATAGAGTAGTTCCTTTTACTTCCAGTCTCCAATTCAAGAACAGTGAAAAAAGTATGCCCGAATTGGCAAAAACACTTAATGTGTATTACATTCTTGAAGGAAACTTTCAAAAACAGGGTAATCAATTTAAAATAAATCTTCGATTAAACGATGGACCTTTAAATAAACTACTATGGTCCGGTTCTTATTCTGGTGAATGGAAAGCGAATGAAATATTCGAAATTCAATCTAAGGTTGCGGAAAATGTTGCCAACATAATGAATGTAAAACTTACGGACCAGGATTATGATGCCTTCAAGGGCTTACCCACAAAAAATGAAGAAGCCTATAATTATTATCTCTTGGCCCAATATCAAAACAACAAATATAATCAGACATCATTTAAAAATGCTATTCCGTTATATGAGAAGGCCTTGGACTTGGATTCAACCTTCATAGAACCCTACCTCGGCCTCGCCGATATTTATGTTACTGGTGGAGCTGTTTGGGGCATGTATGGTGAGCAGGAAGCGTGGAAAAATGCCAAATATTATTTGGAAAGAGCTTCAAAAATTGATGATGACAATCTACGATTGTCAGATCAATTGTATGTTGGAAAATTCTATTTTGAATGGGACTTTGAGGCCGTTGAGCAATACGTAGCAGACAATAATTCTAGTCTTGGTGCCGATAATTGGAACGAGAATCTATTTGTTGATTATTACCTTAAGACTGGTAAATATGCGTATGCCTTATCAGAATTAAATAGGCTTATTCTGGAAGATCCATCCTATGGATGGCTATTTGCCATTAGGGCTTCAGTACTATTTTTCTTGTATTCGGAGGAGAAAGCTGAAGAGGAACTAAAGCAATACGATCCTTTATTCCTGGACGATATGTTCTATTTAAGGGAGGCAGCCAAATGGTATTATTATTTTGGAGCATACGATTCCTCTAAAGAAAAGCTGGAGCAATTGATGAATAATTTCACAGACCGTCCGCCTATTGTAGTATGGCTTAATGCGTTACATTGTGAAATGGCCAATAATAGACAGGGTGTTCAAGAAAGCCTCGCCACCTTGCAAAAACAGTACAGGGAAGGTTCGTCTGGTAGTCCTGCCTGGTTTATGTCACTTTATTACTGTCATATGCAAAATAGGAAGGAAGTATTCAATTGGCTTCAAAAATCTTATAAAAACCACGAAGTGGAAATGACTTGGTTACGTGCCGAACCATTGTTGGCACCATATAGACAGGATCCCAGATATTTGAATTTGTATAAAAAAATGAAGTTTCCAGTACCACCACTTACTGTTCCGGATTAAGGCAATTGCGATTAGTGATCTATGTTCCTTTTAAATCAACATAGCTGTAAGGGTTTAACACATTAATTAAGTACTTCAAATATAAGTTGTAAGGAAAGTGTATATAATTGTTATGTATTGATTAACAACTAATTATATCTTAGGGTTTCAACGAATTAATAACAGTTAAAACCACCTTATCATGAAACAATTTGTAACACTATTGATTTTTTTGGGACTTGCCAGCATGGCCTTTGCACAGGAAGACAGTGACGGAATTACAGCTGTATCCTTGGATGCTATTACAGTCTCATCTGCTAATTCTGATTATCTGAGAAAGGTAACAGATGGACAGACCTCGGAAGTGGTTCAGGAATTGCAATATAGAGTTGCAAACTTTGATGTAAGCTCATTATCTAAATATGATAAAGAGTCCATTAGTACTTTCGAAGTTATTTTCAAAGCCAGTAATGGGGACATTATAGCCTCTTACACTCCTGAAGGTTCAATTGTTAAAGCATTTGAAGATTTTGATAATATTATACTACCTATGCCAGTAAGGAAAATGGTATTTGAAGGCAATGATGGATGGAAAATGGAAAAGAACCGGTATATATGTATATTTTCTGAGGACAATTTAACCAAAAAACAGTATAAAGTAACCTTGACAGACGGGAACAAGAAGAAAAAAATGATATTGAACTTTGATGAATAAATTCTTAAAACTTGATCAATTTGTTAAAACCTTATTCCTCCGATAAGGTTTTTTTTATGCATATTCGTCAGCTTCTTCAAGTTAATGCGAGTATGGTATTAGAGTTATGAAGGCTTTGTTCGAATAGAATTTATTGGAAGTGCCAAGAAAATAAAATTCTGCCAGTTTGATTACTTTTGCACACAAAATACAAATTGCCCGATATATGAAAAATGTTTGTTCATTATTACTATTAATAATTATATTTTCCGCCTGTAAGGATTCCAATAACAATAATAATTCAACCTCTCAAAACGCTATGATTACCATTAATAATCCACTGCTTGCTGAAAGTACTTTACCATATGGTGTGCCCGATTTTACAAAAATTAAAAACGGTCATTTCCAAGATGCATTAATGCAAGGAATGGAAGAAAAAAGAGTAGCCATTGAAAACATTGCCAATGAGACCGAAGCGGCTACTTTTGAAAATACCATACTGGCTTTGGAAAAAAGTGGCAGTTTATTAGAGCGGGTTCAAAACGTTTTTTCTGCTCTTACAGGTGCACATACCAATGATACCTTGCAGGCCGTACAAGAAGAAATGGCGCCTAAATTCTCGGAACTTAGTGATGCCATTTATCTCAATAAAAAATTGTTTCAGCGTGTAAGAACCTTACACAGTAAAAAAGAAAATTTAGACTTGGATGCGGAATCCTTGAAATTATTGGAAAACTATTTTGAAGATTTCGAAATTGCTGGAGCCAACTTATTAGCAGATGACAAGGAAATTTTAAAAGCTTATAATTCTCGCTTGGCTACACTGAGCAATACTTTCAATAAAACCCTCTTGGAGGCCAATAATGCCGGAGCCTTATTGTTTAATGATAAATTGGAGCTAGCCGGAATTTCGGAATCTGAGCTGAAATCCTTAAAAAATGGAGAAGATAAGGGTTGGAAAATACCACTTCAGAATACTACCCAACAACCATTGTTGCAAGCGTTGGAAAAAAGAGTGATTAGGGAGAAGTTATTTAATGCGGCATGGTACAGGACGGATGGTTCCGCTCATGATACCAAGGCCATTATTACGGAAATTGCGGAATTACGCGCTAAAAAAGGAGCGTTATTGGGATTTGCCAATTATGCTGAATGGAGTCTGCAAAATACCATGGCCAAAAAGCCAGAGAATGTGAATAAATTATTTAGTGGACTTATTCCTGTTGCCACGGCCAAAGCAAAACAAGAAGCAGCGGAAATTCAGCAAATGATACTGAAAAAGGGCGGGGATTTTACCTTGGCCCCATGGGATTGGAACCACTATGCCGAAATGGTACGTAAAGCAAAGTATGATTTGGATGAAAATCAGATAAAACCTTATTTTGAATTAAAAAAGGTATTGGAAAGAGGGGTATTCTATGCTGCAGAAAAATTATACGGAATTACCTATAAGGCTAGGACCGATATCCCTACCTATCATGAGGATGTCTTGGTCTACGAGCTATTTGAGGAGAACGGAGACCCTTTGGGCCTTTTCTACGGGGACTTCTTTTCACGCCCCAGTAAGCGAGGTGGGGCCTGGATGAGCAATTTTGTTACCCAATCCAAATTGTACCATAAAAAACCTGTAATTTATAATGTCTGCAATTACCCTAAACCAACAGAAGGGGAACCAGCACTGCTGACATATGATGAGGTCGAGACGATGTTCCATGAATTTGGACATGCCCTACACGGGTTTTTTGCCGATCAATACTACCCATCCTTATCAGGTACTTCTGTGGCGCGCGACTTTGTGGAGTTTCCTTCCCAATTTAATGAAAATTGGGCGTTGTATCCAGAAATCCTTAAGAACTACGCTCTGCATTACCAAACTGGGGAACAAATTCCACAAGAACTTATTGATAAGATAAAAAAATCGGGCACTTTTAATCAGGGGTATAGTCTACTAGAGAATTTGGCAGCTTCCAATTTGGATATGCAATGGCATACCATTGGATCTGACACGGCAATAAAGGATGCAAATGCCTTTGAAAAGGAAGCCTTACACAAAACTAAATTGGATGTGGTTTCGGCCGTTCCCCCACGTTACAGATCTACTTATTTTGCCCATATCTTTGGTAGTGGCTATGCCGCAGGCTACTATTCCTACCTGTGGACAGAAATGCTGCACCACGATGCCTACAATTGGTTTGAAACACATGGCGGACTTACTAGGGAAAACGGTCAACGTTTACGGGATATGATTCTTTCCCGCGGTAATACCTTGCCCTTGGAAGAAATGTACAAGGAATGGAGAGAAAGCGATCCAAAAATTGAACCTATGCTAAAAGCCAGGGGTCTGCAATAATATAGGAATTAAATAAGTTATAAATCTAAATTGGAAAAGGCCCCTGCTAAGGGGCCTTTTCTATAACCATTATTTAAGAACTTATAAATTATAGCACCTTAAAAATAAGTGCACATTAGGTTTTTGAACCCCCGAGGGCATAAGAATCGAATGTATTTCATCGAAAAAACGATAAAAAATTAAGAATGTGGTAGGGTAAACGCCATCTTTGGTTGTTGTTATATATAGCCTTTAAATATGGAGGTAAACCAATAATTACTTATTATTAAAATTTATAACTATGAAATTTAAACTATTTACAAGTGCATTGCTTGTTGCATTTACCGTTTTCATCTCGTGTACGGACAGTGATGATAAGAACAGTGATTATGGACGTCTTTCCGTAAATTTAACTGACGCTCCTTTTCCCCATGATCTGGTAGCAGAAGCGAACGTGACCATTTTTAAAATAGAAGCCCGTTACAAAGGGGATATGGACATTAATTCTGAGATTGATGGTAATTCGGATTCTTCTATGGAAACTGAGGAAAAAACTTCCTTTATTATACTGATGGAAGAAGAAATAGAGGTGAACCTTTTAGACCTTACCAATGGAGTTACCAAGAATTTAGCCGACCTTGATGTCCCTGTGGGTACATACGACCTAGTAAGGGTTTATGTTAAAGGGGTTAATGTAGTATTAACGGATGGCTCAACATATGACCTAAAAGTGCCAAGTGGGGAACAAAGCGGTATTAAAATCTTCATCAAACCCGGTCTTGTAGTTAATGGTGGACTAAGTGCTGATCTATTGTTGGACTTCGATGTAAGCAAATCTTTTGTAGCCAAGGGCGGCGGCAGTAATTTGGAGAATATAACAGGCTTTAATTTTAAACCAGTCATAAAAGCTTGTAATATGTCCAAGGCAGGAACCTTGGCCGGAATGGTGACAACCCTTCAGGAAGTTGCATTGGAAGGGGCACAAGTGGCAGTGTTTGCAGCTGATACTTTAAATACAACAACTTTTACGGATGTCGACGGAAAATACATGGTAATGGGGCTATTGGCAGGAACCTATGATGTAGAGGTAGAATTGGGTACCTACCAAAAACAAAGGGTTGCCGATATTGAAGTAGTTGCAGGAAATAAGACCTCCCAAGATTTTATTTTGGTGGCAGGGGAATAAGAATATTTTAAATAGAGTGGAAAAGGTGGGTGTAATAGCCCACCTTTTTTTTTTGATAGTAATAAGATAGACTGGATTTTCAAGACTTGGGGATTCAGTTTATGACATACTTCAAGATCAATGGTAGTTAACTTAAATAAATAGAAAACTTAAACCGTTAATAAAAAAAGCCGAACAACTATAAACAGTCATTCGGCTTTTATATACTAAAGTTGATTCTCTAATTAAGTGATGCCAGTAATTTTTCGGCAACCAATTCCGAGGATGCGGGATTTTGTCCTGTAATCAAATTACCATCCTGCACCGCATAAGGAGCCCAATCGGATTCTTTGGAGTAGATACCGCCATTTGCTTTAAGCATATCTTCCACTAAAAATGGAACTACGGAGGTGAGTTGAACGGCTTCCTCTTCGGAATTTGTAAATCCGGTTACTTTTTTACCTTTTACCAAGGGGGATCCATCTTCATTTTTAACACCTTTTAAGGCGGCAGGAGCGTGACATACAAAAGCGATGGGTTTCTGCTGTTTATTAAAGGTTTCAATTAGACCAATCGAGGTGGCATCGTTTGCCAAGTCCCACAAAGGCCCGTGTCCTCCTGGATAAAATATGGCATCGAAATCATTCGGGTCAATCGCTGTTAATGCTAAGGTCTGTTTTATTTTATTTTGTGCTACGGCATCATTTTTAAACCGCTCAGTATCTTTTGTACTGGCATCAGGGGTATCACTACTAGGATCTATTGGTGCAGCACCACCTTTTGGTGTAGCCAAGGTAATATCCGCCCCTTTATCCAATAGGGTATAATATGGATTGGCAAATTCCTCGATCCAAAATCCCGTTTTCCTTCCAGTATCTCCTAATTTATCATGAGATGTTAATACAAATAATATATTCATTCGTTTTTGCTGTTTTAATGTTAATTAATAATAGAATATCGGCCCTAGTAATTAGGCCTTCACAATCATTTTGCCTTCATTTTTACCTTCAAATAAATCTAAAAATGCTTGAGGGGTATTTTCAAATCCTTCTACAACGGTCTCTGTGTAGGTTAATTTGCCTTCCGCTAACCACCCTGAAAGGTGCTTCATGGCTTCTGGAAATTTATCCATATAATTCGAAACTATAAAGCCCTGCATCAATGCGCTGTTTTTAATCAAAAATGGCTGAACGCTGACACTCTTTGGCGCTTCAGTATTGTTGTATACGGAAATGGCCCCACAGATAATCATTCTGGCAAATTTGTTAATATTGTAGAGTACGGCATCCGAAATAGGGCCTCCCACATTGTCAAAATAAACGTCCACACCATCGGGACATGCAGTTCTAAGGGCTGCTTTCATATCATCTGTGGTATTGTAGTTTATGGCATAGTCAAATCCAAATTTAGAGGTAAGCATTTCTACTTTTTCATCTGTACCGGCAATACCTACCACGTATAGCCCCAAAATTTTCCCTATTTGTCCTACAACACTACCCACGGCTCCAGCTGCTCCTGAAACTACCAAAGTCTCCCCGGCTTTGGGTTTACCAATTTGGGTGAGCCCACAATAGGCAGTTAATCCTGTCATTCCCAAAATACCTAAATAAGAACTGAGTGGAGCTCTGGCCTTGTCTACTTTTAATAGTCCTTCACCTTTTGAAATTTGTTGGGTTTTCCAATCCATCATTCCGGAAACAAAATCACCTTCGTTAAATTTGTCATTCTTGGAGGCGATTACTTTTGCTATTATCCCAGAGGTAATAGGCTTACCCAATTCAAAGGGCGCTACATACGATTTGGCATCGCTCATTCTTCCTCTTAAATAAGGGTCTACAGAGATGTAAGTGGCCTCCAAAAGTATTTCACCTTTTTCAATATTTAAATCTGTATCCTCTTTAATAAATTCGAAATCCGAAAGGGTAGGTTTTCCTACGGGTCTTTGTTTTAATATTATTGTCTGAATCATAATTTGATATTATTTTATTGAGTTTTATTTTTTTATACTGTCCCAAGCGGCTTGGTAGGCGTCTTCCAAATGATTCTGGTTTAATTGAAAAACACCGCGTTGCTGCATTACCATTAGAAAGGAGAGGGGATTTATAGAGTACGCATATAAAAGATAAGGCGACAAAGGTTTTATAATACCCTCTTGCTTGCCTCGTTCCCAGAGGTCAAGTAATGGTTGTAGGTGTTTTAGCCCTTCTTGTCTGCTAGCTTCATCGATCATGGGCGTATTGTCGCACTGGGCCAAAAACATAGCTTCCTGCACTTCTTTTAATTTAAAATCGGCAATGCGTTTCCAAATTATCTCAAAACCTTCCGCTACCTGGATTTCCGTATTAAAATTTTTGAAGGCATAAGCCGTAAAGGCGGCCTTTACCTCTATATATACTTTGTTTACCAAATCCTGCTTATTGTCAAAATACAAATAAATTGTTGCAGGGGAAACACTCGCCATTTTCGCAATTTTCGACATTGGCGTGGCGTGAAAGCCGTTATTGTTAACGAGGTTAATGGTAGCCTTTACCAAAGCATTTCGCTTTTCAATACTTTTTTGTAGTTGTGCCATTAGTTGCTTTAGGTTAATAAATGGATGCCGTTTAACACCCATGATAAAATCATAGTACAAAGATAGGGCAAAAAATGAATGTTCATTCTCTTTTAACAAATAATTAATTTACGATGTTAGCTGAGGTAGGGGTGTATGCCTTTTCAAATATGCTGGGCCGCTGCCATCAGCTATTGGATAGTAGGTGGTACAAAGGGATTAGAGCCCCATTTACTAGTTTAAGTCTTGCACGCAAAGATATAAGTAGTAGCTCTCTAAACCACAATTGTTTTTAACAGGGTGTACCCGTCCGCGGTATTGCCCGTAACGGAGTCGGCCATATTGCCCTCAATACTGTTAGAAAACACATTATCACTTGAATTCAAAGTGTCCGCCTCACCTTTATAGTTTGAAGAGCTATAAACGGTATCACATACGGATTTTGGAAAGGCAATTTGGGTTGTTCTAATAGATTTTTCACTGGAATCCAACACTTCAAGGTGTATATGGGGAGCCCTACCATTATACCAACCTGGGAATATACTGATAAAGGAAGCGTTTCCGTTGGCATCCGTAGTCTGTCGTCCCCTTAAAAAATGGACGCTGGTTAAATCGGTTGGTTGCAAGGCAATTCCACCATATTCGGAATAATAACCTTCAGCATCGCAATGCCATACGTCTACAAAAGCACCGGAAAGAGGTTTGCAATCTTCGCTTTGATCCAGCACCTTAAATGTTATAAGCAGTGCCACCCCGGTTCTATCTGAGACAATATTGGCCCTCATTAAATCCGCAGGAGTCTTTATTGGAAAAGGTCCGGCCGTCTCACTAGGCGATAACTCACAGTCCTCCGTAACTTCTTCATCATCCTTGGGATTACTATTTTTGGAACAGGCCTGTACAACCGTAGGAACGGCAACAAGGGTTCCTATTCCCAACAACCCTTTTTTAAGAAAATCGTTCCTATTCATTTCCAGTGAAGTTTAAACTTTACTAAAGTTATTCAAAAAGTAGGTCTTACTAAAGGAAATACTTGGAATTATGCATATGCATAAGATAGAATTATGGCAATCTAAAGCTAAATTTTCTCATTGGTTCCCAGTAAAAGAACCACATTATTGATAATACCGAGAACCTAGTCGGTTCAAAATAGGAATATATATCAATTACTGGCATTCCCTAGAAAACTGTGGCTATCTTTGCCGAAAATTATTATATGTCAAAGCAGTTTTCCGATTTAGGAATTAACGAACACCTACTTCAAAGTTTAACAGACCAGGAAATATCAGTGCCCTCAGATATTCAGAAAAAGGTTATTCCTGTGATTTTGGAGCAAAGCAAAGATGTAGTTGCTCTGGCAAAGACTGGAACCGGTAAAACAGCTGCTTTTGGGTTGCCTTTATTACAATTAATAGATACTGGCAGTACCAGTATTCAATGCGTAATATTGGCTCCAACAAGGGAATTGGGACAACAGATTTATGCGAATATGGTTTCCTTTTCTACCCATAGTCCGTCTATTTCCATTGCCTCCATTTGTGGAGGAATTCCTATTAAACCTCAAATTGAACGTTTAAAGACTGCTACACATATCGTCATAGCCACACCAGGTCGCCTGGTGGATTTGGTTAAAAGGAAGGCTATCAATATAAAAGATATCAAGTATTTGGTCTTGGATGAGGCCGATGAAATGGTAACTGCTTTAAAGGTGGACTTGGATAATATTATTTCAGAAATCCCAAAGTCGAGAAGAACATTATTGTTTACGGCCACCATGCCGGGAGCCTTAAAACAATTGGTCCAGAATTATATGTCCAAACATGTGGTCCAGATCGAAGCGGACATGGCTACGGTAGGGCACCAGGGCATAGAACATAGGTATGTTGTAGTAGAACCCATAGAAAAATTGGAAATTCTGCTTCATTTTTTAAAGTCCAGAGAGGGAGAAAGAGGAATTATTTTTTGCAAGACGAAGGCGGCCGTTAATAAATTGGGAAAAAACTTGGCCATCAATAAATTCCGATCAGGTGCCATCCACGGTAGTTTAACCCAAGGTATTAGAGATCGGGTGATGGGACAATTTAGGGAAGGTAATATAGATATAATGGTAGCAACCGATTTGGCTGCACGTGGTATCGATGTTAAGGAAATATCCTATGTGGTAAACTATCACTTACCCGACACCTATGACACTTATGTCCACAGAAGTGGCCGTACCGCTAGAGCAGGGGCAGAGGGATTTTCATTGAGTGTTATTCAAAAGGAGGAAGTTGAGGACATTGCCGATTTTGAAAAGGAGTTGGGAATAAAATTTAAAGAATTCCAAAAGGCGGATGCCCAAAGTATCGAAAAGAACAATGTCTTGATTTGGGCGAACAAAATATTCAAAACCAAACCCAACCGAAGTATTTCCCAGGAGTTTAGGGAAGAAATAAGAACAGTCTTCCATCACTTAACCAAAGAGGAGCTAATAGATAAGGTAGTAGCGAATTACTTGACAAAATCAACTACTTCCATCCCAAAAGAAGAAGCACCTAAAAAGAAAAAAAATAAATAATCAGCAATGGCAAATAACATTAAAGCACAGGAGGATGTTTTAGCAAAACTAAATATCCATCAGTTGAACCCCATGCAGGAGGAGGCTATTGCCATTATTGGAAAAACTACCAACACTATACTTCTGTCCCCAACGGGTACAGGAAAAACTTTGGCGTTCCTATTACCATTAATAGATACGCTTAACCCCCATATTGAAGAGGTACAGGCCTTAATTTTGGTTCCTACCCGCGAATTGGCCATACAAATAGAACAAGTAGTAAGAAATATGGGAACTGGTTATAAGGTGAACGCTGTTTATGGTGGTCGCCCTATGTCCAAGGATAAGATAGAAATTAAACATAATCCCGCTATTTTAATAGGAACACCTGGGCGTATTTTGGATCATTTTGATAGTGACCGATTCTCAAGGGAAAGTATTAAAACATTAGTGCTGGACGAGTTTGATAAATCTTTGGAAATTGGTTTTGAGGAGGAAATGGTCGGAATTCTCAATGAATTGCCCAATATAAATAAACGCATCCTGACCTCCGCTACACCGGGAGTAGAGATTCCAAGTTTCGTAAAATTGGATCAGCCCGTCCTTATCGATTATTTGGAGGAAAAAGCAACCTCAAAATTAGCGATTAAGATAGTGTTGTCGTCTGCCAAGGACAAATTGCCAAGGCTTTTAGAGCTGTTACTACACTTAGGAAATCAGCCCGGAATCATTTTCTGTAATTTTAGGGATAGTATAGAAGAGGTTAGTGCATTATTGTCGAAAAATAAAATTGGTCATACCTGCTTTTCCGGGGGAATGGAACAAAAGGATAGGGAGCGTTCCCTTATTAAATTCAGAAATGGAACCAGTCAAATTTTAATCGCTACGGATTTGGCGGCTAGGGGGATAGATATCCCTGAGCTAAAATATATTATTCATTACGAGCTGCCACATTCTTCAGAGGAGTTTATCCATAGAAATGGAAGAACAGCAAGGGTAAATGCCAAAGGTACTGCCTATGTGTTGAAATGGGATAAGGAGCGATTTCCGGAGTTTATAAAAGATTCAGGGAGCTTGGATATTTCCAAAAAAGCGGCACCAATGAAACAGTTTTGGGAAACCTTGTTTATTTCAGGAGGAAGAAAGGATAAAATTTCCAAGGGTGATATTGCCGGGCTTTTCTTTAAACAAGGGGATATCAACAAGGACCAATTAGGGGAAATAGAGTTAAAACAGGACTGCGCCTTTGTGGCCGTTCCATTATCCATAGCCAATCAATTGGTGGAAAAATTGAACAATACACGCTTAAAAAAGAAAAAAGTACGTATTACAATTCTTTAATCTATTAGGGTAAGGGCTAGATTTTATCCGCTGGAATGTATTAAAAATGAAAGAAGATCTAAAAGGGAATAAAACTACAATATCTCTTGATGAGATAGATAACTGTATTGCTCTCCTGCAGCAACTAGTGGACCATACCGATCAGATATTTGATATTCCCAAGGAAAAAAGAACTGCTTTAATAAAAGTATCGGGTCAATTTTCCAGACCCAGTAGGGAAGAATTTGCGAAAAGAAAAAAGGACGGGAAGAAAAATGCCAAAAGGAAAAAAGCGGTAAGGGATAAACATGCCCGAAAGGATACAGGTATTAGAAATGCACGTGAGGCCCACATATTTGTGGCCCCCAAACTATTGCCTTCTGCTGCATTGGTAAACCACAAAAAACAGGAATTGGAAGTTCCAAGAAATTGTTATGTCTGCAAAACGGAGTTTACCCAATTGCATCATTTTTATGATACTATGTGTACCGAATGTGGTGATTTCAACTACGCCAAACGCTTTCAAACGGCAGATGTAAAAGGGCAGGTAGCCGTTGTAACTGGCTCTAGACTAAAAATTGGATATCATATTACTTTAATGTTATTGCGTGGTGGGGCTACCGTGATAGCCACAACGCGATTTCCTGTCGACTCGGCACTCCGCTTTTCCAAGGAAGATGATTTTATGGAGTGGGGGCATCGATTAAAAATACACGGTCTGGATTTGCGGCATATCCCAAGTGTAGAAATATTTTGTAATTATATAGAGCGGCAATATGACCGCTTGGATATTCTTATCAATAATGCGGCCCAGACGGTACGAAGGCCCGCTGGATTTTACCATCATTTGATGTCCAACGAAGAAAGCCCTATTACTTTACTTCCTGCAGACGCTCAAAAAGTTTTGAGCGATCATACCAGTTGTTTACGGGAACTACAAGAATTAACCTCGGGTGCATCTCCCAATCAAAACATGCCGGTTACTTGGCATGGACCGGAAGCGGGAATTGGAATAAGAGCTTCGGCTAAATTGTCCCAAATTCCCTATAGTTTTGATAATGTCTTGGTAGCAAAAGAGGTATTTCCTACCGGGGAATTGGATGCTGACCTTCAACAGGTAGATTTACGAAAAACCAATAGTTGGCGACTAAAACTCGGAGAAATTGAAACTACCGAAATGTTGGAAGTACAATTGGTAAATGCCGTAGCCCCTTTTGTATTGTGCAACCGTTTGGCGGAATTAATGAAGAAGGAGAACACCGGACAAAAACATATCATTAACGTTTCGGCAATGGAAGGGAAATTTCATCGTGCTTTTAAGGAATCACGTCACCCACATACCAATATGGCCAAGGCCGCACTAAATATGCTTACGCATACCTCTTCAGGAGAATTGGCCAAAGCAGGTATATTTATGAATGCCGTAGACACCGGATGGGTTACTGATGAGGACCCCGCCGAACTAGCTAAAATGAAGCAGGAAGTTTACGATTTCCAACCGCCTTTGGATATAGTGGATGGTGCTGCCCGAGTGCTGGATCCGTTAATTGACGGAATTAATACCGGAAAACATTGGTCCGGTAAATTTTTGAAGGATTACTTTCCTATTGGCTGGTAATTGTATCCAGCCAAATTACAACTTGAATTTACTCACTAAGTGAGATTTGAATGCTCCGACGCTTGCCTGCCGGTTCCGTTCAGGCGGGCGTCGATATATTATAAGATGTTTCCTTTCGATGTCTCATGGGCTTGCCCTGAGGTAATTTACTTCGATCTGAAAAAAGCATACCAATTCACGGAAATACAAATTCTATTGTACACCATTAACTTTTTTTATCTTCGTGCTTATGAATTCTATTGATATAAGAACAGTTGATGTAGTACAATATATAAAACCATTACGGGAAGGTGGTTCCCTGCCAGCTATTGTAAAAGCTGATGATGGATTCTTATATGTTTTAAAATTCAGAGGGGCAGGACAAGGTAAGAAGGCGTTAATAGCCGAACTGATAGGAGGCGAGCTAGCGCGGGCTATTGGTCTCAAGGTACCTGAATTGGTATTCATGAACCTTGATGATTCCTTCAGCAAGACAGAGCCAGATGAGGAAGTTCAAGACTTACTTAAATTTAGTGTAGGTCTTAATCTTGGCTTACATTTTTTATCCAGTGCCATTACGTATGATCCATTGGTTTCCAAAGTAGATGCCTTGATCGCATCAAAAGTGGTTCTCTTGGATAGCATCATGAGCAATATTGATAGGACCGCAAAAAACACTAATTTATTACACTGGAATAATGAATTGTGGGTAATAGATAATGGCGCAAGTTTTTATTTTCACCATAATTGGGAAACATGGAAGAATCATCTTACAAGAACTTTTCCACTAATAAAAGACCATGTGCTTTTAGAGTTTGCCACTGAGTTAAATAAGGCGGCAAGTGTAATTAAAGATTCACTTAATACCGATAAAATTGTAGAAATTATTGGATTAATACCAGAAGAATGGTTGTTGGACGAGGCAGATGATCTAAGTCCAACTGAAATTAGAGCGGCCTATATTGAATATATAAATGCCAAACTTGCTATGGTCGATACATTAGTTAAAGAGTCTGAAAATGCAAGATAAAGACAAATACGAATACGCAATTATTAGACTTGTTCCTAAAGTGGAGCGTGCAGAATTCTTTAATATTGGGGTAATACTTTTTTCAAGGCGGAAAAAATTTTTAGAAGTAAAATATTTGGTAGACCCCAGAAAATTACAATGTTTTTCAAAGGAAGTTGATATTAACGCTATAGATGAATATTTAAAGGCCTGGACATTGGTATGTAAAGGGGCACCTTCCGGAGGAGCTATCGGTAAACTGGATTTAGTTGATAGATTTCGGTGGTTAACGGCCTCCAGGAGTACAATGATTCAGAGTTCAGAAACGCATTCGGGCTTATGCCACGATCCTAAAAAAGAACTGGAAAATCTATTCGAAAGTTACGTTTTGTAAGGCAATTGCATTGGGCGAGCCTTTAGTTTAGGAGATATTTGAAAGAAAAATAGTAAGTTCTTCATAACCAAAAATAATGTTAATAAATATTATTAGACTAATCCGCTGTTTTCTAAATTATTAGCACGACATTTGCGAAATAATATTATAATAAATTTAATTACATTACGATGAGTAGTAAAGGAACAGTAAAATTTTTCAACGACACTAAAGGTTTTGGTTTTATCACTGAAGAAGGTGTTGAAAAAGATCATTTTGTACACATTTCAGGTTTAATTGATGAAATTCGCGAAGGCGATGAAGTATCATTTGACCTAAAAGAAGGTAACAAAGGATTAAATGCAGTAAACGTACAAGTTATATAATATATACTTCCATGTTTAATGAAAAGGCCCATCTACTCTGATGGGCTTTTTTATGTTTAAAATTTAACGAATTGTAAGAAATAAGGCGTAATTTCGCGCCCTGTAAAATACCCTGTATGAAGCGCATAAATGAGTACAAGAAATTATTTGGAATCGAAAAGAAAATCGAGCTAAAGTTGCTTAAGAAAAGTTACCGTGACTTGGTAAAGGAATGGCACCCGGATAAGTTTCAAGAAGGAGATAGTAAGCGTGAAGAGGCAGAAGTAAACAGTCGCAAGATTATTGATGGGTACCATTTTTTAGTAAGTATTGCTCCTGAAACCAAAGCATCGAACCTAGAAGCCTATACAGAAACGATCACTAATTCTGGGATAGCCGATTACCATCACAAAGGACTATTATTGGAAATTACATTTGTGGATGGATCTACTTACGAGTATTTTGGTGTTACCAAACAAGTTTATATCAAAATGGTCAATTCCAATACCGTTAATCGTTTTGCCAAACGCATGATCTACCCAAAATATACCTATAGACAATCCAAAAAACAGCTTCAGGAAGCATAGCGCTTTCTAGATTTAAAGATTCTTGGTGGTCAAGTTGGCCGAAAATAAAGAAATAAGTGAAAGCCCTTTGGGCTTTTTCTTTTTTATAATGGTCTGTGGAGAGTAGAACGGCTTTTAACCTCGATACTCTCATATACGGTCATTGGGCTGGGGTAAATTCATTTATTTTATCAATAACGAATATTTATTCGATTTTAGTATTTATATTTGCGCTATGAGAGTCAAGGATGCAACCAAACAATTAGCCATTATGGAGAACACCCTGGATGTAGTTTTCGAAAGGGGCTTTGCTGGGATTAAGATGGCGGATCTAGCCAAACGCCTTGGTCTTTCTGTTTCTACCTTGTATGTTTATTATAAGAATAAAGAAGATTTAATAGTTTCCATTGCCGTTGATCTAATAGCTAGGGAGACCCAGAGAAGCGAACAGGAGATATCGGAAAACCTGCCATATAAGTTAAAACTAAAAACATTATGGTTATTCTGGATCAACTTCAGTATCAACCACAGAAAGGAAAAGAGTTTCTTGGAACAGCTCAAGAAATCGCCCTATTACGATAAAGTACCAGTGTCCGTAAAGGAGAATAAAAGTAAGTTGGCCATGCAGCTCATAGATATGGGTAAGCAGGAAGGTTTACTTAAGAATATTGATAACAATATCCATTTTGCAGTTATCGGGGCAATAATGGGGGAAACAGTAAAGTTGATTATGGATAAAAAACTGGAATTGAACAAAAAAGATATGGACCTCATGTTTGCTACAGTTTGGGATGCTATTAAAAGTTAATTATTTTTTGGATTATAATAGAATATATATTCGATAATAAAGCAAAAGTGTCGCCAAGGGGACAAAAAGTATGAATCAATTAAAGAAAATAGTAAAGAAAATGAGCATAATTATTGGCAGTGGACTTCTTTTAATAATCGTGATTGGGGTTCTATTTTTGTATTTAAGCCCTGAGTTTGGAGGCTCACCTACCATGGAGAAGAAGGCAATCTATCTTAAATCGCCCAATTATAAGGATGGAAAGTTCATCAACAAAGGCCATGTAAAATTGGATATGAGTATGCGGGATATGGGCAAAAGTTTGGTGGGTTATTTTGGTGCTTCACCACTTACCAAACCCAATGGGGATATTCCTGTAAAGAAATTGGATTCAATGGACATTGTAAAGTACAAAGATAGCACTCGCCTTATTTGGTTTGGTCATTCCGCTTTCCTATTGCAAATGGACAACAAAACAATTTTGATCGATCCCATGTTCGGGAAGGTAGCCGCACCGCATCCCATGTTGGGGAGCAACAGATTTAGCCGAGAATTACCTATCGCTGTAGAAAAACTTCCATCTATAGATGCGGTGATTATTTCGCACGATCATTATGACCACCTGGATTATGGTTCCATCCAGAAATTAAAGGATAAGGTTAAGATGTTTTATACCCCTTTGGGTGTTGGGGCGCACTTGCAAAAATGGGGAGTGGAAAAAGAACGTATTGTGGAACTGGATTGGTGGCAGGAAGTTAGTCAAGACGGTTTAATATTCAGATGTACTCCCGCTCAGCATTTTTCTGGAAGGGGATTTTCCGACAGGGCCAATACCTTATGGAGCTCTTGGATAGTAAAATCAGAAATCGATAATATTTTCTTTAGTGGCGATAGCGGTTATGGGCCACATTTTAAGGAAATAGGGGACAAATATGGTCCGTTCGATTTTGCAATGATTGAATGTGGACAGTATAATGAGATGTGGCCCGATATTCATATGTTTCCAGAGGAGACCGCCCAGGCAGGATTGGATGTACGGGCAGAACGGATAATGCCAATTCACTGGGGAGCCTTTAAATTGGCAATGCATCCTTGGACAGAACCTGTGGAACGTCTTTCTAAAAAAGCTAAGGAACTGAACTTGGGTTTAATAACACCAAGAATAGGGGAGCCCATTAATATAGATAAACAAAAAGCTCCCACCACAGAATGGTGGAAATAATATTAATATAGGCATGATAACAATTTTTAGGACAGATATAAGTCAGGAACAGGAATCCTGAGTAAGACAATTTTTGGATCTATTTAAGGAAATATTAAAAATAGATTTCGATTTTGAGGATTGTGATAATGTACTGCGAATTGAAACCATTGGCAATATCACATCCCATGTAGAAATCGTCTTAAATTCCAACGGTCATTTCTGCAAAGAAATTTTGTAGGGAAGTACGGTACTGTATAATGGCTCTTATAGTGCCTAAGGCAATAGATTTATCAGGATTCAAGGAAAAAGAGAAATATATTTGGTAAGATAATGGTAGTGTTTAACTTAGTTGCCAAATTTAATTTACTATGAAAAGATTCAAAGCACTTGATGTGTTTCGGGGGTTGACTATTTGCCTGATGATAATAGTTAATTCAACTGGAGACTGGGACTTAACCTTTTCACCTTTGTTACATGCCAATTGGCATGGTTTTACTCCTACGGACTTAGTATTTCCTTCTTTTCTTTTTGCGGTTGGAAATGCTTTTGCATTTGTGAAAACCCGTTGGAATGATAAACCCCTCTCCGAAGTTTTTCAGAAAATTATTAAAAGGACTTTAATTATCTTTTTACTAGGGTATATAATGTACTGGTTTCCCTTTGTATCATGGACAGAAACTGGTGATCTTGCCTTAGTTCCTTTTAGCGAAACGAGGATATTGGGGGTGTTACAGCGAATAGCGATTTGTTATTTTATTGGGGCCACCATGATTTATTTTCTTAGCAACCGTCAGCTAATTATAGCTTCTGTACTTATCCTACTTGGGTATTGGGGGCTGTTAAGTGGCTTTGGTGACTATACCTTGGAGGGCAACCTAGTTAGAACCATTGACAGGCTTCTTCTTGGAGATGGTCATTTATACGGAGGTGATGGAATTCCGTTCGACCCTGAGGGTTTACTGAGTACATTACCGGCGATTTGCAATGTTATTGCGGGATATCTTATAGGACAATTTGTTATTCAAGGGGGAATCAATTATGAGAAGTTAGCAAAAATGTTCATGGTAGGAGCTGGCTTATTGGCCGCCGCTTATTTTTGGGATTTAAGTTTTCCTGTAAATAAGAAATTATGGACGAGTTCATTTGTGATTCTAACCATTGGCCTTGATATAATTGTGTTAGCCATACTGATCTACTCTATAGATTTTATTAAAAAGCCTGTAAACTATAATTTTTTCGAGGTTTTTGGAAAAAACTCCCTGTTCATTTATTTATTATCAGAATACTTGGCCATTACTTTACTTTTTCTTCGTGTTGGTGAGAATCAAACTTTGTACAGTTATATCTATGAAAAAGGCTTCAGTTGGATAGGACCTTATTATGGATCATTGGCCTTTGCCCTTATTTTTATGCTATTTTGTTGGCTTATTGGGTTTTGGATGGATAAGAAGAAGATTTACATTAAAGTATAGTAGCGCTAAACTATTTTTGGTTAGGCTAAAAAAACCTTCCATTATTTCAGCTATCTACCAAACAATTCATGAAAAGGTTTGCTCACTAAGTGAGATTTGAATGCTCCGACGCTTGCCCGCCTAACCGGAACGGGCGGGCCTGCCCGTTCAAGCGGGGGTCTAATATTTAAGTAGATTCCTTTCGATGCATCGTGAGCTTGCCCTGAGGTAATTAGCTAATATTATATTTTAATAATATCGGTCGGGGTTACTATTAAAATAGTTTTTTTGCCACGTAGTGCTATTGGCTGCTTCATGATTTCAGGGTTGTGTCTTATCATTTTTATCCAGTCATCGGTAGAAAAATCATGGTGGTCAAAATGTGACCTATAGGATGGATGTTCTTGATTTATCAAGTCCTTTACCTCCATATTTAAATTGTCGGCCAACTCTACAATTTGGGTTCCGGTTAGGGGTACTTTTAAAATGTCAATTTCCAATATAGGTAATCCCTCTGATTTGGCATAGGCCAAGGTTTGCTTGGCCCTGGAGGACTTGGAACTGTAATACAATGTAATCTGTCTTTCCGATGTGGCTATTTCTCCCATATTCTTTGTTTTAGGTGCATTACCCATTTTTACTATGGGTCTCTAAATGATGTTTTAATAATTGTTTTAAGCTCTGCAAATAATCCTGTAAAGCTTCCTTGTCTACATGGGGATGATCTTTTGCAGGAATGGTCAAAGGGTTTTCATCCAGAGAACGATATAATTCGGGGTAATTGGTCTCGATATTGGAAGTGATCTGGGTAATCTCACCTAATACTTTTCTTAAATCATTCATTTTAAAACAGTATTGATTACATACTATAAATATAAAGAAGTTTTATGCTAATACGCTGATGATGTTCATATAAATACAATTACGAGTCCAATAATTATGAAATGTATCCGTAGTCTGGCCAAATTTTAATTGACACCAGCTACAGGAATAAACTTAGGACTTGTTGTTAACCTAACTATTGCAAATTTTGTTTCCCAAAGTATTTCGATATCCTATACTTCCCAATCCAGGTATTTTTCGGTAAAACGATATATTAGGGTCATTTCAGTTATATTTATGTATTAATAGTCTATAAATGACCCATAATACCCATTAATTTTACTAAATAGGGCTCCTTGTGGATAGCTATCTTAGCGATACAATGTACAGCGACAACAAAATAACATAAATGAAAAAAATGAACGCAATAGGATTTAAACGATCACTACCCATTTCTGAAAAAGATAGTTTTATAGCTTTCGACACGGAAATACCGACCCCAACAGGATACGATCTATTGGTTAAAATAGAGGCAATTTCGGTAAACCCGGTAGATTATAAGATTAGGCAAAATGCGGCAAAGGATACCGTGTTGGACAGTCCAAAAATAATTGGTTGGGATGCTGTGGGAATCGTAGAGGCTGTAGGCGATACCACTTCAAAATTTGGAGTGGGAGATCAGGTGTATTATGCCGGTGACATAACCCGAAGTGGGAGCAATGCGGAATACCAATTGATCGATGAGCGCATTGTTGGTCATAAACCAAAAAATATAAGTATTGCCGAAGCGGCTGCAATGCCGCTAACAAGCCTAACGGCCTATGAGGCGCTTTTTGATCGAATTAGAATAGATGCGGAGAAGGACAAGGGAAAATCTGTCTTGATCTTGGCAGGGGCTGGTGGAGTTGGCTCTATAGCCATACAATTGGCCAAGAAGTTAGCTAACCTAACCGTAATAGCCACAGCGTCTCGTGAAGATTCTATTAAATGGTGTATAGATTTAGGGGCCGATTTTGTGGTAAATCACCATAACCTAAAGGAAGAATTGGAAAAAATCGGGTATAATCAAGTCGATTATATTCTGGATTTTGTGGATTTGGAAGGTTATTGGGAAATGGCCACTGAAATCATCAAACCTCAGGGACATATAGTTTCTATTACGGGTAGTAGTAAACCTTTGAATCTAAATTTGCTAAAAAATAAGAGCGTAACCTTTTCATGGGAATTAATGTACACGCGTTCCATGTATACAACTGAAGACATAGAAAGGCAGCACGACATTTTAAATCATGTAGCCCAATTGTTGGACGAGGGAATTTTGAAATCTACGTTGAATACTACACTTTATGGATTTACCGTAGAAAACTTAAAGTACGCCCATGAAATGCAAGAATCTGGGAAATCTATTGGTAAAACGGTAATACTTTATTAGTTAAAAAATTCCAAGCAAATGACCATTGAAGAAAAATTAGATAGTTTAGGTATTGTGGTACCCAAAATAGCCCCAAGAGGGGTAGGGAATTATGTTTCTTGGACAATTAGTAATAATACCCTTTACACCTCTGGTCAATTACCTTGGAAGGATGGAGAATTTGGTGTTTTGGCATATACTGGTAGGGTGGGGAGCGACCTGGATATTAAACAGGGATATGATTGTGCACGTATTTGTGCCATCAACGCCATTGCACAATTAAAGGATGCTGTTAAAGATCTGGATCGGGTTAAAAAAATTATCCGCTTGGATTGCCATATTCAGGCCGCTGAAGGCTTTAAGGATCACTCCGATGTTTTGGACGGTGCTTCAGATGTCATGAACCAAGTATTTGGGGAAAGAGGTATCCACACCAGATCGGCAATCGGAATTTACCAATCACCACTGAATGTCCCAGTATTGGTATATTTAATTGCCGAAGTAGATTAGGTAGTGTTTTAAATAAATTTAAATATTAAATTATTGGATTTAATCTATAGAATTCCCCGAGGCTCTGCCTCGGGTGTAGCGTAATGATATGTATTTTTGTGGGTATGAGCGAACATATTCATAAAAGCCATAATAAAAGCTTGCTTTTGTATCATTTTGTTTGTCCTATCAAATATAGGAGAAAGGTGCTTAGTGATGAAGTTACTATAACGTTCAAGGAAATTTGTCTTGGAATAGAGGAACGTTACGAGATTCATTTTTTGGAAATCGGCCTTGATGTCGACCACGTTCATTTTCTGATTCAGAGCGTTCCGACGAGCGCTCCTAAAAAGATAATCGGAGCAGTCAAGAGCATTACGGCAAAGGAAATTTTCAGGCTCCACCCCGAAGTGAAAAGATTGCTTTGGGGAGGTAAATTTTGGACAAGTGGGTATTATGTGAATACGGTTGGTCAGTATGCGAATGAAGAGGTAATTAAGAAATACCTCCAAAACCAGGGAAAATCTCAATATAGCGTGATACATAAGAATCAATTACGTTTATTTTGATACCTCGATGGCTCTGCCTCGAGGTAGTTCATTATAATGCAGTAATACATTACAAATCAACCCTTTGGCCCGTTTTTGCCGCTTTGTAAATGGCATCTATGATTTTTAAATCCTTTAGGCCTTCCTCCCCATCTATAGGAACAATTGGTTGTACCCCCTCAAAAATAAGTTGAGCCATACCCTCCATTTGAAGGGTCTGATGGGTTATATGCGGCTGGGTCAATTCACCCTTATGTGTTCTGCCCTTAATAGGACCATAGCCTGTTGAGGGCTGCATTTCGGCATAACCCTTTTCTCCGTTAAGGAAGAATCGGTCCAAATGGCCCATAGCATATGTAGAAAGGCATGAGGCAGTTGCTCCACTGGGAAAGCCCATCTGAAATTGTATGGTTTCATCCACGCCTTCCTTAAATTTTACAGGATCGGTTTTGGTTTCTTGTGCCGTTACCCAAATAGGTTCTTCACCCAGCATATATCGGGCTCCATTAATAGAATAAATACCAATATCCATCATAGCACCGCCACCGGCCAGTTTTTTGTTCAATCGCCATTGGGTGGGGTCACCGATGTTAAATCCGGATAATCCTTGAAAGAACTTGAGCTTTCCAAATTCGCCTGCCTTGCGCATTCGAATCACCTCCACTGTTTTCGGTTCATAATGCATGCGATAACCCACCAATAATTTTACGTTGGCAGCTTTACAGGCATCTACCATTTCTTGACCCTCTTGGGCATTGATACCCATAGGCTTTTCACAAATTACATGTTTTCCCGTCTTGGCTACCCTAATCACCTGATCTTTGTGCAATCCGTTTGGGGTAATGACATAAACGGCATCGATATCTGGGTTGTTCTTGATTTGGTCAAAATTATCGTAATTATAACAATTCTTTTGCGGAATGTCATACTTGGCACGCCAATCGACCACTTTGGATGGGGTACCACTTATTAAACCAACCAACTTGGCTCTCTTACAGGATTCCATGGCTTTAGCCACTCGTGAACCGTAACTTCCGAGACCCATTATGGCAACCCTTAAAATAGGTCCTTCATAGGGTTCGCTAGAAGCTGCAAAAAGCTTTGTTGGACTATATAAAATTGGTAAACTAATAGCTGAAACGGTCAATTTTCCCAAAAAATCTCTTCTAGAACCCATAGTAATCGTATTTGTGTGTCCTAAAAATAGTTAAAATGGAGGTATGCTGCCAGTAGTTAACTATATGTTTTGTCAATAATAATCCAATAACAGAAATCTTTGTTCAATAATATGGGAGGATTAGTCGCTTAACCTGGTCCATAACAGCTTTAACCGTTATATCACCTTAGCTTTTTGATTGTTTTTGATTGTTGGGGCTATAAAGGTGAAGAATTCCCAATAAGAAACCTTATATACTAAACATGGGCTACAAAACAGCTGTGACGTTTATGCAGTACAGGCATTACGCGTTAAAAGCCTATATTCTCCATTATTTTTAAACTCGCGTATGGAGGTGCCTGCATACTTTTTAAAAGTTTTTGATAGATGGCTAACATCTGTAAAACCTAATTCATCGGCAATTTCGGTCAGGGTGAAATCGGAGTTCAATAAGCGAATTTCCACCAATTTTAATTTTGCTTTAATGATGTATTCGCGCAAGGGCATATTCACTTGCTTTTTAAAATATTCGCTTACATAGGAGGTAGACATCATAAAAACATCGGCCAGATTCTCCACCTTTAAAAGCTCGGTTTTATCAATATTCTCATTTATATAGGTGAGCATCTTTGTAATTCTTTCGTCAAAGTTTTTTTTGGGAAAATCAAAATAGCTAGTTTTTTTAATGTTCCTTATCAGTATTTCCAAAATGCTGGTCATTAAACTGGTGATCAAGTTAACAGACTCTTGTCCATAATCCCTGGATTCCTGCAAAATCATGGATATTAAACTATCCATATGCCGTCTATCCAAATCGTTCTTAATTATATCCCCAGGCAATTGATTGTAATTGGAAAGGATATAGGAAGCTTCTTTGAACCATTCGTTCCTATCAATGGAAAAACCATTCATATTCTTAAAAAATGAATCAGTAAACTTTAAAAAGACAAACTTGGTGGGTTTTTTAATGCTAAAAGAATGACACTTTAAGGGAGGTAACAAAAAGATGCTACCTTTAGAATAGGCAACTTCATTATAGTTAATACACTGACTACCTTTACCTTCATTTATTAAAACCAATTCAAAGAAGTTGTTTTTAACCGGGCGTTGTTTCCATTCTGATAATTCCAGTTCTTGTATTTCAAAAGGTTTATAAGTCTCTATTACTTGCATTTTAGGCTAATTTTTAAGTAAAACTAGGTAAAATACCATTAACACATCAATTATTTGGCCCATTAACCTTTAAAAATACATAAATACCCATTTTTTATACCACAAATAAGCGGTGACACCCAATTAACTTTGCCACAGAATTTAATCTGAAACAAAAAATATAAAAAATGCTGACACCAAATATTTCAAAAAAAGACATTATCAACGCTTTTCAATTTAGACATGCTACCAAGGAATTCGATGCCACTAAAAAAGTATCGGATGCCGATATGAATTTCATTTTGGAAACGGCACATTTATCCCCTAGCTCTTTTGGTTTTGAACCATGGCATTTTATAGTGGTCCAGGATAAGGAATTAAGGGAAGCTTTAAAACCTGTGGCTTGGGGCGCACCGGTAAAATTGGATACCGCGAGTCATTTTGTACTGGGATTGAGTATGAAGGCGTCCATGACCAAATGGGATTCGGCCTATATTATGTCCATGATGAAAGATGTAAAGCAATTGCCTGCGGATGTAATAGAAATGTATTCCAAATTTTATAGAGAATTCCAGGAGCGCGATTTTAATCTGGACAATGATAAGAAGTTGTTCGATTGGGCCTCTAAGCAGACCTATATCGCTTTGGGGAATATGATGACCTCAGCGGCTTTGATTGGTATAGACAGTTGTCCTATTGAAGGTTTTCATCAAGAAAAAGCAGAAGCCCTATTGCGAGAAAAATTCGGAGTAGATACGGACAAATACGGCTTATCCTATATGGCGGCATTTGGTTACAGAAAGGAAGAACCCGCTTTTGCCAAATCGAGAAGGAACAAAGAAGATATAGTTACTTGGTTGTAGTACATAAACAAATAAAAGAAAAAATTATGAAAGCAATAGGATATAAAGAGAACCTTCCCATCGAGGATGTAAAATCACTACAAGACGTAGAATTAGCAATACCGAAAGCAATTGGTAAAGACATTTTAGTAGAGATAAAAGCAATTTCTGTAAACCCAGCAGATTATAAAGTACGAGCCGGAATGCCTGTTGAAGGCGATGATTGGAAAATTATTGGTTGGGATGCTACAGGGATTGTAAAAGAAGTTGGAGAAGATGTTACGCTGTTTAAGGTTGGCGACGAAGTTTGGTATGCGGGCGATTTCACAAGACAAGGAAGTTATGCACAGTATCAAATTGTAGATGAGCGTATTGCGGGCAAAAAACCATCTAGCTTATCTTATGCAGAAGCAGCTGCCTTACCATTGACCTCACTTACTGCTTGGGAAATGTTGTTTGATAGGTTAGAAGTAGCTAAAAATGATGCCAGTAAATCAATTCTAGTAATTGGTGCAGCAGGTGGTGTTGGTTCTATTTTAGTACAACTAGCCAAGAAACTTACCAAATTGAACATTATTGGAACGGCTTCTCGTGAAGAAACTACAGATTGGTTAAAGGATTTGGGTGCGGATGCAGTAATTAATCACAGGAACAAACTGAGTGAGGAATTTGAGAAATATAATCTACCTGCTCCTGAATATATAGTGAGTTTGAATGCTACCGAGCAACATGCGGAGGAGATTGTAAAAGTGATAAAACCACAAGGTAAATTCGGTTTTATTGATGATCCAAAGTCGTTTAATGTGATGCCCTTTAAAAGTAAAGCTGTGTCTACACATATCGAATTTATGTTTACACGCTCTATGTTCCAGACGGATGATATGATCGAACAGCACAACATCTTAAATGAGGTTTCTAAATTGATAGACAACGGAACAATTAAAACCACTTTGGGAGAAAACTTTGGAACCATTAACGCAGAGAATATGCGTAAAGCCCATGCTTTTTTGGAAACAGGAAAAGCTAAAGGTAAAATTGTTTTGGAAGGATTTTAGACTCAATGAGTCAAATAATTTATAAAGAAAATGAAAAATACACTTAAAATATTGGCTATAGCAGCAATATATACTTGTACTACGGCTAATGCACAGGTAAATACGATTGATTCTGTGGCTACCTCAAAAGTGCAACATTTCAATTTTGATGAAATGGAATCAGCAACTATTGGCGACGGTATTCAGCGTAAATGGTTTCACGGACAGAAAGGTCAAATGACCATTTTCAATTTGGAAAAAGGTGCACATATTCCGTGGCACAAACATCCAAATGAGCAGATTACCTATATCATGTCTGGTAAGGTTAAAATCAAAACGATTATAGACGGCAAAGAAGAGTTTGTAATTGTTTCTGGTGGCGAAGTAATAGTGTTTCCAGAAAACATACCTCATGAGTTCTGGGCTTTGGAGAAAACGGTGGATTTAGATGTTCACGTTCCTGTACGTCAAGATTGGTTGTCTAAAGAGCTTCCTGATTATTTACAAAACAGCCAATGAGATGAAGAATTTAATGAGAACATTATTATTCTTTGCTTTAGCTAAGACAATTTAACATGAAAGAATTCGAACCCATAAATAAAGCATATAACAGCCTATTTAAACCTGATGAATTGAGCATTGGAGTAGTGGTGCCTATTGAAAATTATGATCAAGGACCCGTACCAACTATGCACCACCATTTAGAACGAGTACAACTTCTTGAAACCTTAGGCTATAAAGCGGTTTGGTTGCGAGATGTTCCTTTTAATGTTCCCGCTTTTGGTGATGCTGGTCAGACTTTTGACCCATTTACTTATTTGGGATATTTAGCAGGACAAACTACTGAAATTGCATTGGGAGTTTCTAGTATTGCTTTGCCTTTACATCATCCGGTACACGTAGCAAAATCAGCCGCAACTACAGACCAATTATCTAGTGGTAGGTTATTGTTAGGTGTTGCTTCTGGAGATAGATATGATGAATACCCAGCTATGGGAATTGACTATGAAAATCGAAGCGAATTGTTCAGGGACTCTTTCAATTATATTAGAAAAGCTCAAGATGCTTTTCCACAGTTAGAAACTAAAAACTATGGAAATCTTAAGGGTCTAATAGATATCCTACCCAAAGCTAAAAACCATAAAATTCCTATGTTAATTACGGGTTTTAGTCAGCAATCTTTGGAATGGAATGCTGAAAAGGCAGATGGATGGATGTACTACCCACGGGATGTTACGCAACAAAAATATAGAATATCGGAATGGCGGGAATTGGTAAAGGAGTCCAGTGATTTTGATAAACCTTTCATGCAACCTTTGTATGTAGATTTACAGGAAGATGATAATTTCATGCCACAACCCATACATTTAGGTTTTAAAACGGGTGTCAATTATTTAAAGACGTATTTTAATTATTTGAGATCTATCGGTGTAAACCACATAGCACTTAATTTACGCTTCAACACAAGTAAAACAGAAACAGCTTTAGAGAAAATAGCAGAAAAAGTTCTACCAATATTTCATCAACATTAAAAAACAAAAATGAAAAATATACTCATTACAGGAAGTACTGACGGAATTGGTAAATTATTGGCATTGCGTTTAGCCAAAGAAGGACATTTTGTTGCTATTCATGGAAGAGATGCAAAAAAACTGCAATCAACTTTAACGGAAATAAGGACAGAATCTAAAAACGAAAATGTTTTCGGTTTTTTAGCTGATTTTTCTGATTTAATAGCTGTGAATTCCATGGCTGAAGAAGTTGCAAAGAAGCTGCCTAAAATTGACATTCTTATCAACAACGCTGGTGTTTTTACAAGTAAAGTAGATACGGTTGCCAATGGTGTAGATGTGCGTTTGGCGGTTAATTATTTAGCCCCTTACGAGTTTACGATTGCTATTATGCCATTAATGAAAAAAGCTGATGCTCCCCGAATTATAAATCTTAGTTCTGCAGCACAAGCTCCGGTATTATTAGCTGCTTTACAGAAAAATGTAGGGTTAGGAGTTAATGAGGCATACGCCCAAAGTAAATTGGCGTTGACGATGTGGAGTTTTTATTTGGCAAAACAGGAGCCATCAATTACTGTTGTACCAGTAAATCCGGGGTCTCTTTTAGATACTAAAATGGCAAAAGAGGCTTACGGTCAACATTGGTCTCCAGCAGAAAAGGGAGTTGATATTTTGTACGATTTAGCGACAACAGACTTGGCCGAAACAGGCAAGTATTTTGACAACGATAAAGGGTTTTATTCTGATGCGCACCCAGATGCTTATAACGAATCTAAAATAAACACACTTATAGTGTTTACTAATAAAATTGTGAGCAAGCTATAGGTCTGATTTAATTTTAAATCAATTATCGTCAATATTTCAAAAAGATCAAATAACCTGGGATACAATAATTATCCTGAAGGTAATTGGCTGGCCAAAAATAGTGCCGTTAGTAAGTATTAAATACAGTCAATAACGGCCTCTAAATTTTCCTCATAGGATTTATCTCCAGTTTCACTTAAAAGAAGTGGCTATTCACTGATTCCTTAAAATTCATGTTATTCCAATCCACATCTTTGTAGGGTAATAATAACCTATAAATGAAATTTATAATGAAAAAAGTAAGCCTACTGTTCTTTTTAGCAATGCAACTATTGCTTGTATTTTCCTGTTCCGATGATGTTGCAGAAACAACGGGAGAGGAAGCAGAGATCATAGAGAGCGAAGCCTATGTTGAGACCTATGAAGATACGGATTTTGAAGTTTCTGATTGGACAGATGATACCCATAGTAAATCGGCCGACCCCAATTTTGATGCAGTATTTGAAGATGATGCTGTAAATAGGATAGATATTGTAATTACCGAAGAACGGTGGCAGAGTATGCTAGATGATATGACCTTTCTTTACGGTGTGTTTGGGGGTAGTGGAGGTCCTGGTGGAGGTGGTCCCCCATCTGGAGGTCCTGGTGGAGGAGGCTTGGTTGAAGTAGATGAGAATCCTGTTTTTGTACCAGGAGAGGTGTTGTACAATGGCAAGGAATGGTACAGGGTTGGAGTGCGTTTTAAAGGCAACTCGAGTTTACAGTCGAGCTGGTCGGGAGGCATCTTAAAGCTATCCTTTAAGTTGGATTTTGATGAATTTGAAGATCAATATCCTCAAATTGACAATCAGCGCTTTTACGGTTTTAAGAAATTGAGCTTAAAAAATAATTACAATGATAAATCCATGTTACGGGAAAAGGTTGCTACGGATATTTTTAGGGATGCTGGTTTGGCAAGTTCGCACGCAGCATTTTATACTGTTTATGTGGATCATGGTGATGGACCGGTCTATTTTGGAGTATACACTATGGTGGAAGAAGTGGATGATACGGTGATCGATACCCAATTTTCCGATAATGATGGTAATCTGTACAAACCTGATGGAGACGGAGCCAGTTTTGCATTAGGTACCTTTTCCGAAGAAGTGTTTGTAAAGAAAACAAATGAAGATGAGGCCGATTATAGCGATATACAAAGTGTCTTCACAGCCTTGCATGCAGCAAATAGAACTACGGCTCCAGAAGCTTGGCGAAATAATTTAGAGACCGTTTTTGATACCGATACCTTCTTAAAATATTTGGCTGTTAATACCGTAATTCAAAATTGGGATACCTATGGAAGAATGACTCACAATTATTTCCTATACAACAACCCGGTTACGGCAAGATTATCATGGATTCCATGGGATAATAATGAGGCATTGCAAGTGGGTAATATGCAAGGGTCTTTAGCCTTGGATTTCTCGGACCTAAATGCTACGGAATGGCCATTGATCAGCTATCTATATGAAGATGCAACCTATAGGGCCCAATATGATGCCCTTGTGCAGGATGTGGTGGATAATGCTTTTAACGTTAGTGCCATGCAAGCAAAATATGCAAGCTATGGGACATTGGTAGAACCTTATGCCAACCTTGAGGTCTCTGGTTATACCTTTCTTAGTTCAAGTTCGGATTTTCAGGCAGCCATAAACCAATTAAATAGTCACGTTAGCGGGCGTGCCACAGCAGTGAGCAGTTATTTAAATAAATAGTTTTTTTGAGTTGATAAACCTACAGGTTGATTAATTTTTATTGTTCCCCCGATTGAAATCCGGCTACTTGCAAAAGTGGTTGGATTTTTTGGTTCTTATAAATATCAATAATGGAATATTTAGAAGTAGTGAACACTTTTATCTAAGACTATATTGACTTGCGAATAGCGGAAGGAAAATGTGGAGCGGGATATGATTGCTAAACACCAATCATTAAAATCTCCAAACAATTTTTTAAGAGGATTAAAAAAATCTGAACCCAAATTAAAAAATGGGATTGGATTAATCATTGATTTTTTCGGTGTGTGTTGAAATTGAATAATTTCCAAAATTATCTTTACTTGTTATTTGGATTGTATAAGTTTCACCGGTGTTTACCAAAACAGGTGCCAAGGTTGTTCCACTCAATCCTGCCTCAACAACAATTTCTTTCCCTGAGCTATCGGTTACTTTAATGTCATAAGTCAAGGTGTCACCATCTTCATCGCCTCCAGTCCAAGAAATACCGAGTTCTGAAGTGGCGCCATTATAATTGGTATAGATCTGGGCAGCATAGGGTGTGAAGTTGCCTATGGGCTGGCCAGGTGTAGTAAATGATAAGGTGCTGCTTTGGGCTTCCCCGTCATTGTTTTTTGCGGTTATCTTCCATGAATATGTTTTTCCTTTATCTAAGGTCAATTCAACTTCATTGCTACTTACAGTACTATTATAGACTTCGGCCCCGGATTCAAAAACCTGTACCAGATAGTTATTGGCATTTTCTGCCGTGGACCAACTAAAGAAAATTACGGCCTTGTCAGTAGCACCTGCTACTTCCTTATAATCCGAGCATGTTTCGGCATTGGCAGGAAGGATACCTATGGGCTTCTCAGGTAAGATGAGCTCTTCTGCAATTGAAGCCTTTAGCGGTACACCCGATTTGGAACACGCGCTGATCAAGGCTAACATAGGTAGTATCACGAGAATATAATTTCGAATTAATCTTTTCATTGCTTAATAATTTTAAAACTTTTGGTTTCCCCTTCTGTCAGAACATGAATTATATACAATCCAGCAGTGTAATTATCCAAATGAAGGGTATTATCAATAGTAGTATTCATCCTTTCATTGTATATAAGTTGCCCGCTTGAATTATAAATATGAATTTCGGTAGCCTTAAAATCTCCAGAAATGGACACTGACCCAGACGTGATGGTCGGGAAGATTAAAATTTCTTCCCCTACTGTAAAGGTATCGGTTACCTTTCCTTGACAGTCACTCTTTCCAGAGATAACTATTTCGTTGGACATTTTTAAATTGTGTAGTACTATCTCTTTTTCATCAATGGAATCAAATATGAAGTTTTTTTGAATTCCATTGATATTAACCATGTACTCTGTACTTCCTGAAACAGTGTATTTGGCACTTTTGGACTTTGCGTCCGCACTTTCAAATTTTCCGGAGATATTGTTGATCTCGTATATAGTAGCTCCGAACAATTGTTCGTGAAAAATAGCAGGTATGGAAACTTTAATTTCATAATTGCCGGGAGCTAGTTGATCTATCTTAAGGCTGCCATTCAAATTCATATCTGTAAAATATTCATCCCTACCTTCGCCCACAATGTGAATGTCAAAGCTATATCCAGTTAGGGAAGTAGTAATCTGAATACTGCCATTGTTCGTGTTGGGACATGTAGGTGTCTCGGAATAAACCCTTATGGAATTCGAAGCAATCAAATCACAACCGGTAGCATTCACCGCTAAGCCGGGTAACGTATTGAGACAAAGATCTAGATCGTTGGATACTCCATCATTGTCGTCATCAAGTTGAGAAGCGGCACAACCATTGTGATCCACTTCTTCATCTGCAGGGGTGTCAGCACAAAGGTCTTTGTCATTGGTCACCCCATCGTTATCGTCATCCAATTGTGAAGTGGCACAGCCATTGCTATCCACTTCAGCATCCACAGGGGTGTCGGCACAAAGATCAATATCATTGGTCACCCCATCGTTATCGTCATCAAGTTGAGAAGCGGCACAGCCATTGCTATCCACTTCAGCATCCACAGGGGTGTCGGCACAAAGATCAATATCATTGGTCACCCCATCGTTATCATCATCCAATTGTGAAGCGGCACATCCATTGCCATCCACTTCAGTATCCGCCGGGGTGTCGGCACAGAGATCAATATCATTGGTCACCCCATCATTATCATCATCCAATTGTGAAGCAGCACAGCCATTGCTATCCACTTCAGCATCCACAGGGGTGTCGGCACAGAGGTCTAAATCATTAGTTACTCCATCATTATCGTCATCCAATTGTGAAGCGGCACATCCATTGCCATCTACTTCAGCATCCACAGGGGTGTCGGCACAGAGGTCTAAATCATTAGTTACTCCATCATTATCGTCATCCAATTGTGAAGCGGCACATCCATTGCCATCTACTTCAGCATCCACAGGGGTGTCGGCACAGAGATCAATATCATTGGTCACCCCATCGTTGTCATCATCGAGTTGTGAAGCGGCACAGCCGTTGTTATCCACTTCAGAACCCCAGGGCGTGCCTGGACAAAGGTCATTCTCGTTAATAACTCCATCATTGTCATCATCAAGGGGAGGCACAATAATTTCCGATATTGGACGAGACCAGAGACTTAAACCAGAGGTCCCTGCGAATAAGATGCCATCTTTTAATAAAATTTCAGTCAAATACTCATTTTTAGTGCCTTCAGTAAAGGGATACCAGAAATCCCTTCCAGCTTCACTAGCATATAACCCGAAATCGGTTGCGGCATAAATAGTGTTGTCAATGACAATAATATCTTGAATAGAATTATATCCATAGGTCAGAAAACGATACCAATTTTCCCCAAAATCATCGCTGGCCATGACTCCTTGAGCTGTAGCCGCATAAAGGCGATTATCGATAAATTCAAGGTCCTGGGTATAAAAGAATCCATCAGGAATTGAAATATTGGACCAGGTCTGTCCCAGATTGGATGAAGCGTATAATTCTCCATTTGCCGTACTGCCTACTATGGCCTGCTCTCGAATAAGCAAGTTTTTAAAACCTATTTCAGGATTAAGCCCTACTGTTGGGGTAAGGGTCCAGGTTTCTCCCAAATCGGTAGAAAGATATACACCGTCTCCTTCAAGGCTAACAGCCAATGTACCGTTGCTGTAATCCATTCCGGCTGTAGCTTTATTTAAACCGGGCTCTAGTTTTTTAACCCAATTATCTCCATTGTCGCTGGACACATAAATTCCAACAGAAGTGGAAACTATTATATTATTGGCTATAACAACAATATCATTGATTGTCTTTGCATTTAAATTAGCTGTGTCTATATAAGTTTGGGTCCAGGAAACTCCATTATCATTAGATCGAAAAATACCATTTTCTGAAGCGGCAGCAAAAATGTAGGTATCGGTGCTTGCTAATGCCGTAATGTCTTGTGCTTTTATGCCATTATTGTTTAATGCCCATGTAACACCTTCGTTAAAAGATTCAAAGATACCCTCGTTGGTGGACATTAAGAATTTACCATTAGATAAAAGGATATCATTAATGAAAGTATTGGGGTTGGTATTTTGGACCATAGTCCAATTAGCCCCATCATCATCGGAATAATAGTATTTTCCAGAGCCAGCCGTTGCATAAACCTTACCTTCATAATTTACTAGATTCTTAATTGTGGTACCATCACCAAGCGCGATAAAAGTCCAGGAGACTAGATTATCATTGGAAATAAACATTTGACCATCACCTGCAGCATAAAACACACCATTGTATTCAGTCAATGATCGAATGCCATTGGGGGACAAACCAGGAATGTCTATCTGAATCCAATTATCCCCATTGTCATCGCTCTCAAACAGTCCACCTGCCGTTCCCACGTACATTTTTGAATTAAAACTTACAAATTCAGAGATGAATTTCCCTGGTAAGCCATTATTTTTTTCAACCCAACTAGCTCCTTGATCAGGCGAATAAAAAACATTTCTATCTGAACTACCTGCATAAATTTCCTGACCATTTGTAAACAAGGAATAGAAAGATAAGCGGTCCACACCATTATTTGCTGGTGACCAGGTGCTACCCTTGTCAACAGATATATAAACGCCGCGTTGACTTAAGCTTATATAAACGTTATTTCCATGGCTGGCAATACGATGCACATGTGGATGTAGAGGTAACCCCTCATTACTGGGTGCCCATGAAGCGCCATTGTTTGTTGATATATAGACTCCCCCTCCTCCAGCTGATAAAATCAAGGTATTTTCAATTTTCACAATATCATCCGTATAGCCTCCTTCTGGTCCTGAGGTCTGGGTCCATTGGGAATATGAAGAGGATAGACACAATAGACTTATGCAAATGAGGAACAATAGTTTATGGTTGGCCATATAAGTAGGATTTAACTTCAAATTATTCTGAAAGATCAAATTAAAACTATTTATATGGAAACATGTTTTTAAAAAAGTCGAACGGAACCCAATATTCGACCTGATGCATTTTTAAATAATTTTCACATCCAACGGAAGAATTCAGCTACCTTTTTGGAAGATATTTTTTTTTGTTTTTGAATACTTTAAATCAGCAAACAAGCCATGACGGCATAAAGTTCGTCTTTGTGGGGGAACAGGCATTTCCCTTTAAATCTGTTAAATCCAATTATTCATAGATAGAAAACCGGCAAATGTCTATTTGCTTTTATTTATCTGTAGGGCAACTATACCTTTAAACTATTAATACAAAATAGAGTCAAAGTATAGAAAGCAAGTTGAATCTTAAATCTTAGAAATCATGAAAACATTTATTAAAAGATACGCCTTATCATCATTAGTTATAATAGCTTTTGTTACACAAGCTTCAGGGCAATCGCGTGGTAACTCAAATTCAAGAACCACAAGTGTTACCAAGACCACCACAGTCAAAAAGACGGTAAGCAAAAGGGTGCCTAGTACAAAGGTTACCTATAAAACTCCAACGCGGAAAGTAGTTTCAGTGCGTTCGGTACCCAATAGAAAAGTTATTAAGTATAGCGGTCAGAACTACTACTATGCCAACAACAAATATTATACGCAATCTAGAGGCCACTATATTGTAATTGCTCCAAAAATAGGATTTAGATTGAACAGCTTACCGCCAAATTATAAACGGGTTAGGTTCAATAGTTATAATTATTTTAATGCTCAAGGGATATTTTATATTCAAATAAATAATGAATATGAGGTTGTTGAGCCAGAAATAGGAACCATAGTCTATGAATTACCGGAAGATTATGAAAAAATCGCCATAGATGGATTGGCCTATTACGAATATGCGAACATAATCTACGAAAAAATACAAGTGGATGGCACCCGGGCCTACCAAGTTGTGGGCATTATAGATATGGAATAACGATAGTTAGATTGGTTGATTAGTGGAGAAAGGAGGGTAATTATTTTATAGTTATCCTCTTTTTTATTGGTTTGCATTTAAGCCAATAGATCAACTCACATATGTAGTTCTTTAAGTTCGAAGTACTTATTTGTCAACGCACATACAGATTTCTAAGCGACGTTGAAAATCGATAATTCAGAAATTTTTAATGACAATTAAATTATTATTCCCATCTTTCCAGAAGAGATTTAGAAGTTGGCAATGGAATTTGTTCTTCTAAACTTAAAACCAACCGAAACCTACTATGAGAACAGTACTATTTCTTTTCATTCTTTCTATCAACGTACAGTTTGCCAATGCCCAGGCTTATAGAAACTTATTGAGCGGTAACTATTCCTACGACACCATTAAAAAATATGTGGTAAAGGACCAATCCTGGGTACCTTATCCAGAATATAAGAATCGTGAGCAATGGGAAAAGATTCCCCAAAACCTGAGAGAGGCTTACATAAAGGAAGGAGAAAGTTATTTGGAGTACAACTGGAAATATATTCCCGTTTCACACTATTTGGAATTTACCAAGAGCGGAAGTAGAACCATTATGGAGAAACCGTATAGGGAAAACATTCAGGCATTTGAAGCGCTGGTCTTGGGTGAATTGGTAGAAGGAAAGGGTCGATTTTTAAAGGACATCATTAACGGTATATTCTACTACAGTGAGCAAACTTATTGGGGCAATTCGGCCCATTTAGGACTTCAGCGTGCTGGTGCAGGATTACCAGATGTGCTTGAACCTACGATTGACCTGGGAGTAGGCAAAGTGGCGGCTAACCTGGCATGGACACACCATTTTCTAGAAGAGGAAATAAATAAGGTGAATCCTTTGATATTAAAGAGGTTAAGATTTGAAATTGATAAGAAATTATTAAAACCTTATTACACCAGAAATGATTTTGGCTGGATGGGCTATACCAATGAGAGTGTAAACAATTGGAACCCTTGGTGCAACTATAATGCCCTAAACTGTATTCTACTATTGGAGAATGATTCCATAACCCGAAGTATAAATGTGCAAAAGAGTATGCTCTCGGTTGATGAGTTTATGAATTATTACAAAGATGACGGGGGCTGTGAAGAAGGTCCATCTTACTGGAGCCATGCGGGCGGTAAGCTGTTCGATTATTTAGAACTGTTGTATAAAGGAAGCAAAGGTAAAATAGATATCTACAATGAAGAACTTGTACAGAATATAGGAAAGTATATTTATAAGGCCTATATAAACGGGGAGTATTTTGTAAATTTTGCAGATGCTTCGGCCAAACTAAAATCACGGCCGGGTACCATTTACCGCTATGGGAAACGCATTAACGATTCCATCATGAGTAGTTTTGGGGCTTTTTTGGCCCAAAAACAGCATTTTGGGGAAAGTACTTTCAAGGGTAAAATAGAATTAGCATTGGATGACCTGTTTAATTTGGATGAAATTAAAAATGCTGTGGCCAAGGAACCGCTATTGGGGGATTTATATCTGCCGAACACACAGATAATGGCAGCCCGGGAACAAGCGGAAACCCATGATGGTTTTTATTTTGCCGCAAAAGGTGGCCACAATGCCGAAAGCCATAACCACAATGATGTGGGCACTTTTATTTTATACTACAATGGGAAGCCAGCCTTGATCGATGTTGGGGTAGATACCTATACGGCCACAACCTTTGGAAAGGACAGATATTCTATTTGGACCATGCAATCCGGTTATCATAACCTGCCGACCATAAACGGAATGGACCAAAAAGACGGTTTGGAATACAAGGCTCAAAATGCTTCCTATTCCGCTGAGAAAGATAAAGTTTCGTATTCCCTCGATATCTCCGGTGCATATCCCAAAGAAGCCAGAGTGAAGCAGTGGCAACGCAGTTATACTTTGCTTAGGGGCAAAAAATTTGAAATTTCCGATTCGTATTCCCTTTTGGAAAATGTGGGCGATACACAACTTAATCTTATGGCAGCGCTAGAACCCAAAATTATAAAGCCCGGACACATAAGACTTGGGCAGCGGAAAGGCGGGTTGTTGTTAAAGTACGACCCGGAAATTTTGATACCTACGGTAGAAAATATAGCTATTGAAGCCGATTCAAAATTGTATTCTACTTGGGGTGAGCAGCTTTATCGTATAAGGTTTCAAGTATTAGGCAACAGTACTGTGCAGGAGGTAAATATTACGGTACAACCAGAATTTAACTAAAAACTTACGGTGTTGCACTCAGAATCGGCTATCATTCTGGTTCTAGTATACGATCGAATGGGGGTTATATGCTTTCAAGTGGATCGTAAACTGTAAGGAAAGTGTTTTTGGATTGAGGTAATACCAAACTATTTTCCATTGTGGGCAGTTGCGAACTTTCCGTATCGCTTTTATCGAAAGCGGTAAATATGCCCGGCGTCTTCTTGGATCGCATCATTCTATATGACTCAATAAACGTTCTTGTTCTAAATGAATCCGCATCCATATTTACTTGTTTTAGGTTGATGTTAAACCACTAATTGCTTTACCGGAATTAACCGTTTATATACTTTTTGACAGCTTGTTAAACCTTATTGGTTCTTCCGGTTATTAGAGATATTATTACCAATACTAAGAAGACAAAGAATAGAATTTTGGCTATAGTTGCCGTAGCAACCGAAATTCCACCGAACCCGAAAATTGCGGATACAATGGTGAGTATTACAAAAATAATAGTCCATTTTAACATGGTATAAATTTTAAGTTCTTGTTTCTGTAAACTTCTTACGCTTTGTCTAATTTATTCTTTAATAATTATATAATTTACCACTATCAATTTGAAAATTAGCTCAATACAATAAAAAATAAGCACTAAAAAATAATTATAGGTGTTGTATGTTTAATACAAACAATTCCAAATCCCATTCTTCTAAAGACGGGCTTACAAACAATTTTAATTGGTTTTGTATGGAGCGGTAATCTATTAAATTTCAAAATACATTCCTTCTTACTGTAATTCCTTGTAATTGGCTTGTAGCCTTTCCAAAAAAGGTAAAATTATAACTCAAAAAAAAATATTTGCTCAAATTTTATATTCCCTAAAAAGTAAGGAAATATATAAACCACCATGGATATAAAATCCATAGTGGTTTATTTGTAATTAATGAGAAGTTCTAAAACTACTTATAGCATTAAATTGTCCTATGGCCATATTTTCTGCGGATTTTTTTGCTCTATTGGCAAGCACCCCTTCAAATAAAGAATCTATGGTATACTGCCATAAGGCCACCCATTGCTGAAAATGATGTTGGGCAATGGAATGATTCAAATTCTTGTCTACTGTTCTGTGGGCTAGTGTCGGATTGCCTTTAAAACACATAACACCAAAAATCGCAGTTTCCCAAAAATCGGTTAGTTTCTCTAAGTGTGCAGGCCATTGTCCTTCGGTTATATGCCTATTAAAGATGGGCCCCAATAGTGCATCTTTTCTGATGCCTTCATAAAAGGTATTTACCAATAAGCTAACATCTTCTCTATCTTCTATATGTTTCATGCTATGAATTAATTTTCATGTTTTCTTTTGTAATTATATAAAGTTTCAGAAATGGTAAACCAACAGAAATAAAATATCCCAATCGAGAAAATTACATCCCCGATCATTCGAAGCCATTTTAAGGTTTGTACTACCGGTGAATACAATAGATCTGAATCCCTGGCAAAAGAATATCCTTTGGTTATTGATGTGTATGCCTGAATGATTCCTATAGGAAGTAAACTGAAAAGAACCATGGCTACCAGCCCAATATTTAATAGCCAAAATGCCCTGTAAAGCTTTTTACTTTCCCACACTCGATTTGAATAAAATCGCAAACAGATTAAAATGAAGCCCATGCCCAACATACCATATACACCAAACAAGGCGGTGTGCGCATGAACAGCGGTAGTGTTGAGTCCTTGGATATAATATAAGGCGATAGGAGGATTAATAAGAAAACCGAAAACACCGGCACCAATAAAATTCCAAAAGGCCACAGCTATAAAGAAAAATATGGGCCATTTGTATTTTTGCATCCATTCTTTGCTCTTTAAGAGATTCCAGTTTTCTCTAATTTCAAACCCCATTAGGGTTAACGGTACCACTTCCAGCGCACTAAAAGTAGCTCCCAAGGCTATGGCCTGTATGGGCGTACCGGAATAATATAAATGATGTAATGTCCCTATTATTCCTCCAGCCAAAAAGATGGCGGCCGAAGCTACGGATACCCTACCAGCTGTTTTTTCTGAAATTATTTTCATTCTTGAAAAAATGAAGGCTATAATAACCGTTGCAAAAACCTCAAAGAACCCTTCTACCCAAAGATGGACTAGCCACCATCTCCAATAGTTGATAACTGGTAGGCTACTATTCTCTCCGTACATAAGCCCGGAGAAAAAGAACATTCCAATGGCCATAACAGAAATTAAAAGAATAATTAATAAATGTTTTGAAGAGTCGTTCTTGCGTATGGCATATATAATATGTCTGCTTACCATAATAACCCAGAGTACTAATCCAACTGCTAAAAACAGCTGCCAGAACCTTCCAAGATCCATGTATTCGTATCCTTGATGTCCAAAGAAAAAATTAGTGGTTAAATCCAAGAATTGATGTACACCTAACCATTCACCCAACATGGATCCCAAGACAATAATTAGCAATGCTCCGAACAAGAAATTAATGCCAAAAACTTGATATTTCATTTCTTTACCTGAAATCATGGGCGCCAAAAATAAACCGGTAGCAAGCCAGGTAGCAGCTATCCAGAATACGGCCAATTGCGTATGCCAGGTTCGAGTAATAGAGTAAGGTAAATAGCTTGCCAGATCAAATCCGAAGAATGCCTGACCCTCCACGGTATAATGTACTGTTATAACTCCTAAAATGACTTGTAAACCAATTAAAAGCGAAATGACAATAAAATATTTTAGTACAGCCCTTTGCGATCTAACAAATTTCATTCCCGTTAAAGGATCGGAATTTGGTTTGCTGATACTTTCTCCCTTTTCATGATTTCTTAAATAATAAAAAGTAAGTATTCCAATGAACAGGAGCAACAACACGATGGATAGCCCAGACCATATAAGGGAATCTTTTGTGATAAGGTTATCAATTAAAGGTTCATGAGGCCAGTTAGAGGTATAGGTATAGTCTTTACCTGGCCTGTTGGTACTGGCCGCCCAGGAAGTCCAGAATAAAAAAGCATTGAGTTGTTCCAATTTAACTGCATCGGTCAAAGCACCATTAGGAATGGCATATTCTTCTTTCCCTTCGGAAAAAATAGTGGTATAGTGTTTAACATTCGCTTTAATGGCGGTTAAACGCTCTTTGGAAATGGTAATAGTTTTGTTCTTTTCACTAAATGTATTGGTTTTAATATCCCTGATCAAACGCGCCTTAATTGCAGCCTTATTTTCTACATCCAAGTTGTTATAGGGCATATTAAAATCTTTTTCGGACCAATGCTCCAATAAGAAAACAGCTTCTCTATGAATCCAATCCGCAGTCCAATCCGGAGCAACGTAACTACCATGTCCCCAAATGGAACCCACTTCCATTCCTCCAATAGATTCCCAAACGTTTTGACCAATTTGAATATCCTCTTTGGTATAAACGGTATGGCCTGTATCTTCAACTAATACCAAATCGGGAATAGGGGGTTGGGTTTGATAAACTTCAGTTCCAACCCATATGAGTACAATAAATGAGAGTACTACAACACTAATAAATGCAATCCATGTTTTTTTCATTTTGTAAATTTTATGGGGAAATATTATTGGGAAACTTGGTTAACGCGTTCTACTTTATCGAGTACAGAAATAGACAAGCGAATAATACAGTCTGTTATACAGGTCAGATCATGGGGGATATTCCCTTCTAAAGCAATGATATCCCCTCTTTTTAGGGTTTGATGTTCTCTGTTTATGCCAAATTCTATTTCTCCTTCAAACAATTCAATAACTATAGGAAAGGGGGCTTTGTGTTCTTTCATGAATTGCCCTTTTTTCATTACTATTCGTATTTCTTTGGTGTTGGCCGTTTTCAGTAAAACTGTAACCACGGGCTTGTGGTCTTCGTTATAGGTGATACTCTCAATTAAAGATGCTTTGTTCATAAGGTTGTGTTTTTTAGTGTTTCTAAGTTTAAAGGGCAAACTAGGCCCATCCAAAAAGATGTTATCCTAATTGCTGATTTATATTAAAAGATATTCGGGTCTTTTTATCCATTATAAATTGATTTTCCTTCATTGATTATAAATTATGGGGCAAATGTAATCCCTAATTTAATAAAAGACTAATTTGTCCGCTATAAAAATAAATATTTCTTTTAAGTAAAAAATCCCCTTCATAATGTACATATCATTATAAGTTTAAGAATATGCCATGGCTTTGAATACAGTAGGGGTATAGAGTAGTGATTGACATAGTTTGCTGGGGGTGAAATTTAATATTCCTGTGGCAACCCTCGGGTAATGCCACGTATTCATGTTTACTCATTAAGTAAGATTTGAATGCTCCGACACTTGCCCGCCTGCCCGTTCCGTTCAGGCGGGCGTTGAAAAATTATAAGTTGTTTCTTTTCGATGCCTCATTGGCTTGCCCTGAGGTAATTGACTAAAAAAATAGAAATCTTGGGATAAACACCGCATAATACAAGCCGACAAGATTGTCTATCGCTGTCTTTCTTGGCAAACGCCGATGGGAGGGAAGCACAATAAGTGGAAACTTAAATACAAAATTGAAAATCAATTATTCAACTATTTAACATGCTTTTCTACCAACCAACGCCAATTTAGCCTACTTTTGGAATATTCAGTATTTAGATAGCTCTTCTTTTTTTAATTTCTTACCATTTTAATCAATCTTTTGCTTTCTTCATTTTTTTTAATAGATGTAGTTGAGTCTATAAAGTGTGTGTGGTTATATCGCTTCAATATAATAGTAAGCGGTTTAAGCATCGCAACACTTCTCCTAATTGGAATGATATGCTGTTTTTGAAGAAGCATTAATCAAATAAAAAGTCATATCAGAGTCAATCCAAAATTTTCAAGAGACATTAACCCCAGCTTTTCGAAAACGTTAAGAAAAAGGGTAAACACCTATTTTAAAACACATAATAAAAGTCGAAACGCCAATGCCACTATGGTGGTAAAAACGGTAATTATGTTGGCCTTATTTTTTCTCCCCTTAATAATACTGGCATCAGGTCTGGCCACAACCGTTTGGTTACTTTTTTTGCTGTATATATTAAGTGGATTAGGAATGGCAGGAATTGGCATGGGCGTTATGCATGACGCAATCCATGGTTCATATTCAAAAAATAAAAGAATTAATACACTGTTAGGCTATTCGTTCAATCTAATTGGGGCCAATGCAACTGTTTGGAAAATACAGCACAATGTCCTACATCATACCTATACCAATATTGATCATGCAGACGATGATCTTAATGCACCATTTTTCCTGAGATTCTCTCCACATGCCAAGCACTATTGGATACACCAGTATCAGCACATCTACATATGGTTTTTTTACGGCATATCAACATTATCATGGATTACCACCAAGGATTTTGTGCGCTTAAAGCGCTATAAAAACATGGGGTTTTTGGACAAGAAACACGAATATGTAAAGAAATTGATCAGTATGACGGCGTGGAAATTATTTTATTATTCCTATGCGCTGATACTTCCGATGATTATGTTGCCATTTTCATGGTGGGTAATATTACTGGCATTTTTAAGTATGCATTTTGTTACGGGTCTATTGGTGAGTATCGTTTTTCAGATCGCACATATTATGCCGGTCAACGAGTTTCCGCTACCTGATGAGAAGGGTGTAATAAATGATAACTGGTATGGACATCAATTTGCCACCACTAGTAATTTTTCTCCGAATAGCAATCTTATATTTTGGCTTATAGGTGGGTTAAATTACCAAGTAGAACATCATGTACTACCGGATGTATGCCACGTTCATTACAAAAAATTAACGAAGATCGTATCCGAAACAGCGGAAGAATACGGTATGCCCTATAATGTTAAGAAATCGATCGTTCATGCCATTTGGGACCATATGAAGATGCTGCGCTTGTTGGGAAAGAAGGAAGAAGTAATTGCTATATAAGATAAATAAGCATAAATTTGAAAAAAATTAAGGAATAATGATTAAACAGTTTTTTTATAAATTATTGAATATTAATAAAGGAAGTGGTATTAAAGAGGGTACGGTAAAATTTTACAATAAAACCAAAAAATTTGGTTTTATAAGCCTTAAGGATTCGGAAGAAGAATTCTTTGTACACGCATCAAATGTTGTTGGCAAGATTAAAAAAAACGATCAGGTAACATTTGAGATAGAAAAAGGGGATAAAGGGCTATGTGCCGTAAACGTACGTACGAAGTAATACATCCAACTCGAAATTATACTTATAAAAAACCATCTATCAAGATGGTTTTTTTGTTTTAATATTTGATAGGCTCAAGGAACAGATCAAGTAATCATATCCACTTATGAAGGGCAAATGAAAGGCGTTATGGGTAATTTTGATGTAATCATAGACACTGTGCCCTACGCACATGATTTAAATCCGTATATCGGGACTTTAAACACCAATGGAACTTTGGTGGTGGTTGGCTATTTGGGACCTTTGGACCCAATGTTGGTGACGGTGCCTATGATCATGGGGCGAAAGTCTGTTGCAGGTTCCTTAATTGGTGGGATTGCAGAAACTCAAGAATTATTGGATTTCTGTGGAAAACATAACATTACTTCAGATGTTGAAGTCATTGAAATTCAAGATATCAATAAGGCCTATGAACGTATGTTAAAGAGTGATGTACATTATCGGTTTGTAATCGACATGAAATCACTTAAAGCCTAGGTGTCACGGCCATTGAAACACTCCTTTGCCATATATCTTTGGTGCATCCCCTCTTTATTGAAGATTGGGAAAGCCATTGGTTATAGCTTTAATTAATTACAGAATAAAATGTACTGCCTAGGCGCTGTCGGAGAGATAGGAGGGGAGTGTTCTTGTTTATGGAATTATTGATTATTTGATGGTAAGACCTTAATCAAAATGAAGCCTATAAAATAGCTCTACTTTAAAAATAGCACCATCCTTAAAACGTTTATTTAATTGGGTTCTATTATCGCCAAAATAAAAAGAACTTAAAGCCAAATCAATTTTATCATTAGCATCGAATACTTTATAATTCCTACTGATGGCATAGCCTATTTTTGTGTTTAGATAGATGGATTTAATCAACTTAAACCTCAAATAGCTTACCAATTCATTGGAAGTTTTAGAAACATAGGCTCCATTGGCGCTATAGCTTTGATCATTTAAACTGTAGGTAGTGCCCAGTCCATCAAACCGCATTCCGAGCCAAGCATTATTATTTATTTGATAATTGATATCTCCAATAATTGGTAAATTTAGATTCGCTACAAATTTCTTGTTGTCGCTCATATAATATAAACCCAAAATAGGAACTACAATTAATCCGTATTTTTCGGTATTGGCATATACACCATATCTGTATTTTAGATCAGTGCTTTTTTTATTGGTGAATAGGGATAACAATCCCAGTTGAAAGTTTTCATTTGAGAGCTTAATTTTATCCGAAGCTATTTTAGAAAACGCCATAAATGTAGCGGACCATTTATCATCAAAAGTTCTATTGACACCAAAATTCAACCCCAAAACATCTAAGCTAGATCTGGGCATATCAGCATCTAATTTCACTTGTGTTTTATTTGCGACAAGCCCGGTAAGTAAAATAGTTTAGTCATTTATTAGAACGGGAAAGTTAAGTTCCAATGCCAATTCTTCCACAGTGGACCTTTTATCTGAAACTTCAAAATCGTTTGGTGTGGTATTGGTATAGGTTAAATTGAGAATATCAAAATAGTTTTGGGAGAAGCTTTGAAAAAAAATACAACTAAAGATGCCACACAAAAAATATTTCATTTTTTTTATTTTATAAGGAGTAGTAATGTACGCTATTCCATGATTGCATATTTTGTTAAATAGGCAATCTTTTTGGAGAAAATAGTCTAAACGAGTATATGATTTCCTATAATAAAGTGAATGAACCTTTATTGTTTCCAGAATAGTTTGAGATTTTTCTATTAAAATAGTTCTATCTTTGTTATCGATGCAAAAACAAATTCACATAAAAGCACTTTTCTTTTTAGGGATATTCAGCTTTATGATGTTGCATCAAGCCTTTCCTCATTTGCATCATCAACATGAGGAAACACATTCACATTCAGATATTGCACATAAGGGCGAACACCATCACAATGATGATCATTCCCAAGAAGACGAAAATTCACCTTTAGGTTTCTTTGGATTCTTTTTGGATATGCACGTCCATTCTACGGTGTCGAGCGAAATTGGCCTATTTAACAGAGACATTGTTGAAAAACAGACCATTATTGGTAAAGAGATTGCTAATGGTGTTTTTGATATTCAAGGTCTTTTTTTAATTGATGATGGGCAAAATAGAGCATCTCCTATTTATCATCCACCGAATACTTATTTTAATTCTTATCTCTCCTCCCTCGATACGCGAGGTCCCCCATCTTTAGGTTAATCGATTAGGAATACTTGCCGGAACGGTAGTAATCCTTTTTAAGAATTCAGACCTGTCTGCCGACAGGCAAGATTAAACCTAAAATTCACACACAATGATTAAACATATAGTATTCGCTATTTGCGGATGCCTGTTTTTTGTTAGTGGTTTCTCTCAAACTCGAAATTTGGAGGAATTACTTCTTAAAATAGAACAGAATAATACCGAGTTACAAGGCTATCAATCCTATATTGAAAGTCAACAGCTCGAAAACAAGAGCACCAACAATTTGCCGGACCCACAGCTCTCTGGCTATTATCTGCCCTTTGGCGATAATACCACGGATACCTATTCGGAATATCAAATATCACAATCTTTTGAGTTTCCAACGGTATATGCTGCAAGGGGTAAGTGGAACGATTTAAGATCGGAGCAACTACAAACTGTCTATACAAAAAAGAGACAGTTGGTGCTATTAAATGCGAAGGAGTTTCTTATAGAACTTGCTTACCTAAAGAAGCAAAAAGGAATTGAGGCCGAAAGAAGAGCTCAGGGCAAACAGGTATTTGATCAGATTCGAGAGCTCTATAATAAGGAGCAAGTAGGCATTTTAGATTTGAATAAAGCCAAAGTTGCCTGGATTCAGGAACAATTTGTGCTGGAACAGATCGAAAATGACATCCAAATCCTAGTATCTAAACTAAAGACCTTAAATGGCGACAAACCTTTGGATGGACTTTCATTGCTAATTGATTTGCCTGTAGAAATAGGAAGTAGGGACAATCTTTGGCGGGAAAAATTAGTACAAGACCCTGCCCTACTGGAATTAAAGACAAATGAGGTTGCTTCTTTGCAAAAAATGAAATTGGAGCAAAACAAGCTACTTCCCAATGTTGCCCTAGGCTACAACTATCAGGGTGTAAATGGCAATAATTATTCAGGATTTTACGGTGGACTTTCCATTCCCTTATGGGGCAGTAAGAACAAAGTAAAAGCTGCACAAGCAAACCATGAGTATCAGCAATCCAATTCGCAAGTAATCTTAACTACGCTTTACGCCCAATTTCAAGAATCTTTTAATCGCTACCAATTAATGCGCTCAAAGTACAATGAGTATCAAACTACGATGGGCAATTTGGAAAGTGAGAAATTACTTTTTAAGGCCTATATGTTGGGTGAGTATTCTTTTATGGATTACTATGTAGAGTTGCAGTTTTACCGAAATGCCTTCGATAAAATGCTGCAAATGGAAAAAGATTTGCATTTACTTCAAGCAGAATTATTAAAACATCAATTATAAATTTTAAAACAGAACATTATGAAAATTTCAAAAATAGTATACGCAGTAGCCTTAATTTCAACAGTGGCCTTAACTTCTTGTAGAGACACAAAATCTAAGACAGAAAGTACAGAAGAGCACGGTCATGAACACGATGCAGATGGAGGCCATATGCACGAGGAAACTATAGAACAAGAAGAGTTCCATGTTGATAAGGATTCTATGGAAATTAAACCTGAAACCCATAAACATGATGATGGTTCTGAGCACCACAATCATTAATATATAAATAATTGTAGCAAATGAAATATATAATTATAGTGCTTGCCTTTTTGGCAATGTCTTGTAATGACAAGGCAGAAAATGCACACGCACATAATGCCGATGGTAGTCATGTTGGAGAAGAAATTCCCCGATTGAACCATACGATTTGGACGGACAAAACAGAACTATTTGTTGAGTTTCCGGCACTAATAGTGGGTCAGGGAAGTAGATTCGCCGCTCATTTTACCGAAATGGACAAACACCAGCCTGTTAGGGAAGGTTCGGTAACCGTAAGCTTAATAAAAGAAGGTAAGGGCATCAGGAATACGGCGGATGCACCTTCATCACCTGGGATATTTTCACCTGCCATTCAGCCCAAAGAAGGAGGGCACTATCAGTTGGTCTTTGAATTAAATACGCCCGGATATTCAGATAAGATCGTTATTGATGATGTTACTGTATTTGCCAATGCAGATGAAGCCATAAAGGCCTTGGGTGCAGCTAAAGATGATGGGAGCATTTCATTTTTGAAGGAACAAGCTTGGAAAATAGACTTTCAGACAGCTGCTGCGGTCAATGGTAAAATCTATGATGTTATAAATACCTCAGGTGTTTGGATACCTTCGCCAGGCTCCGTTATGACAATGGTTGCAAAATCTAACGGTGTGGTGGATTTTGCAGTTGGCAATCTTACCGAGGGTACGCCAGTTAAAAAAGGCCAATTATTGATCAACGTAAGCAGTCAAGGTTTGGCATCCAATAATTTGAGTATAGAAATTGCAAAGGCACGTTCCAGTTTTGAACAGGCAAAGTCCGAATATGAACGTAAAAAGCAATTGTACGAATCTAAAATTGTTCCTAAAGCAGAGTTTGAAAAAGTAGAAAGCAATTTCAATATCGCCCGATCCAATTATCAAGGCCTTGCGGCTGGAGTTGCTGGTGACGGAAAGCAAATTCGGGCACCATTTGATGGTTATATCACAGCGATAAATGTTGCCAATGGGGATTATGTAGACCAAGGCGCTGCAATGGTAACGGTAGGAACGCATCGGTCCAGGGTTTTAAAGACCCAAATTGCACCTTCTTATGGACTAACCATGGAGAATGCACAAAGCATTTGGTATCAAACCAAGGATGGCCAATGGCGTAATGCTGCATCTTCTGGAGGTTCGATCCTTTCCATTGCTAAAGATGTAGATAACAACAGACCGCTAATTTCTGTTTTTGCCCAGGTCATGGACGATATTGAAATGCCGGAAGGGAGCTTGACCCAGGTTCAAATTGCAATGGGCAACGCAACCCAAAACACAATGATTCCTGTAAATGCTTTGTTGGAAGATTATGGTAGTTATTCCGTTATGGTACAACTTTCAGGAGAAAGTTTTGAAAGAAGGCCTGTAAAAATTGGAAAGCGCAATGGGGAAAATGTAGAAATACTCCAAGGTTTAGAGATTGGGGAAGTAGTAGTAACCACAGGAGCATATCAGGTTAAAATGGCTTCAATGTCCAGTTCAACACCTGCACACGGTCACGAACATTAAAAAATCGAAGAGAAATGTTAAACAAAATATTATCAATTTCACTTCAAAATAGATTGCTCATTCTATTGGGAGCGGTTGCATTGAGCATGTTGGGTATTTACTATGCCAGGACAATGAACGTCGATGTATTCCCAGACCTTACGGCACCTACGGTAACCATTCTTACCGAAGCCCATGGAATGGAATCTGAAGAAGTCGAAAAATTAGTAACCTATCAACTGGAAACAGCCTTGAACGGCTCGCCAAATGTTCGAAGAATCCGTTCTTCATCGGCAGCAGGTATATCCATTGTTTGGGTAGAATTTGATTGGGGAACCGATATCTATCGTGCACGCCAAATTGTGAGCGAACGGATCCCAATGGTAAGGGAAAATTTGCCAGAAGGAATAGGTGCGCCGACTATGGCTCCTATTTCATCCATTATGGGCGAAATAATGCTCCTGGGAGTTACTTCGGATAGCCTTTCGGCAATGGAGCTCAGAACCCTTTCCGATTGGACCATTCGACCACGTATAAAAGCAATTGGTGGTATCGCCAATGTGGTGGTTATTGGTGGTGATTATAAGCAATACCAAGTATTTGCGAACCCTGAAAAGATGAAATATTACAACGTAAGTCTTTCAGAATTGGTAGAAAAGGTTAAAGAGGCCAATACCAATGCTCCAGGTGGTGTTATCAACCAATATGGCAATCAATACATCATCAAAGGGAGTGGTAGAGCTTATGCTTTGGAGGATTTACAGGAAGCAGTTTTAAAACAAGTCAATGGTCAAACCATCAAAATTAAGGATGTGGCCACGGTGCAAATTGGAGCTGCCGATAAGATTGGGGATGGTTCATTGAATGCGAACCCGGCGGTGATCTTAACCATTTCAAAGCAACCGGATGTAAACACATTGGAACTTACAGATCGTTTGGATGAAGCTATTGCCGATTTACAAGCAACTTTGCCAAAAGGTGTAAACATCAAAAGTCAAATCTTTAGACAATCCGATTTTATTGATGCCTCGATTAGTAATTTGAATCAAACTTTAATGGAAGGTGCATTCTTTGTAATGATCATCCTTTTCATCTTTTTAATGAATTGGAGAACAACGGTAATTTCATTGCTTGCCATTCCTATTTCCTTATTGGTGTCCATTATCATCTTAAAATGGCTGGGTTATACCATTAATACCATGAGTTTAGGCGGGATGGCAATTGCTATTGGCGCCTTGGTGGATGATGCTATTATCGATGTGGAAAATGTGTATAAGCGCCTGCGAGAAAATATCAGAAAACCAAAGTCTGGTCGGCAATCGACAATTACTGTTGTGCGGGACGCTTCGGTAGAAATACGAAGTTCTATTATTATCGCCACCTTGATTATCATTGTATCATTTATACCGCTGTTCTTTTTGAGCGGGATGGAAGGTCGATTATTGCAACCGTTGGGCATTGCGTTTGTAACGTCTGTTCTAACCTCATTGATCGTTGCCGTAACGGTAACCCCAATATTATGTTCCTATTTGTTGGATAACGAAAAGCTTTTGAACAAACAAGCAGAGGGCACACTGGTGGAACGTTGGTTACAGAAACATTATGGAAATATTTTGGAACGTGCCACAAAAATTCCAAAAGCTGTCATTGGTGTTACGGTCATTGCCTTTATTGTAAGTCTTTTGGTTTTAACACAATTGGGAAGAAGTTTTCTTCCAGAATTTAATGAAGGTTCTTTGGTAATTAGTGCGGTAGGACCACCGGGAATGTCTTTGGAAGAGAGCAACAAAACAGGAAAATTGATAGAGACGATATTACTGGACCTGCCCGAAGTTGAAGTGGTTACCCGAAGACAAGGACGAGCAGAACTGGATGAACACGCACAAGGTGTAAATGCTTCAGAAATTGATGTGCCCTTTATTTTGAAAGACAAAACCAAGGAAGAATTTTTTGAAGAAGTCCGAACCAAATTAAGCATTGCCCCAGGTGTAAATATTACTTTGGGACAACCTATCGCACACCGCATAGATCATATGCTATCAGGTACACGTGCCAATATTGCGATCAAGATTTATGGTTCCGATCTACAACGTTTATTTGAAGTAGGCAAGAGCGTAGAGCAGAACATCAAAGATATTGATGGCTTGGCGGATGTAGCGGTAGACCAACAAATAGAAGTTCCGCAGATACGCATCAAACCTAAACGTCAAATTTTGGCAGCCTACGGAATGACAGTTGGCAATTTAATGGAGCAGGTAGATATCGCTTTTGCCGGTGAAGAAGCGGGTGAAATTTATGAAGGTCAACAATATTTCGATCTGGTTGTGCGCTACGAAAAACCATTTAGGAATGACATTGAGAACATCAACAATACATTAGTAAGCCTTCCTAATGGCGGATACACAATATTAGGTGAATTGGCAACCGTTCAATCCGTGAGCAGTCCAAACACTATTAACCGAGAGGATGTGCAACGTAAAATTGTAGTCGCTGCCAATGTACAAGGTAGGGATTTGCGAAGTGCTGTAAACGAAATAAAGGATGTTGTTGCCAGTAATGTAACAATGCCGGAAGGTTACCGGGTAGAATATGGCGGACAGTTTGAAAGCGAGTCCAAAGCATCCCAATTACTTATGTTCACTGCAATCATTGCAATAGCTATCATTTTCTTGCTATTGTATTATGAATTTAAAGATGTAAAACTGGCATTTGTAGTGTTGATCAATCTGCCTTTGGCTTTAATCGGTGGTATATTGATCGTGTACTTCACTTCCGGAATTATCAGTATCGCAGTGACCATAGGTTTTATTAGCCTTTTCGGTATCGCAACCCGAAATGGAATCCTATTGGTATCCAGATATGAGGATTTGCGAAAGGAAGGAATGAAAGGTTTTCAATTGATAAAAACAGGAGCTTTAGATCGGCTAAACCCGATCTTAATGACAGCCTTTACAACAGGTTTGGCTTTAATACCATTGGCCCTAAAAGGTGAGGAGCCTGGTAGTGAAATACAAAGCCCTATGGCAGTGGTTATTCTAGGAGGATTGTTATCTGCGACTATTTTAAATTTGGTCGTAATCCCTTGTGTGTATCAATTAGTGGTTAAAAGATCATTAAAAACGAATAAGTAAATGTGTGCGTTTTAGGGGAATTAGGATTTCTAGAAAAAAAGAAAGCTTACAATTTTGTTGTAGGCTTTCTTTTTTTCGAACTTATAGAGTTAATTCTTAAGGAGGGATTAAATAAAGTGCACTTAAAGCATTACTTTAAGAACGTTCGAAGCATGTGAGCTAGAAAATAGAGCCTTTCTAAAGGCCTCCACTTCAATATTACTAATTGGGAGTAGGGAAATACGTCTAATTTTTAGTGTTCGGCTTGTTCCTTATCCAATATTTTTAGCCATAAATTTTAGTGAATGGAATGGAATTGATAATGTATAATCACAAAGGGATTAAACCGCCCTATTGGGAGAACCATGAAATTGTTGTAAATTAATGGAAATCTTAATCCTATCCCAGCATGAATGTCTTTCGCATAATCTTTGCGATTCTAGTTGCTACCTTGATGGCCTGCAATTCCAATCCAAAACAAAAAAAAGTAGAAACGCTTGCAGTCAAAGATATTCCCAAGGTAGTAACGGCAGATATAGAGGCGGGTATTAAGGCTAATATCGCCAAAAAGGTAGAAGAAGGGGACGGATATTTTAATATGACGGCAGATGGGAAAGACCTACGTCTGCAATTGGTCCGTGTTCATACCGAGTACCTATCCAATTTGGGACCTCAACGTCATTTTGCATGTGTAGATCTGGCGGATATAAGTGGTGATGTGTATGATGTGGATTTTTTCTTGGAAGGAGATCCAGGAAGTATGGCCGTTACCGAAACAACCTTGCATAAACTCAACGGGAAACCCTTTTACACATGGAAGCAACGTAAAGACAAGACGTGGTATAGAATGCCTGTCCAAAACGCTTCCTCAGATTTACTCGGAGTCAAAGAAGGGGAGGACCAATTTGAATTTCATTATGAGATTACACTGCCGGAAATGAAGGAATCGGCAAAAATGTGGATTCCTGTTCCACAGACAGATCGCTTTCAAACTGTGGTGTTAAGGACTATAGAAGCTCCCGCAGAACATCGGATACTTGAAGAAAAACATTATGGCAATTCGATTTTATATATGGAACTTTCTCCGGAACATAGTGGAAAGAAATTAGAACTGGTTTACGATGTAGTAAGGCAGGAGAAAAAGCCGTATGAAGAAGAAGCGTCTCCAACTAGATATCTTAATGCCAGTTTATTGATGCCTGTAGGTGACCGATTTAAGATTTTGGCAGATTCGATCATAGCACAAAAAAGTAGTGAAGGAAGCATCATGAAGGCACGTGCCCTGTACGATTATGTAATAGACAACATGCGTTACATAAAGGCAGGGAAATATGGTACGGGTGATGCCGTTTACGCCTGTGATGCACTAAGTGGCAATTGCACTGAGTTTCATTCTTTGTTTATTTCTCTGGCCAGATCGGCAGGAATACCATCACGATTTGCTGTAGGAGCTTCGATCCCATCCGATCGAGACGAGGGAGGAATAGATGGTTATCACTGTTGGGCAGAATTTTATGCAGAGGGCAAATGGTGGCCTGTAGATATCAGTGAAGCCAATAAATACACGGCTCTCGCTACCTACTATTTTGGCCGTCATCCGGCAAATCGAATAGAATTCAGTCGTGGACGTGATCTTAAAATAGAACCTGGTCCATATTCTGGGCCAATCAATTTCCTGGCATATCCAGTCATGGAAATAGGTAAAAACCCAGCGTTCCCTAAAACAGTTTTTTCGTTTTTAAGGAAAGCTGAATCTACCACCTCAGAAAAACTGGTAAGCCTATTCTGATACGGAATCTTTAGGATGTTCTTCACCTTCTTTTTTGGGATGCTCGTCACCACCATTAGTGGGGTGTTCTTCATGGACAGCACCTTCTTCCGTGGGATGCTCTCCCTGTTGTTCAGTTTTTTCCTCTTTTTTCTGGTCCCTGCAAGAGCTCAATGTCCCTGCTGCAATGAAGCCAAATAGGAGCATTACTAAGGTAAAGTGTTTAAGTTCTTTTAATCTGCTCATAATATCTAGTGTTTTAATAATCAAGCAAAACGGATACTAAGTGCTTGATTCTCTTAAATATACCCCTTTTTAACCTAAATCCATTGTCTCACCACAAATTTAAATTGCTCCTTAAAGATATGGACCTTGTTCTCTGTGCTGGCCAACTTTTATTTGTTCATTAATATTACCCTACTTGAGGGTTATTTCAATTGGTCTCTTTCTGCTTTAAACCATATAAGGAAACGTGCTTTGTCATAATCATTCAAGTTTATCCTTAGGTTGTATTTTGAAGGAAAAAGTGTAACCGATCCTCAATATCCAGTTTAATTTAGACTATAATTAATGCTTATATTTGAGAAACATATCGTATCCACATGAAAAATTTTGTTTTGTTGCCACTGCTTGTCTGCCTAACTATTTCCTGTAAAAATGAATCTTCCAATAAAAATGATCTTCACGCCGAAGATAAAACGGTGGTTTTTAATGGTATTTCAGAGTCCATAAAACCAGGAGATAATTTCTTCGACCACGTTAATAAAACATGGTATGACGAAGCTGTTATTGCAGAAGACCAGGTAGGGGTAGGGTCGTACCGTTTTTTAAATATTCCACAGCAAGAATTATTGCAAAAAATCTTGGATGAAGTTTCTAAAGGGGAACATATAAAAGGAAGCATTGAGCAACAGGTAGGCGATTTTTATGCCTCGGGTATGGATACTATTGGCATAGACCAGAGGGGGAGTACTCCCATAGTGCCAATTTTAGAAAGGATAGATGCCATAACCGATATTCCTGCTATGATGCAGTTTGTTGCCGACCAGATAAAATCGGGCGACTATTCCTTGATTGCCCCTTATATTTCCCCGGATCAAAAAAATAGCGCCATCAATATTTTGCACTTCACTCAAACAGGTCTAGGCCTGCCTGATAGGGATTATTATTTTGGCGATGATCCTTCTGTGAAAAAAATTCAAGAAGCCTACAAAACCTACCTTACCACTATATTTAAATTGATAGATGAAGCAAATGCCGATCAACGTGCCAATACCGTGTACGCTATTGAAAAGCAATTGGCAAAAGTTCATAAAACACGAGTAGAAAGAAGAGTAATTAAGGAAAACTATCATAAACTTGCCGTTTCTGACTTGGATAAAACCCAAGGTAACCTGGGCTGGAAAATTATGTTGGAAAACTTAGGTGCCGATGTGGATTCGGTGGATGTTGGCCAGCCGGCATATTACGAAACCTTAAACGCTTTGCTGACTTCTATACCTTTAAAAGATTGGAAGGTATTTTTAAAAGCCAACTCAATTGGGTCTCACGACGATATTTTGAGCATCCCTTTTCGAGACGCGGCCTTTGAATATTCTAAGGTATTATCCGGACAGTCAGAACAACAAGCTCGCAAATTACAAATGACACGTAATGTAGACCAGCAAATAGGTTTTGCCCTTGGGCAGTTGTATGTAAAGCGTTACTTTAATGAAGACGCAAAAAAGCGTGCATTGGACCTGGTCAATAATTTTCAGAAAACCTTGGAAAAACGTATTGAGCAGTTGGATTGGATGAGCGATAGCACCAAGTTAAAGGCCAAGGAAAAACTCTATGCTATAAGTAAGAAAATAGGATATCCGGATGTTTGGCGAACCTACGACGCAGAAATAGATAGAGAAAAATTCTTTGAAAATGTGGTGGCCTTACGGCAAGACGAATACCAGTATGAATTGGCGGATCTAAATAAAGCACCCAATAGGGATCAGTGGCATACCACTCCCTCTACGGTAACAGCCTATTATAACCCATCCCTGAACGAAATTGTATTTCCGGCAGGTATATTACAGTCGCCCTATTTTGATCTTTATGCGGACGATGCCGTTAACTACGGAGGCATTGGGATGGTAATCGGGCATGAATTTACGCATGCCTTCGACGATCAAGGAGCGCAATATGATAAAAATGGAAATGTATCCAATTGGTGGACGGAAGACGATTACACGAAATTTAAAGCCAAAACACAACAAATTATTGACCAGTATAGTGAATTTACCGTATTGGATAGCCTACACCTCAAAGGAGCCCTAACCGTGGGTGAAAACACGGCAGATAATGGGGGAATTGCCATTGCCTATGATGCCTTTAAATTGACAGCACAAGGACAGGACACAACAAAAATTGGCGGCTTTACACCAGACCAACGCTTCTTTTTATCCATTGCACGTATTTGGCGTGTTAAAATGCGTGATGAATTTTTACGAAACTATGTAACCACGGATCCGCATTCCCCTCCTATGTGGCGTGTTAATGGACCCTTAATGAATTTCACTCCCTTCTATGATGCCTTTGACGTGCAAAACGGAGAAAACAATTTTAAACCTGAATCCGAAAGGATCAAAATTTGGTAAAGGTTAACGAAGGTGAGTAAAAATTACTTTGTCGATTGTCTAATAAATCGGCCCCTTGGAGCATTGGCCTAGTTCTATCACGAATCAGTCGCTTTTTAATATAAGTGTTACTTGGGCTTGTTTGCTATTATGTCTTTGATCATTTGAGCCATGATCACTATACCTTGCCGTCAAAACAATGATACCTTTTTCCGTGACAGACTCAGATTGTTCCTTCGTTTTGATGGTACCTTTAATTCCCGCTAGATAATTTTTATTTGAATCTAAATTATTAGCCAAAATCCATTGTACCATTTCTTGGACCTGTCCAACCATCAAATCTGGATGGGGGGGCATTTTCTCATCACCCCAAAAAGAAGTGCTCCCTGTAATTATTTTTTCAGCCAGGGATTCTATTGCATTTTGGTCATTATTGTATTTGGCCGCAATTCGTTCAAACGATGGACCTATTAATGTTCCTTTAGCTCTGTGGCAATTAAAGCAGCTTGAATTGCCCATCTGGACCAATGGTTTATAATTGGTGTTGGACTCACGCTGCAAATAGGTCTTAACCTCAGATAAATCATGCAAATACTTTACGACCAATAGCACTTCGTTCGGATTAATTTCATCGTATTCAGAATTGCCATCCTCATCATCTAAAACCTGTATTTCATACGGTAAAATGGAGTTCCAACTAAATGTACTGTTGGCAACAGGTACAATAATTCTAATTTCTGGAGGGTTGTTTTCTTGAATTTGAAACGATGAAAAACCCAAGAATAAATAAAGGCAAACAGAAAAGATAATACCAATAATCATATTTTGTCGCATCCTATCAGGGATTAGAGCTGGTCTATGGTTTCTGCTACCCGGTTAGCGGATCTAGTAGCAGCTTCTGTGCCCCAATTAAGGTTATCTGCATAAGCACCTGCAAAATGGATCCGTCCTTCAGGTTCTATGATAAGGGGCCAAAATTTATTGAGCGCTCCAATAGGAAAGGCAGTTCTTTCACAATTGGGCGAATATTTCTGTTTGGTCCAGTCCCGACCAACAGCCAATTCAATCGAATCCCCTTTTCCTGGATAGACTTCGCGAAAAGCTGCCAATGCTCGTTGGGGTGAAACCCCTCCCGGTCCTGTCCCAAGTACGATTACGCGATGGGTATCAACTTCCTCAGCCGATTGCCATACTTCCCAGAGATCTGGATGATCCAGATTCATGTTAATATCCTTAAAACCGTCATCTTCCCAGAACTTGGAGCTCGCCTGAAATACAAACCGTTGGTAAGAATCATAGGTGATGTTTTCGTTGATATATTGTTTGTTATCAGGTAGTGCAGGTTGTATAGGGATATTTTTAAGGGTAGGCAGCGGAATGCAATTCACAAAATAATCACCGGTAATTTCTTTCACCTCTTTTTGCCGTTCATAGGTAACGGTTACCCCTGTTTCTCCGTTAGTTATTGCGGAAATGGGACAATTAAGCCAAACTCTGGATCCCAATCTTTTGGCAAAAGCGTTCGGTAACATTTGGTTCCCTCCTTTTAATCTAAAAACCTCGGTGGGGTAGGTTGCCACGCCCCTCATTTTTAAGATGGCAGCATACCACAATTCATAAAGTGCGGAAGAGTTATTTCCTCCCAAAAAACCCAAGGCTGCTGGGGAAGCCCCTTCTTTTTTGTAAATATCCGACATGGGTACATTGTCCAATGAATCATACCCTAGGTTAAAAGGTTGGTATTCATCTTTAAAGGTATCCAAATATGGCTTGGTATAAAGCGACTTTAAATCGGACCAAGGATGGGTAGATAAATAGCTTATTTCTCTTTTGTTAAATCCAAAATCCTTCAATATTGCAGGATCCTGGAGCATTTGTTCGGTATAAAACTTTCCATTGATTCTCCGTTTTAAATTTTTTCTTCTAGGGTAGGGAAGTGCCGTAATGTTGAATTCACTCAGGTATTCCCAATATCTTTCGTAGCCGGGTTTAACAATGTGTTCCTGTCCGAAATCCCCATAAAGCCCGTCGGATAATTCGTCTCGTGTGGTATACACATGTCCACCATGTCTGCCAGATGCTTCCAAAACAATAACCTCATGGCCCTTTTTCATCAGTTCATAGGCACAGCATAAACCACCAATTCCTGCACCCCCAATAATTATTTTTTTTGAAGCTGTTGAAGGTTTAGGCCATTCGGAGGCCTGGTCCTCTTGTACAATATTTGCGTTTAATGAATTAATAGGTAGAACAGTGGCCCCAACTCCTGCGGTGACCACATTTTTCATAAAAGTTCTTCTTTTTAGATGGCTCATAAATGGTGTATTAAATCCTGGAAGGGCTATGTTGGCTGTAATGAATATACGAACTTTTTTCAAGCTGCCATATGTAATTCTCCGCAACAAATAAGTGGTGCCTGGAACAAGTAAAAGCCGACTTCTCAAAAGTCGGCTTTAGTACTAAATATATATCGTTTATGAACTCCTACAAATAATCTTTTAAAATTTGATTACGTGATTTGTTTTGTAGAATTCGAATCGCTTTTTCTCTAATCTGTCTTACACGTTCTCTGGTTATATCAAATATTTCGCCAATTTCGCTCAGGCTCATTGGGGTTCTGTGTCCAATGCCATAATAGAGACGTAAAATGTCACTTTCTCTATTTGGAAGTGTTTTTAATACCTGATCAATATCCATTCTAAGGGAGTCTTTCATCATTTTAGCATCAGGACTGCTAGCTTCCTTAGATTTTATTACATTGTATAAATTGGATGATTCCCCTTCCGCAAAAGGTGCGTCCATGGACAAATGCTTTCCAGTATTTTTAATGGCAAGTTTAACCTGATCGGGACCCATATCCAGTTCCCTAGCTATTTCTACAGCACTTGGGGGCCGTTGATGGGTCTGTTCCAAAGAAGAGTATACCCTATTTATTTTACTTATTTCACCAATTTTGTTCAAAGGCAATCGGACCATACGCGATTGTTCTGACATCGCCTGCAATATAGCTTGGCGTACCCACCACACTGCGTAGGAGATAAATTTAAAACCTCTCGTCTCGTCAAACCGTTTAGCTGCTTTGACCAATCCTATATTTCCTTCGTTGATCAAATCGGAAAGGCGTAAACCGTTTCCTTGATATTGTTTTGCAGCAGAAACCACAAAACGTAAATTGGCATTTACTAATTTATTAAGGGCAATCTGATCTCCTTCACGTATTCTTTTGGCCAGTTCTACTTCCTCATCTGCGGTAATCAAATCAATTTTTGATATTTCTTGAAAGTACTTTTCTAATGATTTTGTATCTCTGTTTGTAATTTGTTTGGTGATCTTAAGTTGCCTCATATATTTGTTTTAATTAATAATTCTTCCCTATAATGTACTCTTTTTTTGCAGAAATCCTAATAAAATTACAATTTCTTTGATTTTTATTTAAAAAATTAATAAAAACTAGCCTTTTTATGCAGTTTTTGAGGTTTTTTTCTATAAATAATGGAATAAAATTGGTAAACCGTTACAGGAGGCTAGCTGTTAGCAAAAGTTAATTAAGTGTTCACGATGACCAATTGCGAGGAGGTAGAAATGGCCAGAATACCGTATTACAAGTTTTTGTGGGCTACTTATTTTTTTAAAAAGCATTCTTTTAAATTTTAATCGACACAATTTGGTTCTACGTTTAGTACTAAAAATCCGTGGAGCCAATTTTTCACACAAAAAATCTATATTAAAATGTTATGCGTAAAGCCTGTCCTGAGTTGGCCACCGGTGCACTTTGCTTTGAGGCATAAAAATGTAAGGTTTGCTAGATCTTATGTTATCATTGGGTTGGAGTTCAGGGGTATTTGATCCTTCACTTTTTTATGGCAGTTCTTCTGCCTTAACTGCGGTAATCACCTCAATTCTTGATATTACTATAAAGTACCGTTCCATTTATTTTGATCCTCTACTTGTAAATTGTTTGGGGATCATTAGACGCCTAATTATTTAGTTTAATTACTATTTCCTCTATATAGTATAGTGTTTTTTTTGCCAAAAGGCATATATATTTGACTCTAAGTAGAGCACTTTTTGTAAAAAAATTCCTTCAAATTAACTTTTAATCAATATATTACAAACAATGGCATAATCAGAAAGTGACATTTCTATTGCACCTATTCCGGTTTAATTAATAAATACACTACGAAGTAGGTGAGATTCCAGTAGCATTGCAAGGGTTAAGGAGGAAATCATAAAGTGGGTAAAGTTTTAATCTATAGAATTCCCCGAGGCTCTGCCTCGGGTGTAGCGTAATGATATGTATTTTTGTGGGTATGAGCGAACATATTCATAAAAGCCATAATAAAAGCTTGCTTTTGTATCATTTTGTTTGT
>Ga0163215_100247_pt1 | contig 124789 bp, 133 predicted proteins | sample SynspAceP_FD_185934 | JGI IMG/M metagenome (GOLD analysis project Ga0163215, IMG submission 185934) | Saline lake microbial communities from Ace Lake in Antarctica - Synechococcus sp. Ace-P (Hybrid Assembly) | ecosystem: Environmental > Aquatic > Non-marine Saline and Alkaline > Saline | place...
CTTGGCAAAGCCACACCAGACGAAGCATATGGAAACGAAATGGACATAAGAAAAGCGGCCTGATCAACAACCCGGATATACCTTAGCAAGGCCGGAAATCTGTGCAGGAAAACAGGACCAGCTCACTGATCGACGCCTTCGCGGCTGCGACGGCTACCCGGTAGGTCTTCCTGTACTTCATGTAGAGCCATCATCTGATGGTCGGTTGTGTGGCAGTCGGGCAAGAAACGATCCCTCCGAGTGGAAAAATCGCCAGCTTACCCCACCGACCGCGAGCACCAGAAAGCTCTGAAATACTTACGCTTCGGGGCAGGAACTCCAGTCGGGCTACGCCCTCCCTACGGTCCCGCCCCGAAGCGTTCTCATCCTGTTTGTCGCGCGAGTCTCATCTTGATCGTCGCGCTGCACCCGGGTTACTGGCGCGATCGACCTATTGGGCGCAACCAGTGTTATTCTAACACAGATGCTCAGGTCTGGAGAAAGCCCACCATCAATGGTTCGACGACCGCAACGAAACCGCTTATGTGGCATTGTACTTGCACTATGAAATGCTCCGTAAGTCTTTTACGCTTTATAGTTCTCTGGTCGAATTGGGCGGAGTGTGTGAGCCGGCAGACAGCAATCGAGATTTTCAATCGCACAGGGTGGAGCTATGCAAAAGCCGGAAATATCAATTATTGTTCCCTGGTACAATGAAGCGGAAAATTGTGCGCTATTTTTTGAAACAGTTGTGCCAATCTTGGAAGACGTCACAGTCTCCTATGAAATCGTCTGCGTTAACGATGGAAGCAAAGACGACACGTTGATTCTGCTGCGCGCACATCGCTCCGATAACCCGAACATCAAGATTGTCAATCTATCGCGCAACTTCGGAAAGGAAGCCGCGCTTTCGGCCGGGGTCGATATAGCCTCAGGACGTGCCGTCATTCCTATGGACGCAGACCTTCAGGATCCGCCCCAATTGCTCGACGGCATGGTGACGGCCTGGCGAGACGGTGCGCAGGTTGTACTGGCCCGTCGGGTGGATCGTCAGAGCGACAGCCTGATGAAACGTGCGACATCCCGCTGGTTCTATGAACTGTTTTCGAGAATGGCTAAGCCGGCAATCCCCAAGAATGTCGGTGACTACCGGCTGATGGACCGGATCGTGGTTGATGCGCTGAAACAACTTCCGGAACGCTCCCGCTTCATGAAAGGTCTATTCGCCTGGGTTGGCTTTCGCCAGATCACCCTCGACTATACCCGTCCGCAACGTGCTGCGGGGAGCACCAAGTTCAATTATCTGAAATTGTGGAACTTCGCGCTTGATGGAATATTTTCCTTCAGCTCGCTACCACTGAAGATCTGGTCCTACTTTGGCTTTCTCGTGAGCATGATCGCCATTATATACATGACGTTTCTCATTGGCCGAACGATTTTGACTGGTATAGACACGCCTGGCTATGCGTCAACGCTGAGCATCATTCTTCTTTTCAATGGGATTATCCTGATAAGCATGGGGGCAATGGGTGAATACATTTCCCGTATCTTCATAGAGGTAAAGCAGCGGCCACTATACCTGATCAACGAGATGGAAGGCTTTGAAACAAGTATCGATAGCAATGTGTTTGCATCATCAGGCGTGCTGATCGGCAGGCCGCCAGAAACGGCCGGAAGATGAATCCAATGAAACTGGACCGGCGCGCCTTGGAAACGGTGTGTTTTGGCGCGGTTGGTCTTGCCGCCTCCCTGACACACTTTGGTGCTGCCATTTGGCTGATAGAATACGCTGCTTTGAGCGCATCGCGCGCGAACATTCTTGCCTTCCTGGCGGCTTTGCCCATCAGCTATGTTGGGCATGCCTTTTTCACATTCTCTGCTAAGCGCTATGGTCGGGGTTCCGATCTGACGCGGCAATCAGCGGGCCGGTTTGTTGTTCTTGCGATGACGGGATTTTTGCTCAACCAGACCAGCGTAGTGCTGTTCGTGGAAACACTCGGATATCCTCCACGGATTATCTTTGGCCTGACCATTCTTGGAGTTGCTGGTTTCTTGTTTATTGCGAGTAAGTACTGGGCTTTCAGGGGCTCGTCGCGATGATACATTCTAGTCGCCTGGGCTGGTATATAAGGAAGGCAGATAGTCTTCTGCTTGATACTCCCCGTCATGTGTCTGCGCGAACTGAGTATACAGGCCTTGTCATGCTGCTCCTTCTGGGTGCATTTCTGCGCCTGGCCACGCTGTCTCATGACTCCTTATGGGCGGATGAGGCGTATACGCTTTCAGTTGCACAGTTGCCTTTTGCTCACCTCTGGGGCGTTCCCTTCGATGTCCATCCGCCTTTGTTTTATTCGCTGGTAAAAGTATTTCTCGGCTTCGGCTCAAGCGAAGTAACTGTGCGCATTGCTTCGGCGCTGGCTTCAACTTTGACGCTGCTGGTCGTTTATTTCCTGACCAGATGGCTGATCGGCAATGTCGGAGCGATCGTGACGTTGGCACTAAGTGCGACCTCCTACACAAGCCTAGTCTATGCGAATGATGGACGTAATTATGCGCTCCTGTCGGCCTTTCTTCTTCTCTCTTTCTCAGCGCTTTTCCAAGCGGTACGGGCACTGCGTTCGGATGATCCCGTTGCCGACTGGACAACACTATTGGGCTGGTCGGCGACTTACAATATTGCGGCCGTCGCCGCACTGTACACGCACAACTCAGCTGTATTCTATATCGCATCTGCAAACATGGCGTGGGCTCTCGTTGTGCTTTTTGCCAGCCCAAGGGAGCTAGTCCGATTTTGCCTGATGCTTGTCGTGTTGAACGGACTAGTCGTTTTTGCCTGGCTTCCCTGGCTCATGACGCTTTTCTCAACCTCGGCAGACTTTACCTGGCTAGAACAAGCCCGTCCGATTGAGGCGATCAGGACGGTTCTTGTGACGATTCTACCCAATAATATTGGTGTACCAGGAGCCCTGGTGTATCTGGCGATAATCGGAACTGGCACCATCATTGCCTTGCGACGCGGCGGCACGTTGCTCACGGTCGTGTGCTTCCATCTGCTCGCCTTCCCGTTCTTTATCTGGATATTCGGCTTCGTTTACAAGCCGATCTTCATGGAGCGAACAGTACTGCCTGCGATATTCGGTGGCGCGCTCAGCATCGGAGTCATTCTTGCATTTCTGAGGTCGCGGTTCGCCGCCAATCTGATTGCGTGTGTCGCGATTACAATGAGCCTTGTATCATCGGCGAGCTACCTCGGCCGCGCCAAGGATAAAGACCATTACGGGGGGCATATTGTACAAGACTGGAGGTCGGCGGTCGCTGAAAGTCCCAGAGGTGATAGCAGCGCACTTATCCTTTGCGAGCCTTTCAGTCATCCGGCCGTTAGCTTCTATGCTCCAGACACGAGCATCCTGTTCTTGCGTTCGACCAATAGTCTGTTGCCCGTGACAGATGCTCAATGGCGCAAGCTTTACGGCATGCCCGCTAGGGCTCGGCTTCCTCATCTTGAGGAGAGCCTTGCGCGGATCGTTGCAGAAGATGACGCGTTGGAATTTTCGATAAATCAGTTAGCTGAGCGGTTTGATCACGTCACGACTGTGCGTGCCAACATTTTCTGCGACGACGGCTTTCTGGAGCACTTTCGCCAAGCAGGCTTTGAAGCCGATCCGATGCGAAGCTACGCGGGGGTCACCGCAAGAACTTTCAACAGGACCGTCCCACAGGAGTGATCTTAGGCGGTGACCATCCTGGAAATTAGGGGACTTTAAAACTGGAATTCTCGGGCTCGAATAGGGCATGGAGAGAAATATCAGGAACTTGGGATGTGCAGTCGCGCAGGTCATAGCCCCGCAAAGAAAAGCCGCCGATGGAAGAACGTAACCGTCCGGTCTCCCCGCCCTTGCGGTTGTTTCCCTGATGCTGATTTTGGTTGGATCGGGGCGGATAGTGTCCGCCTGATTTAAGTGGACACGATCCGACCATGTTTGACCATAAGCCTGTGCGCAAGCGGCGGAGTTATTCAAGGGCCTTCAAGCTCCAGGTTCTGGCCCAGACGCGGGAGCCTTTTGTGTCGGTGGCCGAAGTGGCGCGCCGGCACAGCATGAACGCGAACGTCATTTTCAACTGGCTTCGTGATCCCCGCTTCGGCGGCAGCAGCGCGGTCACCGGTTTCCTTCCGGTCAACATCGATCCGGCGCCTGCGTCGGTGACGTCCCATCTTCTGCCCGACGCGGGCGATGAGGTGATCGTGGAACTGGCGGCGGGAGCGCGTATCCGCTGCAGGGACGAGCCATCCCTGGTGAGGGTGTTACGTGCCCTAAGGCAGGTGACATGATCCCGGTTCCGGCGTCGACCAGGGTCTGGCTGGCGGCAGGCGTGACTGACATGCGCAAGGGCATTAATGGCCTTTCCGCACTGGCCGAGAAGGTCCTGGAGGAGGATCCCTTCTGCGGCCACCTGTTCGTGTTCCGGGGACGGGGAGGTGATCTTGTGAAGATCATCTGGTGGGACGTGTATGGACGTCCCCAATGCAAGCGATTTTGAGATTATTCTTGGCCTTACGGTTTAGCGCTGACGGGGTCCAAAACGGTCAAACGCGCTCTGAAGGCGCTCATCCCACCGCTGGTTTTCCCCGACTGGTCTTCACCGATTTGCCATAACCTCCATCGTCCTCACCGCATTGATCTTTCCAGAGGCGTCGCTATGCTACTGCGCTTTCTCCGGTCCGATAAGTTCCTCCGTTGGCGATCAATGCCCAAGCCACACGAGCAATACGGTTGGCGAGCGCAACGATTACGAGTTGTCTTGGCTTGCGCCGGAGCATTCGATCAAGCCAGGGAACAGTCCTTGTGCCCCGTGAAATAGCCCAGCGAACCACGCTGCTCGCGCCGATCACAAGGAGTCGTCTGAGGTCTCTTTGTCCCATCTTAGATATCCGCCCCAACCTCTCCTTGCCGCCGGACGAATGCTGGCTAGGAACGAGGCCGACCCAGGCCGCAAAGTCGCGTCCTTTCCGAAACGTGGGGGCTTCAGGCGCGAGCGCTTCAATAGCGGTGGCGCAGATAGGGCCAATACCGGGGATGGTCATGAGCCGCGAAGCTACATCATCTGCTTTCGCCCGGCGACGAAGTTCCTTATCCAACAATGCGATCCGCTCGGACAAATACTCGATATGATGCACGATCAGTCCGCAGAGTTCTCGAACTGTTTCCGGGATTTCCTTTTCGTCATCCTTAAGCGCTGCATCTAACCTTGATAGGTTTTGCGTGCCAAGCGGCGCAACGATTCCGTATTCAGTCAGGTGTCCGCGAAGCGCATTTATTGATTGTGTACGTTGGCGAACAAGAAGGTCACGGGTTTTGAAGGCCATGCCAGACGCCTCCTTTTCAGCCGACTTGAGCGCTACGAAACGCATTGTCGGCCGTAAGGCGGCCTCGGCGACCGCCTCGGCATCGGCGACATCGTTTTTCTGGCGTTTGACGAATGGCTTGACATAGGTTGGAGCTATAAGTCGAACATCGTGCCCCGCCTTTTCAAAAGTCCGTCCCCAGTGATGGGCACCAGCGCAGGCCTCCATTGCTACGATGCAACTGGATTGACTGGAAACAAAACTGCACAACTGACTGCGTGTTAGTTTGCGACGAAATACGACTGTGCCATCACTTCGCGCTCCATGAACTTGAAAGACAGACTTGGCGAGATCAATTGCTATGATACTTGCGTGTTCCATTGATGTGCTCCTAATTATTGCCCTTCCAACCCTTGAGCATGTTGCCTGCCGGGGGATGGGACGTCCACACCATCGGCCAGGGCGCGTGCCTTTTTGCCAAGCGCCTTGAGCGCGGCCGGTTTGTCTGGCCCTCGGCGAAGGATGGCAAGGTACACCTCAGCCAGGCGCAGCTTGATGTGCGCCACGAATTGTAGACGCCCTACAACTTCATTGCGCTGTCATTTCGAACTCTGCGGGTGACAGCATCCCGTTCTTAGCATGCCTGCGTTTCGGATTGTAGAACAGTTCGATGTAGTCGAACACGTCGCTGCGGGCGTCTTGCCTTGTTTTGTAGGTCTTGCGCCTGATCCGCTCGGTTTTGAGTGAGGCGAAGAAGCTTTCGGCGACGGCATTGTCGTAACAGTTTCCGCGTCGGCTCATGCTGGCTTCCAGATTGTGACCCTTCAGGAAGTCGCGCCATTCCTGGCTGGTAAACTGCGACCCCTGATCTGCATGGATCACGACCTTGCGCTTCGGTTTGCGCCGCCAGACGGCCATCAGCAGGGCATCCAGAACCAGCGAAGTGTGCATGCGTGAGTTCATCGACCAGCCGACAACTTTGCGGGCATACAGATCAATCACAACCGCCAGATAGAGCCAGCCTTCATGCGTGCGGATATAGGTAATATCTGTGACCCAGATCTGATCTGGCGCATCTGCTTCGAAGACCTGCTCCAACTGGTTGGCGGCAACAACAGATGGCTTGGTACCATGCTTGCCGGGGCGGCGCTTGTAGCCCACCTGCGCTCGCAGTCCCTCGGCCTGCATCAGGCTGGCGACCGTGTTCGCGGCGCAGGTCTCGCCAAGACTCATCAGATCATGATGGACCTTGCGGTAGCCATACACACAACCGCTCTCCAACCAGGACTGTTTGATCAACCCTGTCAGATAATGGCGATGTCTGGCCTGCGGCTTCAAGCCGGCCTTCAGCCATGCATAGAACCCACTGAAATGAACCCCAAGCACACGGCACATCGCCCGCACCGAAAACTCGGTCCTGTGCGCCTTGATGAAGGCGTACTTCACCCGTGGTCCTTTGCGAAGTACGCCGTTGCCTTTTTTAAGATATCGCGCTCCTCGGTGACGCGCTTCAGCTCGGCCTTCAGCCGCTTGATCTCGGACGCATCGCCTGCGCTCTTGTCAGGCTTGCCACCAAAAACCGCTACCCAATCATACAGCGACTTCGAGCTCACCCCGATCCGTTTGGCGACCGATGTCACGCTGTGGCCACGCTCCGTGACCTGCACCACAGCCTCACGCTTGAACTCTTCCGTATATCGAATCCGTCCCGACATAACCCATAACTCCTTGCTTCCAGTTTTACCCTGCAAGGCGTCTACCGTTCTAGGGGCACATCAGCCGAAGCCCGCGGCCAGCCACCTGATGCACGTGCTGAAGTTCGCCAGGCAAAGGCCCGGCCGGTGTTCGATGACTTCATCAGCTGGCTGCAGTCACAACTGCCAAGAATCTCCGGCAAGTCGGACCTCGCCAAGGCCATCCGCTATGCGCTCTCGCGCCTGCGGCGCATGGAAGTCTATCTCGACAATGGTATCCTGGAGATCGACAACAATGCGGCCGAGCGCGGCATGCGAGGCCTGGCTATCGGGCGCAAGAACTGGCTGTTCGCCGGCTCCGAGGGCGGAGGACATGCTGCTGCCATCGCCTACACCCTGATCGAGACCGCGAAGCTCAATGACGTCGATCCACAAGCCTGGCTCACGCACGTCCTGTCCAGGATCGCTGACCACAAGATCAACCGCATCGACGAACTGCTGCCCTGGAACTGCAAAGCCTGATCAGGTCAAGGGCGTCAACGCCGGACGCTTACGGAAGAACCATCGGCGGTTTTTTTTAAATTAGACCTGAACTGTGTGAGACTCAGGACGCTGAAGTCGATATCCCGAACGATGCCGGACCAGAATGCCCGACTGGCGACGCTGACTCATTCGCGGCTGATGGCGCGGCGCCCTTAGGACCAGTGTCCTTCAAAGGGTCGTCAGCGTGCTTCACCTGGCCCTCGAAAACCGCATTTGACTGGATTTGCAAGGATGCGTGCACGATGTCGCCTTTAACGTGGGCGCCTGATTCCAACTCGACTTTGCGGGCTCGGATCGAGCCACGAATCTTGCCCTTCACCTTGACGACTTCCGCTTTCACTTCGCCGGTGATGAATCCTGATGCGCCGATGGTGATGTCAGTCGCGCTGACGTCACCGTCAACGACTCCATCAATTTGCAAAGCACCCTCGGAGATTACCGATCCATTGATTTTCATGTCTGCGCAAATGATTGATGCGGCGCGCGCCGCAGGCTTCATCGCAGCTCCACGGATTGCATCCTGCGCAGGTGCGCCTTTGGTCGGTTCAGGTAAATTGGTCTCTTGATTTTTGTTTTTAGTGAACATGACGGCCTGCTTTCAAAAATTTTGCTGGATCATAAGGTTTGCCGTTGAACCAGACTTCATAATGAAGGTGGTCACCCGTGCTTCTGCCGGTTGTCCCCATCTTGCCGACCAAGTCACCAATTTCGACGGTGTCGCCCTTTGATACTGTAATCCCGCTCAAGTGACCATAGCGCGACTTGAATCCGTGTCCGTGGTCGATTTCCACGAGACGGCCATATCCCGAGCTTGCGCCTGCGAACGACACTTTTCCAGGACCCGCGGCGACAATGGGCGCAGCGTGATAGGCGGCCAAATCAAGACCATTGTGCCAGCCTGGGCGCTTTCTGAACGGATCAATACGCATGCCATAATCGCTGGTTTGCCTAAAGGGTACGCCAACTGGTTTGCCGAGGGGGAGGTTGGCGACGATTTGCTCGTAATACCGCATCTCCTCAACCCGAGCGCGCGTCTGGGTAAGTCGATTGTAGAAAGAGGCATCTTCGTCCGACAGATCTGATGTGCTCGAAGTCAATGTCGCGATAGATACGAGTGGGCCGCCCATCTCTGCGCCGGACATGATCCGGTCGCTGCCTACGGATGTCAATTGAAGGACACCACGCGCGCGTTCAGCGCGGTCAATGGCCATGTCCTCAGCTTCGTCCAGAATTCGTTCCTGATCGTACTTGAGGTTTTTCAGGCTGACGCGCGTGCCGCTCAAGTCGAATGATGCGGTAATTGGCTCATAGTTTCGCGACTGGCGATTGTCCGCTTCTTCGATAGTTGCCTTTACGAGGAGCCCGGCGCCGTCGCCTTTGAGAGCCGAAACTTCAAGATTCTCGTCGCCCTTCAGTTTGTCAAAAAGCTCCTCAAGCGCCTTCTGGCGGTCTTCCCACTCGGCCGTTTCTTTCTGAAACGCGTCGGTACGCTCTTCAAGCAGCGAGCGCGACAGAGCATCTTTCGCACGAAGTTCCTGGACCCAACGCTCATATTTCGCAAGTTCGCGGTCGTCAGGATTGCCGGCAATCGTACTCGTGGGACCGCCAAGCACGTAGCTGCCCGTCACAAAAAGGGTCCAGCCTGCCAAGGCGGCGGCGCCTGCAGCGATGATGGCCTGTTGCCAGGGGGATACCGAAATGTACCGGACTGTGCCGCCGCTGCGATGATAGATCTGGCGTTCTGGGAACGCTCGATCAAACGCCGCTTTAACGTTTGCACTCCACTTCGTCATTCACGCCACCCGTCGACTGGAAATCACACCCCATACTGCAATAAGCACTGCAGCACGTTTCCCAAACCCGTGGAGGACATAAATACCCATTTCGAACTGGGGTGAAAGCCCTACGGAACACAATTCATGCGATTTTTCGCCTAATTGGGTAAATACCCTGTTAAAGTTCGGAATTTTGGATGACGTGGGGGTAATAAACGGTCGCCTGTCAGACTTTTAAGGAATCGAGCACTTCCTGAGCGTGTCCCTTCACCCTGACTTTCGGCCAGATTCGCGTCAGGACGCCGTTCGGGTCGATCAGAAAGGTTGACCTTGCGATGCCCATGTAAGTGCGCCCGTACATATTCTTTTCGACCCAGACACCATAGGCGTCGCAGACACTTCCATTTTCGTCGGATCCAAGCTCGATCTGCAATCCGTGCTTCTCGGCAAATTTTTGGTGGCGAGTCAGGCTGTCCCTTGAAATCCCCAAGATTGCAGCATTGGCGGCCTCGAAGTCTTCGGCAAGATCAGAAAAGTCTTTGGCTTCATTGGTGCATCCGGGCGTGTCGTCCTTCGGGTAGAAATATAGGATCAGGTGCTTGCCTCTAAATGAATCAAGTTGCTTGGTCCCAAACGTCGTTTCGATAGAAAATCCGGGAGCCTTCGCGCCTGGTTCGGGTGATCGGGTCATGTAATCCTCCTATGGTGCCTGAAAAGGACTGTGCTTATATCCAAGTCCTGCAGCAAAGCTGTTCGATACGTGTCGCATGAAGCTTAAGGAGCGTGCCGTTGGTTCGCCAGACCGCCTCGACGGTTATTCTTGAAATACTTGGAGGCCTGATTCTGCTCGTGATGGTCGCGGCAGGCTTGTTGGCGTTCCGGTTGGCGAGCGGCCCCTTGGCGCTCGATGTATTCAAGGATGACGTGGAACTTGCGCTGACCAACGCCAGGGACGGTCGAGCTGTGCAGATCGGCGAACTCTTTCTGGAGTGGTCACAGGCTGACCGTCGCGTTCGTGTCAGTGCGAGCAATGTCCAGCTTTTCGACGACGCCGGCGTTCTTAGTGCGGAAGCTCGACGTGCCGACCTGATACTGGCAGGCTCATCGCTCGCTTTGGGGAAGGTCGAAGTGCTTGCAATGGATCTGGACGAAGGCTGGATCAACGTCGATAGCCTGACCGAGACGAAGTGGAAGGTGGCGGGCGATCCGCTGCCGGAAATACCCGCAGGCAAATTGCCAACGACACCGGCCGAATGGCTTCAGCGTGCGAACGAAGTCTTGCCGCAGTTGCTTGTTGCGCTGGAGCACGCCGAATCGATAGTGGATCTGGAACGCGTGTCATTCGATCGCTTTGAAGTTCGAGTCCGGGGCTCCGACGGTTCGAACTTGCTCATACTCAAATCGGCGAAAGGACGGCTGGCTCGCGAAGCCGAGGGGATCGTCATGTCTGTTGCCGGCAGTGGGAGTGGCGAGGGACTCCCAGCGGGACTGGCGGCGACTCTTGCGACGTCCAGCTCGGGCCAGCGCCTGAAGGCGGAGTTTGCCGTGGCGCAGTGGCCGCTTGCCGACCTCGCGGTAAGACTAGGGATGAAACGCGAGCGATTTGAAGGATTGCCTGCAAATGTCGTGGTGGCATTCGACGTATCTAAGGCGTCTGGTGTCGAACAGATCCTTGTCGAGGTTGATGCGGGCCAAGGCCGCCTCCCCGTCGGCAGCAACGGAATGCAGGTTGAGGATCTTGGTCTGCGGGCTGCGTACGTGGCCGCGACCGATGCGCTGTCGATTAACGTGAACAGCACGAGCGCAGGACCTTTCAAGGGGCAGGTGGTCATAGATCTGCAAGACGCCATGCGGGGGCAGGAGGGGCATAAATTCAGCTTAGTCAGCGAGGGGCTTGAACTCGATTTTACACCCTCGTTCGAGCAGGTGATTCAGATTAGTCAGTTGAATTTTACAGGTGAGGTGGATCTTTCACGCTACGCGTTTCGAGATGCCGAGCTACAATTGCAGACCGGTGCTGATCGCCTAAAGGCGTCCGGCTCATTTGAACTTACGCCCGATCGCCAGCCGGGCGAACCGCCACTGATTGGCAGCTTTGATGTCGCTGCCGATGGTGACATGAGCAAAGAGACCGTTATGGCGTTCTGGCCGGTGGGGTTGGGAGCTGGTGCCCGGCGTTTCGCGGTCAAGCGGATTCCAGAAGGCATTGCATCTTCCGTGACGGGGCACATGGACCTGCAGCGTGACAGCTTCTCCGAGGGGTATTTGAAGGATGAACACCTTCAGCTGGATTTCAGGGTCCGCGATGCGGTTGTTCAATTCATGGACACGTTGCCTGCAGTTCAAAACGCAAGCGGAAAAGGCCACCTCTCTGGAAATGGGTTCAGGGTGATTTTGGAGAGCGGCGAGTTTGGCGGCTGGTCTATAGACGACGGTGTCGTGGATTTTCCCGCATTTAATCCGCCCGGCGTGCCATTCAGGGTGTTCGCGAAGGGGCGCGGGCCAGCAACCAGCATTATGAAGACTCTCTCTGAGTCCAGCCTGAAGATCGAATTCGATCCTGAGCGACTTACCGGCGATGCTGAAGTGACATTTGAAATGTTCCGACCAGCGCGAGACAATGTGCCGTACAAAGATGTTCGATTCTCGGCTCTCGGATCGGTGGTGAAAGGCGGGCTGAAAAATGCCGCGCTCGGATTCGATCTGGCAAACGGAAATTTCAAAATTGATGCCGATCAGGCCGGCGTCACGGTCAGTGGGTTTGGCGACCTTGGTTCGTCACCGGTGCAGTTCACCTGGCGAGATGCATTTAATGATGGTGACCAGCCATCAAACCTTTCCGCAACCGCAGTCGTAACGCCAGATGTGCTGAATCGGTTCGGCATTTTGGGGCGGGCCTATCTATCTGGGGAGGTTCCCTTGGAGCTTCAGGCGCGTCTGCAAGGAGAGCGCCTCATTTCGGTCGACACGGCGCTTGATCTGCGTGAATCTCGAGTCGACATTTCAGAGATCGGCTGGGTGAAAGCCAAGGGCGTTCCTGCGAAAGCATCGGTTCAGTATCTGAAAACGGGAGACCTGGCGAAATCGACAGTTCTATTCACTTCAGAAAATGCCCGGCTTGATGGCGACTATATACTTGGCGAAGATTCGAAACTGGTTTCGGCTGTACTGAGGCGTGCTTACCTGAAGAGCAAAGCCGATTTTGGAGGTGACATGTCGCGATCGGCTGACGGTGGCCTGATGCTTCAGCTCGACGGAACCTATCTCGATCTGACCGGTCTCATGTCAGGGCTTGGCGCCGTAGGGGACGCGGAGAATGTCAACAAGACTTCCATGAGCATCAGCGCCAATCTTGATACATTGACGCTCAGGCCAGGGCTGGACATGCGCGATGCCAAACTCAACGCCCAGACGGGAGTCGGCGGACTATCGCTCTTTACCGCAACTGGCCGCGCAGATGACGGATCGCCGCTTTCGGCGAAGTATGACGCGACTCAGCCCGGTGGCGCTACCGTCAATGTGGTAAGTGGCAATGCGGGATTCATAGCCCAAGCGCTGATCGGTGCGGACTTTCTTGAAGGCGGCAATCTGGAGCTGACAGGCAAATTCACGAAAGATGATTCGCCAGCAACCTTCGATATCGCTCTGACGGAGGTGAGAATGCGAAACGCACCCTTCCTGACGCAAATCCTGTCGTTGGCGTCGCTTCGGGGGCTTGCCGACACACTGGGGGGCGAAGGCGTATTGTTTTCCCGAATCGACATCCCGCTCAAGCTCGCGAACGGACGATACGTTGTCACCGGCGCGAAAGCACAAGGTCCGGCGCTGGGACTGACAACGAGCGGGTACATGGAGGGAAAAAGCGGCGCGATCGAGTTTAATGGCGTGCTCGTGCCTAGCTTCGGCATGAATTCCGCGCTGGGCGGGATTCCGATAATTGGCGACCTTGTTGTCGGTCGCGACGGCGAAGGTGTATTTTCACTGACTTATGCAATTAGCGGGACGTTGGAAAAGGCCAACGTATCGGTCAATCCGCTGTCGGCGCTGGCGCCAGGCGTGATCCGCCGGATCTTCGAAAACCCGTCAGATACCAGGATCCCGGAGGCCAAACCTCGTACGCCAGATGAACCCATTCCGTCGGAGCTTCCGCCCATTCCGGAAGAGAGTTTCGAGTAAATTCGGCGTCCTAGCCTGCTTTCACCAGCGCGTGGCGCTTCTTGCCCGCTGACAGCTTGATGGCTCCGTCAATCAGATCCGCCGTGCCGAGCGTGCCGTTCTGGTCGCTGACCAGGACATCGTTCACTTTGGCTGCGCCCTGTTTGATCAAGCGTCGGGCCTCACCATTCGAACTGGCAAGCCCCGCCGTGACGAACGCCGCAGCTATCAGTATGCGAGCATCGAGTTCAGATTGTGGAACCACAGCAGTCGGAAGCGCATCTGCAGAGTCCCCCGCACCGAAGACGGCTTTAGCCGCTTCAGCTGATTTCGAAGCCGCGCCAGCGCCGTGCAATAATGTTGTTGTTGCATTCGCAAGGGCGATCTTGGCATCATTGATCTCGGCACCCTGAAGCCTTTCGAGTGCCTCGATCTCATCGAGTTCCAGGTCGGTAAACAAGCGCAGGAATCGACCGACGTCTGCGTCTTCCGTGTTGCGCCAGAACTGCCAGTACTCGTAGGGGCTTTTCCTGTCAGCGTTGAGCCAGACGGCCCCGTCGGCGGTCTTGCCCATCTTTCCGCCCGAGGCTGTCGTGATCAGGGGAGATGTCACGCCATAGGCTTCACCGCCGGCAACCCGGCGTGTGAGTTCGACCCCATTGATGATGTTGCCCCATTGGTCTGATCCTCCGAGCTGGAGCCGGACACCGTAGCGTCTGTAAAGTTCAAGGAAATCATAGGCCTGCAAAAGCATGTAGTTGAACTCCAGGAACGTGTAGGGCTGCTCATTGCGCAGGCGGCGCTCAACGGTTTCCTGCTTGATCATCGTGTTGATCGTGAAATGCACGCCGTAGTCGCGCAGGAATTCCACGTAGCCAATCTTCGACAACCAGTCGTCATTATTGACCATGATCGCGTCGGTCGGGCCGTCACCAAATTTGAGGAACGGCTCGAACGCCTTCTTGATACCAGCAATGTTCGAAGCAATCTGCTGATCCGTCAGGAGCGGGCGGGACTTGTCCTTGTCGGTCGGGTCGCCGACCTTGGTCGTGCCGCCGCCCATCAGGACGACAGGTTTGCCGCCGCAGCGCTGGAAATGGCGCAGCATCATGATCTGGAGCAGCGAACCGACGTGCAGGCTGTCGGCGGTGGCGTCGAAACCGATATAGGCTGCCGGGGTTCCTGAAGCACAATAGGCATCGAGCTCGGCAGGGTGGGTCACCTGCTTGATGAAGCCTCGTGAATCCAGTGTTTTCAGGAATTCCGACTTGTATTCGGTCATTGTCTCGTGTCTCCGTAAGCGCAGGCGCGTAACACGGAAAGCGGGATTCTTGAACCATCCAATTCACGATAACGAACCGCAATGGGTTGCAGGTTTCATGTCCGGAACGTCACTGGATGCTACAGATGCGGCGCTGATTCTCACGGATGGGGAGCGCGTTCTGGAGTTCGGACCCGTCGCCGAACGCAAATATACAGCCAAAGAGCGGCAGGTATTGCAGGATGCGACGGATGCGGCGCGAGCCTGGAACTGGACCGGACCGGCGCCGGAAGAGGCCTTCGAAGCGGCCCGCAAGGTGGTTACCGAGACCCATGCAGAGGTGTGGCAGATGCTGCGGCAAGGGGGTGGCAAGGGGATGGTTGTACCATTGGCGGGCGTGCATGGGCAGACGGTTCTCCACAGGCGGCCCCGTCCAGGCGCCCCCGGCGCGACCCTGCAATTGATTGATCCGGTTGCGTTGCAGGCGGCGCTCGGCATCCCGCTCGCCTACGACTTCCGGAGCGCTGATGTGGCTGCCGGCGGACACGGCGCGCCCCTGGCGCCGGTCTACCATGGCGCGCTGCTGGAGCGCGCAGGCGACGGCGCCAGCGCTGTGCTGAACCTTGGCGGTGTGGCGAATATCACGGCCCGCATGGCCGACGGCACCCTGTTCGCTTTCGATACCGGACCTGCCAATGGGCCGATCGATGAATGGGTCGCGGCGCATGGGAAAGGCACACATGATGTGGGCGGTGCGTTTGCGGCGGCTGGCCAGGCGCGGGAGGGGCTACTGGAGCAGTTGCTGGACCATGACTGGTTCAGGGAAATTCCGCCGAAGTCGCTCGACCGCTACGATTTCAATGCCGGCATGGTGCGCGGCCTGCCGTTTGAAGACGGGGCGGCAACGCTGACGGTCTTTTCAGCACGGGCGGTCGCGAAGGGCGTTGCCCAGTTGCCGGACGCGCCAGAGCGCGTGATCGTATGTGGTGGCGGGCGTCATAATCCGGCGATGATGGCCGCGCTCCGTGAGGCGCTGCCATGCGCTGTTCTGAGCGCGGAAGACGCGGGATGGCGTGGCGATTCCATCGAGGCGGAGGCGTTTGCCTTCCTGGCCGTGCGCACCGTGCGTGGCCTGTCGCTGAGCTGGCCGACCACGACGGGCGTTCCGGCCGCCATGACGGGCGGCCGGCTGAAGGGCTAGGTAGAATCGACATTCACCTCATCCATAGCATTGCGCATGCGAGGAAGATGAAGCTGGCAAAGTAGGTTGCCCTCCGGTCGTACCGGGTGGCGATGCGCCTGAAGTGTTTGAGCTTTCTGAAGCATCTCTCGACCGTGTTGCGCAGCTTGTAGGCCTCGATATCATAAGGGATCTGATGCTTTCGTGTTGATGTGCACGGGATGACACTCTGGGCTCCCATGTCAGCAATCACAGTGCGGATGGCATTGCTGTCATAGGCTTTGTCGGCCAGCACGCGGCGCGGTTTCAGTCCTTGCAGCAACGCCGGGGCGAGTGGGGCATCGCCGCGCTGGCCGGGTGTCAGGATCAGGCGTAACGGACGGCCTTTGCCATCGACAGCCATGTGGATCTTGGTTGTCAGTCCACCTCGGGAACGCCCCAAAGCCTGGTCCCCCCTTTTTGGCCGCGGCCCTTTCCGGTGGCGGCCTGCTGGTGGACACGCACCAGTGTCGAGTCGAGCGAGATGTAGTCATTGTCCGGCTCATCTATCAGATGTTCAAACACGCGCTCCCAGACGCCCGCCTTCGCCCAGCGCGTGAACCGCTTGTGCAAAGTCTTCCATTTGCCATAGCGCTCGGGCAAGTCGTGCCAGTGAGCACCAGAGCGAAGCACCCATAAGACGCCGTTTATAAACAGCAGATTGTCCACCCCAGACCGCCCCGGGTCGCCCGTCTTGCCGGGCAAGAGCTGGGCAATCCTGCTCCACTGCGCAGGGGTCAATTCATAGCGCTTCGGTTTGGGCATAACGGGTCTCCAGATAAACGAATCTGGAAATCCATGAATCACAGATCAAACCGAATTTGAATCCTGAATGTCGATTGAACCTAGTCCTTCTCGGCTTCGATACGCAGCTTCTCTTCTGCTTCTTCGAGGCGCTGGTGAAGGTATTGCTCACAGAGGCCGATCAGTTCGTCGCGCTTGTCGACGTAGAAGTGGTTTGCGCCCTTGACGCGGGCTCGTTCAATCACTTCGCCCTTCTGGACGCGCACCTTGGTCAGGGCGCGTTCGATATCTTCCGGGCTGGCAATTGCATCGGAGTCGCCACAGACGATCAGGCCTGATGCCGGGCAGGGTGCCAGGAATGACAGGTCATAATGGTTGGCCGGCGGTGAAATGGCGAGGAAGCCATCAATTTCCGGGCGGCGCATCAGCAACTGGAGCGTGATCCAGGCGCCGAAACTGTAGCCGGCACACCAGACGTACCGCGGACTTTCGCTCAGGTTCTCAATGTAATCGAGAACGTAGGCAGCATCTTCAAGCTCGCCGATGCCCTGATCGTAGACGCCCTGGCTGCGGCCGACGCCGCGCGAATTGTACCGAAGGACACCGAATCCGGCCCGCTCAAACATCTGGTACAACATGATCGAGATCGGATCCTGCATCGTGCCACCCGCTTTCGGGTGGGGGTGCAGGACCAGCGCAATGGGGGCGCCGGGATGTGGCGGCTCTGTGTAGCGCGCCTCGATACGGCCCTGTGGACCCGGAATAATCAGTTCTGCCATGACACCCTCGGAGTGAATTCTCTTGTAAGGGCGCGGTCATAAGCCAAATGAACCGGGAAAAGCAAATTTTTCTGCACGTGCACACTGAACCTTGAGCGCGTATAGAGAACTCCATGATCTATGCTGACCACAATGCGACCTCGCCGCTTCGCCCGGAAGCGCGCGATTCCATGCTCGCTGTGTTCGATCTCGGGGCGACGAATCCATCCTCTGTGCATGCGAAGGGCCGGGCAGCCCGCGGCGCGGTTGAGGCGGCGCGGGTTCAGGTGGGTGGCGCGATTGGCAGCCGGGCGGCTGATATAATCTTCACGGGTGGCGGGACAGAAGCAGATGCTCTGGCGGTTCAGGGCGTCGTCGATGCCCTGGCGGGTGCGTGCACGCTGGTCGTCTCGTCGATCGAGCACGAGGCGATTGCCAAATCAGCGGGGCATTCCGGCGCTGCGGTGCAAACAGCCTATGTGACGCCTGCCGGGATGCTCGATCTGGATGACCTTCGCGAGAGGATGGCGGACTGGGACAAGGACACCTTGGGCACGCCGGTATTGTGCCTCATGCTGGCCAACAACGAGACGGGCATTATCCAGCCGGTCGCCGAGGCCGCAGCGATCATGCGCGAGGCCGGTGGCCTTACGATCTGCGATGCTGTGCAGGCGCTGGGCAAGATACCCGTAAATGTCGGCATGCTCGGGGTCGATTACCTGTCCCTGTCGGCGCACAAGATAGGCGGGCCGCAAGGCGTCGGCGCACTCTGGCACCGGGCTGGCGCGCCACTGAAAGCCATCCTGTACGGTGGCGGACAGGAGCGCGCATTGCGGTCGGGTACAGAAAACGTGGCAGGGATTGCCGGTTTTGGCGCGGCCGTGGAGGCTGCCGTCCGGGATTTGCCGAAATATGCCGCGTTGGCCAAGCATCGCGACGCCATGGAAGCGCGCCTGAAGGCGGATGGCGGTATTGTGATCATTGGTGAGGACAGCCCACGCCTCGCGGGCACATCGAACTTCGCACGTGCCGGGTTCCGGGCTGAAACGCAGGTCATGGCACTGGATCTGGCGGGCGTATGCGTGTCTGCAGGTTCCGCTTGCTCTTCGGGCAAGGTCAAGCGATCTGTCGTGTTGATGGCCATGGGCGCATCTGACGCCCTTGCGGAATCAGCAATACGCACCAGCTTTGGATGGAATAGCGTGCCTGCCGATTTTGATGGCGTGGCAGATGCGTGGCTGGAAGCGGCACGGCGAACGGTTTTGAAGGAGAATGTGTGATGGACTGCTGCGGCGGGACCACGGAACACGACGAAGACTGCGACGACGTCAAGGTCAAGGACAGCATCGACGCCAAGACGGTCGAGGCTGCGAAGGCACTTGAATCAGAGAATTATTCGGCCGGCTTCACAACCGACATTGAAATGGACATGGCGCCCAAGGGCCTGTCGGAAGATACGATCCGGTACATTTCGGCGGCCAAGAACGAGCCTGAATGGCTGCTCGAATGGCGCCTGAAAGCGTACGAGCGCTGGCTGACCATGGAAGAGCCGAGCTGGGCGATGGTTCGCTATCCCAAGATCGACTACCAGGCTTATTACTATTTCGCGGCACCAAAGGCCGGGGCGAAATATGCCTCGATCGACGATGTGCCGAAGGAAATTCTCGAGACGTACGAGAAGCTGGGCATCCCGCTGAGGGAGGCCGAAGTTCTCCTGGGCGTCGAGGGTGCGGTCGAGACAGCCGCGGAGGCGCGCGAAAAGCCGCGTGTGGCCGTCGATGCCGTTTTCGACTCCGTTTCGGTGGCAACGACGTTCCGCAAGGAGCTGCAGAAGGCCGGCGTGATCTTCATGTCAATCTCGGAAGCGGTGCATGAATATCCGGAGCTCGTGAAGAAGTATCTCGGTACCGTGGTGCCGCAATCGGACAATTTCTTTGCGACTCTGAACAGCGCCGTTTTTTCGGACGGGACGTTTGTGTACATCCCCAAGGGCGTGCGGTGTCCGATGGAGCTGTCGACCTATTTCCGGATGAATGCCGAAAATACGGGCCAGTTCGAGCGGACGTTAATCATTGCCGATGAGGCAGCCTACGTATCCTATCTTGAAGGTTGTACGGCGCCGATGCGTGACGAGAACCAGCTGCACGCGGCGGTGGTCGAGCTGGTGGCGCTGGACGATGCCGAGATCAAGTATTCGACGGTGCAAAACTGGTGGCCGGGCGACGAGGACGGCAAGGGCGGCATCTTCAATTTCGTGACCAAGCGCGGCGATTGCCGGGGCGACCGGTCGAAGATCTCGTGGACTCAGGTGGAGACCGGCTCGGCGGTGACGTGGAAATACCCGTCCTGCATCCTGCGCGGCGACGACAGCGTGGGCGAGTTCTACTCGATTGCTGTCACCAATGGACGCCAGCAGGCCGATACGGGCACGAAGATGATCCATCTGGGCAAGCGCACCAAGAGCCGCATCATTTCGAAGGGCATTTCTGCGGGCAAGTCCGACAATACCTATCGCGGGCTCGTTTCGGTGAACCGGAAGGCCGAGAAGGCGCGTAATTTCACCCAGTGCGACTCGCTTCTGATCGGCGACCGGTGCGGCGCGCATACGATTCCCTATGTCGAGAACCGCTGTGCCAGTGCGCAGCTGGAACATGAGGCGACGACGACCAAACTGTCTGAAGACCAGCTGTTTTATGCTCGCCAGCGCGGTATCGCCGAGGAAGATGCAGTCGCCCTGCTGGTGAACGGGTTCGTGCGTGACGTTCTGCAGCACCTGCCGATGGAGTTCGCCGTCGAGGCGCAAAGCCTGCTCAAAGTGAGCCTGGAAGGCAGTGTTGGGTAATAGATCGGCGCTTTCCACCGCTGTTTCGGAATGTTATTTTTTTGGTAGAAAAGGGTGATATTTCTCCATGAAGTGGAGGTTGGGACTGATCTTGTCATCGCTCGTCGTGATCGGCGCATGCGTCGGTTCCCATGCCATTCCGGACAAAAATGCCTTTGGTACAGAGGAAATGGTCTTTTCGCGCGGCGGCTACGAGTTTGCCGCCAGAATTGACGGAAACGTCCTGCGAGTGCGCGTGCCGTGCTGCCAGACTTACGAGGCGGATGACGGGTTCAGGCAGAACATGGTGCGGGCGATCGAAGAGCGATTTGGCTGCCGACCGACCGAATATGCCTTCACAGAGAGCTGGCATGGGCCCTGGCAACTCGAAGTTCCAATCACATGCGATGATGACGCCTTGTTGTTGCTAGCACTCATCTAAGCGGGTTTCTCTGTCGCAGGGGCTTTCCCTTGGGCCCCGGGCAGCTTACATGCGGCCTATGTTGAAGATCACAAATCTGAGCGCCACAGTTGGCGAAGCCGCTGAGGCCAAGACTATCCTGAATGGCCTGTCCCTGAACGTGCCTGCAGGCGAGGTCCATGCGATCATGGGGCCGAACGGGTCGGGTAAGTCGACACTGTCCTACGTCCTGACGGGGCGGAGTGGTTATGAGGTGACGGGCGGTGGTGCGACCCTCAATGGCGAGGATATCCTGGACATGGATCCGGAGATCCGCGCGGCCAAGGGCATGTTCCTGTCATTCCAGTATCCGATAGAAATTCCGGGCGTGCCGGTGATGACCTTCGTGCGCACGGCCATGAATGCCCAACGCAAGGCGCGTGGCGAGGCCGAGATTTCGGCGCCGGATTTCATCAAGAAATCCCGCGACGTGGCCAAGATGCTGAACCTGGATGCCGAGATGCTGAAGCGGCCGGTTAATGTGGGCTTCTCCGGCGGCGAGAAGAAGCGTCTTGAAATCTACCAGATGATGATGCTGGAACCCAAATTCCTGATCCTCGATGAGACCGACAGCGGGCTCGACATTGATGCGCTGAAGACCGTGGCGGACGGCGTAAATGCCATGCGCGATCCGTCGCGCAGCATGCTGGTTATCACGCACTACCAGCGCCTGCTCGACTATATCAAGCCGGACAAGGTGCACGTGCTGGCCAAGGGACAGATCATCAAGACGGGTGGACCGGAACTGGCGCTGCGGCTTGAGCAGGAGGGGTATGACGGGGTGCTGGGAGAGGCGGCGTGACCGCCGCCCTGCGCGACTTCATCAAGAACCCGACGACAGCCGAGCTGGAACTGGTCGCGCGCTACGCCATGCAGCCCGAGGATGGGCGGCGCGAACGGGCGTTCCTCGCGTTTGCCGAAACAGGCCTGCCCCACCGGCGGATGGAAGCCTGGAAGTGGAGTGACTTCAAGGCGGCGTTGAAGGCGCTGGAGACACCAGCATCAGCCTCGGCGAATGACCCGGTGCCACACGATGGCGCGTTGGTCTTCCGATTTGCCCCGACAGGATTTGAACAGCCGAAAACCTTGCCTGAAGGCGTGCGTATTCTGACGCAACCAACAACACAGGCTTTGAGCGGCGCGGAAGATGTGCCGCTCGGCGCGCTGGCCGCTGCGTTGGCCGGCGGTGGCGCGCGCCCTTCGACTCTGGTGATAGAGATCACATCCAGCGCCCTGCCGCGCCTGCACTTCGTGTTCGATGGGGCAGGCGAAGCCAGCTTTGCACGGATCATATTCCTGGTCAGGCCGGGCGTTTCGCTGACCATGACCGAAAGCTATCTTGGCGGAGCGGGTTTCACGGTCGCCCTGCTTGAATTCAATCTGGAGGACGGCGCACGCCTGAACCGGACAATCTACCAACGCGGCGGTACGGACGAAGCTCTTGCGGTGACCGGCCTGATCAATCTCGCGGCGAACAGTGCAGCGGTGCAAACGACGCTGGCCTTCGGAGCGAAGGTTGCGCGGATGGAAACGCGTGCGGTGCATCAGGGATCGGGTGCAAAGCTCACGCTGAACGCAGCTTACCTGTCCGGCAAAGGACTGCATGCCGACATTACGACCCATGTGCGCCACGGCGCACCGGGTTGCGTGACGCGCCAGTTGACCAAGGGCGCGGTGGTGGATGGCGGAACCGGCGTGTTCCAGGGCAAGTTCTTCGTCCCCCGCAAGACAGGCCAGCATACGGATGCAGACATGCAGCACCAGGCCCTGCTGCTGGAAGACGGCGCTGTGGTTTTTGCCAAGCCGGAACTCGAAATTTATGCCGATGATGTCGAGTGCGCCCATGGCAACACCTGCGGCGCTCTGGACGATGCGCAAATGTTCTACCTGCGTCAGCGCGGCATTCCCGAGACGCAAGCGCGCGCCATGCTGACTGAGGCCTTCATTGCCGAGGCACTGAGCACGGCTGACGATTCCGTACGCGATGTACTGCTCGCTGAAGCGCAGAACTGGCTGTCGTCATGACGCGGCCGTTCGATGTCGCAGCGATCCGCAGGGAATTCCCGATCCTGGCGCGGCAGGTGAACGGCAAGCCGCTGGTCTATCTCGACAATGCGGCCAGCGCGCAAAAGCCGGATGCCGTGATCGATGCGATCGCGAACCAGAGCCGGACGGCCTATGCCAACGTGCACCGCGGCATCCATACGCTGTCGAACGAAACGACCGAGGCCTACGAGGCGGGCCGCGAGGCGGCACGGGATTTTCTCAATGCGCCGAGTGCGGACAATATCATTTTCACGAAGGGCGCGACCGAGGGGATCAATCTTGTCGCGTCGGCGCTGGCCGAGACGGTCCAGCCCGGTGACGAGATCGTGCTTTCGGTCATGGAGCACCATTCCAATATCGTGCCGTGGCATTTCCTGCGCGAGCGCCAAGGCGCGGTGCTGCGCTGGGTTGGCCTGAATGATGACGGTTCGCTCGACATGGATGCCATGCGCGCGGCCATCGGTCCGAAAACGCGCATGGTCGCGATCAGCCACATGAGCAATGTGCTTGGTACCGTGAACGACGTTGCCGAGATCGGACGCATAGCGCATGCCGCTGGCGCGCGGGTACTGGTCGATGGCTGCCAGGCCGCTGTGCACCTCGGTGTCGATGTGCAGGCGCTTGGTTGCGACTGGTATGTGTTTTCCGGGCACAAGCTGTATGGGCCCACCGGTATTGGCATTCTCTACGGTACGTCTGATGTATTGGCCGAGGCGCGGCCCTATCAGGGCGGCGGTGAGATGATCGAGACCGTCAGCATGGACCGGATCACCTACAACGAGGCGCCGCACAAGTTCGAGGCCGGCACGCCGCCTATCCTTGAGGCGATCGGGCTGGGCGCGGCGATTCGCTGGTATCGGCAATTCGACCAAGCCGAGGTCCAGGCGCATGAACACAAGCTGTACCAGCGGGCGCGTGAGCGCATGCGGAGCGTTAATGGCCTGACGGTGCATGGCGAGGCCCCGGGCAAGGGATCGGTGCTGGCGTTCAGCCTGCAGGGGGCTCATCCGCACGACCTGGCGCAGATACTGGACCGGTACGGCGTGGCGATACGAGCCGGGCACCATTGCGCCCAGCCGTTGATGACCCATCTAGGAGTCAGTGCGACGGCGCGTGCGAGCTTCGGAATCTACAATACCGAGGCAGAAGTGGACGTGTTCATTGAGGCGCTGGAAAAAGCGCGCGGAATGCTGGTATAGAGGTCAGACATGGCAGACGATATGACTTCTCGCGACATGATCGACGCGTCGGCTCCGGCGGACGCGGCCCCTTCGGCATTGCCGCAGGATGAGCTGAATCGCATCACGGATGCCCTGATCACGGCCTTCAAGACGGTGTACGACCCGGAAATCCCGGTCGATATCTATGAATTGGGCCTGATCTACAAGGTCGACATTGATGACGACCGCAAGGTGGACGTGGACATGACGCTGACGGCGCCAGGATGCCCTGTGGCAGGCGATATGCCGGGATGGGTGGAAACAGCCGCCCGCACCGTTGAGGGCGTCACGGACGTCGAGGTGCGCCTGACGTTCGATCCGCCCTGGGATCCGTCGCGTATGTCGGACGAAGCGCGCCTCGCACTGAACATGCTTTAATTGAATCTCAGTCCTACGGACCCTATCTGTTGATCATGGCCAGACGACCCCGCCCCAAACCCGTGACCTTGTCCGACGCTGCAACTGTGCGCGTTCAGGAAATAATGCAGGAACGCGGCGCCGGATTCCTGCGCGTCGGCGTCAAGAATGGCGGCTGTGCGGGCATGGAATATGTCATGGACTATGCCATGGCGCCGGAAACGCTCGACGAAGTGGTCGAGGAAAATGGCGTCACCATCCTGATTGATGCCAAGGCCGTGCTATTCCTTTTGGGTAGCCAGATCGACTATGAAATCACGCCGCTGCACGAGAAGTTCATGTTTCGCAACCCGAACCAGACAGACGCCTGCGGGTGCGGCGAGAGTGTGACGATCATACCGGCGACTGCAGACCAGGACGGCTAACGTCTGCGCACGTGGCGCGAACCGTTCAGCCGCCCTTGGTCCCTTCGTGGCGAAATCAGGATTTATCGGCAGCCGTCCGGCTTTTCTGGCAGGTATCCGCAAACGCCTGGAACACGTCATTCGGCGGTGGAAAACGAGCGTCGACATCCTCGCCATGCTTGACGTCCAACTTGAACTGCTCACCCATGACGGTTGCGTTGAAGACTTTCGCCGCCACCATGTGTGAGTTGGCCTGAACAAGATTTATCGCTGGAATCCATGTGACCTTTACATCCTCAGGTGACTGGTCGCCTGCGCTGACCCTGGCTTTTTCGGAGCGTTTGTAAGGTGCGTTCTTTTTCAATAATTCCGGTAATGAAGCCGGTTGCGTCGATATCATCGCCGTCAGGTGACCGGCGTCGTTGCAGGCAAGTACAGCGCCCAGAACGGTGGAGTCATCGGTATAGATGACACGCGGAGCGGTCGCATCTTGATCGGCCCAAGCTGTCCAGTCATTCGCAGCGGCCGGGAGGGCGACGACGGTCGCAATGGATATGGCGATGGTGCTGATTCGCGCTGAATTTCGTTTCTTAGTCATAGTGGGAGTCCCGATTTGGCCCCCGGGATTACCTGAGCGAATATTGAATAACAATAAAAGAATATCGAGTAAAGGTAATAAATTTGACCGGCTGTCAGGTCAGGCCTTTGAGAATGCCGACGGATTGTCAGATGTTGGTTTGGCTTCCATGCCCTTGGGAGGATCAGGGATCAGGGTCGCCCTTACCGGTGGACCGCCGCGCACCTCGGCAATGAGCTCCGCCGTGCGCGTTTCGATGACATCCGTGAGGCGCGCCATGAATTCGTCCTTGGGCAGGCCCGGCGGAATCGGTTCGAGAAACTCGATGACGGCCCGGCCGGGCGTCTTCCTGGTTTCCTGCTGGCGCCAGAACAGGCCGATATTCGTGGCCACCGGTACCACGGGCACGCCCATGGCTTCAGCCATGTGCCATACGCCGGGCTTGTAGCGGAAATGATAGTCTATCGGGGCGAGATGCCCTTCCGGATAGATCAGAACACGGCGGCCTTCCTGACTAGCCGTTTCCATGCCCTCACGCAGTGACTCGGCCTTGCGATCGCCACCACCACAGGTGTCGATGACGATGGCGCCGAGCTTTCGCAGGATGCCGCCAACGAGCGGGAACCGCTCCAGGTGGTCGCCGGTCACGAATGCGAGGTTCTTCACTTCCGGATAGATCAGGTAACCGTCACCCCAGCTCTGGTGCTTGGGGGCGATCACGAACGCACCCTTGGGGAGGTTGTCCCGTCCGCGCACTTCTTTGCTGATGCCGCCAAAGACAAGGAGGTTCAGGTTCATGGCGCGTGTGTAGCTGCGGATGATCACACTGACAGGGCCTCGCCCCGGCAGGGCCAGGAAGGGCAGGGACACCAGCACGTAACCGACCGAGAGCAAGTAGTAGGTGACCGTAAACAGGAAGCCGCGCATGTGGATGAGCTTTCTTGAGTGTACGAGAGATAGGAGACTTAGCCGGAATGCAGCACGGCGAGGATCGCCTTGGTGAACGCGTCTGCATGTTGGGAAAGCGGGCCAGGAAGGCGATTATAGATCTTGTTCTGCCCGGCCTGCATGATGACACCGAGTGCCATGGCCGCTTTCACGGCGGGGTCTCCACTGGGGATGATGCCGTCCTGCATCAGTCCCTCGATGATCCGTTCGGTGATGGTCACCGGGTCGTCGTCGCGACGCTTGTCGTAGGGTAGATAGCGGTTCAACGAGACGAGGTGGAAGGAAAAAAGGAGGAAGTCTTCGTCCGCAAGCTGGCAATAGGCCGCCACCGCTGCACCGACCTTCTCCTCAAGGCTGCCTTCACGCGCGAGCGCTTCCATCATCATCTTGCCAAGGCGGTTGTGCGTTTCCATGAAGAGCGCGAGCGCAAGCTCATCCTTGCCCTTGTAGTGCCGATAGAGGGCGCCCTCAGAGACACCTGCCTGTTCGGCGATTTCGCGCGTGGTTGCGGCATCGACACCCTCGTGGATGAAAAGTTTCAGCGCCGCCCGTTCGATCTTCGGACGGGCATTGCGGGCACGGGGTTTTTTGGCAGCTTCGCGAGCGGGAATGGCAGATTTTGGCATTCAAAGTCATCCTTGCGTTGCGAGTATGTACCATGAGGCGCCGGACGTCGCAAGTGAATAATCGCTCACAACTTCGTCTCGCGATTGTGTGGCTGTTTGACAAAAACTCAGGTCGGAGGATGCTAATAACCTGAACGACCCAAGGGGAGATACATGTTCAGATCATTAGTCTCGAGCGTTATCCTGGGACTGTTGTGCGAGGCTTCGGCTGGTACAGACCCACAGACTCCACCGACGCCGGCGTGCTCCAGCAACGCCCATCACGATTTCGATTTCTGGCTGGGAGAGTGGATCGTATCGGACACCGATGGCAACCTTGCGGGTGAGAATGCGATATCTGCCGAGGAGGGTGGTTGCGTCCTCGTTGAGCGCTGGACCTCCGTTTCTGGCGGTACGGGGCAGAGCTATAATTTCCTTGATCCTGCGACAGGCAAATGGCGGCAGCTCTGGATAAGCAAAGGCGCTGCAATCGATTATTCAGGTGGACTGACTGAGGCGGGGTCGATGCGGCTGGAGGGCGAAATTGCCTACCAGACCGGCGGCGTCAAAGCGCCCTTTACAGGTGAGTGGACATTGAACGCTGATGGATCAGTCACGCAGCATTTCGAGCAATACAATAGTAAAACCGACGCCTGGGAAGACTGGTTCACCGGTGTGTATGTCCGAAAGGCCCCGGCAGGCGAGTGAGACCTAGGCAGCGAACTCGACGCGGTAACTTTCAATGACCGTGTTGGCGAGCAGCTTCTCGCACATTTCCTTGACGCGAGCTTCGGCGGCTTCAGCGCTCATCCCGTCGTCTATGTCGAGTTCAATGACCTTGCCGATGCGTGCGGCTTCGACTTCCTTGTAGCCCATACGCGTCAATGTGTCGGCCACGGCCTTGCCCTGAGGGTCGAGGACGCCGGATTTCAGGGCAACGTGGACAATGGCTTTCATCGGGCAGGGCTCCATAGGGGTGAGTCGTGCACCGTTTAGCCTACTCTGCCGGTTAATGGAACGCGTAGAACGCTAATGCTGCGGCAAGAACTGCGATGCCACCAACAATATACGGGACCAGCTGCATTCGCTTCAGCAGGGCAATGTTCTTGTGGAAGTCTGCTGTGTCATTGACGTGGGGAAAGGCCCCGTCGGGAACATCTTTGCCGAGGAAAGCGCACAGTGGTTCCCAGCCTTGCCGGGGCTCGAATACCAGCAAGCGTTCGGGCGGAAAGGCACCTTTGACATCGGCTTCATGTTGTTCGAAGATTTTCCTCGTATATTCCTTGTCTTCAAACTTGCCGTGGAACAATCGCAGCCAGACATTATCACCGATCAGGCGGTCGATCTTCTTGCCCCGAGGCACGAGTTTCATCCAGGCAGGCATGGCCGCCGAGACGGCATAGATCGTGTCCGAGGCACTCTTGTACCAGCTCTCGAAGCTGCGCGTTGTCAGGATCACCTTGGCATCGGGATAGTGAGCTGCAAGTTCGCGCCAATAGGCGGAGGATGGAAAATCGACGCTGGCGCGGAAGCCTTGGAAGACTGCGTCCCAGTCCGGGGATGTCCCCACCGCGATCTGGTGCCATTGATTTATCTGATCGCCACTGGTGAGGACTTCCACCATGTGGTGGCACTTGGTGTAACCAAGGCGCTCAAGCGCCGCCTTCATTGACAGAGTGCCTGTGCGGCCAAAGCCTGCGCCAATCACTTCCAGTGCCATCGTATCCCCCTCACAAGAGATATCCGGCTGCCTACTTCCCGCCGGTAAAGCTCACGACATTGTCGGTTTCGCCGGATTCCTTGATGATCCCAAGGCGGCGCGCGACTTCGGCATAGGCTTCCGTGACGCCACCGAGGTCGCGGCGGAACCGGTCCTTGTCGAGCTTTTCGCCGGTCTCGAAGTCCCAGAGGCGGCAGCTGTCAGGGCTGATCTCGTCGGCCAGCAGGATACGGGGAACCTCGCTGTCGCCTTCGAAGTGCCGCCCGAACTCGAGCTTGAAGTCCACGAGCCGGATGCCGACGGCTGCAAACAGTCCCGACATGAAATCGTTGACCCGCAGCGACAAGGAAATGAGGTCATCATATTCCTGTGGTCCGGCCCAGCCGAAAGCTGCGATGTGTTCTTCCGTCACGAGCGGGTCACCCAAGGCGTCATCCTTGAAGTAGAACTCGACCATGGGGCGCGGCAGAACCTGGCCTTCCTCGATGCCGAGGCGCTTGGATAGCGTGCCGGCGGCAATGTTGCGGACGACGACTTCAAGCGGAATGATTTCGACCTTCTTTATCAGTTGCTCACGCATGTTGAGGCGGCGGATGAAGTGAGTCGGGATGCCAACCGCGCCGAGGCGGGTCATCATGAACTCGCTGATTCGATTGTTCAGCACACCTTTGCCGTCCAGAATGGCTTTCTTCTGCGCGTTGAACGCCGTGGCGTCGTCCTTGAAATACTGAATCAGGGTGCCAGGCTCAGGGCCCTCATAGAGGATCTTGGCTTTTCCCTCGTATACGACACGCTTTTTCGACATTCGACAGAGCCCTTTCATGGGTAATCGAGGGAAAAGGCGGGTCGGAATCGCCAGCGTCCCCATTAGATCGCGACTGTTACGCCAAGTTGCGCCGATAAACAATTATTGCGCACACCTCATCAGGCACCCTATATGGCAGAAAATCCTGAATTTCTCGCTGAAAGGCTACTTCCATGAGCACATTTGACGATCGCGAACGCGCACAAGAGGCCAAATATGCCCTCGATCAGGAAACCCAGTTCAAGGTCGCGGCCCGTCGCAACAAGCTTTTGGGCCTGTGGGCAGCCGACCTGATGGGCATGACGGGCGATGACGCCCAAGCCTATGCCAAGACCGTGGTCCTGTCTGACCTCGAAGAGGTCGGCGAAGAAGACGTGTTCCGTAAGGTGCGTGGCGATTTTGACACGGCCGGAGTCGATCGCACCGATGCCCGCATTCGTGAGCAGATGGCGGAACTCATGCCCGTCGCGCGCGAGCAAATCATGAAAGATATCAAGGAGTAGGCTGAGCCAAAGTCCTGTTCGGCATCGGTGGCGGGCAATCCGTGCCGTTCGGGCGCCTTTGCCCGGGTCTCACCTTTGTCGCGAGCAGGAGGCTTTCCTGAAGGCGATCTTCAATCTGTGATGTGCTCAACGCTGCCGTAATGCAGGAGAGCGGTTCGCCATTGTCGGCCGCAATGATGACGGCGATTCCCGCATGGCCTCCGTACCAGTCCCAGAGGTAGGCGGCCTCATGTGCCGCAGTGAGCGCCCGAAGCTGCGCGATGAGCGCCTTTTGCGCGTCGTCGTCCGACCGGGTGAGGCGCGTCATATCGACCTCCACCAGCGTCACGCCGCGATTGGTGAACCGATCCACGGCGTCGGCCAGGCGCGGGTCCAGCACCCGGCAGAGCGGGCACCAGTTTGCCGAGAAATTGATAATTTTGACAGCGGGGTCTGCCGCAGACGAAAGGCAGAGGGCGATGAACGCGACCGATGTTGAGATCATCCGGAAAGGCATCGGACCAGACTAGCCTGCAAGCCTCGGGACTTGCCAGCTACACTAGCAGTTCAGGGCGTTGGTTGCTGCGATAGATTCGTGGTCATTGCGTAAGACGTGCTGGGGCGACGGGGCAGGAACAGGTCACTGCAGGCACGCGTGTCTTCGCCTATGGGCGAGAACGATACGCATGAATAATGGGCGGAGGCGCCGGACTCGAATGTCGGTTTGCCATGCCATGCGGACATGAAGGGCTTGCCTGTCCAGACGTTGAAAATGACGCTGCCCGGTGTCGTGGGAAGATAAGCGTCGCCCTCCACGGTCTTGTAGTAGGGCGCGCCGTCTACATACCAGGTGATGCCTTCGGGGGCCCACTCGAAAGCATAAAGATGGTCTGCTTCGGCGGCATCAAAGGGCAGGTCGAAGGTTGCGGACGCGCCGGTCTTGCCATTGCGGAAATAGTTGAAGTGGATACGCGATGTATCGAGACCGAGGAACTCGATGTCGATTTCGTCATGAGGATTACCTTCGTAAGACCCTGTATAGGTGAAGAATGATGACACGAGTCCCGAGCCCTTGGCCGGCCGCATTACAACCTCGTAGCGGCCATAGCCATAGGTTTTCAGCGTCTTCATCTCACCGCCGGTATAGGGGCCGGACCGGGACGGTTGGCGTCGCACTTCAAGGTCTGCGCCTGCCGCCGACTGGCCAATATTGTCACGAGACCAGTCGCCGCCATAGTGACCCGTGGGGTTCGAATATTCCGAACGGTAGAAAAAGGCGTCGTTCAGCGTGTCGCCGAGCAGCGTAATGAAACCGGGCGCCGAGGGGAGTTTCGGGCGGGCCTTTATGGGGGCAGCAAGGGGGCGCCGGGGGGCGGGCGCGGGTGTGGCTGGTACAGGGGTCGGAGCGGGAAGAATGGGCTGGACGGCGGGGGCAACTGGCTGGCTTTCAGACAGGTCATCCGGCACCGTCGCTTCGATGGCGGCGGCTATCACGCTCCCGGTCGGTTTTGGCTTGCCGAAATCGCTCAGCATGAAAATCCCAAAACCGCACAGCGCGATGAGGCAGGACACGATGAGCGCGTCGTCGCCTGTAGTTGTATGGGCAGTGGCAGGTTTTTGTTGGGTATTCAGCAATTTCGACACGCACAATAAAGGTTAATGGTGCCCTAATTGAGCAAGACTTGCGCCAAGTGGCCAGACCAACAGCCCATGCGGCGCTGATCAGGCTTCATCAGGCTTCATCAGGCCCGTCGCCGCCCGTCGCATTCATGGCTTTCATGTTGCGCATCATGAAAAGCGGGACCGACCCGATCGGCGTGACCGCCCAGTCGAGGTGCTGATCGTGTGGTTCGGCCGGGACTGCGTCAATCTGTTGGGCGGGATAGGCCACGGCGCAGGCGAAGGCGCGGCCGGCGGCACGCAGGTCGTGGATGGCCCGGTCATAGTGGCCTTTGCCGTAACCGAGGCGATTGCCCATCGCGTCGAATGCGAGGAGGGGAGTCAGGATGAGGGTCGGGCTGACTTCCGGTGCATCGAGGCCAGGTTCGGACAGGCCAAACGGGCGGCGCTCCAGTGGCTCGCCGAGCGACCACATGCGCCAGGTCATGCGCCCGTCATCTTCCACCCGGGGCAGGCACAGTTCGGCGCCAGCGCGGCTGAGGCGTTGCATCAACGGGGTGGGATCAATTTCCTCGTTTATCGGCACATAGCCAGCCACGACGGGGCCGTAGCGTTCCAGAAGTTTCATGGGAAACAGATCCGCCAGCTTTTCGGCGGCGTCCGGATCGCGGGCGGCCGCCTCGGCGCGCAGGGTGCGCATGCGGTGGCGAAGCTGTATCTTGTCGGGCTTTTTGGACATGGGGGGAGCCTTAACGCGCGTCTGCGCTGGCGTCACGCCCGAAAGATAGCGCACAAGAACCGCAGACGTCGCTGGGCATATTCACTCCCGTCAACCTAGAGACTAGGTGGGCGCCGGGTGAGCCCGGACCAGGGTCCGAACCAGAATGCCAGCTCCCTGACGGAAAGTAAGGTCGCCGGAGTTCAGTCCCATTGCGGGCGCCGCAGCCCTTGTGCAGGAGCAGATGTAAGCTTCAACCGTAAAGAATGTAAGAGCGTTTATTCCGCGCTCGTGTCGACATCGAAGGCGTAGAGGAGTGTTTGCTGGCGGACCGAGAAATTATTGTCGGAAATCAGCCAGATGCGCAGCGTGTCATTATCAATGAATTCTGCAGCCACGCCTTCGAAATTATCAACCATCATGGGCCGTTTTAGCTCGATCTGCAGATCGGATGTCGACCAGGTGACGATATTCCGGTTACCGCGAATGGGATCATAGCTGCGATACAGGGTGACCGTGACGGGCATGCCGGACGCATCGACCGCCTCGTCCAGTCCAACGAGCGAATAGCCGCCGGGACTGGGCGCCATGTCCCCGGTAAGAACGCCGTCTCCGTTGGCGAGGATGATTCCGAGAGGGGACGGTCCGCCGAAAAGGCTTTCCAGCCCGAACTTCAATGTGCCGGCTGGAAGGATCGACAGCGCTTCAGCGCCCTGGTTCCCGTCAATTGGCTTGCCCGAAACCTCAAAGGGCAGGCGGGCGACATGGGCCGCCCGGGCGGCTGCGCCGCAGTCGCCGAGGTCAAAGGCTTCAATCCGGTGGTCGCGCTCGAAACTCACAAGGGCGATTGCGTCGCGCAGGGCCAGACCTTCGGCGTCTCCCTGAGTCTTGTCGGAAAGCTGCTTGCCGTCCGGGCCGAGCATATAGGCAAGCTTGCCGGTGCCATCGGGTTCGCTGTCCGAGAGCCCGATCCAGACAAAGGCTCCCGCGTCGGACACAGAGAGGAGGCCGCCGTCCGGCAGCGTTTCCAGACCGGACAGCCCGCCAAAGTTCTCGTTGCCAGAGGTCAGGCTCCAGCCGTGGGCGAAGGTGACCGAGGCAGGCAAGGCGGAATTCGCGCGCGAGGCATCAAGTTCGACCGGGACCGCTGTAATCGAGATCGCCAGCGGCGCCACGTTCGGAGTTCCTGCTGGGCACGATTCGACCCGCAGGGCGCGCGCGGACGCTTCGAAACTCCAAAGGGCCGAGGGGCTTGTCGGTGCGACCGTAACGGCGGGCGCGACGGGCTCAGGCGCCGAACAGGCGACGAGGCCCAGAAGGAGCGAAGCGATGAGCACGGACTTGTTCATGCGATGGCCTGGTTCAATTGAGCTGCGTTTGGTCCTGCCTGTCTCATCGCTGGGCGGCAAATACAAGGCGAAACTGGCGAAATGCGCGGATAGGACAATGGGGCTCTGGATTTCGAAAGCGAACCCATACATGAGAGTTGGGATGACGCAGATTCCTCTCGCCCGCCGGTCACCGATTCCACCGGAAACCTGTAACCTTGCCAGCGCCATTGAGGTGGTGGGAGACAGGTGGACGCTGCTGATATTGCGCGCGGCGCTCTATGGCGTACGCCGTTTCGATGACTTCCAGGCTGAGCTGAAATGCCCGCGCACCGTGCTGTCCGGCCGGTTGAGGTCGCTCGTGGACGCTGGCCTGCTGGTCAAAAGACCTTACAAGGCGCCGGGAAAGCGCGCCCGGCCTGAATACCTTCTGTCGGCGATGGGCATGTCATTGCGCCCGATCCTGATCGGGCTGACCCAGTGGGGCGATGCCTGGCTGGCCGAAGGCGAAACGCCGCCGATCAGTTTCACCAAGGCGGGAACCAAAAGCGCGATCCGAGCGGCATTTGTCGATGCAGACGGGCGCGAAGTGCGGCCGGACCAGATTCGCACGGTTATCCGGGGGTGATCCGGTGCTTATGTCGACCAGCTTGGCCGAAAAGGCGGGCACGCGACCGGTCGAAATGCCTGCCTTGGCCGAAGATCCTGAACCATGGTCCCCACGCTCAGCAAATTGTGCAGCAGGCCCGAACTAAGCGCTTGCAAACACAAGCCTGATGCGCTTTATCACGCCTCTCGGTGGGGGTTCCTGCCGGGTACCAATTCAGGATGCGGGCGTAGCTCAGTGGTAGAGCACAACCTTGCCAAGGTTGGGGTCGAGAGTTCGAATCTCTTCGCCCGCTCCAGAATAATTTTTTCCAAACCGAATAACACATTGTTTTCAAAGGGGTTTGTCCCCTATGGCTTCTGTTCGAATCGTCCGGGGGTCATTTTTGGGCTAGTTTTTGCACCGAAAATGGGCTAGTTTTTGTCCATGGCGCGGGCGGAAAATCATGATCGTTACCTCAAGGTCCGGGGTGGGTGGTACTATTATTACCGCCATATTCCGACCCGTCTGCGACCCTTCCTTCCGGGCAACACGATACGGGTCGCGCTGAAGACCCAATCGGCGGAAATCGCCAGGATGCGCCGCGACGAGTTTGTTGCCGCCGATGATGAATACTGGACTCAGCTTCGCCTGGCGGTCGACCTGGAAGCGGCAGGTCAGCCCATGCAGACCGGCCTTGCCCGCAAGCGATATGAGATCGCCACGGCCCGGGCCCTGGCTGTGGGATTTTCCTATCGGCCGCTCGCGGAACTTGCAGATCCTGCCCATATCGAGGACGTGGTCCGGCGGGTCCTGGCGGTGCGCGACAACCCGGCGTCTGACGGTCAGCTGAACCTTGCGGTCGTTGACGCGGTTTTGGGAGGGGTCGAGGCGCCCCGCACGACGATCAGCGAAGCGATGGAGATCTACAAGACCCGTATCGCGGGCAATGAGCTCCTCAACAAGTCACCGGCGCAGAGATCCCTGTGGCATGCCACCAAGGACCGTTCGCTGAGATATTTTGTCGATGTCATGGGGGACTTGCCTGTCACCGAGATCACGCGGGAACATGGACAAGACTATTTTGCCTGGTGGAATGAGCAGCTGTCTCCGGGCGATAGCGACCAGAAGCCGAAAAAGCCGAAGACCGCCGCCCGGCATTTCAGCGACATCCGCAAGCTCTATACCGAGTATTTCAGGTTCATGGGCGATGAGGCGCGTCCCAATCCGTTCCGGAACCTGAACTTCAAGGGTAAATCACGCACCGTTATTCCGGCCTTTCCGAGCGCATGGGTCGAGGAGAAAATTATCGTCCGGGGCGCACTGGACGGCATTGTTCCAGACCTGCACCTGGCGGCTCTCATGCTGATCGAAACCGGCTGTCGCCCGGGCGAAATCATAAACCTGCGCCGCCAGGACATCGTCCTGGACGACGCTGTCCCGCATATTGCGATCCGCGCACGCGAGGACCGCGAAGTGAAGACAGAAACCTCGATCCGGCGCCTGCCGCTGGTCGGTGTCTCACTATTGGCTGCGCAGCGTGCGCCTGATGGCTTCGCGCGCTACCGGGACAAGTCCAATGCGTTTTCAGCCGCCCTTGGCGCCGCCTTCAGGCGGCGCGGCCTGTTTCCGACAGAGGATCATGTCATCTATTCTTTCCGGCACGCGTTCGAGAAGCGGATGCAGGAGGCCAATATCGACTATGCCCTGCGTTGCCTCCTGATGGGACACAAGCATGACCGGCCCAAATATGGCGATGGCGGCTCAATGGCCTACCGGCGCGACGAACTGTTGAAGATTGCGCATCCGGTCCCGAAAGACCTGTTCGAGGACTTCGATCGCATGGCGTCCAGCTAGAACGGTGCTGACCGCTGAGACTCGGAGCCTGAGGGTTATCGACAAGTTGAAATGGGTGGCCGGAGAAAAAGCGAGTTCAGGAGCGGTTCTGAGGGTTGTGACCTGAACCCCAGATGGTCCCGCATTTGAATGGAAAGTTTGCCGGAAAGCAGGCACTCGCCGGCTTTTCTCGATAGTCCGTCTTCGGCGAAATTCTGCCGCTCATGACACAATGATCTCACCCCTTGAATTGGCCCTTGCTCGCTTTTGGCGATGAGGCAGGCGAGTGACATATTCATCCCGAAGGCCTTGTCCTGACGCGACGCGACGAGACGGGGAGGCGCGCAGCGCCCACGGGATAAGGATCGCCTTGACGCAGTCGCCATGATTCTGGGCTTCAATGGCTTCGTTGATGTCGCTGAGGCGGTAGGTCTTCACCAGCTTGTCGAAGGGCAGGCGGCCCGCCTTGTAGTGCTCGATCAGTTCCGGAATGAACGCATCGGGGTCGGAATCGCCTTCGATGATTCCTTTGACTGACTGGCCGAACGTCATCACCGTGTTCACATCTCCCGGCATGGGCGTTCCCGGCGCGCTGACGCCGACGAGGCCGAGCGTTGCCTTTGATCCAAGCGTGGCGAGGGCGGCAGTCTGGACGGCCGGTATGCCGGTTGTGTCGAGGGCGTTATCCACACCCAGTGGCGCAATGGCGCGCACGGCGGCGGCGACATCGGGTTGCGCTATGGGATCAATGCAATGGGTGGCGCCGAGCTCCATGGCGAGCTGGCGGCGCGATTCCATCGGCTCGACGAGGATGATCGTGGCGCAGCCCTGGATCTTCGCCCCCATCACGGCGCTGAGGCCCACCGAGCCGCCACCGGTAACGAGGAGACTGGAGCCCTTCTTGGCGGCGAGCGAGCGCATGACCGCGCCCGCACCCGTCTGGATGCCGCAGCCGAGCGGGCCCATGATCTCCACCGGCAGGCCAGGATCCACCTTCACGACATTGCGCTCATAGGTGATGGCATGGCCGGCAAAGCTGGACTGGCCGAAGAAGTTTGAGGAGACAGGGCCTGCTTCATTGCTGAGCGCAGAGGTCCCGTCCGTGCGGCGGCCTGTATAGTTCAGCATTGGCATGGTGCGGCAGTAAGCAGCGTCGCCGTCGCGGCACCGGTCGCACGCGCCACAGGAGCGAAAGGTGATCAGGACGCTATCGCCGGGCCTTACCTTCTGGACATCGGCGCCGACCGTTTCGACGACGCCGGAGCCTTCATGACCCAGAACGGCGGGAAAGGGATAGGGCGCTGCACCGGAGCTGAAAACGAGGTCGGTGTGACAGAGCCCAACCCCGGGGACGCGGACGAGAATCTCGTCGGCTCGGGGCGGCTCGATCTCTACGGTTTCATACCTGAAGCCGGGTTGTCCCGAATAGATCACCGCTGCCTGGGTTTTCATGTTTACGTTCCTACAAGATGCTTGCCTGACGCTAGTGTCCGGCTGGATAAGCGTCAATCATGTTCGCGCCAAAGTTTGATCGTAAACGGATAAATTGCCGAATTTGAGGTTTGATACCCTAACGGCCCGCTGCAGTCTCTGCAGGTTTCGGCAATGCCAGCTCATCCTTGTCTGTTCCGTAAGCGGACCGGATCAGGATATGAAGCTCCTTGCGGGCCCGTTTTAGGTTGAAGGAGGGCTCGATCAGGTATTGCGAGGAAATCCCGATCACCTGGGTGCCGATGATCTGGGCAGCCATATCGACGGTAACATCCTTGCGAATGGAGCCATCCTTCCGGCCGAGACGGATCAGGCGCATAAGTTCGGTCGCAGAGCGTTTGTGCGAACCGACAAATTGTTCGCGCATCTCCGACATGGCCGCAATGGATTCACTCATCAGAATGAAATAGGCTTTCATGTCTGCCGATTTTTCCAGAGCAGCAAAGTGAACATCGCAGTAAAGCAGAAGCCCTTCCAGGCCTGTCAGCGCGTCCAGATTCTGCTTTTGCCGGCGCTCTGACATTTTATCGTGTAAATGATCAATCACGGCCGCGAGAAGGCCGCTCTTCGAGCCGAACTTCTGAAACGCAAGGTTGCGGCTATAGCCTGCCCTGAGGCCGATATTATCAAATGTCAGTGCCGATACTCCCTGTTCGGAAGCTAGCTCCAGATAGGCGTTGATGAGCCGGTCCGATGACTTCTTGCGACGCTGGTGCTGCTTCATGATCTCCCCCGAGATTCAGGGTCAACGCTGCGCGCCGCCCCGTTTTTTTATACGCATCGTGATGAATGATGCTGTTTTACCACAGTCTGTCAATTCAATGACAAGGCTGGCAGAAAATGCGGCGCTGCACAAACCGTGCAGCGCGCGAGTTTCGGGGAGGAAACCGGGCGCATCTTTGTACGCCTGCGTAAAGAAGGCGCCGTGGCGGAAGCATCGCTTCCGCCACGGCTGAAAGATCAGACCTAGAACGTCTTGCGGACGGATACGCCGAAGGTTCTTGGCGCGGCGACATAGCCGTTACGATCATCGCCCTGCAGCGGCGTGTTGAAATGCTGCGACACATAACGCTCGTCGAACGCATTGCGGATAAAGGCAGAGACCGAAAGGCCGGTGTCAAATTTGAGCCCGAGATTGGCGTTCACCAGCGTGACCGCATCCTCCTGAAGATTGGAGGCTGTGTTGGTGTAGCGCTCACCGGAATACTGTACCTGCAGAAGCCCCGTCAGCGCTTTTCCGCCCGAGAGTTCATAGTCCAGGTTCAGCGCCGTATTGGCGGAAAGTTCCGGCGCATTCGGGAAGCGGCGGCCAGAGAGAACGCCGATTGCCGCGTCTTCGCTGTAGTTTGCTTCGGGCAACCAGGTCGCCGACGCGTTCCACACAAGATAGTCCGTCAGGGCCTGGGTGTGCTCGAACTCTGCGCCGTAAGATTCTGCTTCTGGCGAGTTCAGGATGGTGAAGATCAGGCCAAGGAACTGCGCGACCTGAAGATCCTTGATGTCATTGTAGAAGACAGCAACGTTGGTGCGGGCTGCGCCGTCCATCCAGTCAACCTTCGCACCCAATTCAAAGGCATCGATGGTTTCCGGAGAGAAGACCGGGTCTGCCGAAGCGCCCGTATCGAGCGGGTTCAGCGAGCTGCCGGGAACGCCCGCGCCGCTGGCATCGACATTCACGCCGCCTGCCTTGTAACCGCGATTGTAGCTTGCATAGTACATCACGTCCGCATTTGGACGGTATTGCAGGCTGAGTGTTCCCGATACAGCTTCATCCGAGAAGTTGCGGGCATATTCCGGGCCCGGGCCTGAACCTGCAATCGCGAGTGGATCGAAGATCGGATCCCGGAACAGGTCGTAGGTGAAAGAACCTGTTTTGTCGTCTTCGGAATAGCGAAGGCCGGTGATCAGGTTGAACTGGTCGTTGAGCGCGAAATCCCAATGCGTGAAGAAGGCAAGGGATTCGGCCGTTCCCACGAGAACTTCACGCGCCCAGTTGCCCGGGGCCGCATTTGAAAGACCCGCCGGAACGCCCTGCGCACCGAGGACCACATCCCAGAAAGGCTGCGCCTGGGATCCCCAGGTCAGGTTGCGTCCCATGTCGAGCTCTTCATCGGAATAGAAGGCACCAAACAGGTAGTTTGCGTTCACCGAGCCTGAAATTTCGCCGCCATAGGTGAATTCCTGCGAGAAGAAGCTGGAATTGAACAGCTCTTCGATGATCAGGATGTCCGCGCCGGTAAAGTCTGCGTCAGCATTCTGTACGGTGTCGTATTCGCGCTGGGCGGTAACCGACTTCAGCGTTCCGGGGCCGATATCCCAGTCAACCAGAAGCGCGATCCCCTTGTCCTCGACCTCGTTGGCAGTTGGCGTGCTTAGGCTGGTCTCATAATCGTCTATATTTCCCGACGGAACGCCAAGGCCGCTCGCAAGGGTGAGACCGTCTATCAGCGGTTGCAGCGGTCCATCCACGGCATCAACTGTGGCATAACCGACTTCATCATCCTCCTTGGCATAGTCCGCAATCAGCTTGAAGGAGAGCGCATCGGAGGGCTCCCACAGGGCGCTGACCTTGAAGGAGTCCATGTTCTGGTCGTTCTCGCTGCCGCCCGCCGGATTGTCGAGGTAACCGTCCTGCTCGGAATGGCTGCCCGCAACGCGCAGGGCAAACGTATCGGAAACCGGGATGTTCACGGCGCCCGCGATGTCGAAGGCGTTGTAGTTGCCATAGCTCGCCGTGACGTAGCCATTGACCTCATCAAGGTTGGGCGCGGTCGTGTTCAGCAGAATCGCGCCGGCAGAGGTGTTCTTGCCGAAGAGTGTGCCCTGCGGGCCGCGCAGAACCTGAAGGCCGTCAATATCGAGGAAGCTGGACAGCGCCTGCCCTGAGCGTGTGCGATAGACGCCGTCTATGAAGACGCCTACTGCGCCTTCAAACACGCGCGACTGACCGGTTGTGCCGATGCCGCGGATCTGGATGTTGGAAGAGGCAGCCGGCGAATTTGTCTTGCTGAAGGTGATGCTGGGCGAGACCAGGCTGATGTTCTCGATGTTCTCAACCCTGAGCTCTGTAAGCTGTTCGCCTGTGACGGCGGTCACGGCGAGGGGGACATCCTGAACGCTTTCTTCACGGCGCTGAGCCGTCACCGTCACCGTGGTCAGGCGGCGGCCGCTTTCTTCAGCGGCGGAGGTGGCAACTTCAGGCTCTGCGGGCGTGGTGGCGTCCTGAGCCAGAGCAACTTCTGCGACCGCGCACCAGACAATAGCCGTGCTAGCCATGAGCCGCACGTTTCTTTTAAAAGACAATGTATCCTCCCTGGATATGTTCTTGTATCGCCTTTTTGGCGATATATTAGTTGTTGGATATCTATCTTTTATTTCTGTCAATGGCGGACGCCGCGTTAAGCGCCCGGCGACGAGAGGGAGGCAGATTCCGGAGTTCCGGTAGCAGACTGCGCACCTTTATTCGCTTGGAATGGCTGCGCGGCGCCAGCAAGGAATGAACGCTCCAGCATGCCGGGCCAGTTGCACGCGACGCATCCAGCAGACGTATGAGGGGCCGTGCTAATGTCGCGCAATGGCTGCGGGCTTGGAGGGGGCATCGCGCAACACTTTGATCTGCGACGCATGCGTGCCGGCAGTTGAACTCAGCGTCTGTGGCGATGGGGGCCGACTTTGCACAACAACAGATTCAACGAGTCGCATATCCGCTCCCAAGGCCTCGCAGTTGTGCTCGTCTGTAGATATGTACAATTCAGCGAGACACCTTCTTTAATATCCCCGCTGGGGAAGGAAGGTGGTTTCAATGAACAGCGATCAACGAGAGATACAACGTAAAATTCGAGTTTTGGAGCATGCCGACAGAAACGGTGATGTGAGCAAGACATGTCGGTATTTCGGGATCGGGCGAGCGAGCTTTTATCGATGGCGCAAAGCCTATGCAGACAAGGGTGATGCCGGCCTGCTTGTGGCCCGTTCGGTGCCACATAATCACCCAAACAAGATGTCACCTGAGGTCGAAGAGAAGATCCTTCATCTTCGACGAACGTATCGTCTCGGACCGATCCGGATCGTCTGGTACCTGGAGCGTTATCACGCCATCAAAGTCTCCGGCGCAGGAGTCTATCGCACCCTCAAGCGCCATGGACTGAACCGCCTGCTTCGGGGGACCCGATTGAGAAAGGTGCACACCCAGCGCTACAATAAGCAGGTGCCGGGACATCACATCCAGATGGACGTCAAGTTCCTGATCTTCAAAGGGAAACAGGGTCAGAAGGTCAAGCGCTACCAGTATACAGCGATTGACGACGCCACGCGGGTGCGCGCCTTGAAAGTTTACAAGCGCCACACGCAAGCCAGCGCCATCGACTTCGTTGACCACATCATCGAGAAGTTCCCCTTCCGTATCCAACAGATACGCACCGACAATGGTCATGAGTTCCAGGCCAAGTTCCATTGGCATGTCGAGGACAAGGGAATCCGACACGTCTACACAAAGCCGAGCAGTCCTCAGCTCCACGGCAAAGTGGAGCGCTCACATCGATCAGACCAGCAGGAGTTCTATCAATTACTATCGTACAAAGATGATGTCGATCTGGAGGCAAAGCTCGACGAATGGGAGCGCTTCTATAACTTCGCCAGGCCACATGGCGCCTTCGCAGGAAAAACACCTTACGAGGCGCTCCGAGAACGGCTTTAATTCTGCAATCCGGTGTCTCGCTGATTGGTCTACATTACAACCCGGCCAGAAATGCGATATCTGGGACCGCACCGTGCCGGTCTGCGATATCACGCACGTCACCGATCTTCAGGCACGTGAATTTCTGCTCGTCCGTGGCAAAGGCTGCGTGGTTCAGGTCCGCTGTACGGGCACCTCGCTGATTGGCCTCGAGCCGGTAAGAATGAAGCTAACCATTTCTGACCTCGACGACTATGAGCGCAAAGTCAAAACGCAAAAAGCGGCACTTGCGCTGGTTGAACAGGGGCCTGTCACAGAGATTCCTCTTTGGACCAAGACGACACAAATCCCTCGGGATGGCCTGGTCGCGCTCGAATGTCTGGAGCTCGGCATGTCCAGGCGAGACATAGCTGTCGTTCTGAACGGCAAGGACGTCGTCGACGCGGAATGGAGCCTCGAAAATGGAACGATGAAGGACGCCATCAGGTACATTATCCGGAAAGCTGAAGGTCTCCGCGATGGCGGGTATCTGATCGAGCTTCTCGGCGCTCAGCTTGGTCTGGATCAGCGGGTGGACCGAACTTGCCTTGAGTCATCTGATTTTCAAGGCCGAATGACCGTCTTCGGCAAGCTCCAGCCTGATAGTCCAGGCTTCTCGAAAGGGCGTTCTTGGCCCTAAACAGATTGTCGCCCAACGCGGGCGGCGCGCTGCATCTCCTCGAAATTGAACTCGAACTTTGAGACCGAACTCCGAAAGACCTGCGCCTTCACTGCGGCGGCATCGGGCCCAGCACACTGCGCATCTTCAGCGCCAGGTCATCAAGCGAATATGGCTTGGTGAGCAAGTTCGCATCCGAATTGAGGGTGCGATTGTGGAATACCGACTCGCGCGCATACCCGGTAGCATACAATACCTTCAGGTCAGGCCGGCGCCGGAGCGCTTCATCAGCAAGCTCGCGTCCGCTCATTTCCGGCATCACGATGTCGGTGAACAGGCAGCTAATTTCAGGATGCTGATCGAGCAGCCTCAATGCGTTGGGACCGCCGTCAGCATGAATGATCGTATAGCCGAGGTCTCTTAGTCCAGCCACGGCCAAGTCTCGCAGCAATTGTTCATCTTCGACAACAAGAATGATCTCGGAAATTGCGCCAGCTGGCGCCGGTCTGTCGGCGGGCATTTCACTTGCTTTGTCCGCATTTTCCAAATCGCGTGGCAGGTAGATCTTGACCGTCGTACCCTTGCCCAGCTCCGAGTAGATTTTTACGTGACCGCCGGATTGTTTGACGAACCCAAACAGCTGGCTGAGGCCTAAGCCCGTCCCTGTCCCGATCGGTTTTGTGGTGAAGAATGGCTCAAACGCGCGCTCGATCACTTCCGGTGTCATGCCTTCCCCGGAATCGGACACGGCGATCATCACGTATTGGCCAGCCGTGACACCAGTATTCGAGCGCGCATACGCGTCGTCGAGCGACACGTTCGCCGTCTCGAGTGTTAATTTCCCGCCGTTCGGCATGGCGTCGCGCGCATTGACGGCCAGGTTGAGAATGGCATTTTCCAGTTGGCTGGGGTCAGCGTAGACGCGCCAGAGTTCCCCCCTCGAAATGGTTTCGATGCGAATGGTCTCGCCAAGCGAACGTCGCAGCAGTTCGGTCAAGCCGCTGGTGAACTTGCTGGGGTCGAGCGATTCGGGCGCCAGTTGTTGCTGTCGCGCGAAGGCCAGAAGCCGTGCTGTCAGCTTTGCTGAACGTTCCGCGCCATCCGTTGCCGCGTCGAGCAACGCGCCGACATTCGTGTCGCCCTTCGACAGCCTTCTTCGGATCAAGGACATCGCCGATATGACGACCGCGTTCATGTTGTTGAAGTCGTGCGCGATGCCTGCTGTGAGTTGACCGACCGCTTCCATCTTCTGCAACTGGTGGACCTGCGCTTCGAGCACCTCGCGCCCTGCGTGCTCGGTACTGGTTTGATCGCGAGACTCTTGAAGCGCTTCGGCAGCTTCCCCGCGCTCGGTGGTTCGATCTTCGCGATTGGTCGCTGATGTCTGTCGGTCGCGCAACCAGGTTGCTAAGCCGAGCCCCGTCAGCAATGCCGCAATAAGCGCCACCAACGTCAACATGACTCCTGTTTGGGCCGCCTCCGCTTTGCGCTGTTGAAGCAGGGTCTCTTCGTGTTGCTCCAGGTTCCGGGCTATGACGCGAATAGTATAGAGCGGTGTGACACGATCGGCGAACTCTTCTGGGCGGCGAGGGGCTCCGACGTCCGCGTAAGTTTCGAAACGGGGGACAGCCAGATCGCGCAGTTCAACAAGCGCTGCCTGCTGAGCCGGGTTATCTGCCATCATCGCAAGAAGAGCACTGATTTTTGTATCAAACGGAATGCGCGCATCATCGATTCTTTGAGCATAGGCTTCATCGCCAGTCAGCAGATATCCGCGTTGACCCAATTCAGCATCCTGAACGAGAGAGAATATTTGCGACAGGTTGACTTTGACCTGCTCGGTATGGCGCACCCAGTCCGATTGCGAGCGGTATTGCAGGCCGAGTCCGATTGTCGTTGCGGCGACGGCACTCAGACACATCCCTGCCAACAGTGGCAATACATAGGCCGTCCGCGGCGACGGTATCAGCCCGAACATTCTCCGGGCTTTCGAAAGAGCGCGGGATCTGTTCTTCGAGGATGAGTCTTCGGTGATATTCTGATTTTCCTATTGCAGCAGACTTTGCTGCGAGTTGAAGTATGCGCTTTGTTGTCCCTCGCGTCGAGGCCCAAGACAGGGCCGCAGCCCGGTGCCCGCCAGCACCTTAGTATAAGACATCGGATGACGTTCCTGGTGAGAATTTGTCGGATGGCAAAGGCTTCTTGAAAGACCTTTGTGGGCCCAAGCGTGCGTTCACCAAGTTACCTCCCCTGGGGGAGCAGGCTTCGTCGGTCGCGTTTCAGACCACGAACCCCCAATACCAGCACAGCAACTGCAAAGGGGAGCAGGTAGAACACTACCCGATAGCTGATCAGCGCCGCGGCGAGGTTTGCAGAATGCGCATCCAGTAGGAACACAGCCATGACCGCCTCAAACACGCCAAGACCTCCCGGAATGTTGCTCATGACCCCAAGCAGCTTGGCCCCCGAAAACACTGGAACGAAGGCAAGAAGCCCGACCCCGATGCTATCCTGGAGGATTATGTAAAGCACCGCCGCCGTGGCGATGTAGTCGATGACGCAAACCAGCAGGTGCAGTGACAGCGTCAGCCCGTGCCGCCCTAGCGACGCCTCTCCCAGTGGAAGACGCTGGGGTGCGAACCACGCAATCGCGACGAGTGATCCGGCTACAAGCAGCAAAAGCGCGCCCGTCGCCTCCGCCCACGCTGCATCCAAGCCGACAACCTCCACGATCAGGCCCGGCGCCACCAGTAAGCTGAACCCGGCGACCAGCGTCAATGCAAGGTTGACAACGACCATCGTCGCGAGGGCAGCGATTGCAACGTCCCTCCCGCCGAGCCCCCAGCGCGCAAAAAGGACGTATCGCACCACATTGCCCGTAAAGGCCGCAACCCCCAGCACGTTCGAGATCGCGTACGCTGTCGTCGACGATAGCGCTGACCTGCGCCAGCTCAGTGCGCGGTCGAAATACCTGAGGGCAAAGCGGTCGTAGGTCGCAAAGGCACAATAGGCGATACCCGTCGCCAGCATCATTGCCGCCCCCTGGCCAATCGTGATCTGCCCAAGACTGGCTGTGACCTCGCTCCACGACAGGCCGCCAAACTCTCTCGCGAGCGCGCGCACGGCGATGACCGCAAATGCCAGTGCGACAACAATCTGTACAGCAAGGGAAAGCGCGCGACGCATCGCGCCAACCTAGCCTCTATCCTTCACGATGCGCCAGATCGATTTCACTTTTGTCCGGCAACCGGGCGCCTGCCGGATGAGACCTTGAATGACCACATTTGGCTGCGGATTCAATTGATCGCCGCAACACACTCGCCGAACCGTTCGGCGGGGGTTGGGTAGTTCAGTGTTTTTCTTGGCCGTTCATTGAGTTGTCTTGCGATGGCGTTCAGTCTGGCTTGGCTGTGGATAGAGCGGTCTGTACCGCGCGGCAGATACTGTCGCAGCAGGCCGTTCGTGTTCTCGTTTGAGCCGCGCTCGGACAGTCGCGACTCGCCGCGCCATTGCGTTCGAATGATCTGATGGGGCGTCCACCCATCGATGAGCGGCTATCTCCCGAGTGGAACCGATCCGTTTTGGCCGCGTTTGTTCAATACAGTCTGCGTGTCGCCGGCGTTCGGTCCTTTTCGTCAATGCAAGAGCTCGACAGAAGAGTTTCAAACACCCGAACTCAATTGGCTTTCAGACACTGATGCGCTCTCTGCCTAACGGAGAACCCAGACATGATTGGAAACAGAAAATGGCTGACCTCGAACAAACAGAAACTGATCCTGCTATCCAGCTCTGGGACAAGCTTGATGAAATGGACTTCGTGATGCTGGGCTCGCCGAAATCCAGCGAGCACATGCAACCGATGACACCCTTCGTCGATAGGGAGTCAGGCGCGATCTGGTTCTACGTCAAAACATCCAACGATCTCGTCGCCGCTGTAGCGCACTCAGACGCCTGCGTTCATTTGTGCGCGGTAGCCAGCGATTATCAAGCCTGCGTGAAAGGAAATCTGGTGTTGGAGAAGAACGCCAGCGTGATTGAGCGCTTCTGGCGCCCGAGCGTTGCGGCCTGGTTCGAGGGCGGAAAAACCGACCCGATGTTGACCATGTTGCGTTTTCAGCCTGCCGAGGCCGCAATTTGGGCCAAGAGCGGTAACCCGTTCAAAGTCGCCTGGGAAAACATGCGGGCGCGCCTGAAGGATCACACACCCAATATCGGAACGACCGCAGCAGTGGATCTAGAGTGATCTGAGGCCTTCACCGCTTGCCGATGACGACGCCACCGAACCAATGAGGACATGACGCTAATGACGAGATACCAGACTTTCGACACGCTGCGTGAGGGGCTTGCTAGTTTCACGGATGCTACAACCAGCCTCTACATTCCGCTTCCTGATATCCAGACCGGCGGCGAAAAATGGCGAATTCTTCAAAAGAACCTCGCTGCCGCGCTCGATGATCAGGCGCCTGATGCTGTGCGAACGCGAGAATTTGTTCAGCAGTTGGGCGTTCAGGCCTTCCGCGGGATGGGAATGGCTGTTTGGGACGATGGCGAGCATTTTAGAACAGCTCATCTGTCGCGGCGGCCGGTTGCGATGCTTGTTGCGGCTTCCGAGCCCTACCTTGTACCCGTCCTCGCCGACCTTTCAGAGCGAAGCCTGCACTGGTTGCTTGCGCTCGATCTGGATAAGCCGGTTCTTTACTTCAGCACCGGTGCGCGTCTGATAAACCAGATATCGATCTTTGACGCCCCAAACTATGAGGAAGTTGAGGAGAGACGCGAGATTCAGGATGACGTGTTTTTCCATACATCGTCGCGGGGATCCCTGGGCGGCAACAACGGCAGTTCGAAATTTCATGCACTGGGCGCCGACAAGTCCAGTGAAACGGAGAAGACAGAGGGAGCCTATTTCCGGGATGTCATCAACGCCCTAGAGGCATCCCTGCCGCCGCAGGTGAGAACACTCCATGTTGCAGGGGATCCTGGCGTCGTGGGCGAGTTTGCAAAACTGATCAAGTCTGATCACCTTTCGATCGTCCAGCACCATTGCGCGGGCGAAGCGCTACAGCCTGACCGGCTCCTGAGCATGATGAACGACATCGAGATCGACATTGAGCCGATGAGGGAAAGCATTTCGTCGGCCGAGGAAATCTCTGCAAAGGCGGCGAACGGCCAGATCGACACTCTCTACATCAGCGAGGCGCTCAGCCAGCTTGAAGAGGATGAAACCGATGCAGATGAGCATCTGCGCATTCGAGACTCATCAGAAGCTGTCGGATCGCTCAATGCGAACGAACAAATCGTCGCCGCGATCGCGACGGGTGCAAACCTCGAGTGGCGACCGGCGAGCGATTTCGCCGATGGGCCGGGTCTCACCGCGGTGTTGAGGTGGGACGATACCGCAGCAACGACGTAAACGATCCGTTCGCGGACTGAGTGGGGACCGCCGATCAGCCCCGTCCGCCGAACCAATCCGGACTCGGTTTGTGCTTCTCAAAGCCGCCGGCGCTGGAGAGAATCTCCATAGGCTCTGCGTATCTTGCGGCCACATCGGTACCGCCTGCATTGGTGGGCATCTGGCTTTCAGCGGCCGTGGCAAGTTTGGACAGGTGACTGATCAGAACTTGCCGGAACGTAGGACCGACAGCCCCATGGCGACCACCACCATGCAGGCAGAGATGAACCAGTAGCTCGCGCGCAGATCGAGAAAAAACTTGACGAGATTGGCGTGCATGAAGGCCCTCCGTTGGCTCAGAATGAAAGACCGGAGCTGTGCGCCGGCAGCCTTGGCCGATCCTCCAACCTTCTCTGTCTACGGCCCATGTCTCAACTCCTTATTTGGAGCCGGGTTGTCTTATGACTTCCACTGCCAATTCATGGACAATGAAGTTGCTAAAAGAGGGCTGCAACCCTCTTCCAGCGGCGGGAGACGGATCGAACTAACACCAACCCGCTCCGACACCCATCGGAATGCGGACCAGAGTTCTTGTTTTGCCAAAAAGGGGAATGCCCGAATAGATGCGCGCGACCATCATATCGGGAGATCGAAGTTTCATCTTAACTCTGTAGGTGGTCCCATCGTCAGGGTTATAGAACCAGCCACCCTTCCAATGCGTGGAATCGGCTTGATGCGCGTTCCAGAAGATGGTGGAACCGCACACTTGGCGCTCCCGCAGCGCCGGATCGGGATTGAGACGGTCATGCCTCAAAGTCCCTTGCGGATCGAACGGGGCTTTTAGCCAGATGACCTGAGCACACAACATGTTCTCGCAATCGAAAACCTGGATCGCGACCTTTTCATCCATAAGCCAAACACCCTCAGGAACGGTTGCAAGCGCGCGCGGAACAAAAACCGAAGAGCACATGAGCAGCAGGGCTACGCAAGCAGCGGCTCGCAGCGGCGCAAGCCGACGCGGTAAGCGAAGGTTGTCACTCGATCGGCCGCTTCCCATACGGTCGCGCGCCGCGGAAGTGGGGCTGACACGCCCCTCATTGTCCCACCGAGACGGCGCCATCTGGTTTCGCCACGTTGGATCGGAAAGATCCACTACTTGATCAGGCATAAATACCCTCTTTTCGGAACGCCCTCGCAACAGCCGCAGCAAAGTCCCGATCCCTAGTAGGGCATCTGTCCATCGGCAGGTAATTTGAGACAGCGAGTGATCTGACTTAGAAGAGTTCCGGTTCATCTGGTTTTCAGTTAAGCAGCGGATTGAGCGTGCTGCAAGCGCCGTAATTTCATCGTCATCCTTTTTCGTCTTCTCCCGCTCGAGCAGGATGGTCTGTCCACGTTCGGTATAGACGTCGGCGGACGTGAGGTTCTTCAGGCTTTCATGTTAGCGCTGATGGTTGTAGTGGCCCACGAACGCCGCGACATGCTCTTCGAGGTCTCCGGGCAGGAAGTCGTTTTCCAGCAGGATGCGGTTCTTCAGCGTCTGGTGCCATCGCTCGATCTTGCTCTGCGTCTGAGGATGATAAGGCGCGCCGCGTGTGTGCGTCATGCCCTTGTCTTCCAGATGCTCAGCCAGATCACCAGAGATGTAGCATGGGCGCTGTCCAGTCAGGAGTCATGCGGGGCGAACGGGAAGTTGCGCCGGCAAGCGGGCTTGTCGGTCAGTCGATGAGGCCGAGCGCGCGGGCCCGGGCGACTGCCTCTGCGCGGCTGTGGACCCCGAGCTTCTTGTAGGCGCGCTCTGCTCGTTGCTTCGCGGCTGCCCGTGAGATGCCGAGTTTCTCGGCGATGACCGCGAAGGTCAACTGAGTGGGCAGGTAGCGCAGGACCAGTGCCTGAGCCATGGTAATCGATGCTGCTTTGATGGTGGCGGCACCTTTTGCCACAGCCTCGGCGGCTGCTTCGTGGGCAGCGGCAGCGATGAGGCCGGCCTCGATCAAGGCGTCGACGGCCTCGTGGGCGGCTGCTTCCTCCACAAGCCCTGCAGTGATCAGCGCCTTTAGGGCACGGGCGGCGGCGGCACCACCGATCGCTTCGGAGGCTGCGATTGACCCAGCTGCATGGGTCTGCGCCGCCAAGGCCAGGAGCAATGCGTGGGCTTCGGCGGCTTGAGCTGCCGCAATCCCCGTCGCTGCCTGCTCCATCGCTGCGACCTCAGCGCCGACGAACAGCCCGGTTTCGGGCGTGAGGAATCCTTCACCCAACAGCGTGCCACCGGTCTCGGCGATCACGTCGAACAGTGGCTGCGCCCAACCGTGCTCAATGAGCAGGAATGCGAGTGCCGTCCCCGGCGACAGGGACTCGGTCAATGCCCATGCGTCCGCCGCCTCGAAGCCCGAGAAGCCATCGCCCACTGCGGTTTTCACGTGATGGGCGCCGTCGAGCGGGATGATGCTCGCCAGGAGAACGCCGAAGTCCTCGTCGTCGCCGATGACCAGGCGCTGGATCGTGCCGTCCTCGTCCTTAGCAACGACGAGCATGTCGATGAGGCGCAACACTCCTCGACCTTGCAGTCGATCGACTTCGGCCAGGACCCGGACTTCGCCGTCGGCGCCGGGACCGAAACCCACCGCGATCACCTGCAACGGCCCACGCATCTATCAGCCTCCACATCATGAGTTCCAAATATTGCCGGCTTCTCTCTCCGCTCTCATTGATGCAGATCAGTCTGGCGCGACGAAACTGAAGGAATGTCGCTGTAGATCACTGGTCTCGGCAGTTCCCGGCCGCTTGTTGCGGAACGCGTGGTCCCTTGCGGTTCTGGTGAAAAAGACTCGAACAGACGCTCATGGTATAGATACCCCGGAAACGCACCTCGGAAATTCAGATTATTTAGGATCAAGGCGTTGTCAGGTGAAACCTAGCGCTCCGAGTCCACGCGCTGACTGGAACAGATAACCTAACTTCGGAGCCTAGATGGGGGGGTGGATCCAATTCTGCCGCCTGTTGCGCAGTTGAATGCGCGCCTTTTTCGGAACGACCACAACGCGATGACGTTGATCACGTACACTCAACAGGAAAACACAATCATGGACACCCCCTATGGGACGCCCGGCGCAAACAAAGCGCCGGATGATACGGTTCCGCGCATCGGAGTTTCCACCGAAACTGTCATTGGTCGTACCAAACAAATGGCAACCGAACAGGTTGAAGCGGGCGTTGACCGTATAACCAACTCAGCGCAGAGCGCAGCGAGTGCACTCCGCAGGTCCGCAGGCGAAGTCGAAAACGACAACGCCGGGATCGAACGCCGTCCCTGGCGCAAGATTCTCGCCGCATATCAGCGGCCGAGCGCCCTCCGATCCATCCTCGAAATTATTCTCAGCGCGGCGCCATTGGCGCTGATTTGGGCTGGCGCCTGGACGGCTGTTGTGTTCGGGCTGTGGTGGCTCGCGCTCTTGCTTGTGGTCCCTGCCGCCGCCTTCCTCGTGCGCCTGTTCATGGTGCAGCACGATTGCAGCCATCATGCCTTCTTTGAGAACGCTGCGGCGAACGATTGGATTGGCCGCATCATCGGCGTGTTTACGCTGACGCCTTACGATCACTGGCGGCGCACGCACGCGATCCATCATGCGACGTCGGGAAATCTAGATCGGCGCGGTGTGGGTGAAGTGTCCGTGCTCACGGTCGCAGAATACGTGGCGCTCCCGCCCTGGCGCCGTCTTGCGTACCGACTCTATCGCCACCCGCTCGTTCTGTTTGTATTTGGCCCCGCCTATCTCTTCCTGGCACATCAGCGCCTCCCCTTCGGATTCATGAACAAGGGCTGGCGGCCCTGGCTCGGCGTCATGAGCACTAACGCAGCAATCGCGATTCTCATCGGCGGTGTCCTCTGGTTCGGTGGCTGGCGCGGGCTATTGCTGATTCATTTGCCGACCATGTTGATCGCCGGTTCGATCGGCGTTTGGCTGTTCTATGTTCAGCATCAATTCGAGAACACTTATTGGGCGCGCCAGGAGGGGTGGGGCTCAACTGAGGCAGCGCTGCGCGGCAGCTCACATTATGATTTACCAGGCGTTCTGCATTGGATCACGGCAAATATCGGTATCCATCACGTGCATCATGTCGCCAGCCGGATTCCCTTTTATCGATTGCAAACCGTGCTGCATGACTATCCCGAACTGAAGAAAACGAGCCGTCTGAGCATCGCCAATAGTATTGGTTGTGTCAGGCTTTCGCTGTGGGACGAAGCGAGCCACAAGCTCATTTCGTTTAGGCAGTTCAACTTGGGCGAACGCACGAGGAACGAGTCAACGCTCGTTTCGGCTTTGAACGTGATTGCATAACTTGGGGGTTATGGCGTGGCAGGTAACTTTGCATCTCTCTGGTTTGCGCCGCAACATTGGTGGCGCGTTCTGGTCGCTGTGTACGCTGCATCTGACAAAGCAAATCTTCCGTTAATCGCCGCGGGCGTCGCATTTTTCGGTGTGCTCGCGGCGATACCCGGGCTGGCGGCGGTTGTCACACTCGTCGGGCTGCTAGGTGATCCGGATTGGGTGGGAGAGCAGATCAAAGCGCTTCGGGGCGTCGCGCCGGACGCCGCGATGAACGCAATTCACGTGCAGGCGATGCGCCTCCTCCAATCGAGCAAAGCGTCATTGCTACCTAGCGCGGTCTTCAACACCTTACTCGCATTATGGAGCGCACTGCAGGGCACGCGCTGGACGTTGCTGGCGCTCGCAGCGGTCAACCAGCGCACAGAGGAGCGCGGCTTTTTTCGTCGATATCTCGCAGCGGCGCTGTTCACCGCCTACGGCGTCGGCCTGAGCGTGTTTGCCATACTGATAATCGGCGTGGCTCCCATGATGCTTCCAGCGATGTCCACCACCAGCGAAGAAGTGTTGTTGATTGTTCTGCGCTGGCTGATTCTTGGCGGAGGCGCATTTGCGATCGCTGTTGTCCTCTATCGTTGGGGACCGGGAACGCATGCTCAGCCGTGGCGATCAGTTTGGCCGGGCGCCGTCCTCGCGCCTTCAATTTGGGTATTGGCGTCGACTGGGCTGAGTTTGATCCTGCACGAGTTTCCAGCTTTCGGCGCGGCTTACGGTTCTCTTGCCAGCGCAGTTACGCTTTTGCTCTGGTTGTATTTGACTGCTTTTGTATTCCTGCTAGGGGGCGCATTGAACGCCGAGCTAGAAGCCTTGGCCTGTACCCGCAACGGGGGATCAGCCGGGGGTAACTAGCGCTGGGACTGACAAGCTAAGTCCGAAACGGTGCAGTTCAACCAGCAGTGGTGTAGAGCACGGCCTGAATACGCGCTTATTCTTGGAGGCAGTGCTAGCCGATTTGGACCTAAAATTACTGAACTTGTCAGCACCCCGGATTCAATCTCCAATCTACTCCTTACCCTCTAGGCGTCCCTCATGCGTCGTCTGGCGGCATGATCTCGAACGCTTTCGTGGGCAGAGTCTGATCATTCAGCAAAAGGCGAAGGGAATGGGATGGACAATCCAGCCAGGAAGGGCCCGTGGAATATCGAGATGAGCGAAAGGTTGCCTATTGAAATTATGATTCTCGGATTCCTGCCCTGTCGGAGACATTGTCGGCGGGGCGGTAGCTGAACGTCCAATCATCCTCCATCGGTCGTTCGGATTGAACGCGGAAAGCATCGCGTTTTGGCCCTTATTCGTCGGCCATGGGTTGCGGACCGCGCATCGGCTTTTGAGGAGTGCAGACATTGGCAGCGCCAGAATGCCTGCCTACCGACCTATTTGAGCCGTGTACCAAGTCCAAACAATATAGCTTTCAAGTGCAAAGGTTTCGGGGATGATCACCGCAATAGTGGAAACCTGACATGCAACCGCATGTCAGGCCGGGCAAGCCAAGATGACATGTTGAAGTCGTGGAGCGGGATTTGCTCATTTCCTGCGGCCAGACGACTTCTATCTAAGGCACGGTTCTCGTAACGAGCCACCCGCAAGCGTCAGGGATTAGTCCAAGATTGTCACTTCGACGCGCCGATTGATGGCCCGTCCTGCCGCTGTTGTGTTTGAAGAAACAGGCACACTTTCTCCGAAGCCGATGCTGTCGATGCGGCCGGCATCGACGCCGGTCGAGATCAGGTAGGCACCGACAGATCCGGCGCGACGCGCGGAAAGATCCTGATTATAGGAGTCGCTACCCTGTGAGTCCGTGTGTCCCGCAATCTGGATGCGGGCATCAGGTTGCTTCGAAAGGAATGAGGCAAGTGGAGCGAGGCGGACCTGCGCTCCGCCGGTCAGAACAGACGAGTCCGACGCAAATTGCAGATCACGCAGAATGAGCGTGGTGCCCAACGCCGTTTTCATTTGTTCATAGTCTGCAAGCTCTGCTGACAAGGCAGTCGAACGGGATTCCGCAGCGATACGACCCGCTTCTGAAACAGCGCTGTCGGCTACGGCACTTGCAGCGACCAACTCAGACTGATCTGCACGGTTCTCTGCGACCTGGGCGGCTGCCCTGGCGGCAGCCACGTCCCGAATACGGGCCTGCGAGACCACTTCGGCACGCTCTGTATTCAGCGCTTCGATGCGTGCATTAGCTTCAAACTGGCTTCCGCGCGTTTCAGCCAGGGTCACATAGCCTTCGCCCATGCGTATCATATGGATGTATTTATCGTCTTTTCCGCGCATATAGTCATCGCGTGCCAGAACAAGAGCAGTATCTGCTTTCTCGATAGCCGAACGTCCGGCTTCCATCGTTGCAGGATTTGCTTTTGCCTGTTGGAGGGACGCTTCGGCTGCGAGCAGTCTCGGGCTTGGGGTGGGCGCAGAGGCACAGGCGCCCAGCGTCAGAGCGAGAGCGGCAAAGCCGGCGGATGATTTGAGGGCATATGTCATCGTCATGTCTTTCTACGAATTCAGTTCGCGGCGAAGCGTGGAGATACCGGTCTCGATTTCGGAGACGGTGCGTTCCAGCGCGCGGAGTTTGATTTTCTCCTGGACGATATCGCCCTGAAGTGAAGCTTCGGCGGAACGCCACATGGAATCTTCGTTCCTGTTTTTGTCTTCAGCGGTGCGGGCTTCGCCGAGCCGGAGTTGTGCTTCCTGGAAATTTTCCAGCGCTGCCGAAGAAGCGTCAGCTGTATTGAGTGCGCCGATCTGCGCCTCGGTACGAATCAGGTCGTCGCGGGCACCGTCTGCAAAAGCGGTGGGTGCGGCGAGCACTAGCGCGCTCAATAGCGCGGGTGCAAAAAACTTGTTCATGGAACATCTCCTCGGCCGTTCCACACTGGAAGACCTCAACGGTCACTTTAAGCCGAGCACACAGCCCCATAGCTGACCAAGATCAGTGTGGGCCGTTATTTCGGATGCGACGTGCGTCGCCACAGCTATGTCAGGTTCAATCGCGAGTCAGTCTCAAATTTTGAGTACAGGACGCTAACTTGCATCAACTGGATAAGAGATGGCGTCCTGTAAGGTTGGCGCTAGGTCGGCAATGAGTGCTGACGACGATGCCCTCGATAAACGCCCCTGCAGACAGTTTGTACATGTCGCGGGCGCAGGAAACTTGCCGCACTACGGCTCAACACGAAAGACCCGCCCATGTCTCATTCCATGCGTCAGACACTTCCCCTGGCCGCTTTGATCTTCTGCAGCGTTATATCGGGCTGCACGAGCTACGGTGCATCCCCAGCGAGCGAGCAAAATCTCGACACCGATAGTAAACAAGCGCTGAACACGCTCACCGCGAGCAATCCTACCGCTGCCGCTATTTCGAAGCAGGCCCGTTCGGTTCTGGTGTTTCCGAACATGGTCAAAGCGGGACTTGGCGTAGGTGGGGCTTATGGTGAAGGCGAGCTCCGTCGCAACGGTGTTGCTGTAGAGCGATATCGCTCTGTGACAGGATCCTGGGGCTTGCAAGCCGGCGCGCAATCTTACGGCTATGCCGTGTTCCTCATGACCAAAAGCGCAGAAGACTCTCTTGAAAGTTCAGACGGATGGGAAATCGGTGTCGGCCCAACAGTTGTTGTTGTTGACGAAGGTGTCGCCGCGAATCTCTCAACGACGACGTTACCGGACGATGCGTATGCCTTCATCTTTGATCAGCAAGGGCTGATGGCAGGTGTCAGTATTGAAGGGACGAAGATCTCCAAGATGAAGTAAGCACGGACGCCTCCCTGTCCAGTGCGCGGAAGCCGGGTGTGTGATCAGTTCGCATACCCGGTTTTTCGCATTCATCGACGACACGTCGGGCAAGTTTCAATGCACCAGGACCGGCGGACCGAGTTGCCTCCGGAAATGATCTTTGTGATTAGGATAGCCACTGCTTCATGCGCTGCGCCATCCGTTTCGGTTTCTACGGCATTTTCGTGCGTGGCGGCTGCGTCACTTAGAACGCCCATAATATCGCTCTCGGGCAGTATCTCATGATCATTCAAGGCCAACAGCAGCGACTCGCAAATCGTGAGCGCAGCCATACCCGAATAGTCGTTGCGTTTTGTCATGTGGCATCTCTTTCAGAAACCGTGAACCAGGCGGCACAGAAAAACAACGCGGACGAATTTCTCCCAGACTCTCAGAAATCCGGATATGCTGAACTGATCGAAAGGAGTTGCGATCCCAGCATTTTCGATACTGGAACATGGTTTAGGTAGAACGCGTTGAACAATTTGAACACCTCGCCGCTCGTTCGAAAGCTTGGCGCCTTTGTCGCCCTGTCGGAAACCGAGCTTGCTGTGCTGAATCGACTGCATCAGCGTCGGCGAAACTTCGTCGCCGGTCTCGACCTGGTAGAGCAGGGACAATCCGATAGCGCCGCCTATATCCTCGCGTCGGGCTGGGTCTGCTCGTATAAGATACTGCCAAATGGACTCCGCCAGATCGTCGATTTTCAGATACCGGGCGATTTTCTTGGATTGCGGAGCGTCCTTCTTCTAACGTCCGATCATTGCATAGAGCCAGTCACACCAATCGAGGCGTCCGAAGTTCTAGCGAGCGAACTCCTGGATGCCTTCACAGAAACTCCAAGACTGGCAGCTGCCGTGCTTTGGGCCGCGTCCCGCGATGAAGCGATGGTGGTCGAGCACCTGATAAATATCGGACGACGTGATGCCGTGGAACGTGTCGGACATTTTCTGCTTGAGATAGGGGCCCGGTTGACCCTGGTCGGCATGGGAGACAAGACGGGTTTTGCTTGTCCGCTTTCGCAATACCATCTCGCCGACGCGCTTGGGCTCAGCGCCGTTCACGTCAACCGCGTTTTGCGACAGTTGCGCGAGGAAGGATTGGTGACGTTTCGCAATCGAAAAGTTACCTTCCATGACCGTGACCGCTTGTGCTCCCTGGTCGGCTTTGATCCAACCTATCTGGATCAGGAACGACCTCTATTGACGTGAAGTGATCTGTCCGGATGCAATGGCCGCGGTCATATCCGACCGAACAGCATCAGGACCACGACAATAATAAGCAGTACACCGAGCACGCCGATACCGCGATGGCCGAAACCGTATCCATATCCCCAGAAACGGCCACTGAAGCCGCCGAGAAGAAATATAATGAGAAGTACGATGAGAATCGTACCGACCGACATGGGGACCATTTTCCTTTGTTTGCACCTCTATGAGGATTTGTCTGACCTGCCTTGCCTTGAGCAACGCTAACGGCCGTCGGAGACTCGTTTGATGCCATGTTTTTTTTCCAACCCGACTGATGCATATCAATAAGGCGGCCTTCGCCCGAGCGTATGTTTGAGTGCGACCAAAAGGAGACACGCGCATGCCGCACGCCGCCAAAAAAATGATCACCGAACTGTCACATGACTACGAGGTCGTCGTGAAAGCCTTGGGCCGAATGACAAAGAACATCGGCGAGCATAGCGATGACGCGATCTCGGAATCTGCGCACGAGTTTGTTCACTCAGCATCCAAGCTAGCCGAGAAGCTCAAGAAGCAATCGACAAGCTTGGCAAAAGCAGCCGGTGAAGAAGTTCGCGAGCACCCAATCATTACCGCCGCCCTCGCATCAGCTGCCGTAGGATTACTCGGCTATGCTATGAGCCATAAGAACGAATAGGCAGAATCCTCGGGCCAGGACAATTTTTTAGTCGTCTTCGCGAAGACAAATCCTCGCCCGAGCTTCGTGCACTGATATTGTCCTTTGGTGTGGACCGCCGTTTTTTCGACAACAGGAAAAAGAACATGCTCTATACGATTGCTGTTATATTGGTGGTGCTCTGGCTGCTGGGCCTAGTCACCTCCTACACGATGGGTGGGTTCATCCATGTCCTCCTGGTCATCGCCATTGTTGTAGTTCTGCTCCGCGTCATTCAGAGCCGACGTCGCTGACGCCTTTCACGAGGACAATCCATGAATGCAATCAAACTGGCTGGCATTGCGCTAATCGTCTTAAGCGTTCTTGCGTTAGCGTATGGCGGTTTTACCTACACGCAGAGTACGCATGAAGCCCAGGTTGGGCCCATCGAAATCTCGGTTGCGGAAAGGAAGTCAGTCAACATTCCCATCTGGGCTGGCGTTGGGGGGATCCTGATCGGAGGCATCCTCCTGTTTGTTGGCAGGAAGAAGACCTGACTCATTGGCTAACATCTTCTACTCGAGACAGATTGCATCTGAAATTAAGAGAAACGCTGATCTCTGTTAGTTGTTGATCGGCATGTCCGCTTTAGGGTGGCGCGGCGCTCCAAAGCACGAAGCGCCGGGCAGGTGTCTCATGGCAAAGCTGACCGCACCCAAGGCACGTTTGGGACTGGGCAAATTCTGCCCCGCCAAGCATCCGGCAACCGCCGGACACACAGATCAAGGAGATCGGATCCATGTTTAAAATTGCCGTTCCTGCACTGATAGCGACAACATTGTTCATGACAGCCTGCGCGTCCAACGGCGCGTCAGGCAAGTATAACGAGACGACACAGGACGCAGCCATCGGCGCAGCAGTAGGCGCTGCCGCTGGTGCGGTTCTTGCCGGCGACGGCAACCGGACCCAGGGCGCCGTGATTGGCGGCGTATTGGGCGGGGCGACAGGGGCCGTCTATGGGTGCTCGCGTGACCGCGTCTGCCCATGGAGCAGCAACAACTCCTACCAGTCGCAACTCTATTATGACAGCCGGGCCGATCGCCGATACTTTGTTGATAGCCAGACTGGCGATACCTATTGGGAATCCGGTGAGTTCCGCTCTGGCCGGTAGGCAGTCCGCAAACCGATCACACCTGAAGCAGGACAAAATAGGCGGTCCATCTGCCCCCAGATCTACAATTGCCGTATGCTGACGCAGAGCGTTCTGGTGGGCGTCGTCAGATATATCCAGGTCAGGTCTCCGCTTTTCGCAAACGGCGGGTCACAGGCAGCGGCGACTGGGACACAATAAACCCGAACAAGGCTGATTTCAGTTAGCCCTCTGAAATGTATCTAATCATAGCATCACTTCAGGCATCAATTCAGGTGACCCACAGGAGTGTTTTGCATGCCGAAGCAACGCGCTGCACTTATCACGGGCGGCATCGCGGGACTCGGCACTGCCGTCGCCAAGCCCCTGAATGCGGCCAGATACCGCACCGCCGTTACAAACACTACGGATTCAGATAAAAATGTGAAATTCTCGCAAGAGATGTCACTCCCGCACTTTGTCTGGGAACAGGTCGGCGCGAGGGTGCGATGTGGCGATTGCAGAGTTTGGGAAGTCTGCAGAGACTTGTTTCAGCTCATTCGTCTGGACACTTGCATTTCAATCGCCAAAGAATCGTTGAGAGGAGGTCTATCTTTAAAATACCGCGTGACGCTGCTCTTCGCGAGCGGCGCGAACATCGTTGTCTAGCGCCTGTTCGTCCCGGTTCAGGGGCGACTGTTTCGCATTAGACCTGGACCTCCATTGAACCCTTTCGCAAATCACGCAGTTGTCTGCGTTCAACTTGAATCTTTATCCTGTTGCCTCAGACGGGATAGCGTAGGATCGCAGCCACTGCCGAGCCGTCGGGCATGTCCGCCCGGCGGACAGCCAGAACCTTGCCGCCTGCGAGGATCGTCCTGCCTGTTATCTCGTCGATGATGCCATAGTTGGCCGCGCCCGGATTCGTTGCGAGAACAACCGTGCCGTCAGTCTCGTCCACCGTGCCAAGCATCACCTCGTCGATATCGACGAGCAGAAGTTCCACCGCACCGAAGGTGGCGGCGCGCGCGACGGCCCGAAGATCGGTGATGGCGCGATGCGATCCTATCCGCTCGTGAAAGAGTGCGTTCGCAGCTTCGATCTGGGCGGCGTAGTAGCCATCCAGAACTGACCTTGCGGCAGTCGCCAACGCGCTTTCGCTCATGCTGTCGGGGCTTGCGGAGATCCCCTCGGCCAACAGACCCGGATAGCTGTTGACCGAGCGGAAGATCGGACCCAGCGGCTCGGTCGCGGCGACGATGAGAGGCGTCTCACGCCCTGCCAGGACCGGGCGCAGGGCGGCGTCCACCTTGCGCAGGTACTTGAGCAAGAGCGACTTCTGGCTCTGGGCGTTGCCACGCCCGGAGCCCACGCCGGGGGTATTGACCGAAGCGTGCCCGGTGGCGTCGGCGGCGCTGTCGGGCAGACCCGGTACGCTGACCACTGTTGCAGGATGGTCGGCGAAGACCTCGATCAGGCGGACATCGTTCTCGGACAGGGCCAGCACGAAGGCATGCTGAGAAAAGGCCATCGCGCGCATCAGCGGCTTGAGGTGGAAGCGATCCGATACCTCGACCGTTTCTGTGACCTCTGTCGCCAGCCGGAAGGTCCGCAGGCTGTCAGGGGTGACGAGAACCGCAAGGCTGTTGGCCTGAAGCCGCCAGAAATCGTCATCCTCGTCCAGGGCAAGAAGTTTTTCTTCCAGAGCCGCGCGACGGCGCTTGTCGACGCCTGCGGCTTCGAGTCGCTCGAGTGCTGTTCGGGTCAGATTGCCGAATGCGATACGGCTGCCATCGACATGCTGGGTCTGCGGCGTCGTTGGTAGATAGATCGAGACGCAGGCATCGGCGCGAGCTTCGATCAGCGCCCGGATTTCGGGGTAGGTTGGAATATCAACATAAAGCATGAAGTGTCCTTTCGAGGATCTGTCCGGGTCGTTTAACGGATAACGGAGTCGCGCTGGGCCGGGTCTCCCTCTCGCTGACCCGGTAAAAAGAACCGGTTGCGATGATGGTCGATATTTTGGGACTGATGCCACGGGAATTCTCCGCATGACACCCGTCGTGTTTTCAACGCACACGCACGGGTTTTGCACGCATCTGGTAAACTGCGCCCAGAACAGCGCCGAACACGACGTGCAGCACCAGCGTCATGACCGGTGCCATGATGCCGAGGTTCATTCCGAACAGGCCCGCGCCCGCCATTGGCATCACAATGATCATCATGCCAAGCCATGCGGCCACGCCAAAAACGATGCCTTTGACGACCGCGCTGCCGCCGGGGATCAGTTCGTAGAGCAGGGCAAATCCGCCGCCCCAGACAATTGTGCCGATCATGAAATGCACGACCCATCCGACCGCGACGGACACGCCCATCATCATGCCGATCATGGCGGCGACATCCAGTTCGGGCATCACGCCCATCATGCCTTTGACAACCATCAGCGCTGACAGGACAACGGTCGCAACGAACCCGGCGAGAAGGCCCGCTGAGATATTGTTCATTCTGATGTTCCTTTCCCATGGGCCTCAGCCCGGCATCCGTTTCCCATCTTCTCGTCAGATGCGGTCGTGTCGCGCGGCTCGGGTCCACCCCAGCGCGGGATTGTCAGCTTGTTGTCAGGGCGACGCCCGGGAAGTCTTCTTTCGCCTGACGTGTCGAACGCATCGTCGCCAAGGCCCAAACCACTGCCGGCATGAGTGTCGCCCGAGGACCCTCCGAGATCAAAGCCGGGCCTGTCGATGCCCTGACCGAGGTCGTTGGCCGTAGGGGACTCGTCTTGCTTTTTTTTCTTTGCAGCAGGCTTTTCGACAGGATCGGTCTCCGGGGAGGATGCTGACGACCTGAATGGCTTCTCATTTTTCTTCATGTCTTCAATCCTTCGGATATCTCTTGTTTCGCGACTTGCCCTCGCGCCGGATAGCGCGATGCTGACAAACAGAATCGCGGGATCGATTGCTCGTCGGGCGGCCCGAGCGTCTGCTGCATCACCGAACCGTCTACCCTTGGCCGAGTGAAAATTTCGGACGCAGTAGTCATCCCCCGAACTGTAAATAAGGTGCGCAGCCTGTGTATTGATCCAGATCAGCATGGTTCTGCGTCTGCCATGTCCCCACTTGGCAGAATCCATCGTCCGTGGCCCCAGCGGGCCATCTTTGAGAGCGCTGCCGGAGAAAATGCGAGCAGGGCATCATGATCGATATCAGTGCTGTACTTGGCCCGCGTGTTATCCTCAAAGCTTAATGAACAGGAGATACCGATGGCTGAGCTGCCCTTTAACGATGCCCGAATCGAAGAACTGGTGCTGCGGTTCAACGCCGTCATGGCGAAGGAGGGGACGGATATCCCTGACCTTGGCGGCAATGCTTCGGATGACGAGGTGGCCGTGACCCTACAGGAAACCAAGGGCGATCTGAGCCGTGACGAGATCACTCAAGAGATCGAAAGCATGAACGACGAACAGCAGGACGCGCTGGTCGCGCTGTTCTGGATCGGCCGTGGCGATGCTGGACCCGAAGCTTGGGAGCAGACCAAAGCCCTTGCGCGACAACAGCACGAGGGGCTGGTGAGCCGCTATCTGCTTGGTCAGCCTGAGGTCGGGGAATTCCTGACCGAAGGCCTGGAGAAAATGCTGGAATATGGTGTTGACTGATGTCGGGGTTGGACCCTTTGACCCTGTGACTGTCGACGTCGTCAGCCGCGCGAACGTGGTCCTGCCCAACATCTGGCAGCGGTGAACGCGATGTCGCAATTCGAGCTTGTCGCAATCTTGCTGGTTCTGACGGCCACGTTCAGTTGGGTCAATGTCCGGCTGGCGTTCTTGCCGCACACGATCGGCCTGCTCGTCATGGGGCTTGGCGCCTCGCTGGTTGTTATCGGAGCCGAGGCGATGATGCCGGGACTGTTCAATTATGACGGTTTGGCGGCCCTCCTACGCCAGGTCGATTTCCAACAAACCGTTCTTGAGGGCATGCTGGCATTCCTCTTGTTTGCGGGCGCGTTGCATGTCGACATGGTCAGCCTGCGCAGCCGTGCCTTGACCATCGCTACGATGGCGAGTTTGGGTGTTGTGGTATCGACCGCGATCATCGGAGGCGTCGTCTGGGCGGCAGGCGGCCTGCTGGGTATCGCGATCTCATTGCCCTGGGCGCTTGTATTCGGGGCGCTGATCAGCCCGACCGACCCGGTCGCGGTTCTTGCCACGTTGAAAGAGGTCAAGGTCCCCGAGGACCTCAAGATCGTGATGACGGGCGAGACCCTGTTCAACGATGGTGTGGGGGTGGTGTTGTTCGCCGTCCTTGTCCACGCGGCCCTCGGTGACGGTTTCGACGCTTTTCAGGTGGGCAAGATGTTCGTGGTCGAGGCCTTGGGCGGCGCGGCGCTCGGCGCAGTGACGGGCTATGTCGCCTACCGCGCCATGCGCGCCATCGACGACTATTCGATCGAAGTGCTGATATCGCTGGCGCTGGTCGTTGGCACCTATGCGATTGCATCCAGACTGGTTGTGAGCGGTCCGCTGGCCGTTGTTGTCGCAGGCTTGCTGGTCGGAAGCAGGGGCCCGCGCGACGCGCTGAGCGATCAGACCCAGAGATACCTTTTCGGCTTCTGGACGCTGATCGATGAAATGCTGAACTCGGTCTTGTTCCTGCTGATCGGGCTGGAGGTTCTGGTCCTGCGGTTCGAGCCTGCCTTCGGCTGGCTAATGGCGCTGGCGGTGCCACTGGTACTGGTCGCCCGGCTGGTTGCCGTCAGCGGTCCGGTCCTGTTGCTTGGGATGTTCCACAAGTTCGCGCGCGGCACCATTCCGGTGCTGACCTGGGGCGGCTTGCGCGGGGGCATCTCGGTGGCGCTGGCGCTTTCACTGCCGGAGGTCGCAGAGAAATCCGCTTTGCTGGCTGCGACATATGCCGTGGTTCTGTTCACCCTGATCGTTCAGGGGCTCAGCCTGCGTGCATTGATCAAGAGGCTGGCACGGTGAACACTGTCAAATGGGGTTTGCGGTCCAAACCGCAGGGCCCTGGATCGCTGAAACTAGTATGGCGCAAACCGTCAGCCCAAATAGATCATATCAATGCAAGGAATTGGTCATGGCAGCCTCATTTTCAATAACGCGCGTCACAGCGTTCTGGGGGCGGCTCAACTCCAGCTTCTGGTTTGTGCCCGCAATGATGGCCTTGTTCGCTGTCGCTCTTTCTTTTGTGCTTATCGAGGTCGATGCCCTGCGCGATGTGACCCAGACCGACAATCCAAGCGCTTTCTACACGTTCGGACCCGAAGGGGCCCGGGTGATGCTGTCGGTGATCGCGAGTTCCATGATCACGGTGGCCGGCCTGATCTTTTCGATAACGATGCTGTCGTTGCAGCTTGCCTCCTCGCAGTTCGGTCCGCGGACACTGGGCAACTTCATGCGGGATCGCAGCAACCAGATCGTCTTGGGAACGTTCATCGCGACCTTTCTATATTGCCTGTTCGTGCTGAGGTCGGTGCGGGGCACGGAGGGATCCAGCTTCGTTCCCCATTTGGCGGTTGCGTTTGGTGTGCTGATGGCTGCGGCAAGTGTGGCTGTCCTACTCTACTTCATCCATCACATCGCGACGTCGATCCGGGTCGAAACACTGCTGGAAAAACTCGCTGTCGAAGGCTGCACCGCCGTTGACCGGCTCTTTCCCGAGCGACTTGGCCATGGGCAGGCAGACGAAGCGGCCGGGCAGACTCTTCCTTGCGATTTCGAGGCTGACAGCAGGAAAATTCCGGCCGATTCAGATGGATATGTCCAGAATATCGGCGGTGACGTGCTGATGCGGATCGCCGCCAAGAATGATCTTGTTCTGCAGATTGCAGCGCGCCCCGGCGAGTTCGTCACAAAAGGCGCGTGCGTGATTACAGCCTATCCGAAGGCAAGGGTTTCGGACGAAATTAACGAGGATCTGCGCGGTGCGGTCGTCATCGGACGGGATCGGACACCCTATCAGGATCTGGAGTTCGCCATCCGACGCATCGTGGAACTGGCGCAACGATCCCTGTCGCCCGGCATCAACGACCCCACGACCGCGCTCTACTGCATCGACCGGCTGGGACAAGTTCTTGGCGCAGTGGCAGACCGGGACATTCCCTCCCCAATGCGGCTCGATCAGAGCGGCCAGTTGCGCGTCTTGACCGAAGTCTTTGATCTGGGGGGGGTAACCTTCCGGTCCTTCGCGGCGATTGCCCGATACGGGATGTCCGATGCGGATGTCGTCACCCGGCTTGCTGAAACCCTCGCAAAGTTGGAAAAATCCTTTCCGCTGGCCGCGAGTGTCGCCGTTGCCGAGTTGCGTGGACAGGTGTTGCGCGAAAGCGGGGGGCCGACAGTTCATGCTTTTGACAGGAAAGTTCTTGCGGATTTACAGGAGAACGGCGGGAAGAAGCCCTGAATCGGAGCGTATCGTTGCGACCTTCGGACGCGAAGATGCGCCTGATCGAAACTTACAGGGCTGCGGAGTCTTGCAGTCGGGGTTCCGGGCGCACAAAGATACGCGTCACCTCGGGATGCGTCTTGCGTACGGTGCCGCCGATCGCCCCGATCAGACGCTCCAGGTCGGGTACGGTCATCTCGTCGGGAAATTCCAGGGTGAAGGCCGCGAACACCTGCTCGGCACCCAGCTGGACCGTGATCAGTTCAACAATACGCCGGACTTGGGGATGCGCGCCAACGGTCGCCCGCAGTGCTGCGACAACCTCCGGGTCGGCGGTCTCTCCCACTAGCAACTGCTTGCTTTCGCGCGCAAGCACGATTGCAACACCAGCGAGCAAAACGCCGATTGCGACCGACGCCGCACCATCCCAGACCGGGTTCTTCGTTATGACCGAGACTGTCGTTCCGGCCATGGCAATGACAATCCCGATCAGTGCTGCAGAGTCCTCGAGGAACACCGTGAAAGACGTTGGATCCTTGCTGCGCCTGACCGCTTGCCAGATGCTATGGCGTCCCTTGGTTTTGCTGAAAGCCCGCCATGCGAACCAGAGCGAGATCGACTCGAACGCAAAGGCGAGCCCGAACACGATAAAGGTGATCCCGGGCCGGAAGATCGGCGCAGGATCGAGGATGTGGATGACGCCTTCATAAATCGATATGCCCGCACCCAGCGCGAAGATCATCATGGCGACCACGAAGCACCAGAAGTAAAGTTCGCGCCCATACCCCACCGGATGGGCCGCGTCGGGAGGTTTCGCCGCCCGCTTTTGCCCGTAGAGCAGCAAGACCTCGTTGCCGCTATCGACCAGACTGTGCACGCCTTCGCTGAGCATTGCCGAGCCGCCGGTGATCCCGGCCGCTATGAACTTCGTGATCGCTATGGCCAGATTGCCGAACAGGGCCGCGTAGAGCGCCGTGGTGTTATCGTGCCGTGCCATGATGGTGCCTGCCTTCTTGGTAGTGCCCCGACGCGCGATGCAGGACCCAGCGAGAGGCTTGCGCGTGAGGCAAAATATTTGCTGACCTACGCTGGCGTTCTCGGTTGTGTCCGGCTCGCTGCGCCGGCCGGCGTCAAATCCCAGAAATCCGCTATGTGGCGGGTCGAGGAAATGCCGACTTCCAGCATATATTCGCCTTCTTCCCCGAGGCCCTCGTCTCCTCCGGCACTGATCGGTGTGCCGTGACCCATTTTCCCGATGATGTATTCCTCGATCACCACCCGTTCGTCGGCGTCGCACCATACCTGCCTGGGAAAGCCGTCGACCTTATCCACACGTGTCGGCGGTCCTTCGACCTTGTGGATCTTCTGCCACTGCCGCACGATGGAATCGGCGTTGGAACTGTCGACGGTCGTATCGCGGCCGCCATGCCAGACCGAGATCGTCGGCCAGGGGCCGGTGAAATCAGACGCTCCACGCACGAGCGCATCGAGCTTCCGATCCGATGGGCCACCATATCCCTTCATGCGAAAGATCGCCTGCATCAGGGTGCGCGCGCTGCGGTAGGGCAGCCCGGCGATGATCGCGCCTCCCGCGAATACTTCCGGATACGTCGCCAGCATCACCGATGCCATGGCGCCACCTGAGGACATCCCCGTGATGAAGATGCGCGATGGGTCGACAGCGTGATCATCGACGATGTGGCTGATCATGTGACGAATAGAGAGCGGTTCGCCGCCGCCGCGGTGGCTGTCGCCACGCTTGAACCAGTTGAAGCTGCCAAGGGGGTTGTTTGTCTTTCGTTGCCCTGGAAACAGGAGCGCTATCCCGCATTCGTCGGCGAGAGCAGACCAGCCCGATCCGTTATCGTAGCTCTCCGCCGACTGGGTGCTGCCATGCAGTACGATGACAAGCGGGCCATTCTTCGGGAAATTTTTCGGAATATAGGTGTCAGCACTTAGCGAGCCCGGGTCCGTTCCGAATTTCTCCAGGACGGAGAGACGATCACTGGTATTTGAAGATGTTGGCATAAGAACCCCTGTGCGTAGGCCGTTATTGGCCACATACGAAGAAGATGTGCTGACCCATAATTCTCGGGTCGGGGCCGTTGTGACCGTCCACAGATCAAGACGGACCCTAAGAGACCTGTCTCCACCCGCGTCAGGTCAGTTTCGTCAGACGCACACGCCAAGTGTCGGTGCTCATGTTGCACCTTGCTGGTTTGCCGGTAGGCGCGCACAGACTCAGGTTAGTCCGCGCGTTAATAATTGGGAGGCGTTTTCACTTGGAACCGATCGCCTGCTGGGCGCGGTCATTCAGCCATTTCTCTTTCCGGTAAAGAAGAACTGATCATACATCACTTCGATTTCGGGCGATGTGTTTTGGCCACAACCACCAGGACTTCACGAACATGAAGCGCCTGATCGGTGTTTTGACGACAAGCAGAAGTATGCCGATCGATAACAGGCACCAGATTGCGGCCACTTCATTGGGGTTGTTAGTCAGTAACATGGCCAATTGCGGTCCAACCAGGAAGTGGTACACGGTGAAGCGCCAAGAACCGTAGAAAAATGGCAATAAGATCCCAGAGATGAAATATGTGGGATAAAGGCTAAAAAATGATGCCCATGAATCGACTGTGATGAAGTTTAGCATACCGTTCGTTGGTACATCCCAGGCGATATGCCATTCTCCAGAGACTGAGCAAAGCCGATCGGCACACAGCCCGCGCCCCAGCGGACATGACCCTGCCCATTCGAACGGATAAAGCTGCAGAAGCATGATGACTGCCGAAAAAAAACAGACTGCATAAACCGGCCATTGAATCTTTTCGCGCACAGAATTCGGTATGAAGTACATCGACAGCATGTTGATAAAGAAGGGCTGAAACGCGATGTGCAGATAGCCCAGCAGGGTGGCTATTTGATTTTTGGGCAGCGCGCATTGGTCTATTACCGTGTATGTAAAAGCCTGCAGAACTTCCATTGACGAAAAATAACCGAGGGCCATCCATAGCGGCGCAGGTTCCTTCTTGTATGCTGCATACGCTGTTGTCCCTAGACCTATAACCGCGAGTGTTGCCGACGCTTCACCGCTCCAACACATGGCGTCTCTTTCTCGATAGGAATAATAATGGGCGGGCTGACATTACAACTTTCAGATTGGGCGTCCAGGACCTTCGGCAGCGCCAGTTTGACACCAGGGTCAACTCCCTCTTTTGGGCTCATCGGCGTTGACCTGGATATGTATGACGGACTTCCTTTCTCGAACCGAAGCCCCGCAGGGAGATGCCGGAAGGGACAGGTCGAATAATGTGTCTGACCCGGATCATTGTAAAAAATATCGATTAGCCCGCAGTTAGCTAAACCATAGCAAAGCTCGGCGCTGTCGGACTGATGCAGATCAGTCTTCCCGTCTGGCCAGCGAGCGCAGATCGCTTTCTTGAGAATTGTGCGGCGTGCAGTCCCAGACCGCTTTGTTCGGCTACGTCTTGAACTTGCTCGTAATCTGGCAGTTGCCCAGAACCGTTTAAGGACCTGTTTTGGCGAGAAATTGTCGGATGACGGGACTATGAACACCGTCTGGATTGGAGCGGTGCCCCGAAGGGTGTTGTCAGGCTAATGCGGACCCGTCTCCGATATTCGCGGACGAGCAGGTGCTAGGCGACGAAAAGGTCGCGCCACTCGCGAAGAATGGGGTTGCGTTTCTGTTTGAAGCGGATTCTCGGTTTGATGTGCCTTTCGAGGTTGAAGTGATGGTACACTGACGAATGGATTGAAACGAACTTCCGTAAACTTCGCATGCGCCGAAATCTCGATATCGCTCGCTCCGGTCGTCGAAAAGGTAGGTGCGAATTCTCCGCTCGGTTATTGAGATGCCGACCGGTTTCCTGGCGTGTCTCATTGCCGATGACCATCATTGCGGCCCTATAGAAAGGGCATCTGTCCGTGGCGACCACTCGTGGATTCCCGTATCGCTTCATTGCTTTCTTCGGGAGTTTCAACGCAGCAGCCTTATCTCGCTTCTTCGTGACATAGGATTCCGAAACTTCGCCTTCGTGGTCGACAGCGCGCCAAAGATAATGGCGCTGTCCTCGAATCTTGACGAAGACCTCATCCGGGTGCCACTGCCATTGCGGGCTGCGCCGCATGGATTCCGAACGCCGTTTCCTGATCTTATGTGCGAAGGAAGTGCCGAACCGATCGACCCAGAGACGGACACTTTCGTGGCAGACATCGATGCCACGTTCGTGGAGCAAGTCCTATGCGTTGCGAAGTGACAAGGGGAATCTGACATACATCAGCACGCCAAGCTGGATGATCTCGGGCGAGGTTTTGAAGTAGCGGAACGGGTTCGTGGCCATTCCCTAAAGCTAAACGCCAAGACTGCCCGCCTCAAGCCCGGTTCCGCTGACAACACCGAAGCCGACAGGCGTAGGCACGGTTGCTGCGAACCATCATACCGTGGCACGATGGGATTCCACAAACCACAATTGCTTGTCGATCCCGCGCGAGATTTCGGTGAAAAGATCGGCCGTGGTCGCGTCGCCTTGCGCCGTTGACTGACCCGCCGCTTCGCGAATGGATTGGCCAAATGCCGCAAGGGCAGAGGAGACGGCAAAGATGTGCTTGGCCTCGTCGGCCACGCCCAGATCGTAAGGCACAAGGTATGAGTTTGCGCAGGCCACCTGAATTGTGCCTTCTGCCGTGCCGCCCAAGGCCGCCGTGCGTTCAGCGATCAAATCAGTGACGGCCAATGCGGTGGCTGCCACTTTGTCAAACAACTCGTGTATCGCGATGAACCCGGGGCCACGTACGTTCCAATGGGCCTGTTTGATTTGACCATGCAGATCAATCGCCGCGGCCAGGTGCTTGTTCAATTCTTCGACGGACTGGGTCCGGATATTCTCTGAAAGTGTGTTGTGTGTCTGGTGCATGTGAGGTGTCCTTTGTTGGTGATTTATCGCGGTGCCGGATACTCGCGGGGGTAAAGATTGGTTACTGTTCATACGCCGATACCGAGATCGCGTTGTCGCCGTGGTCACCAATATTCTTCGTCACTCGGCCCAAGGCTTTCACGACGAATCCGTAATCATGTGACAGTTCGGGGGTCAGTTGCTTGGCGGCGTGTGTCATGCGCGTGTTTCCTTGGAGTCGCACTAATACATACGCTTGGGCCGACGCCGTGATGCTGATGCAGATCAATCACGTGGTGAAAGTATGGTGACATCAAAAGTGACGTAAGCATTCTCAGCCGAACTGGCCTGGAGCGCGCTGGTCCTCGCGCCTTGCCTTAATAAGTGAGACAAATTCCGGTCCGCTAGTTTAAGACGTCGCGAGAGTTCATGCGGTTTGGCCTGCAATGCTAAGGAAGTGCTGTCAGGCTATTGCGAACCCGTCTCCGATATTCGCGGACGAGCAGGTGCTAGGCGACAAGAAGGTCGCGGCATTCGCGAAGAACGGGGTCGCGTTTCTGTTTGAAGCGGATTTTCGGGTTGATGTGCCTTTTCAAATAGAAGTGATAGTGTACTGACGAATGGATTGAAACGAACTTCCGTAAACTTCGCATGCGCCGAAATCTCGATATCGCTCGCTCCGGTCGTCGAAAAGGTAGGTGCGAATTCTCAGCTCGGTTATTGAGATGCCGACCGGTTTCCTGGCGTGTCTCATTGCCGATGACCTTCATTGCGGCCCTATAGAAAGGGCATCTGTCCGTGGCGACCACTCGTGGATTCCCGTATCGCTTCATTGCTTTCTTCAGTAGTTTCAACGCAGCAGCCTTATCTCGCTTCTTCGTGACATAGGATTCCGAAACTTCGCCTTCGTGGTCGACAGCGCGCCAAAGATAATGGCGCTGTCCTCGAATGTTGGCTACGCCTGCCTTCGGCTGACGAAGACCTCGTCCAGGTGCCACTGCCATTGCGGGCTGCGCCGCATGGATTCCGAACGCCGTTTCCTGATCTTATGTGCGAACTAAGTGCCGAACCGATCTACCCAGAGACGGACGCTCTCGTGGCAGACATCGATGCCGCGTTCGTGGCCATTTCCTAAGGTTAAACGCCAAGACTGCCCGCCTCAAGCCCGGTTCTGTTGACAACACCCGTTTTCAGACCGCGGAGCATCCTGCCATCTATTTCGACGGGTTTTTCGGTTGCGATCGGCTTTTTGCACCTGCCACATGCGCCCTCGGTCAGAGCCCGGCCGACGGGCACGCGATTGATTGATCACAAGCATCTGGGGAACAGGGGCGGCGTCTGCAGTCATCATTATTTCCTTGCGAGTTGCGGGTAGACCGGATGCCCTACGCAAAAGCCTTCGTCATAGCTTCGAAGTTCACTTTCAGTGATTTATCATGAGGCGAGACGGGGGGGATGTCCCGATCAATGCCCAGCATTTTGTAAGCGACCATCTGCGCGACCCGGACTGAATATTCGACGGTGAAGACTGTGTCTTCCGGGATTTCGACGAACTGGCTGACCATAGCGAGGTTCCGACTTGTCGGTGGGATTGGCTGCGGACGGTCGCCTGGCGCACGCGGCATGAACATGCTGGTGATATATGGCATGCGGCAGGGGATGCAGTTAGCCGACGCAAATGTCGTTTCAAGCTCAAAGTTCAGGTGGCCGCAGAGTTCTTCAAGTATTTCGGCACCGGTACAGTCGGACATCGGCTTGGCCACGAAATCGCCGACCCGGTCCGGATGAAGGGCGTAGCCCCAGAAGACCTGGACATTCGCGGGCTGGTTCGCAAAGTGCGGCTGGTGTGCCAGGACAACGGACATGAGCCAATTGGAGTCCTTGAAGGTTACGAGGCCGCCCGTGCCCGCCTTGTTGCCCGACAGTGCCTCCATGCGGTCGAAAAACACGGTGTCGTACAGGGTGACGGTAAAGGAGGCCCAATAGCTCTCCGGGATGCTCGCATTGAAAGCAGCCGGATGGCCGAATTCTGGCCGGCCAGCAGCAAGCGTCTCCCACAAGTCCCAACCGCGGCTTTCCGCCTTGGTCAGCTTCGCCGGTGCTGTGGACATGGTGCCGATACTTGAGGCGTCGGTCATCGACGCATTTTGAAGGATGACGAGATCATCGGCACCGACCATGACAGACGTGTCTTTGCCGTCGTTCCCCACCGTTAGGCCGGTCACTAGGATTTCACCCGCCGTATCCAGTATGGCGATGTCTGTCACGCTGCGCCCGCACTGGAATTGCACGCCTTGCGCCGTGAGCCAGGCAACCAGCGGACGCACTAGCGAGTCGTTCTGGTTATAGATCGTGCGCTTCACGCCCGCGAGCGTCTCGATCCGGCTGAATTCCTTCATGAAGCGATGGAGGTAACGACGAAACTCGACGGCGCTGTGCCATGGCTGGAAGGCAAAAGTGGTTTGCCACATGAACCAGAAATTTGTTTCGAAGAAGGGGGGTGAGAGCCAGTCCGTGATCCGGGTCTTGCCCAGTTTTTCCTCGCTGGTTTCAGTCAGTTTCAGCAACTCCACCCGGTCGGACATCGAAAAGCCCATTGTTGTCACGTCGCGTATCGCGCGGTTCTGGTCGATCAGGCGCGCTTGAGAGTGAGCGGTGGCGGGCGTGTTGAACGCGATCGTCTCATCATAGACTGAGATCGCAGGATCGCGCAGCGACGGGATCGATTTAAAGAGGTCCCAGGTGCATTCGTAATTGTCTGTGGTCAACATCCGCCCGCCGCGCATGGAGTAGCCAGCTTCCGCCGTGCCTGAGCCGTCAAGGCTTCCGCCCGGAACAGGCTGGCTTTCATAGATAGTGATATTGGCGCCGGGCATTCCGCCATCGCGGATCATGAAGGCGCTTGCCGCAAGCGAGCCGATGCCGCTGCCGATCAAGTAGACGCGTGGTTTATTGTTCATGGTGTGTCCTGGCTTGCTTATGTGAGGTCGGCGCAATCGGGCAATCCGTATGACATTTGTCTTTACCGTCTGCGCATCAGTTCTTTGGGCGTGCGACTGTCAGAGCGTTGTGAGACGCAAATAGGGGCGTTCCTCGGTCCAGCCTTTGGGAAAGCGCTTGTGCGCCTCTTCGTTCTTTATCGACGTCGGGATGATCACCGGGCCGCCCGGTCTCCAGTCGGCAGGGGTCGCAACATTATGTGCATCATCGGTTTGCAACGCATCGATCACGCGCAGGATCTCGTCAAAATTGCGTCCCACATTCATGGGATAGGTCATCGTGAGCCGGATTTTCTTTTTCGGATCAATGATGAAGACCGAGCGAACTGCTGCCGTCTCGCTTTGTTGCGGATGAATCATCCCATAGAGCCGCGCCACGATGCAGTCTGGGTCCGCTACAATCGGGAATGTGACGGTCGTGTGCTGGGTTTCATTAACGTCCTTGATCCATTTCAGGTGCTCATCGACGCCGTCGGTGGAGAGGCCCAGCGGCTTGACATGACGCTTGGCGAACTGGTCGCTCAATTGGGCAGTGCGGCCTATTTCGGTTGTGCAGACAGGCGTGAAGTCGCCCGGATGGCTGAAGAAAAATACCCAGTCCTTGCCGATCCATTCATGAAAGTTGATCTCGCCTTTGCTGGTGTCAGCACTGAAGTCTGGGGCAGTTTCGCCAATTTGAATGGGCATGGGTAATTTCCTTTGATGTTTGTTGTCGTGCCAACAGTCCGGAACGAGCGCCGGAATCATATTTGCGCGCGGCAGAATGGCGGCCAGGAGAGGGGGCGTGGTTAGTAATATTTAGGCTCGTAATAGTATGGACAAAGATTGTCCCGGTCGCCGTTTACGACTGCAGCCAGAGGTATCTCGTCGCTGCATATCCGGCGATAGATACTGCCACCCAGCGGAAACATCGCATCGTCGAGGACAGAGGTCCAATCCTCGGAGATGTCAGCCAGAACCGTAGATTGACCATTATCTAACGAAAAAAGAAATCCGTTGGCGTTGTCCTCATGGCTTTCTTTTGCGGCGCCTGACGGGGTACCTATAATGGCCCCGCCAATGCCGTCGGCCAAACCAGCAGGGTTGGCTAGAAAGGCAAGTATTGATTCAGCGCCAACGCCAACGGGGAGGGGGTGTCCAATATCGCGCTGGCGATCGGCGATGCAGATAAGACCTGCAGCATCGCGTCGCACGATGACGGCGCCGTGGACCGTAAGCTCTCCTGCCTCGTCGAGATGCCAGATCGCGCTCAGCGCATCATGCGCCTCTTCATCAGACGAAAAGACGACACCGACATAGGTATTCATGCGACCACTTCTTTTGGCTCAATGGCACGTGCGGTTTTGGCTCTCATTTCGGCCAGGCCAGCACTCAGGCTCCTCGCGGCGTGGTGGGCACTTGCCAGCATGGCTGTGTTGGCGCGCTGAATGTCACCGCTGGCGTCAACGGTCTTGCCATCGATCAATTTGCCTGCGGCCTCCAAGCCTGCGAGTGCCGCCGCGATGGCAGTTTTGATCCCATCCGACTGACCGTCCGCCAAGGTTTTCATATCGCTGCCAAGCGCTTTCATGTCAGCCTCTAGTGCCTTCACATCTTTCCAGGTTGCATTTTCGGCCCCGGCAATATTTGCACTGATCTTCTTGTGCAGATCCTGAGCGTTGCTCCGCGTTTTCTCGAGTGTGGTGGGAGTTTTAGCCATGACGCACCTTTCGCGGTTGATTGAGCAATCGAGCATACGCCCGATCCTCAGAGGCAAACCTGCCGTGGATCAGTTCACGCTGGTTAAGGGGGACATTTATTCATTCTGCAGGGTAAGAAGGGCAACCCAGCAAGAATATTGCGGCAGATCTCGGCATCAGTCAGCGCAAGTCGAAAATCATCGGGCGGTAATCATTGTCCGTTCTAGAGCCGAAAATATTCGGATATTTGCGGTCCTGACTGACGTGGGTTTGCGACACCGGATGCGCGCTAGGGAAGGGTGGAGCCGGGTTCCGCAGTCCGCTGAACGCAATGCTCAAAAGGAGCAGGTTATGTCCATCTCAACGCAAATCTAATCACACAAGGCAAACAAGTCCGAAGCGACCGCGGAGAACGCCGTTATCGCGGTTTATTCGACTCATGACCAAGCCGTTGCGACCGTCAAGGAACCAGAACGATCCGGTTTCGACATGAAGAAGTTATCTATGGTGGGCAAAGGGTATAGCCTCGAAGTGGATCCCATCGACAGGTGACAGAATGAAATCCTGGGGTGGAATGGGCGCAGCCTGGGGCGGCTTATGGGGCCTGCTGTTTGGTGCCGCCTTCTTCTGGGTCCCGGGTATCGGTCCTATCGTTGCGGCTGGGCCGGTTGTCCAGCTTCTCGCTGGCGTGGTGGAAGGCGCGCTTATTGTCGGCGGCATGTCTGTCATTGGTGCCGCCCTCACCAGCCTTGGCGTTCCAGAAAAGAGCATTATCAAGTATGAAGCGCAACTCGAAGCCGACAAGTACCTGGTGATCGCGCACGGTTCCGAGAATGCCATCAGTGAGGCGCGAGACATCATGAACCAATGTGATGCTCTGGTCACTGAAGCCGTATATGTCTGAACATCGGGCCATGCCACCTGAGTGGTTTTCAAAACCTGGGCTTCGGGTCAGGAGCCCCTTCACCGATCACGGCGCTTTGTGGACGATTAGGCCGGCGTGTCATGGCTCCGGCGACGTGGCTTTTGCCATGAGACTTTGCCCCGCTCGCCCAATACGGGGCGAACGGGGCTTAATCGCTCAGGTGACGCGAATATCGTTGACCACGGATGTCGTGCCGGAAGCGCGCCAGGCAATGAGTGTCGCCATATTGCGGTCCTGACAGGACTCGACCTGGCCCGTCAGGTGCACTTCGCCCTCATCGGCCGTCACCTCTACGTGCTCGCTCGAGAACCATGCGCGGCGTAGCGCCTTGTCGATGTCCTTCTCGATCTTTGTCGTGTCCGCGTGCTCTTTTACGCTTATATGATTGGCCAGTCCGGTCACGCCAGCGAGCGACCCGATCATCCGCGCAACTTCATCGGACTGGTAGTGCAATGGCAAATCGCCCGTCAGGGTCACAAATCCCTCCTGGACGTGGACCTTCACTGAATTGTCCGGGATTGCAGCGCTCCACGCCAGTCCGTGGAGCGCTGCCGCCGCAATATCCTCATCGGTCAGGCGAACGTCGCCAGGCAGACGCACGAGAATCTCTTCAGCGACCGCACGAACACCTTTGACCTGACCCACTGCGCGCTCCGCCGCGGCTTTCTGCCAATAGCTGTCTACGTGGCCGCTAAGAGTCACGACACCTCCATTGACCCCAACCCCGATATGATCAGCGGTGATGCTTGGCTCCCAAGCCAGTTCGGCAAGGACTTCGGTCTTGATCTTGTGGTCGTCGTTCATTGAATGCTCCAATCTAGGATGATGGGTGACGATGCGGCAGCTTGGGCAGGACCGCCCCGGCAAGCGCGTGCGCGTGATGATCGCATATGGGTCTTTACACGCTGTGAGCTCAGCTGTGGCAGGATCGACATTAGTCGCACTGATCAGTGTTAGGCCGTTTCAAAGAAATGGGGATGTGGGCGGAAATTAATCTGGTGACACCGATGTGCATCAGTATTTGCCATTTCGCCGTGGTCCATAAGGCTCTCAGCCAGTCACAAGACTGACCCGATGGATCCTGTGCCCGGGTGATGCGGCCTATGCCTTCGACGCGAAAGCAGGAGGTGCAGTTCTAGCGCATCCCCCGAGACCAAACAGTTTCGAAGCTGCTTCAGCACGGGCGAAAGCCACCGCCGCGACACCACGTCTAGGAGACGCCATGACCTATCAAAGCTTCAATCCCGCCACTGGAAAACTGCTCAAAAAGTTCGATGAACTGACCGATGCCCAGCTCGAAACCAAGCTGGTCAAGGCAACCGAGTGCTTTGCCGAGTGGAAGAAGACCTCATACGCAGAGCGCGCCGTCATCATCGCCAGGGCTGGAGAGCTGCTGCACGAGCGGGTCGAGGAACTGGCTCATACAATGACACTGGAAATGGGAAAGCGCATTGATGAAGCGCGCGGCGAGGTCGAATACTCTGCCAAGATCATGGCCTATTATGCCGAGAATGCCGAGAAATTCCTGGCAGACACGAAGCTGCACCCGGAGCAAGGTGAAGGCCACATGGAGAGCACACCCATTGGTGTGGTGTTCTGCGTCGAGCCTTGGAACTTCCCTTATTACCAGCTGGCGCGCGTCGCCGGGCCCCACCTGATGGCGGGCAACACGCTTGTGATCAAGCACGCTGGCTGCGTGCCGCAATGCGCGATCGCTTTCGAGAAAATCCTGACAGATGCCGGCGCGCCGGAAGGCCTCTACACCAACCTGATGATCACGCATGAGCAGTCGGACAAGCTTGTCGCTGATCCACGCATCAAGGGCGTCGCCCTCACTGGCAGCGTGTCTGCAGGACGCACCATCGCAGCCAGTGCAGGTCAGGCGCTCAAGCCATCGTCAATGGAACTCGGCGGCGCCGATGCCTTCATCGTTCTGGAAGATGCGGACATGGAGCATGCGCTCAAATGGGCCGTTTGGGGACGGATGTACAACACTGGACAGACCTGCTGCGCAGCGAAGCGCTTTATCATCGTCGAGAAGGTCGCCGACCAGTTCATGAAGTCGTTCCAGACAGCACTTGCCGCGCTCGAGGCGGGCGACCCGCTGGATGAGAAAACCACGCTCGGTCCACTCTCGACCGAACAGGCGCTGGTCGATTTGCTGAAACAGGTCGACGTTGCCGTGAAACACGGCGCGAAAGTCGTCATGGGCGGCAAACGTCTCAACCGCGCTGGCAGCTACATGCAGCCGACCATCCTCACCGATGTGAAGCCTGACAACCCGGCCTTCCGTGATGAGTTCTTCGGGCCGGTTGCAATGGTGTTCCGTGTGAAAGATGAAGCCGCGGCCATTGCCCTTGCGAATGACAGTGACTTTGGCCTCGGCGGATCGGTTTTCACCAAGGATCTCGAGCGCGGCAAGCGCGTCGCCAGCGCGGTCGATACCGGCATGATGTTCATCAACAATATCAGCTGGTCGGACGCCGATCTGCCCTTCGGCGGCATCAAGAATTCCGGCTATGGACGTGAGCTGGGCGACATGGGCATCCAGCAGTTCGTGAACAAGAAACTGGTCCGCTACGTCAAGGCTGACGCACCGGCCTGAAGCTGAATCGAGTGGTCGGCGGGGGGGCTCTCCGCCGACCTCTTTCCTGGTTCCGGAGAGTGTCATGTATGTGAATATCGCCGTTCTGAAAGAGACCGCTCCCGGCGAGCGACGCGTTGCCCTTGTGCCGGGTGTCGTTCCGGGTCTTGTGAAGCTGGGTGCGCGGCTGCATCTCGAGGCCGGCGCGGCTGAAGGCATCGGCCTGACCGACGCGGACTTTGCGGATGTCACTATTGTCGCTGATCGCTCCGCGCTTGTGGCGGATGCCGATGTCGTGCTTTGCGTTCAGCGCCCCGCCCTTGCCGTGATTGATGCGATGAAGCCCGGCGCAGTGCTGATCTGCTATGTCTATGCGGATTCCGATCCTGCGCTGGTCAAGCATCTGCTGGCCCGCAGGATCACCTGTTTTGCCATCGAACACTTGCCGCGTATATCGCGGGCCCAGAGCATGGATGCCTTGTCCTCTCAGGCCGCATTGGCCGGCTACTATGCTGTTCAGCTTGGAGCGACGACACTGGCGCGCGTCCTGCCCAAAGTGAGCACGGCTGCGGGGACCATCGGACCGGCCAAGGTGCTGGTGATGGGCCTTGGTGTGGCGGGTCTGGAAGCATTGGCAACAGCCCACCGACTTGGCGCCATAACCGAGGGCTATGACGTGCGACCCGAGACGCGTGAGCAAGCGCTTTCGCTCGGTGCGACATTTGTTGATACGGGTGTCGACGCCACCGGCAAGGGCGGCTATGCGCGTGCCCTGACGGATGAGGAAAAGACAAAAGTCGCCAAGGCGCTGACAAAGCATATCCAGGCAGCCGACCTGATCATCACCACTGCTGCGATCCCAGGCAAACCTTCACCCAAGCTGATTTCCAAGGCGCAGGTTGCCGGCATGAAACCAGGTGCCGTTATCGTCGATCTTGCGGCCGAGGGCGGTGGCAATTGCGAGGCTACGGTGCCCGGCGAAACCTTGCAGGTGGGGCGTATCACAATACTCGCCCCGCTGAACGTGCCTTCGTCACTCGCGGAAGATGCGAGCAAGCTCTACGCCAAGAACCTCGCCAACCTGCTCGGCCTCATGCTGCATGATAATATCCTCACCGTCGACCTGACGGACGAGATCCTGTCGGCAACCGTGCTGACCTATGACGGAAAACGTCTGAACGCCCCTGAGGCGGCCACGCCGAAATCCTCTAAACCCGCCGCTGAAGTGGCCTGAAAGGTATCCGATGGACGTCTCCATAGCCGGACTTGCGGCACTCTATATTTTCCTCCTGGCTGGGTTTGCTGGCTGGGTGATCATCGGCCATGTGCCGGCAATCCTGCACACGCCGCTGATGTCGGGCTCGAACTTCGTCCACGGCATCGTTGTCGTCGGTGGCATCTTTGCGCTTCTGAATGCGACGACCGTGGCAGAGCAGGTCATCGGCACACTCGCCGTAGCGCTCGGGGCTGCCAATGCCGCTGGCGGTTATGTGGTGACGGCGAGGATGCTGGCGATGTTCCAGACAACAGGTTCTGCCAAGCACGCGCCCAAGCACAAACGTAAACACAAGCGGAAAGCCTGAGACCATGATCAGCGTCCTCCCAGAACTCGTCATCGTCCTTGCAGACCTTGCAGCCGCCTTCCTCTTGCTCTTCGGCCTGAAGCGGATGTCATCGCCCGTCACGGCGCCTTCCGGCATCGCCTATGCCGGGATCGGCATGGTCGTGGCAGTCATTGCCAGCTTTCTGTACGCCCTGTCGGTTGCACCCGAGGCGAAGCCTCACCTTCTGATGAATGCAGGTCTCGCGGTGGCCGCCCTTGCGGTCGGTGGCGGTCTGGCATGGCGCAGCGGCAGCAAGGCACCGCTGACAGCGATGCCACAAATGGTGGCACTCCTGAATGGCGCGGGCGGCGGGGCTGCGGCGGCAATTGCGGCAATGGTCCTGCTTGGTGGTGTCTCGGCGCCTGCGGCGCTGGTCGTAACGCTGGCCGGTGCACTCATCGGGTCGATCTCGCTTTCGGGCTCAATTATTGCCTGGGGCAAGCTGGATGGGCTGATCAAGCGGCCAATGCGATTTCCCGGGCAGCAGATCGCGAACGGTCTCGCTTTCATTCTAACGCTTCTATCCGGCGGCTACATCGCGTTCATTGTCCTGAGCGGCGCGGCACCGATCCTTGCGATGCCGACATTGATCGCTGTGTTCTTCGGCCTCGCGCTGATCTTTGGTGTCCTGATGACACTGCCAATCGGCGGCGCAGACATGCCGGTCGTGATCTCTGTCTACAACGCGTTCACAGGCCTTGCTGTGGGCCTGGAAGGCTACAGCCTGCAGAACCCTGCGCTGATGATCGCGGGCATGGTGGTCGGTGCAGCCGGCCTCATGCTGACACTGCTCATGGCAAAGGCCATGAACCGCTCGGTATCAAATATTCTCTTCACTAATTTCGGAGCCACCAAGACGCATAAACAGAGCAAGATTGAAGGTGAGTTGAAGCCTACGGGCGCGGGCGATGCCGCCATCTTCATGCGCTACGCTGCGGAAGTCATCATCGTTCCAGGCTATGGCCTGGCCGCCGCACGGGGGCAACAGAAGCTGTACGAATTTGTAAAGCTGCTACAGGCCGCTGGTGTCGTGGTAAAGTTCGCGATCCATCCTGTGGCCGGGCGGATGCCGGGTCAGATGGATGTTCTGCTCGCCGAAGCTGGTGTTCCCTACGACCTGATCTTCCAGCTTGAGGACATCAATCCTGAGTTTGAGACAGCTGACGTGGCGCTCGTGATCGGCGCCAATGACGTGGTGAACCCTGCGGCGCGCACCGACAAGTCTTCGCCAATATGGGGCATGCCGATCCTCGATGCGGACAAAGCCAAGCAAGTTTACGTCATCAAGCGCGGCGAAGGCAAAGGCTATGCCGGTATCGTCAATGCGCTTTTCTACAAGGACAATTGCAACATGGTTTATGGCGACGCCCAAGTCGTCCTGACTCAGATGATCGAAGCCGTGCGCGGCCTCAGCAAGACCGCCGCTTGACCGAAGCGTTTCTCCCGAAAAGAAAGATCCTGATATGACCAAAAAGATGCATGCCGCCTTCGTCACGGCCTTCGGCAAGCCCCTGGAATTCCGCGAGGTTGATATACCGACACCCGGTCCTGGTCAGATTCTCGTCAAGACAGAGGCCTGCGGTGTCTGCCACACGGACCTGCACGCGGCCAAGGGCGACTGGCCGGTCAAGCCGACACCGCCATTCATTCCTGGTCACGAAGGGATCGGTAAGGTCGTTGCTCTCGGCTCGGGCGTCACGATCGTGAAACTGGGTGACCGCGTGGGCGTGCCGTGGCTCTATTCGGCCTGTGGCCATTGCGAACATTGCCTCTCGGCATGGGAGACGGTGTGCGGCGAAGCGCAGTATGGCGGCTACACCGTCAATGGCGGTTTCGCCGAATACATTCTCGCTGATCCGAACTATGTCGCGCATATCCCGCCCGGCCTTTCGCCGCAGGAAGCTGCGCCGCTTATCTGCGCCGGGATCACAACCTATAAAGGTCTCAAGGTGACGGATACGCGCCCCGGCGAATGGGTTGTTGTTTCCGGCGCTGGCGGGCTTGGGCACTTGGCAATCCAGTATGCCAAAGCGATGGGCCTGAAGGTTTGCGCGGTCGATATCGACGACGACAAGCTGGCGTTAGCGAAGACTCTCGGCGCCGATCTCGTGGCGAATGCGAAGCATGAAGGGGCCGTTGAAGCGGTCCGGAAGGGCACTGATGGCGGCGCGCATGGCGTGCTGATCACAGCCCCTTCGCTCAGCGCATTCAAGCAGGGCATCGCCATGGCGCGCAAGCGCGGAACCTGCGCGCTCGTGGGCCTGCCGCCTGGTGAATTCCCGGTACCGCTGTTCGACGTGGTGGCGAACTGTATCACGATCCGCGGCTCTTTCGTGGGCACACGCAAGGACATGGCCGAAGCGTTAGCCTTTGCCGCCGATGGCAAGGTGAAGGCAGATATCGAGTTACAGCCTTTGACCGCAATCAATGATATTTTCGACCGTCTCGAACATGGCAAGGTGGCAGGCAGAGTGGTTCTGGATTTCGCGGGTTCGTCTGAGAAAAAAGGCCGCTCAGCGAGCGAACGACGTGTGGCGGAAGCTGAACTTCCGGCCTGAATGGGCTGGCGGACACTTTCAAGCAACTAAATCAGAAGAAGGACTATCATTATGCCCGACACGACGGCGCAAAAACAGATCATTATCTCGTCCGATGATGCACGCGGTGCAGATAGCGCCGAAGAAGTCAGCAAAGGCGACACCCTTGTGCCGATGCTGATTACTGTGATTGTTCTGACCGTGTTGGGTGTTGGCGCGGTTGCCTTGTTCGTCGGGATTTCGATGGGATGAGTGCTCAGGAAAGTGGCCAGGATCGGACCAAAAGCAGCCACGCGGAACTGTCCCATCGCGATCACCGTTCGGTCGCAGATTGCGTTTGTCTGTCTCGGGATTATGCACTTAATCCCGGCAAGGCTCTGTTGACCGTCAGCCAGATGGGTGAAGCCGACAGGCTTACGGTAGCTGCAGGGACGCCGTCGGTCACGTTGATGGAAAACGCCGGTGCATCGGTCGCCCACGAGATCTTACGGCGCTGGTCACCGAGGCGCGTCGCCGTCCTTTGCGGACCTGGCAACAATGGCGGCGATGGTTTCGTCGTGGCACGCCATCTGGATGCGGCAGGCTGGGACGTGCGCCTCGCGCTTTTGGGCGCGCGCGATAGCCTCAAGGGCGCAGCGGCGCACCATGCACAATTGTGGGCCGGCGCGGTTGAAGCGCTGACGCCCGCCATTCTGGACGGCGCAGGCCTTGTGGTCGATGCCCTCTTTGGGTCCGGACTGACCCGCGCACTTGAGAGCCAAGCGGGAGGCGTTCTGGCTGACGCCGCGAAAGTAGCCCCGATCGTGGCTGTCGACGTTCCAAGTGGCGTGATGGGTGACACAGGTGAGGCACTGGGGGCCATGGCGACGACCCTGACAGTTACGTTCTTTCGCAAGAAGCCTGCTCACCTGCTGCTGCCAGGCCGGGACCTTTGCGGAGAGGTCGTGGTAACCGAGATCGGCACACCCTCATCGGTTCTGGACGAGATATTACCTCAGACATTCGAGAACGACCCTTCGCTCTGGCAGAACAAACTTCCGCAGCTGCGAGAGGCCGGCAACAAATACACACGCGGACATGCGCTGATCTGGGGTGGCTACCCGATGACGGGCGCTGCCCGCATGGCGGCGCGGGCAGCGGCGCGCGTGGGTGCAGGTTTGACAACAATCGCAGTGCCTGACGCGGCGCTGGCGATTTACGCGACGGCGCTGCTCAGCATCATGGTGCATCCCATCGGGGATCCGGAAGAATTCGGCAGCCTTATTGCGGATGACCGCATCACGGCTTTCCTGATGGGCCCCGGTGCCGGTATCGGCAACGCGACAAGGGCCCGGGCGCTTGCCATGCTGAGCACGGGGCGCGCCACCGTTCTGGATGCAGATGCCCTCACGTCATTTCAGGCCGATCCGCCGGAGCTTGATCAAGCCATTGCGGGCCCTTGCGTTTTGACGCCGCATGAAGGTGAGTTTGCCCGTCTATTCGACTTGGCAGGTGACAAGCTGCTGCGTAGCCGCGGTGCGGCCCAGCGCAGCGGTGCAATTGTCCTGTTAAAGGGCCGCGATACGGTGATTGCAGCCCCTGATGGAAGGGCGATCATAAACGCCAATGCACCACCGACACTCGCGACAGCTGGGGCTGGTGACGTTCTCAGCGGGATAGTACTTGGCCTGCTGGCCCAGGGTATGGAGCCATTCCTCGCCAGTGCCGCTGCTGTCTGGATGCACGGTGAAGCAGCCAGGTCTTTCGGGCCCGGCCTTCTCGCCGAAGACCTGCCGGATCTGCTGCCGGAAGTGTTCAACAAGCTCCCAAGCACCTCATGAATTCGCGGATCTCGAAGTAAGGACCTAACCTATGCATGCGATGGTATTGAACAAGATCGGCTCACCCCTCGAATGGACAGAATTGCCGGACCGGCATCCGGGACCGGGGCAGATCCGTGTGAAGGTGACGGCGTGCGGCGTGTGCCGGACAGATCTTCACGTTGTCGACGGGGAACTTCCGCACCCGCAAGTTCCGATCATTCCCGGTCACGAGATCGTCGGACGGATAGATGAGATCGGCGCCGGCGTCGAAGGATTGATTATCGGCCAGCGGATCGGCATCCCCTGGCTCGGGCATACATGTGGGAGCTGTCCCTATTGCCAGATGAATCGCGAAAATCTCTGTGATCATCCGATCTTTACCGGGTACACGCGCGATGGCGGCTTTGCCACTGCGACGATCGCCGATGCACGCTTTGCCTTCCCGCTGGGCGAGGCGGGCAGCGACGTATCGCTGGCGCCGCTTTTGTGTGCCGGACTGATCGGCTGGCGTTCGCTTGTTACCGCGGGGCAGGGCAAAAGGCTTGGCCTCTATGGATTTGGTGCAGCGGCCCATATCATTGCCCAGGTCGCAACGGGGCAGGGGCGCTCCGTCTTTGCCTTCACACGCCTTGGGGATATCAAGACCCAGGCCTTTGCACGAACACTCGGCGCCGTTTGGGCGGGCAGTTCAACCGAGTTACCGCCCGAGCCGCTCGATGCCGCCATTATCTTCGCGCCAGTTGGCGACCTCGTGCCCCTGGCCCTGAAAGCTGTGCGCAAGGGCGGCCGGGTTGTCTGCGCCGGCATTCACATGAGCGATATCCCAAGCTTCCCCTACGCATCACTATGGGAAGAACGGGAACTCGTGTCCGTCGCCAACCTGACACGTCAGGACGGCCTGGATTTTCTCTCAAAGGCGCCCGGGATGGCGATCAAGATGCAGACAACGTCCTATCCGTTGCGCAACGCCAACAAGGCCCTTGGCGACCTTCGCGCCGGTCGCTTTGAGGGTGCGGCTGTGTTGGTTGTCTGACACACGGGTGCGCTCAGATTTCATAGTGAGCTTCCAGCAGGTCGAGTTCACGCACGAGCCGTCGCGCAACAGTCGCGGTAATCGTGTGCTGGCGGCGCATCAGGAAGATCGAGTCGCGTTCGGCGCGTATGGCCGCGAGTCGCACTTCAAGCATGACCTTTGCATCTGGATGTACCGCTGGCTCTTCGCCGTCCCGAACTCCAAATGTCTCGAGACGCTGCAGGTATTGCCTCGACACAAGCGCCGTTGCTGTCGTGTAGGCGTTCGCCTCGCCAGTGGGTGTGGCGTGCATCGCGCTGATGCGCACAATCTCGGAGAGAGCCGCGGTCGCGGCAGCCGTCCTCGCAGGGATATCCGAGGGCGCCTCCTGTACCGTCGCGACTGTATCGGTCTTGAGCAGGAATGGCAGGCCGACCGCTGCCGTGACCAGGGACAACACGATCACGCCCATTGCGATCAGGATAGTCAGATCGCGTTCCGCAAATGCCGTTCCGTCAGAAAAGAGGAGGGGAAGCGTCAGGATACCCGCGAATGCTATGGCGCCGCGTGATCCGGCGACTGTGGTGGCAGCAACGATCCGCCAGACCGGTAGCGCCCCCTCGCGCGGCGAAGGACGCGACAGCAGGACACTGGTCCAGACCCAGGCCAGGCGCAGCATCAACATCGCAGCGTAGATCGTTACGATCATCATCAGTGCCCACCATAGGCCATGATACCCGGTCTCCTCGACGGTTACCCGCGCCTTGGAGATGATTGTTGGCAATTGTTCACCCAGAAGGACGAACACAATGCCATTTGCAATGAACTGGACCGAATCCCAGACCGCACTGCGCTGTATACGCGTGGCACCAAGGGCGCGGCCCGTCGCTTCAGCCCGCGCCATGGTAACGCCGGCGGCGACTGCTGCAAAAAGGCCGGAGGCAGACGCCGCCTCGGCGGCGAGATAGGCGACGAAAGGTATCAGGAGGCTGACGACAATCTGTGAGCCGGGATCCTCGCCAATTCGCGCCGCGATCCAGGTCTTGGTCCTGACAATGGCCTGCGTGATACCATAGCCGATAGCTAATCCGGCGCCAGCGACCCAGAGAAAAGTCGTAGATGCCGAGACAGCCGAAAAGCGGCCCGTCATCAGGAACATTATCGCAAAGCTGAGGCAAACGAGGCCGGTCGCATCGTTGAGCAGCGACTCTGCCTGCAACAGGTTCATCATCCTGCGCGGTATGGGCACCCTCCGCGCAATCGAGGCGACCGCGATCGGGTCCGTCGGTGCCAGCGCTGCTGATAGCGCCAACGCGGCTCCCATCGGTAGGCCAGGGACCAGCCAGGCAATGAAGATGCCGACGATCAACACTGTCGCTACAACCAGGCCGAACGCCATATGCAAGATCGTCCATCGATCCCGGAGTAGCTCGTCGGCGGGGATACGCCACCCGTCGATGAAGAGAAGGGGTGGGACGAGCAGCAGAAAGAAGATCTCCGGATTGAGGTTTATCTCCAGTTGCGGAACGAGGCCGGCAGCGGCTCCGAATGCGATCTGGACCAGCGGTCGCGGAAACGGCAATACGCCAGCGATGCTGCGCCCGACAAAACTGCTGAAGACAACGATTACAAGCAGTATCAAAGAGGTTGTGATGGCGTCCAGCTTGCGGGTCCTCAAGTTTGCTATTCGGGATGTGTGCAGACCGGCATTCTCGTCTTATCGGTGCCGGAGCAATCAATACCGCACGATTTCCGATGACCCACCAACTTGGATCAGTGCGCGGCATCTTGCAACGGACCAAAGCTAACTCAGCAATGCGACCTACCGCATATTGTATCCAGTCCGGTCAGGTGCGCCAACGCCGTCCGGCTGGCCTGGACCGCAATAGGCGAACGCATCGTGCAGCCACACATGGAGAAACGCATGACGACCCAAGTTAAACCAAATCCGAATGCCCCGCGCCCTGCCACCGTCAAAGCCGATGGGGGCAAATCCGCCAGCATGAAAGCCATGGTCTTTGTCGGCCCCGACGAGATCAAGCTCAAGGACTGCCCCAAGCCGGTGATCACCGCGCCCGGTGATGCGATCGTGCGCGTCACGCAGACAACGATCTGCGGGACTGATCTGCATATCCTGAAAGGCGATGTGCCAACGGCCGCACCCGGCCGTATCCTCGGCCACGAGGGCGTTGGCGTGATTGATAGCGTGGGTGCGGCGGTTACCGCATTCAAGCCGGGCGACCATGTTCTGATCTCTTGCGTCAGCGCCTGTGGCACCTGCGAGTTCTGTCGCAAGCAGATGTATTCTCACTGCACGACCGGAGGCTGGATTCTCGGTAATGCAATCGATGGCTGCCAGGCCGAATATGTCCGTACGCCACATGCTGATATGAGCCTCTACCACATCCCCGAAGGCGCCAATGAAGAAGCGCTCGTGATGCTCAGTGATATCCTTCCGACCGGCTTCGAATGCGGCGTGTTGAATGGCAAGGTGCAGCCGGGGAGTTCGGTGGCAATCGTCGGCTCAGGACCTATCGGCCTTGCTGCGCTTCTTACGGCACAGTTCTATTCGCCTGCCTCGATCATCATGATCGACCTTGACGACAATCGGCTCGAGATCGCGCGTAAATTCGGCGCGACCGACACGATCAATTCGTCCGACGGCAAGGCCGTCGAGACTTTGATGAAGCTGACTGGTGGGGCAGGGGTTGATACGGCGATCGAAGCTGTCGGTATTCCAGCGACGTTCGAGCTCTGCGAGAAGCTTGTCGCGGTTGGGGGAACGATCGCTAATATTGGTGTTCATGGCAAACCCTCGACGCTGCACCTGGAGTCGCTCTGGGACCGCAACATCTCGATAACGACGCGACTGGTCGATACAGCGACCATACCGATGCTCTTCAAGACGGTTGCAGCCAAAAAGATAGATCCGACGCTGTTGATCACACATCATTACAAGCTAGCCGATGGTGAAGAGGCCTATGAAACCTTTGGCAATGCCGCCGAGACCAAGGCCCTGAAAGTAATCATCACAACCTGATAGCTGCGGCGCGGGGCTGTTGTCTCGCGCCCACTATTGCAGCAGCGGACCCTCCTGATCGAGATAGGCAAGGTCGAACTCGACCAGATCGACGAGGCGGTCGAAGTCGTGGATTGTCACCTTGCCTTTCTGGAAGGTCAGCAGGCCTCGTTCGCGTAATTCGCGGAGTACGCGGTTGACGTGCACAGCGCTGAGTCCCAGCGCATCTGCCAGATGGTATTGCGTGAGCGGGCAGGCAAAACCGTCGCGCGTACCGCGCGTAACCAGCGTAAGACGTACACTGAGTTCGAGCAGGAGGTGGGCCGTTCGCTCAAGGGCATCGCGCCGCCCGATACCGCACAGATGCTCAACCACCATCGCCTCGTCTCGCGACGCGGCCCAGAGTACCGCGATTGCAAGCCGCGGGTTTGCCGTGAATGCGCTCAGGAGATCACTCTCCAGTACTTCCGAAGCCTCAACTGGCGTGATCGATTCGATATTGTGATCAGCGGTTCTCAGAAGTACCGACCTCAAGCCGAGAAAGTCGCCAGGTATCTGGAAATCAACAATCTGTCGGGTACCATCGCGGAGAATTTTATAGGAGCAGACCCAACCCTCCGCAAGGATGTACGCGGCAGCGTGCTTCTCGCCCTGATGGACAAGGTCGACGCCTGCCACAAAATTTCGGCGGCGACGGTGCAGGCCGTCGAGGACTTCCCGTTCTGTGTCAGTTAGAGCGACGACGTTGCCCAGCTTTCGTGTGATAGGGCTGTGCTTGCTATACAATGATGATGCTTTCGGTTCCTCGCCGGATCAGTCAGGGACTGAAAGCGCATGAACGGTGCGGGATTGAAAGTGATACGCTTGATTGGGGTACTTGTTCCCGCGCCGCTGCTCTGGATCAGTGCGTTCTATCCTGTGGGTGCGACATTGGAGGGCGCCGATTATTCTGGATCCGCGGCGCAGGCCTTTTGGATCATAAAATGAAAGAGCTGCTCAAATGTCTACCAACACGCCAAATGACAATGTGTCTGAAGTCATGGAACCGACGGAAACCGACGCGAAAGCCGCGGCGGCATTGACTATCTGCGAGTCGCTCTTGCTGGCGCTGAATGACCGCGAAATCCTTCCCGAACGTGAGATTATATGCATACTGCGTGATGCAGCAGCAACGCATACTAACGATTCAGGCGTCGACAGACCCTCAAAACTGAATATCGCGGTCGCGGCCCTGATCAATCAAATCATTGATGGCGGCAATTCGGTGCGACGCACATAAGCGCCCTCGGAACATTCAGCATGGCGCTGGCAACAGGATATGTCCTGTCGGAAGCCCTAATGCAGATCAGTTTGGCGCTACATGCCTTGGGCTATTACCATCTCAGACCATGGCCGGACTATTTGACCCCTTTGGGGAGGATCACCTCATGACGGATAGACCGGTTAGTAGAAAACGGACACCCAGGACGCAAGTTTCAGGGTCGAAATCCGGCGTTCTGCGCAACACTGATCCCGCGAAACCCGCACACAAGAAGCGCGGTTCGGAAGCGACCTCGGCTGTTGAGCCAGGCACACCCCGGCGACGCGACTGCGCCGACATTTCGGTATTTGAGAGGATTGATCGCGTCTCCCTGGCCAATGTCGCAAAGGTCACATCAGGACTTGCGCCTTCGGTCATGGTTGAGGCATGGGCCGATTGGGCCGTCCATATGACAGTCTCCCCAGGCAAGCAGTTGCAGCTTGCTGGGTCGGCATTACGAAATGCGCAGGCGTTCTGGTCTGATGCGTTCGGCCTGTCTGGAGCCGAAGCGCCGTCCGACAAGCGTTTCGCCAGTGATGCGTGGCGTGCTTATCCCTTCAACGTCTGGTCTGGCGCGCATCAACGTCGCTGGCAGTGGTGGCAGGATGCGGTGACCAGCGTTCACGGCGTTGCCCCGCCGCACGAAAACCTGATGGCTTTTGTCGCCGGCCTGTTGGTTGATACGGCTGCGCCGTCAAATTCCCCGCTCACAAATCCTGATGTGATTGGGGCGACATGGACCGAATCGGGTCGCAACCTTGCACGTGGAGCAAGGAATCTGGGGCAAGATATCGGTGAAAAGCTCGGCGCGCTTCAGCCTGTCGGGCCACAGGTTTTTGAAGTCGGACGCAATCTGGCCACGCGTCCAGGCAAGGTCATCTTCCGAAACGCTCTGATGGAGCTCATTCAGTACACGCCGGTAACTGAAAGCGTTTATGCTGAGCCAATCCTGATCGTTCCTGCCTGGATCATGAAATACTATATCCTCGACCTGTCGCCGGAGAACTCCTTTGTCGGGTATCTGGTGAGCCAGGGGTTCACAGTCTTCATCATATCCTGGAAGAATCCGGACGCAGCAGACCGTGAACTCGGTATGGATGACTATCTCCGTCTTGGCGTCATGGACGCCCTCGACGCGGTGGAGGCGATTACGCACGGGGCCAAGGTCCATGCTGTTGGCTACTGCCTCGGGGGCACGCTACTCGCCATCGCGGCAGGCGCAATGGCGCGTGACGGGGACGCGCGGTTCGCCTCCTTGTCATTTCTGGCTGCGCAGATTGATTTCACGGAGGCTGGCGAGCTGCGTCTGTTCATTGATGATTCCCAGGTCACCATGATTGAGGACATGATGTCGGAGAAAGGCTATCTGTCTTCCGAACAGATGGCCGGGACATTTGCGTTGCTGCGGGCGCGCGACCTGGTCTGGGCGCCTGCAATCCGCGACTATCTTCTCGGCGTGCGGGGAGATGCCTTTGACCTGATGGCCTGGAATGCAGACGCGACACGGATGCCCGCCCGGATGCATTCAGAATATCTGCGGCAACTCTTCCTCGACAATGACCTGACCGAAGGGCGCTATCAAGTCGAGGACAGGGCGATTGCCGTGTCAGACATCCATACATCTCTCTTCGTCGTCGGCACCGAAGACGACCATGTCGCGCCTTGGCGGTCAGTCTACAAGTTTCACGTATTCGTTGATGCCGATGTGACATTTGTCCTCACGAGTGGAGGACACAATGCCGGCATCGTCTCTGAACCGGGGCATGCTCACCGCCACTTCCGGATAGCGGAAACGCTGTCGGACGCACCTTTCCGCGATCCTGATGATTGGTTCGCCGATACTAGCCAGGCGGCAGGGTCCTGGTGGCCATCCCTGGTCAGCTGGCTTGAAGAGCGTTCCGGCAAACGGGTGCCACCCCCGTCAATGGGCACACGGTCTGGCCGCTATGCCGCGCTGTGTGATGCGCCCGGCACCTACGTTCTGCAGACATGAGACCGTTGGAAAACAAGATCGCACTGGTCATCGGCGTGGCAAACGCCGACTCCATTGCGGCTGGATGCGCAAAGGCATTTCACCTCGCCGGGGCCGAGATTGCGTTGACCTATGCCAACGCAAAGGCAAAGCCATACGTTGCGCCCGTGGCCACGTCTGTTGGGGCATCGCTTCTTTTGCCGCTCGACGTTGAGGTCGATGGCGAAATGGAGGCCGTCTTTGCCGCCGTGACGAAACGCTGGGGACGGCTGGACATCCTTGTTCATTCGATTGCCTTTTGTCCGGCCGGTGATCTCCATGGGCGCGTGACGGATTGCTCAAGACAGGGCTTTGCCCAAGCCATGGATACATCCGTCCATTCGCTGGTGCGCATGGCCAAGCTGGCCGAGCCCCTGATGACGCAGGGCGGGACAATCCTGACCATGACCTATTATGGTGGCGAGAAGGTTGTCGACCATTACAATATCATGGGGCCGGTCAAGGCGGCGCTGGAGGGGGTCGTTCGATCACTGGCTGTCGAGCTTGGACCTCGCCACATTCGTGTGAACGCCATTTCACCAGGGCCGTTAAAAACGCGTGCTGGATCTGGCATCGCCCATTTCGATGAGCTGATCGACGCAGCCCGGCTGCGGGCGCCGGCGCACAGTCTTGTCACGATCGATGATGTCGGGGCCGTGGCGGTCATGCTCGCAAGCGACGGCGCCCGGAGCGTGTCGGGCGACATTGTGTTTGTCGATGGGGGCCTGCATGTCCGGGCATGAGCGGGTCAAGGCCGGATCGAAAATGCAATATATCGAGAACAAGACGTATGCTGAAATTACTGTCGGCGACAGTGCGCAGCTGACCCGCACGTTGAAACAGCAGGATATCGAGCTGTTTGCGGTCATGTCCGGAGATGTAAATCCGGCCCATGTGGATTTGGAATACGCCAAGACCGACATGTTTCATGGTTTGATCGCCCACGGCATGTGGGGCGGGGCGCTCATCTCGACCGTGCTGGGAACCGAGCTACCCGGTCCAGGGACAATTTTTCTCAACCAGAGTCTGCGCTTCGAGGCGCCGGTCAGACTTGGCGATACGGTCGTTGTGCGTGTCGAGGTCACCGACAAGCGGCCCAAGGGGCGGTTGCTGCTCGAGTGTACCTGCGTCAACCAGGAGGGCAAAATGGTGACCGAAGGCGTGGCTGAGGTCATTGCGCCGGAAGAAAAGATGCGCCGACCACGTATTGTCCTTCCCGAGGCACACCTGCACGTTCAGGGCGCACAATATGCCCGGCTGATCAAGGCAACCCATGATCTGGCCGCAGTCCGGACGGCTGTTGTGCATCCCTGCGACAGCCTCTCGATTGCGGGGGCGATGGCCGCAGCGCGTCAGGGCATAATCGTTCCGGTTCTGGTCGGGCCCAGAAAGCGGATCGAGGATGCCGCCAGGGCAGCGGGGCAGAGTATTGACGGTGTTGAGATCATCGACACCCCCCACAGCCATGCCGCTGCAGCCACGGCTGTCGCGCTCGTCCGCTCCGGCAAGGTCGAGGCGCTGATGAAGGGGGCGCTTCACACTGACGAGTTGATGGAGGCGGTCGTCGATACGGCGCTTGGGCTGAGGTCTGAACGCCGTATGAGCCATGTCTATGTGCTTGATGTGCCGACCTATTCCAAGCCGCTGCTTGTCTCCGATACCGCGATCAACATCTATCCTGACCTCACGGCAAAGCGCGACATTGTTCAAAACGCCATCGACCTCGCTCACGCGCTCGGCATCGCGCAGCCAAAGGTGGCGATCCTGTCGGCTACCGAGACCGTCAATCCCCGGATTATCTCGACAGTTGATGCCGCAGCTCTTTGCAAGATGGCCGATCGCGGGCAGATCACTGGCGGGCTGATCGATGGGCCGCTGGCGTTCGACAATGCGATTTCGCCGGCTGCCGCAGCGACGAAGGGCATCGTATCGCCCGTCGCGGGGGACGCCGACATTCTTGTCGCTCCGAACCTGGACGCTGCGAACATGATCGCCAAGCAGCTGATCTATCTCGCCGGAGCGGATGCCGCCGGCATCGTGCTCGGCGCGAAAGTTCCGATTGTCATGACAAGCCGGGCTGATAGTGCCGTTACACGACTGGCGTCCTGCGCGCTGGCCCAGCTGTTCATCAATGGACCGAGGCCTAGCGTGTCATGACACGCGCCAGTCTGGTCCTCAATGCGGGATCATCAAGTCTCAAATTCGCGGTATACAAGGACGGGCCGGGTACCCGACCAGCTGTTTTGCGGGGCAGGATCGCAGGCATCGGAACCGAGCCGGTCTTCTCGGCGCGCGACGAAGCGGGGCGTGCGCTACCGGAGGACCAGGGGATGCAGCTGGAGGAAGGCGTTGGATATGACCCGCTCATGGCATCGCTTCTGGACTGGCTGAACAGCCGTCAGGGCGGCGTCACCATCGCGGCCGCCGGGCATCGTGTGGTACATGGGGGCCGCGATCATGCAAGTCCGGCACGGGTCGATGCGGCCCTGCTGACCGAGCTTGCGACGCTGTCGCCGCTCGCGCCGCTGCACCAACCCCATAACCTGGCAGCGATCCGCGCCGTCGCTGCAGCCATGCCCGGACTACCGCAAGTGGCCTGTTTCGATACGAGTTTCCATCACACGCAAGCGCGGCTCTCAAAACTCTTTGCCTTGCCGCGTGCGCTGACCGAGAAAGGCATCATCCGCTATGGCTTTCATGGGCTATCCTACGACTATATCGCGGGGATCCTGCCAGATCATCTCGATTGCAGAGCGGAGGGGCGCGTGATCGTCGCGCACCTTGGCAATGGGGCGAGCATGTGCGCCATGAAGGCGCGCCGGAGCGTTGCAACGAGCATGGGCTTCACGGCGCTTGCAGGCCTGATGATGGGTCAGCGCTGCGGCACGTTAGACCCAGGCATCGTTCTCTATCTCATCAGGGAGGTGGGCATGGCGCCTGAAGCGGTCGAGCACATGCTCTACCAGGAATCGGGCCTCCTGGGGGTGTCGGGCATCAGCAATGACGTTGAGCTGCTGCAGGCAAGCGCTGAGCCATCTGCCAGAGAAGCGATCGACTTGTTCTGCGAGCGCGCCGCGTGTGAGCTTGCCGCACTCGCCGTTACAATTGCAGGACTGGATGCCATCATATTCACAGCCGGGATCGGCGAGAATTCGGCGCTCGTGCGCCGTCTGATCTGTGACCGATTGACGTGGATGGGTGTCGTGCTTGATGGCGAGGCGAATGGGCGCTCTGCCGTGCGGATCAGTTCACCGGCGTCAGCCGTGGATGTCCTTGTCCTGCCGACGGATGAGGAGGCTGTGATCGCGCGGTCCACACAAGCCCTGCTGGCGTTGCAGAATGACGAAGTGCCATCGGGCCAGATTGCGCGGGCATAGCGTGCGAAACATCTTATTAGGCTATCGTTTACTGGCAGCGCTTTGCGCTTCATTTCTGATCGGAGGATTGGCCATGGCCGCCGACGGAAGAGCAGGGTATTCGAACCGTTAGTCAGTAGTCACGAAACGGCCCTCACCGACCCGTGATGTGCCCCTAGAACGGTAGACGCCTTGCAGGGTAAAACTGGAAGCAAGGAGTTATGGGTTATGTCGGGACGGATTCGATATACGGAAGAGTTCAAGCGTGAGGCTGTGGCACAGGTCACGACGCGCGGTCACAGCGTGCAAAGCGGATTGGGGTAAGCAGCAAGTCACTGTATGACTGGGTGAAGCTGTTTGGCGATGAGCCAGACACGCGTGCGGCTGACGCCTCAGAGATCAAGCGACTGAAGGCCGAGCTTCGCCGGATGACCGAGGAGCGCGATATCCTAAAAAAGGCAACGGCGTGACTATCGCGAAGGCTCACGGCTGAAGTAAGCCTTCATCAAGGCTCACCGCGCTGAGTTTTCGGTGCGGGCGATGTGCCGTGTATTCGGGGTTCATTTCAGCGGATTCTATGCGTGGCTGAAGTCATCCCTCGGGCCGCAAGCCAGACGCCGCCGTCATCTGACAGGGCTGATCAAGCAGTCATGGTTAGAGAGCGGGTGCGTGTATGGCCCCCGCAAAGTCCATCATGATCTGCTCGGTCTGGGCGAAGACTGTGCCGAGAACACGGCCGCCAGACTGATGCAGGCTGAAGGATTTCGTGCGCAGGTGGGCTACAAGCGCCGTCCCGGCAAGCATCGCAGAAAACCATCTATTGTTGCTGCTAACCAGTTGGATCAGGACTTCAATGTGGCGGCCCCCGATCAGATATAGGTCACCGACATCACCTACATCCGTACCCATGAAGGCTGGCCCTATCTGGCTGTCGTGATCGATCTGTATGCACGCAAAGTTGTCGGCTGGTCGATGCACTCACGCATGCACACATCGCTGGTTCTGAACGCCCTGCTGATGGCGGTCTAGCGTCGCAAGCCGAGTGGCAAAGTCGTGATCCATTCAGATCAGGGGGCGCAGTTTACCAGCCAGGAATGGCGCGACTTCCTGAAGGATCACAATCTGGAAGCCAGCATGAGCCGACGCGGCAACTGCTATGATAATGCCGTCGCCGAAAGCTTCTTCGCTTCACTCAAAACCGAACGGATCAGGCGGAAGATCTACAAAACACGACAAGAGGCCCGCCAGGATGTGTTCGATTATATCGAGCTGTTCTACAATCCAAAGCGAAGGCATGCTAAGAACGCGATGCTGTCACCCGCAGAGTTCGAAATGGCAGCAAAATGAAGTCGTCGGGCGTCTACATTCTTAGGGGCACATCAGTTAGGATGTTTCACTGCATTCCAATTTGATAATTATATGTCACAGACAGAGGAAAGCAACGGTTTGCCAATTTCATGTTAAGTTGAGAATTCAAATTGCGCAGGATGTCACTCAGTCTTGCTCACCCGCTGTATTGCCGTTTTGATCTGTATTTCGGCGGCGTCAAAAATATTGCGTTCCTTCTTTTCTGTGAACATTGATAGCTCCGTGCATGCGACAATGACAGGACAAACATGACTGTACTCAAGAATATGGTCCTGAAATATTTTGACATCTTCGGCGGTTTCGGTGCGCGCGTAAACTTTCAGCCGGAAGGCATCGACAATTGCTACCGTTTTTCCGGACGCAGACGTTGGATTCACACCCATATTTCTTAGCGCGTCAGCCCAGTAAGGTGACGTCATAGTATGCGCCGAACCGAGGACCACAGCGTTATCGGCTTGGGCATTCCTGAGACAAGCAAGTGTTTCGTCAACAGGATGAATGACGCGAGCAGCCGCGCTGAGAGTCGGGAGTCGGTCAAATGTTTCATGCAAAGTCATATTTGGGATAACCACGACATCACACTCCGACAGTCTGTTGAGACCGTCTTGCAACGCAGGTTCAAGTTCGGGGAAGTTGCATGGCAAATGCTTGTTGATGATATCGAAGTTCATTTCTTCCAGCAGTACTGGGACGGCCCTGGCGCCAGACAGCTCACAGATGCGGCTCAAGTAGTATGCCGTGCTGCGTTCGCCCAAACTCAACAGCCCTATACCCCTATCGGGGCTCATTTTCGAACCATGATGATATCCAGGAAATAGTCATCAGAATCCCGCAATATGCCGGTTATCTGAAAGCGCGTATTTCCAATAATATTCTCGACAAGCTTCAGGTCATATTTACGCGAAATTTCAGTATGGATTCGTTCGCCCTCAGCAAAATCAAAGCTTCGGTCCAGCACCTCGATACGAATGGATTGTTCGATCAAGCTCACAAGGTAGCTAGCTGCGATGCCGGTTTCTTCTGAATATTCCGCCGTATGCTGAAAGGTATTTAAGTCAAACTCGCCGCCGAGTTCCCGTTTGATGCGGGCGAGCAGGTTTAAGTTAAAGGCTGCGGTTACTCCGCCAGCGTCGCTATAGGCTGGCAATATGATATCGGCGGATTTAATCTGATCTACGCCGAGTATCAATCGGTCCGCCGACTTGAGGCAATCAGACAACTCTTCCAGAAATATCGCTGCTTTCAGGTCCGTGAGGTTGCCAAGATTGGAGCCCAAATAGAGGACCACACGCGGCGTTTCGGTTTCATACAGTATGTTCAATTGCTCAAAATAGTCACCCGTTTTTGGCGCGATGTGCAATTCCGGCAAATGCTCCGCGAGGCGGGCTTCCAACTGCTTGAGAACATGTGAGGAAATGTCTACCGGAACATAAGTAAAGTCATACCCCGCCGCCAATAGCCCTTCGAGAAGGTGCAGAGTCTTCTGACCGTCTCCGGCCCCGAGCTCCACGAGTTCAAAATGCATTGTGGGGACTTGCCCGAGCGCTGCGATCAACTCGTTTGTCTGCTGCGTGAAAATATCCATTTCCGCGCGAGTGAGATAGTATTCAGGCAGGTCCATAATCTTGATGAACAGTTCGTCGCCCAGGGCGTCGTAAAAATATTTCGACGGTAAACTTTTCGGGGTGGCGCCAAGCCCGGCGACCACATCTTTTGCAAATTGGCTAAACATCTATCTTGCGAGCCGTAACCCGGAGAATTGCCACCGTTTGTCAGGATGAAAAAAGTTCCGATAACTAGCCCGAATGTGTTCTTTGGGTGTGACACAGGAGCCGCCTTTCAACACAATGACATTGCTCATGAATTTGCCATTATACTCCCCAAGAGTTCCATCTTCGGGACGAAAGCCGGGATATGGCACAAATGGGCTCGCGGTCCACTCCCAAACATCGCCAAAAAGTGCTGAGATTTCGGCTTGCCGGGTCGGCTGGGGCGCGGGACGCAAACGACCGGAGTCCAAAAAGTTCCCCTGCACAGGTTTGGCTTTGGCCGCGAACTCCCATTCTGCCTCAGTCGGAAGTCTCGCCTGAGCAAAGCGCGCATATGCGTCGGCTTCGTAGAATGAAATATGATGGACTGGCGCGTCGGGATCGACGGGTTGCGCGCCGCGCAAGGTCTGGCTCCACCATTCGCCGTCTTGTTCAAACCAATAGAGCGGGGCGGTCCAGCCGCGTGCCTGGCAGACCGCGAACCCGTCTGATAGCCAGAAAGACGGGTCGCCATATCCACCAGCGCTCATAAAGGTCATCCATTCCGAATTCGTCACAGTTCTGCTGGCTAATTCAAATGGATGGACAATAACTTCGTGAGACGGCGCTTCGCAGTCGAAATGGAAATCGGCACCATCATAGCCTAACGACATGACGCCACCTTGAAAGCTCACCCATGCGCTGGACCCTGATAGTTTATTGTATGCGAGCGGTTTAGCGGGACGATAAGCTGGCCGGAGCGGGTTTTGTGCAAAGAGGTGAAGAATATCAGTTAGCGCTAATTCCTGATGCTGTTCCTCGTGAGCCAAACCCAGCGAAAGAAGACCCAAAGCGCGCAGGTTCCCCGCGACGATGAGCGCCTCCATATGCGATGTGACATGTCGTCTGTAATCCAGAACCCGTTCAAGCGTCGGCCGGGTAAGCATTCCCCGACTCCCTCTTTCATGACGCTCTCCAACGCCATCATAGTAGGAGTTAAACAGGTAAGAAAATTGAGGATCGAACCGCGCAGTGTCGCCGAGTTCGGGTGCCACAATAAATTCTTCGAAAAACCAGCTCGTATGTGCGAGATGCCACTTCATCGGACTGGCGTCAGCCATCGACTGGACGGTTGCATCCGCGTCGCTCAGGCCCGCAGCTAAGTTCCCAGTGTTCGTCCGAACTTCTTGAAACCGCGTTAAGGAAGCGTCGTCGCGTTTGAGGGTGGCAACGTCTGAGGCAGAGGGAAAAACCATGAATTGTCCTTATAAGCCTATCTTAAGACAACAGTCGGGTCAAAGATAAGTTCCGTCCGACGCCCATGTTAGCCTGACGAGCGCTTTGTAGTATAAAGTCGGTTTACAGATGTATTCAATGACCTTGAGTCACCCGATGAAGAACCTCTTAGCCTCGCTCCGCCTTCATTTTCGAAATCACGAAGATTTCTACCCGGAAAGTAAGCCTGCAGACATTGATACGGGGTCATCTTATGCCAAACTAAGCAACCATACCGTACATTTCGGTTGCTCAAGATCGAGTGCGCTGATCTAAATGTCGCGCAAGTAATTTAAATCCGAAGCGCTCTCCGTCATCCCAGGCGTTACGGTCATTACCGTAGGTGGGAATGCCCCCATTCGAATTTAACGCGTGAGCTAAATGCATCAAATTCCATGTCATTATAGTCGTATTTCGTTGCGTAAACTCGCTTTCATATCCTGCTGGCTTCCCATCAACATCGTCGCCGAAAGAAGGTCCGGGACCAATTTCGCCGATCCAGCCGCAATCGGCTTGCGGCGGAATTACATAGCCCAGATGCTGTAATGAATAGAGCAAACTCATCCCGCAGTGTTTCGCGCCGTCCTCATTACCCGTTACCACAACGCCCCCAACCTTGCCGTAAAATATGCTTTGACCTTTTTCATTAAGTTTGCCGCTCATGGCATAGAGACGTTCGATGGCAATACGACATATAGAACTCTCCACCCCTAACCAGATCGGCGTACCAATGATGAGAATATCTGCCGACTTGATTATCTTCCAAAGCTCAGGCCATCGGTCCGCCTCATAGCCATGATCAGTCATGTCAGGATATACGCCGGGCGGTAAATTGTAATCAGCCATATGCAGCGTGGAGACTTCCACCTTTGCCGTTTTCATTAATCCGGTAACGGCATTTAAAAGCAATTGTGTGTGCGATTGCGTGGCATCTCGCTTCAAGGAACAGTTGAGAATAACAGCTTTTAAACCGGAGTAGTTCGGTAAATCTGACATGATTTGCTCGTAAGATGTGAGGTGAATTGATACGCGCTTATATTTCGGCCTCGCTCTTGGACCCATACCAGACAAACACCGCAATCATGAAAAACATTACCGCCATGATGAACAGCATCGGGCTCTCACTTGCATTTGGATCGGACGACATCGGCGTCGAGATGCCGAGAACAAATATATGCGAAAGGATTGCGCCGCCGATTACAAGTGTCGACAAAAGAGCGCCCCACACCCGGCGTCCAAAGATTAGAAGAAGCCCCGCAATGATTTCGAGGGACGCCGTAAGATATTTAAATTGCGGCTCTACAAACCCCAGAGCCAGTCCGTATCTGGATGCCAAATTCTCTTCCAGCAACTGAAAGATCGGAACATCTCCAAAAAATTTCATTGCCCCCATCGCTATCATAAAGAATGCAAGAACATATCCTGCCCATTTTGCAAATTTTGCCATTCTCAAACTCCCTCGAATAAAATTCGTCTTGATGGAACGCTTAAGCCCTCCGGGTGTTCCCCTATAATATGATCGTGTGCACGCAGAGGCGCGCTTTCCAAGGCATCACGAATAAATGCGGCATACTCGAAGCATGGCTTTCGAGTTCAGGAGGACATATGGATCAATTTTCAAATTGGCGTCGCGGCATCGCAACCATTCTCGGGATCGTCATATTCCTAGTCGGAGTCACCCTTGGAACTGGTGGCTTCATTTTATTGCTTGAAGGCGGATCATTCTACTATTTGATCGCAGGCTTGGGATTGATTGCATCGGGAATATTTCTTTTCAGAGGGTCTTGGATTGGTGCTCTAGTATACGCCGCCGTTTTTCTCATCACCCTTCTCTGGGCGTTTTGGGAGGCCGACGGCAACAATTGGGCGCTCGTCCCCCGTCTTGTGGCTCCGTTGATTTTGATGATTGGCATCTTGCTCGTACTGCCCGCGCTGAATTGGAAGGACCGTAAAGCCAGTCCGATAACGAATCTTGCGTCTTTTGGTTCGATTGGCGCGTTGGTCATAGCGGCCGTATTTGTGCCCGTTTTTTACGGTCAAAATCCAGTCGTGCAAGATGGAGAATTCCCATTATCTTCGGCAAATAATGAGTCCTCCGACCCCGGTTCCGGTACAGGTGTTGACTGGTTAGCCTATGGCGGAACCAAGGAATCGCGGCGTTACTCCCGATTGGACAAGATAACTGCCGACAATGTCGACAAGCTGGAACCGGTATGGACTTTCCACACTGGCGACATGCCAAAGGGCGAACTTGCCGACAGCAAATATGGGGCTGAGATGACACCACTGAAGGTCGGTAATAGCGTTTTTATCTGCTCGGCCAAGAACATACTAATCTCACTCGAACCGGGGACTGGTCGCGAGAAATGGCGATACGATCCAAAGGTTCCGGACGAAAACATTCCCTACACGGCAGCTTGTCGCAGTGTCACCTATTATGAGCGAGCGGAGAAAACCGGTGGGCAATGTGATGCGCGCATTATTGAAGGAACGCTTGATGGCCGCATCATAGCCGTTGATTCTGAAACGGGGCAACCGTGCACGGAGTTCGGTGACAATGGGCAGGTCGACATGACTATCGGCATGGGCGAATCTGAACCCGGTATGGTGGCAATGACGTCCCCACTTACAATTGTTCAAAACGTCATTGTTACAAATCACCAGGTTAAGGATGGTATTTCGATAGACGCTCCCTCAGGTGTACTGCAAGGTTTCGACGCGGTAACTGGCCAACATCTTTGGGCGTGGGATATGAACCGCCCCGATCTTGTCGGTCGCCCGAACTCCGGCGACGAATTTAGTCGCGGCACTCCAAACTCGTGGACCGCGACTTCCGGCGACGAAGACCTGGGCCTTGTCTACGTCCCAATGGGAAATTCTGCGGGAGACTACATCAGTTATGATCGCTCGGACGCCGAACTGAAATACGCCACAGCTCTCGTCGCGATGGACGTCAAAACGGGAAAGCCGCGCTGGCATTTTCAAACCGTCTATAATGATGTCTGGGATTATGACCTCGGGTCCCAGGCCAGCCTGATCGATTTTGAGGTCAACGGACAAAAAACGCCCGCTCTTATTTTGCCATCGAAACAAGGCGATATTTATATTCTTGATCGACGCACGGGTAAGCTCCTGACCGGAGCCGAGGATCGTCCGGTACCGCAAGGCGGCGTCCCTGAAGAAGTCCCGCTTCGGGCGAAAACCCAACTGTTCTCGACCTACCACACATTGGCCAAACCTGTGCTCAAGGAGCGCGATATGTGGGGTATGACGTTGATCGACCAGATGGTGTGCCGCATCAAATTTAGGAAGGCGGCCTATAATGGCATGTACACGCCGCCAACGGCTGATCAGCACTGGATTCAATATCCCGGGTATAATGGCGGTTCAGACTGGGGCGGGGTCGCTGTCGATCCCGTCCGAGGCGTTATAATCGCGAATTACAATGACATGCCGAACTATAATCGCCTGGTCCCGCGCGAGACAGCCGATAAGCAACTCGAAGGAAAAAGCGTGGGTGGCCATGCGGCGCTCGCACCGCAAAAGGGCGCTAAATACGCTATCGATGTTAATGCCGGATGGCGCATGAAATCCACAGGTCTGTTATGCAAGGAGCCGCCCTATGGGGGCCTGCGCGCGATTAATAGTCAAACGGGCAAAACCATTTGGGACAGACCGTATGGCACGGCTCGAAATAATGGGCCGTGGGGTATTCCGTCCAGACTTCCCTTTACGATTGGCACGCCGAACAATGGCGGGTCTGTCGTGACGGCCGGCGGCTTAATCTTCATCTCGGCAGCAACGGATGATTTGATTAAGGGGATTGATATTCAAACCGGAGAAACGCTCTGGAGCGATGTCCTGCCGGGCGGCGGCCAAGCAACACCCATGACTTATGAACATGAGGGGCGACAATATGTTCTGATAATGGCCGGTGGACATCATTTCATGGAAACCAAAATTAGCGATGTGCTCGTCGCGTATGCCTTGCCGGATTAGTGCTGGTTTCTTTTCGCTTTTTCAATTGCCCCTAAGCGGCCGCATCACCCAAATAACGTGGGATACGCCACTCGCCAATGGCCACTTTGGCCCCGAATGTTACCGTCCAAATTTCGGAACCCAATGTCGCCTTTTGTTTAGGTTTCCAGGACGCCCGCCTTGGCCAGCCGGTTGCTCCACGTGTGATGGCGGGCGTCGTGGAAGGCTCAATGCCTGACGCGCGGACGGTATGGACTGCTATGGGGATTTGAACACTGCGCCTGCTTCTGGCGTTCAGGGAGTAAGCACGTCCGGTCGTCGCGGTCGGTGACGCGCACGGCGGATGTCGCCCATCAGGGCCTGTTCTGGCGGATCAGGAGGGGTGGTATTGCCAGGATGGGTTTGGCCCGGACGCAGTTGACTGTCGCCGCCAATGATGACGAACGCAAGGTGGCAGAGACGCGCGCGTTGGGCGGTGGTCATGAGCTGTCGATCCTTTCTGGCGGCGATCGTCGTCGCAGACGGGACGCGGGGGTGATGAGTTCGATCAGGATCATCCGTCCACCGCAGCAGGCGCATGCCGTCGGTGCGGGTGCTGGCGCGGCAGGTTCGGGCGCGGCCTCGCATGCCACCTCCTGCAGAGGCAGTATGCGATCTGCGAGCAGGTCTCTGATCTGATCGACGGCGTCTCTGCGCTGTGTGTTGGCAAGGAACCCGACATGACGGATACGGTGCAGGCCATCTGGGAGGACGTGTTGCAGGAACCGCCGGGCAAACGCAGAGACAGTAAGCGTCATGACGCCGTATCTCGCCTCGCCCTGCTTACGATAGTCCTTGACCCGGAACGTCACACGCTGGCCGTCATAGGCGGTGATCCGGCTGTTCGAGATGGCGATCCTGTGCGTATAGCGGGCAAGGTATGAGAGCACTTGATCCGGCCCGGCGAACGGTCGCTTGGCATAGACAACCCAGTCCCGCTGGCGCTGGCGCTTCAGGAGCGCCGCAAACGCGGCCGCGTCTGCCAACGGCGCAAGATCACCGTGGAACCCAAGCTTGCCTGCAGCATGGAGACGGGCGAGCGCCTCGCACATCAACCGGCGGAACAGGCGCGACAATACCCGGACGGGCAGAAAGAAGTTCCTGCGGCAGTCGATCCAGCGCTGGTCATCCGGCGCAAGGCCGCCGCCGGGCACGACGCCATGGATGTGAGGGTGATGGGTCATCGCCGAGCCCCATGTGTGCAGGACGAGGGTCGCGCCGAGCCTTGCGCCAAGATGCCTGGGGTCAGCTCCGATCGTCATCAGGGTCGCCGACACGGCCTTGAACAGGGCGTCATAGACGACACGCTTGTTCTGGAACGCAACCCTTGCCAGCGGTGCGGGCAGCGTGAACACGACATGGTAATAAGGAACGGGTAGAAGGTCCCGCCTGCGTGCCTCCAGCCAGTCATATGAAGCCGCTGACTGACATCGCGGACAATGCCGGTTGCGGCAGGAGTTGTAGGCAACATCCATTGTTGCGCAGTCCTCACAGCGGGTCACATGTCCGCCTAGCGCAGCCGTGCGGCATGACAGGATCGCGTTGACCGCCTTGTGCTGGTCGCGCGAGAGACCCTCACGCAAGGCGGGGCCAAGGCCGCGGAGAATATCCGCGACCTCAATGGTTGGCCGGGGCATGCCGGTTCAGTCCGCCGGTGCGATGACGGGCAAACTGTCAAACGGGCTCGCAACGTCCTGCAGCAGCTTCGGCGAGACATGGGTGTAGATCGAAGTTGTCTCGAGCTTGGCATGGCCGAGCATCACCTGGATGACGCGGACATCGACGCCGTCTTCCAGAAGGTGAGTGGCGAAGGAGTGGCGCAGCGTGTGCAGGGTGACACCTGCCGTGTTGCGGATATCCGCTGCATCAACGGCGTGCCGGAACTGTCGCGAGAGCTGGCGTGTGCTGATCGGGCACATCTCACCGCTCCGGCTCGGAAACAGCCAGACTTGCGGCCGGGCGACCTGCCACCATCTACGCAGGACATCGATCAGCTGAGGCGACAGCTTGGCCTTGCGATCCTTACGGCCTTTGCCCTGCTCGATCCGCAAGGTCATCGACCGGTTGTCGATGTCGGAGACCTTGAGGCTGGCCGTCTCCGACGCCCGCAGGCCTGCGCCATAAGTGACGCTCAGCGCCGTCCTGTACTTGAGACCCGGTGCCGCAGCGATGATGCGGGCCACCTCCTCGCGCGTCAGCACGATCGGTAGCCTGCGTTGCTCGCGCAAGATCGGCACACGTTCAACATCACCGCTGCGGCCCAGCGTGAAGCGCAGGAAGAAACGCAAGGCCGTTGCGTGCGTGTTGATCGTTGTCACACCGAGCGCCTGCGACTGCAGGTGAAGCAGGAAAGTCCGGGCATCGTCTGCGGTGAGATCGCCGGGCCTGATGCCCGTGTGATCACAACATGCACGCACAGCGCGGACATAGTTCTTCTGGCTTGCGGCAGACAGCCCCCTCAAGGTCATGTCCTCGATCATGCGCTGGCGAAGGGGGTGGATCGGTTGAGTGTCGTTGCTCATGACTGGAGCCTCCGTAAGGGCGCTCCCAGACCATCCGGGGCGACCCGGAAACATCAGACGGTTATGTTCATCCCCAATGCAGCAACGCTCAACTCGCGCGCGAGCGCGTTAGTGCCCTGGCGATTTTCTGCCATTGGATTTGGCTGCTGCCAATGACCGCTATCAGGTTTCTTGAGCCGAAGGCGAATGGCTTCATAGTCGTCAGGAGCAGACGAATGAATGCCCGTTGCCTTTGGCCTCCCAAAGCGTCATTTTTCGAAATGATTGAGGGACTCTAGGCGTTCAGGTCACCTGCCACGAGCACTTCAAAACGCAGTCGCGAAATTTGCGCGTCGGTTATGCCGGGAGTGCCTTTGTCAGCGTCCGGGTCGTTAGGCCCAGAGGTGAATAAAGGAATACTCTGATCGCCTTCATCCAGGCGATCACGGAGCGGTTCCCATTCCCGAACGCGTTCAACGCGGCGGAAGCGCGGACGTAAAGGTGTATCGAAAAGGGACACTATGCGGTCGGTAGCCATGACATTGCCTTTCCCAGTCAAGGCAAGCAACGTTCGCGCCAATCGTCGGAATCGGCGCCGACAAAATCCGGCCTGAGACCCATCTGGTCACGCCGTTGAATGAGGTTGCGTTGGGGAGCGGTCCGCTAGCCGCTGGCGTCATCCATGTCAGAGAGGTCACCATCACGCTTCAGGCAGGCCGCGAGCCGCTTGCCGCGTTGCTGTCTCTCAGCCCATTCACGGTCAATCACATCAAATATCGGCCAGTACTTTTCGCCGAGCGTCGTCACAATTCTTGCGGCGACTGTCCGGGCTGCCTGCAGGTCCTCGTTTGAAATCGCCATAGTGATGTGACCGCTGGAGTTGTCTTCAGATGTTTGGAAACTTTGAAACCAAGGCTTTTCTGGCCTTCCTGAATCCGGTATCGCTCGCCATGAAAGCTTCGAGCATATGCGGAACGAGTGCCTGGGCGGACACGTCGTTGCCATTGATCCGGCTATGAACGTGGGCATAGTCCTCCAACTCTGTGATCAATAACGGGTCCATCAACAGGGTCAGTTTCTGCGGTGTCCGGTCGGGCAGTGGTCCGATTTTCAGACTCATGTCGTTCATGGCGTTTTGCCTCCTGCATAGGGCTTCAGAATGATATCCTTGTTGACGATGATGCCGAGCCGCCAGCCTGGCCGGATCGTGATCGTCGGCTGGACGTCAAGATTGCGCCGGACAAGGTCCTGGCCGGCCTGATTTACGCCGGTTTGGGCTGACCTGCGTAAGGCTCTCGCAATGTCGCCTTCATCATCGCTCGCAAGTTCGGAGCCGACGCCCAGAAGTGTCGACAGGGCCACGCCCTGCAGCAAGCGCCAGGCGTGATAGTCGACCTTGTCTTCAAGCCCTGCATATCCGCGCGCATCGACGCCGGCGAGATTATCGATACGGATCGAAGTGCCATCCGGCATGATGATCCTTGTCCAGACAAGCAAGGCGCGTGATTGTCCGAACGCGATCACACTGTCATAGCGTCCGACGACACGCGCCCCCTGAGGGATGAGTTCAGTCTGTCCAGTGATCGTGTCGTAGACGGGGCGCGTCACCTGGGCGATGACCTGGCCCGGCAGATCAGAATTTACGCCTGTCAGCAGGGTTGCCGGAATGACCGTGCCTGCCATCAGCTGCCAGGGCGAAACGGGCGTCTCGAGCTGATAGGGATTGTAGATGGACGCATCCGGCTCTTCGCTCAGGAAATCCAGCTTGCGCACCTGCCGGTTTGGATCCTCGCTCAGGGCAGATCCGAACGCGCCCGGCGCAGATGCGACAAGCGCCGACAAGTCTGGAAACGGAACCGAAGGCGCGCGGTAGCTCGTGTCGCGAGACACATCTGCCGACGCCATCGTCCGCTGGCCGATCGGGAAGAACACCCCGCTCCCGCGCGCGGCATCCGACATGGCTGCCTCACGCGCGGCCAATTCTGCTTCGCGCATGGATAGCTGAGGATCTTCGTCATGCGGCGCTGCGTTATACGCATCATCAAATGCCATGCGCCCTTCACGCCGGGCTTTCAGGATGGGCGTCCCGAGATCACCGGGCAAAGGCGGGCCGAGCTCAGGCGCGTCAGGTTTCACATCACTGTAGCTTGCCGGCAGGGCTGCGAGCCCCTCTGCGGTCGGCTTGCTGGCGGTCGAGTAGAGTTCCTTGCCGGCCGTTTGCGCGTTCCTGTCCGGAGATTGCAGGGCAAAGGCTAGCGATCCGAGGACAATTGCGCTGGCTGATCCAAGCAGGATGACAAGCGCGCGCTTCGAGAACCGGCGCACCGGCCGCGGTTTCCCCCGGATCTCGAGCGCCTCAGGGGCGGGGATGGATGCTTCGCTCATTGACCCGGCGCGCCCAGGTCGGACCGCGCGATGCGCACGACGTCCTGCTTCTTTTCGCCGAGCCGGAGCTCGGCCTTCGCAAACAGGCGGTCGACCACATAATAGTCGCCCGACATGCGATAGTTCACGAGCTGGGCTCGACCATCCCGGCCGATCACGAACAAAGCCGGCGCGTCGCCCTGGTCGAGCCGGGCCGGAAACTGGATGTAGACCTTGCGGCCATCATCGAACACGCGCTCGGGGCGCCAGTGCGGCTTGTCGCCGGCAAGCGCATATCGAAACTTCAGCCGGTCGAGCTGGAGGCCTTGCGGCGCGTGCGTCTCAGCAGACCGCGGCGCGGCATTGGCGACGCGGGTCACGAGTTGCTGGTCGGCGTAGCGCCAGGAGACGGCGGCCATATAGGTTTCCTGGAAGGCCTGAAGCTCCAGGTGATAGGCCCGGCGTGACGTCGTCACGATCAGGTTGGTCTTCAGGCCCGGCTGCGTCGGCTTGACCAGAATATGGGCCTGCGCGGTCGATCCCGTGCCCGACACCGTATCGCCAAGCACCCAGCGAACGGTGTCACCGGCTGAGACCGAAACCAGTTCCTCGCCCGGCTCGAGCGCAATGTCAGTCACCTGCTCCGGCGCGCAATAGACCTGGTAGAGCGCGCCGATCGTATAGGGATAGACCTGGATCGCGTTCATGTAATTGTCGAGCGAGGGTTCGATGGAGGCCTTGCTGTTAGCCGTCTCGATCGCTTCATAGGGTTTGAGGGATGGCCCTACAGCATCGGTAACGGGCAGGGGTTTCAATTGTCCCGGCATTGGCACCGGATGATAGGTCGTCAGCACGAGCGGCGCGGGCGCATCAGCCAGGCCGTCTTCCGGTTCGGACAAGAGATCCTCGGCGAATGCCGCGTCATCGGCCACTTCGGAATCGAGCACGATGTCGGGCGCGCCAGCGTCAGAGGGGAAGGTTTCGCAAGCTGCAAGACAGGTTGCGCCGAGAAGGATCAGGGCAAGGCGTTTCATGAGGATCTACTCCTGTTTGTGGTCTTGCGACCAGTTGAGGCCGTGGACGTAGAGTCCCAGCGGATTGGCACGGAGGGTTTCGACATCGCGGGGCGGATCGATCACGATGGAGAAGACGCCGGTATGGTTTGACTGGCCGGTCTCGGCGCCGTTGCGGAATGCGGTCTCACGCCAGCGCACGGTGAAACTATCATCGGATGAACGGACCACGCTCGTCACATCAACCGAGACCGAGCGGTGGCCGAGATCGGCAAAGGGATCATTGTCCCGGGCATAATCGTTCAGCGTGGCCGCAGCCCGGTCGGTTGAATAGGCATAGGCCGTCAGCCAGTTCTGGCGCACGACGACCGGATCAATCGAGACAGAGCGCGTATGGGTGACAAAGTCTGCAAGATGAAAGGCGATCTGCGCATCGGTCGGCTCATAGCGCCCCTCGGCCGGCCCGACAGCGCGCACCGCGCCGTCGCTGGTCAGCTCGACCACATAGGGCGTCACGATCGACTGGGTCGAACGCCAGACAAGCCCGCCCGCAAGGACGAAGGCCAGTCCAATCGCGCCCAGTGCGGCAAGTCGCCAATTGGCCGCCTGCACCCTGTAGGATCCAATCCGGTCATCCCAGGCCTGCGCGGCGCGCTGGTAGGGGGTGACAGGTTCGGGCGTGTCGCCATAGGCCGACCGGTCGCGTTTCCAGAGCATGCTCATCTAGTCCTCGTCTGTTTTGAGTTGCAGGGACGTGCCGGCGCCGGGCCGGTCGCCATCACGCACGACAGAGGCCGCCATCATGCTGGCATCACGCGTGGCCTGGCTGCGCCGGATACGGCTTGCCCAGTCTGGCGCGGCGCGGGCCTCGGCCGGCATGGACGTACCGCCAGAGCCGCCGGTCGCGGCGAAAGCTGCCCGGCTTCCGGCCTGTGAACGTGCCCCCGGATTACCAAAGGCGCGGCGCGCAAAGCCTGCGGCGCCCGAGGCGGCCGTCTGGACGCCGGCGCTGGCGACCCCGCTCATGCCAGCCGCCGCCGCGCCCATTCCGGTCTTGCCGGAACTTGCTGCGCCGAGCGACCAGGCCGTGCGGGCCCCGCCTGCCATGGAGGCGGCCGCACCGACCGCGCTGCGGCTACCTCCGGCCACGGCAGAGACGGCAGACTTTGCCACACTGCCACCGGCCACTGTGCCGGCTGCGACCCCTGCTGCGGTGCCGACAGCGGCGCCGGCGCCAAGCTGGGGCGCGCCGGAGACAAGGCCGGTTGCAATGCCGGGCCCGAACAGGCCGAGCGCCAGCAGGGACAGCGAGCCAAGGATGACGGACGCGGCCTGTTCGAGCGTGACATTGTCCGGCTCGAACGTGGCTGTGATCGCGGTGAAGATGGTCGATCCAATGCCGACAATGATGGCGAGCACCATGAGCTTGATGCCGGATGCAATGACATTGCCGAGGACTTTCTCAGCAAGGAACGAGGTCTTGTTCCAGAGCGCGAAGGGAATGAGGACAAAGCCTGCAAGCGTTGTCAGCTTGAACTCGATAATGGTCACGAACAGCTGGATCGCGAGGAAGAAGAAGGCGAGCAGGGTGATCAGCCAGGCGAGGAAGAGGACTGCAATGATCACGATGTTCTCGAAGAAGGCGATCGGTCCGGTCAGCTTCCTGATTTCATCAAGCAGGGGATAGGCGGCGTCAAACCCGGTGGCGGCGACAAAGCCCGGCTTCATCATGTCATCGGCTGTGATCGTGCCGCCGGTTGCATTGAGGCCGAGCTGGGCAAAGCTGGCGAACACAATATCTGCAAGCAGGGCAAAATTGCCAAGGATCAGTGCGAAGGCGCCAACATAGAGCACTTTCTTGAGGAACCGGCCAATAATGTCCGTATCCGGACCCATGGCCCAAAAGAGGCCTGCCAGCGTGATATCGATCGTGATCAGGGCTGTGGTCAGCCAGGCGACATCGCCCTGGAGCAATCCGAACCCGCTATCAATATAGGCCGAGAAGGTCGCGACGAACTGATCGATGACATTGAGATCCTGCATCGCCATCAGTTCCGCGTATAGGCGGCGCCGTCGCCGCGAAACCGGTCATGGCGCACACGGGCCTGCTCTTCGAGCGCGGCCCGCCGCGACGCCTCAACCGTCTCCATCCGGTATTGCGCGGCCATCAATTGCTGCATCTGTATCTGCTGCGCGATGGAGAGCGCGATCAGCTGGTTGCCCGCTTGCGCAACAGAGAGGTTGCCTGAGGCCGATTGGCTCTCGGAGATAAGCTCACTCAGTGTGCCCTCGGCATCGGCGATGGCCGAGACGATGCCCGACTGGACCTGGACCGTATTGGCAAACCCGCGCTGGGTGAGGCGCCACTGGTTCTGCGCCTCAATGACGATCTGCGCGTTTGACAGATCCTCATAGGTTTCTGGAAACGCCTCTTCGTAGCGGCGCTGGGATTCCTCAACCTCATAGGAGATCTCGTCGGCCTCGCGCATCAGCGTATCGATCCGATCGAGCAGGCGCTGCAACTGGTCGATCGAGGCATAGTCGAGACGTTTCAGGTCCTCGGCCTGGTTCACCAGCATTTCGGTCTCATGCTGGAGCTGGCTGACCTGGTTATTGATCTGCTCCAGCGTGTGGCTTGCGGTCAGGATGTTCTGGACGAGGTTCGTCGGATCGAGCACGACATCACCGACGCCCAGCAAGGCCTCGGCGCGCGGCGCGAGCCCAACCAGGCTGAGGGACCCGACGAGGAGCGCGGCTATTCTGCGGCGCATAGCATAGCCTCCCGCGCCGTGATCAGGTCTGCCGCCCAATCAAGCCCCTTGAAGGCCAGCCAGGCCGGCGCAAATCCTTGCCGTCCTGCCGCTTCCAGGACGCGCTCCATCTCGACCTGGTCGGCTTTTGACCCGGCAGCGCAGAAAGCAAGCGCCACGGGGCCGAGTTCCAGATCGAACAGGCGATTGCCGGCCGGGCATTGCAGGTAATAGTCGCGCTTCGGCGTCGCCCGGCCGATCAGTTCCACCTGGCGCGCATTGAGCCCGAACGCATCATAGGTCTTTGCCTGTCCCGGTTCCCCGGCCCGCGCATTGGCAAGGAAGATCCGTGTCGGCGCGCTCTCGATCAGCGCCGGCGCGATGGCGCTTCCCGCGACATCTGAGAGGCTCTGCGTCGCAAACACGACCGACACGTTCTTCTTGCGCAGCGTCTTCAGCCAGTCCCGCAGGCGACCGGCAAACAGGGGATGATCCAGGAACAGCCAGGCCTCATCGAGAATGAGCAGGGTCGGGCGCCCATCAAAGCGCGCGTCCAGTTTCGCGAAGAGATGCGCCAGCACTGGCGCAGCGAGCCGCCTGTCCTGCATCAGGGCTTCCATTTCGAAACAGGCCATGTCGGAGGCGGCAAAACTGTCAGCGTCGGCATCGAGCAGTGCGCCATAGGGGCCTTCCAGCGTGTAGGGCGCCAGCGCCTGGCGGAGCATTGAAGATTGGATCAGGGCGGCAAGACCGGTCAGGGTCCGTTGATGGCGCGGCGCCGCCGCAAGGCTTTGCAAGGCTGACCAGACTGCCTCGCGCACTTCGGGGGCGATCTGGACGCCTTCCTGTTCGATCAGCGCCAGGACCCAGCCTTGCGCCGCTGCCAGGGCGGCCTCATCGGCGAGGTCTGCGAGTGGCTGGAACGCGTGAGCGCCCTCAGGCCCGAGATCATACCAGTCACCGCCGAGCGCCAGCGTCATGGCCCGCGCCGAGCCACCCTTGTCGAACACGAACACTTGCGCGGTCTCATAGCGCCTGAACTGCAGCGCGATCAGGGAGAGCAGGACCGATTTGCCGGCCCCGGTCGGCCCGACAATCATCATGTGGCCGACATCGCCTTGTGTGTGCACGAGCCGGAACGGCGTTGCGCTGGCCGAGCGCGCCATCAGGAGCGGCGGCCCGCCAAGATGCGCATTGCGTTCAGGCCCGGCCCATTGCGCCGATAGCGGCGCCATATGGGCAAGGTCGATTGTATTGAGGAGGGGCTGGCGGATATTGGCATAGGCCTCGCCTGGCAATGTGCCGAGCCAGGCATCGAGCGCGTTCAGGGTTTCAGGCGTTGCGGTAAAGCCGCGGGCATTGATGACGCGCTCAGCCGCCCGGATGCGGTCTTCTGCGACCAGCGGATCAGCATGGGTCAGAACGAGGGTGGCCGTGTAGTAGCCAAATGCAACATGGCCCGCGCCAAGGGCCTGCAGGGCTGCGTCGACATCTGCCGCCTGATTGTCGGCATCTGTGTTAAACAGCGTTGCCGGCTCATTGGTCAGGATTTCGCGGAGATAGGAGACAAGCGAGCGGCGCTTGGCGAGCCAGCCGCGCATGTAGCGGTTCAGGATCTTTTCTGCGTCCGGCCTGTCGAGCGGTATGAACCGGGTCACCCAGCGATAGGGGAAGCCGAGCTGGTCAAGTTCGGCGAGCAGGCAGGGCTCGCTCGATCCGGGGAATTTGCGCACCGTCAGGACTTTCAGTGTTTCGTTGCCGAGCATAGGGGCAAGCCCGCCGGTCACGTCGGTATCTGCGAGCAGGCCGTCCAGGAACATCGGCGTCTTCGGTGCCCGGACTGCATGGCGTTTCAACGAAATGCAGCCGTGCAGATAGGTGAGGGTGGCGTCGTCATTCAGGAACCGGGCCTCGGGCATCAGGTCAGCCATCAGGTCCAGTGCGCGGGCGGTTTCTGTTTCGAACCGGTCAAGGTTCTCGGCAAAGAAACTGCGCGGGGCGTCCGAGGGATCCTCGATAAACAGCTTTTCGACCCGCGCTGTCTTGTCGGCGGGAGGCATCCAGCTGAGGGTCAGGTAGCAGTCGGTCTCAAAATGCCGGCCGGCCTCTTCGAACTGGGCCCGGCGTTCTGCGTCGACCAGCCAGGCGGCAGGATCACGCCACGTGCTATCTGGATAGGTCGTCGAGGCACGGCGATCTGCTTCGAACCAGAGCGCCCAGCCAGAGCCAAACCGGGTCAGGAGATTATTCATCCGGGCCGAGATGGAGACGAGCTCTTCTGGCGTCGAGCTCTCAAGGTCTGGGCCGCGATAGGCGATCGTGCGCTGCAGGCTGCCATCCTTGTTGAGAATAATGCCGGGCGCGATCAGGGCGGCCCATTTCAGATGATCGGCCAGGCGTGCCGGCCGGGCGCGATATTCCCGCAGGTTCAGCATGACAGGTGTCCCTTGTGGCGGACATGCCGGATCAGCACGCCCTGGAATTGCGGGTCACGGCGCGCCGCAAACACGCAGAGCCCATGTGCGATCAGCCAGTAGGCAAGGCCGACACCCCAGAGCTGGAGACCGAGCCCGAGCGCTGCGGCGAGCGTGCCATTGATAATCGTCGCCATGCGCGGCGCGCCCGCGATCAGGATCGGCTCGGTGAGCGCGCGATGGATGGGCGTCACATAGCCGCCTGGAAGACCTGCGCGGCTTGCCATCAGAGTGTTGCCCCGCCGCCGAAGGAGAAGAAGGACAGAAAGAACGAGGTCGCGGCAAAGGCGATCGACAGCCCGAACACGATCTGCAGGAGCTTGCGCATGCCGCCGCCGCTTTCTCCGAATGCAAGGCCCAGCCCGGTCAGGATGATGACGATGGTGGCAAGGATCTTGGCGACCGGGCCTTCGATGGATTCCAGGATCGATTGCAGCGGCCCTTCCCAGGGCATGCCGGATCCGGCGGCATGGGCCGGCAGGACAAACACGAGGGTGATTGCAGCCAGTCTTGCGGCGTTCAGGCTGACAGCTTTTGTCATGTCATGGTTCATGGGCGCGTTCCTTTTCAAGCGTGAGGGTGATGAGGCTGGGAGGCAGTGAGGTTTGGCAGGACGAGCTGGAGGTCCGGGATGACGGGCTGGAGGTCGTAGCCAAAGCGTCCGAGGCCGTTCAGGCGGGCGACCGTCTCGACGCGGCGCGCGCCATTGCGGCGCGCGATAAACACGACGCAGTCCACCGTTTCAGAAATGAGGTCATGCGGGACCGTCGCGGCAGCTTCCCCGACAAGCTGTTCAAGCCGCGAGAGGCCGGCAAGTGCAGAGTTGGCGTGCAGGGTGGCAATCCCGCCTGGATGGCCTGTATTCCAGGCTTTCAGCATATCGAGCGCTTCGGCCCCGCGGATCTCGCCGATAATGATCCGGTCAGGCCGTAGCCTTAGCGTGGAACGGACCAGATCCGACAGGGAGACTGATCCCGGCTGGGTGCGTAATTGCACGACATCGGGCGCGCCGCAGGAAAGCTCGCGCGTATCCTCAAGGATGACCAGCCGGTCGCCGGTCTCTGCCATTTCGGCGAGCAGCGCATTGGCCAGTGTTGTCTTGCCCGATCCCGTCCCGCCAACGATCAGGACATTCTGCCGGTCCGATACGATGCGGCGCAGGGCATCGCCATGATGCCCGCTCATCACCCCGGAGGCGACATATTCATCAAGCCGGATGACCCGGCCCGCGGGCTTGCGGATGGAGAAACACGGCCCCGGCGCAACCGGCGGCAGGACGCCTTCGAACCGCTCTCCGCCAAGGGGCAGCTCGGCCGAGACCAGGGGCGCGAGCGCTGTCGCGTCGCGCCCGACATGGGTTGCGACAAGCCGGATCACGCGCTCGATCTGGCAAGGTGCCAGCACCGCGCCGCAGGCTGACCGGCCGGCGCCATGGCGCTCGACCCAGAGGCGTCCATCTGGATTGACCATGATCTCGATGACCGAAGCGTCACGAAGCGCAGCCATGATGACCGGCCCGAACGCGGTTGCCAGCATGTCACTGGTCCGGGAGAGGGAGGCGGGTTCACGCATCGATCCCGCGCCTCGCGCCATAAGGATCAAGTTCGGCCTCGGAGACAAAGTCAGCCGATGTGGCGGTAAAGTCCTCGACAGCGTTCTGCAGGATCCGGTCGCCGGACCGCAGGGCCTCGGCGACCTGGCCAACAAAGAGATCAAATCTCAGATCGCCTTTTGCCCGGGCTGCATCAAGCTGGTCGGCCGGCAGGGGCGGCGTCACGGTCAGGAAGTAGCGGACAAAGGTAGAGAGGGTTTCACCAAGGATCAGGTGGTGGCGTTCAAGCCGCCCGAACTGGCGCGTCAGCCGGTCGAGCCGGCGCGTGATGGCGGCGTCGCGCTGATCGTCCGTATCGCCGGCAAAGAAGGCGGCGAGCGCGCGGTCAACGACCTTGCTTTCCGAGAGCCCCGGCCGTTTCGCCATGGCCTGCAGGCGCACGCGGTTTTCTGCCGAGATATAGGGCTGGATGCGCGGCTTCATCGCTGCCTCCGTCCGGTCAGGTCGATGCCGGTCGTCTCTTCAAGCCCGTCAGCGATCCCCACGGCATCAAAGAGACCTGCCTGTAGCGGCGCTTTCGGCCTGCTGGTCATCGCGGGCCTTGTCGGGCGCGGGGCAATGGGACGTGGTCCGGTGCTGGACGCGCCGGCACCGCTGGGTCCCGGACCATCATCATCCTGGCGACCCTGGCTGGCCTCATCTTCTGCCGGGATCAGCAGGTCTTCATGCAAGGTGCGCACTTGCTTGCCCCAGTCATCGCCTCTCGCTGGCGGCAAGCAGGTGCCTGCAAGCGGCGGCGCCTTCAGGCGTTCGGTAAAATTTCGGTCTTTATAGTAGCGCAGTTTCCGGGCGAGGATTGGCGGAAAGCCTGCGACCAGGACAAGCTCGTCGGAGGCAGGAAGCTGCATGACTTCGCCGGGGGTGAGCAATTGACGGGCGGTTTCCTGGCGCGAGACCATCCGGTGCATCAGCATCGGCGCCAGGCGTGAGCCGGCAAAGTTCTGCATCGCGCGCTGCTCGGTCTTGGTGCCCAGCGCATCGGAGATGCGTTTCGCGGTGCGCTCATCATTTGCCGCAAAGGCGACGCGCACATGACAATTGTCGAGGATCGCATTGGCGGCCCCATAGGCTTTTTCGACCTGGTTCAGGGACTGGGTAATCAGGAAGGCCTTGAGGCCATAACCGGCCATGAAGGCGAGCGCGCTTTCGAAGAATTCAAGGCGGCCAAGGGCAGGGAACTCGTCCAGAAGGAACAGGACACGCCGGCGCCGGGTTTCTGTCTCCTCGTCAAGGCGCTCCATCAGGCGGCGTCCGACCTGGTTCAATACCAGTCGAATGAGCGGCTTTGTGCGTGAGAGGTCCGAGGGCGGAACGACGAGGAACAAAGACAGGGGCCGTGCGCCGTCAATCATGTCCGCGATCCGGAAGTCGCAGCGCGACGTGACGTCAGCAATCACCGGGTCACGGTAGAGCGTGAGGAAGCTCATGGCTGTCGACAGGACACCTGAGAGTTCATTCTCCGACTTGTTCATGAGTTCGCGGGCCGATTGGGCAATCACGGGATGGACGCGCGGTGCCTCGGCCGTACCGATATGATTGGTGCGCATCATGAGTGTCAGCGTTGACCGGAAGGTGCGCCCTGGGTCTGACAGGAAGCTTGCGACATTGGCGAGCGTCTTCTCTCGCTCGGCATAGAGAATATGCAGGATTGCGCCGACGAGCAGGGAATGAGCGGTCTTGTCCCAGTGGCTGCGCTGTTCGAGCATGCCGTCAGGATCAACCAGGATATCGGCAATGTTCTGGACATCGCTGACCTCGCGGTCGCCCTTGCGCACTTCCATCAACGGGTTGAAATGCGCGCCCGTCTTGTCGGTCGGATCAAACCGCATGCAGTCAGAAAAGGTCGAGCGCCAGCCCGCCGTCAGCTGCCAGTTCTCACCCTTGATATCGTGCACGACAGCCGAGTGCGGCCATGACAGCAGGGTCGGGACAACCAGCCCGACCCCTTTGCCTGACCGGGTCGGCGCAAAGGCCATGACATGATCGGGTCCGTCATGGCGCAGATAGTCTCTGCCTGCTGCGCCAAGGAAGACACCGGCCTCGGTGAGGAGCCCGGCCTTGCGCATGTCGGCTTTGATGGCCCAGCGAGACGAGCCGAAGGTCGAGACCTTCCTGTCCCACCGCGCCCGCAGCACCGCGCCAATGACCGCAATCATGATGGCGAACACGCCGCCTGAGGCTGCAATCAGGCCGCCGCGATCGAACACGTCCGGCGCATAGGCATCAAACGCGAACCACCAGCCAAAAAAGGCCCAGGGCGCATAGAGAGGATAGTCTCCGAGCATGAACCAGGGCTCGCCCAGGCGCGCCGACCAGCCGAGCTGGTAGGCGGTCCATCCGGTCGCAATCCAGAGCGCCGCGATGATCACGGCGAGGACCAGGAAGGCTTGGGAAAACAGGGTCGTATTCGGTTTCATGGGCCCTAGGCTGGGCCAGATCAGATGTCATTGTCGAGAGCAAAAATCGTGTAAAATCAGGTATCAAAACACCATTCGGCGGAGCAGGCTGCCAGTCGCGAGTAGTCAAGCGTAGCGATTGCGAGGCCATATTTTTCCACAACAAGCCCAAACACAGCCATTGTTCCTCTTTCGTTCTGGACGTAAGCCATGCTCATGGAAGACGTCCGCACCTTGATCTATGTCGCGATCCGCACAGCGCCTGCCCATATCAAGCGCGGCCTGACCGCCAGGCTTGCGCTGCAGGGCGACAAGGCGACGTCCGATCTCACCGACCATATCCTCAAAGCGCTCGGTCATTACGAGATCCACCAGAAATCCGGCCGCGGCGCGCCCGACGCATCAGCAGTCCAGTCAGGGCCCCGAAACACTGACCCGGGCCGGACATCGTAATGCCCCGGAAAGGGCGCATCGACCGGCGCCCGCGCATTCCGAAAACCCGTGAATCATGCTCAACCGAGGCAATGAAAACGCAAAACGCCTTCCTGCCTCTGCTCTTCCTGGCGCTTGCTGCATGCGGCCAGGTCAGGGCCGATCCCCAATACGCGACCGCAACCGAGCCTGGCGCTAACCAGATCATCGGCGTGGCGTCAGTCGTGGACGGTGACACGATCGAGATTCATGGCACACGCATCCGGCTGTCTGGTTTTGATGCGCCCGAACGCGGCAAACGCTGCGGCGACATCAATGTCTACCAGAAAGCCGCGCTCTACCTGTCAGACCAGACAGGCGCAAAGACCGTCACCTGCGCCACATCCGGCAAGGACCGCTACGACCGAGCTATCGCAACATGCAGCGTCAATGGAACAGACTTCGGCGACATCATGGTCGGGGCAGGGTGGGCGCGAGACTGGCCGAGATACAGCCATGGCAAGTATGCCCGGGCCGAAGCGACAGCCCGGCAAAGCGGCAAGGGCATCTGGGGACTGGCTTGCCCTGGCGATCTCTGGAACGGACGCAACTACGACTAGCCCGACCAGGCATATCGTCATTCATCTTCCTAATCTGTAGGTCGCGCGTTCGAATCGCGCCGGGGTCACCATTTTTTTCAAGTAAAAGTAGATACTTGTCTGGTGGTCCAATTTGCCGCGCCGCAGCTATTGTGGAATTTTGTGCCAGATTTGTGCCAAATCATTTTGACGGCGTGACCAGCCGGATGGCCTGTAGTTTCAACAGCATCCCCAAAACTTTCTCATATTGCCGCGTTAGCCGCTCGTCGAGAGTGTAGATCTTTTCCGTACGGTCAGGATCCAGGCTTTCGCCCCAGGCCTGCAGGCGTACGGTCGGTCCCCCTCGGGCGCCGGCGAGATGCTTGCGAAAGAAGGGAAGGACCTCAGCAATGAGGAAGCGCTGAAGGCACTCCGCGTTGGGTTCGTACCTTTCTTCGGTTTCGCACGTTTCGAGGAACCATTCGGCCGTTTCTTCGGGCAGGCTCACCAGCGCTTCCGCATAAGCGCTCTTGTCAGGCGTTTCGAGGCGCGCCTCTGCCTGCTCAGCAGCTTGCACCATTTTAGTCCATTCCGCCTCGCTTTGGGCATCCTCGGCATCGCTGGATTTGATTGCGCCGGCTGACGACAGCTCCGGCCTTATGCCGCCTGCTACCGCAAGAGCCCTGCGGGAGAGGCCATCGAACCGATCGTTGCCTGTCCGCCGGTCGAGGCTTGCCATATGCAGGGCCCGTTCGCCGAGCACGAGGCGGCGCCGACGCCAGTCGATCCATGCTAGCTGTATGACCAGCGTCTCTTCAGCAGGCCCCTGAGGGGCATAGCAGGACGTGTAACCGTCAAGGAGGCCTCGCCAGGCCTCAGGCTCCTCCCAGGGCAAGAGCGCCTGTTCATGAGGGGATGCGGGTTCGGTATTTGCAAGTAGGGCCAGCGGGCTTGCCATGGGCCTTATTCCCAAAACCTGCGGTGGCCAGCATGGCGCGGCTGGCCGTGCTCATACCGTCGCAGCCGGGTAAGCACCCGAATGAAGTCGTCATGCACTTCTGCCTCGGCATCGAGCACTTTCCCGAACAGCCGGTCGAAAGTGCGACTGTGCATACCCTTGGGCTTGGGCCCGATCGGTGCCTCGAAGCCGGTCTCTGCCCCGATCCGCCTTCGCAACTTGCCCATGCGGCGTAGCGCGCGGTTGCTGCTGCGCTCCTGGGACGATGCGTAAACGAGGTTCATGCAGTGGCGGCACAGAAACCGTTGAGGACCGACATAAAGCCGCTTCACGCGCGTCCCGCATTTCGGGCAGCCGAAATAGGTCTGTGCCCCGCCATAGTTGCGCGGCGAGGTGAGTAGCGACACGCTCTCCTCACGGCGCTGCCAACTGCCGTCAGGGCCTTTCGAGGCATAAGATAGCCGGATCGCCTCATTGTCGCCGAGGACGCGCACCGACGGCCCGGGAGCGCTATCAGCGCCCCGCCATGAGAGATGGCCGTCATAGCCCTTTTCAAAAGCGCCCATGCGCTTGAGCTGGCTCGCATCGAGCCGGTGATGCGCCTCGACCAGATGCCGGCCCTTGTTGTTGTGTCCACCTGAGCCAAGGCCGCCCATGCTGCGCTCCTCCCGAAATTTGCCCTAAACAGCATGCAGATTGCGTGTGAAATCAACCCGCGTTCCGTCGGCGTTCGTAGGTGTTCGGTATACAGAATGGATCGAGACGCAACCGGGGGGCATCAAGCCTGAGCCATGGAACAATCGGGCCTTTGGGACCACGCCTTGCCGTCGCTAGGTTGCGCACCCACCACACCACCACCCCCCTCTAAATAGGGGGGTGGTGGTGTGGTGGTCGCAGAAACCGCCGAGACCACGCTTCCACACCTTTCCACACTTCACTTGTTAAGGTGTGGAGGAGGAGGTCAGCACCATGCGCGCGCTACGCATAGACAAACGGATAATCGCGAAAGGGTATTTCGGCGGCCCAGTCTGGCCCTTTGTCGCCGGTCGTCACCCCGATTGCGAGCGTTTGATTTGCTTCTGCTTCTGGTCAAAAGCCGTCAGCACTTTGGGGTTCCTTAGCAGTTCATGACTGCTGTCGGCTAATCGCTGCCCTTGAACTTCAAGTTGAAAGCCTGTTTGAATGTCTTATAAAGCAAGGCGGTGGTGTTGGGTGCAATAAAAAATGACGGTTGAAATCCTTGGCCCCGATAAAACGTCCGAACATGCCAATGCGGAAAACTTGAGAGGCGCGTTGATTGCGACCGCGCCAGAACTGGCCCATTCACAAGTCCGGCTAGCGATCATACCTCAGGTTTTTGCAACGAACCGAGAGATCGATTGCGTATTGGTGTTTGAAGATACCCGCCCACTTGGTGACCTGTTCCACACCTCTCAGGGGGTTCCGGTTCAGTCTTTCGTAGCCTGCGTAGAAATTAAAAGTCACTCACCTGACGGCGTGCGCCGCCATGGAACCCATCTGGAGGTGCAATATGACGGTGGGTGGCATGATGCTACCGCTCAGGCAGATGCGCAGGTTTGGGCGCTGAAGGATTTTCAGCAGTTCGCATATATGGGTAAGGCACGGCGTAGCAAAACATACGTGCAATCCGTGCTTTGGCTGCCGCGCGTGCCGCCAGGCGCTTTCACTGGAGCGTTATCGAGTGGACGCACTGGTATCTTCTGTGCGGATTTGAGCTGGGAGCGGTTGATAGATGGCTTCGAGAAGAACAACGCACAGCAAAAGGTGCAAACCCTTGTACCCGCGGGTAGCGACAGCCAGTACCATAGCTACGACAGTCTAGTACAGGCTCTGACGGCGAAAGTGGAACCCACTCGACTCGATTTGAAACGAATTGATGCGCTGACGGAAAAGCGGTTCGATGCGGACAAGCAAAAATATGTTCGGAACCTGGGCAGCGGACTTTTGATGTTCCGCGGTCGCGCCGGTACGGGTAAAACCTTTGCGCTGATACAGATGGCAATTCATCTGGCGCGACAGGGTAAGAGTACCAGGATCGCGACCTACAATCACGGGCTTATCTCGGACATGACGCGCGCGATGACGATCATCCAGGAACATTACAAAGATATCTTTCCGGTTCCCAGGCTGGAGACCCGTTGGATGCTGATGTGGGAGCTGTTTGGGCTCGCATTTGGACACCGTGCGGCTTCACGCACCCGAGAACTTTGCGAAAATCTGGAAGACCGTGAAGCGCTGTTTCTCCGCGCCCTGCGTAATCCGACCACCTTCCTGGAAGAAATGGTGCCGTGCTGTAAATACAAAGCTGCTGGCAAGAATTGCTATTGTGCCGAAGAGAAGCGCGAGACTTGGGCGGACATAAGCGTATACCGCGAGAAATTTCCTCCTCCCTACGATTTTTTACTGGTCGATGAGGGGCAGGATTGGAGCACCGAACACCGTGATCTGATGTACGATATCTTTGGTCCCGAGCGGGTGATTGTGGCCGATGGGGTTGATCAATTCGTAGATCACGTTCGCTGCAATTGGGATCGCGGCGACATACTCAAGAACCGCATCGTGCCCCTGTATACCTCGCGTCGCACGAAGGCGGCCACCTGCGATACCATCGCGGACATTGCCCGCTCTTTGAAGGTGCCGGATTGGGACGTTGAGCCAGACCAGACAGTGACAGGTGGCCGCATCACTGTGCTGGTGGAACCGCAGCCACGCCGCGCTCTTGAGCGCGCTCTGGATTTGTTGGGCGAGGATTTGACTAACCAACCGCACATGCGGCCTGTGGATGCGCTGGTATGTTTGCCGCAAACGGCCGCGACAGCAGGTGCCAATTACTGCAACCTGTTCGAAAAGGTTCAAGAACAAAATCACGCGGACTATTGGCGCGGTTACGACTGGGAAACACGACAGAACCGTGAATATCCTAGACGCCAGACCGCCTTGCGCGCTGTTCTGTACCAAAGCTGCCGTGGCATGGAGGGCTGGACCACGCTGTGCATGGGATTGGATGCGTTTTATGACTACGCCATGGCCAATCCGGATATTGATATAGAAGGCTTGCGTGATGAGCTGAAAGCCAATCAGGGATTCTTTTTCGACGAATCCGTGTTTGAAGAAAAGCTCGCGGCTGCACAGCGCGCTTATGCCCTGAATTGGCTAATGATCCCGCTCACGCGAAGTATGGACCACCTGGTAATACATCTGACAGATGCAAACAGCGCGTTCGGCCATGTGCTGCAAAGCATCGATCGCGACAAGATCAGTTGGCGGTAATTATACTGCAGCCGTAAAATCATGTGCGGCAGCATCAGGCGCCTAGAATGCGTCCGGTGGTGCTCTGCCCCCAAGAAACTGGATCGTTTTTGGTTAGAGTTTCCGGTAGTCTGGAACCTGGCTGGGCGGAGACGAGACGATGCGAGCATCGAAGTTCACGGACGCGCAAAAGGCGTTCATTATCAAGCAGGGTGAAGCCGGGATTCCGGTCGCGGAGATCTGTCGCAAGGCCGGGATCAGTCAGGCAACTTTCTTTAATTGGAAGAAGCGGTATGGCGGTCTGATGCCGTCTGAGATGCGGCGCCTCAAAGAACTGGAAGACGAGAACGCGCGCCTAAAGCGGATCGTTGCGGATCTCTCGCTCGACAAGGAGATGCTGCAGGACGTTCTCAAACGAAAGACGTAAGGCCTGATCGCAAGCGGGAGCTCGTCAAAGAGGCGGTTCAGGAATGGGGCGTGTCGATCCGGAGGGCCTGCAGCAACCTGCTGCTCGACACGTCCACCTTCCACTACCGCTCTCGGCGACCCGATCAGGCCGCG